>Ga0209343_10000023_pt1 | contig 180273 bp, 166 predicted proteins | sample RifCSPlowO2_02_FD_184026 | JGI IMG/M metagenome (GOLD analysis project Ga0209343, IMG submission 184026) | Groundwater microbial communities from Rifle, Colorado - Rifle CSP2_plank lowO2_0.2 (SPAdes) (version 2) | ecosystem: Environmental > Aquatic > Deep subsurface > Groundwater | place... | reverse complement strand
CCCCGACCCCGCCGCGCCGCCTGCGGCTCGGCCACAACGGCCAGGGCAACTGGACGATCAACGGCGGGCTCTTCGACTCGAAGGTGGCGGCGCTGAGCGTGCAGCGCGGTGCCCGCGAGACCTGGCTGATCGAAAACGCCGAACGCAGCATGCCCCACCCCATGCACATCCACGGTTTTTCGTTCCGGGTGATCGAGCGCCTGGGAAGCCCCGCGCTGGTGCGCGATCTGGCTGGCGCCCGGGGCCTGCTGCCGCAGGACCAGGGCGTCGTGGACACCGTGCACGTGTGGCCCGGCGAATCGGTGCGCATCGCCATCGACTTCAACCACCCGCACGCGGGCGACCAGGACTACGTGTTTCACTGCCACTCGCTGGAACACGCCGAAGCGGGGATGATGCTGAGGTATACGGTGAAGACATGAAATCACCATCGCGCCGGAGGTCAACATGAAGCACCCTGCATCGCCCCAAGCGCATCAACCCAGAAGCCTGTGGCGAACGCGCTTTGGCGTCGGCTGGCTGGTGCTGGGCGCGGTCGCGGCGTTCTTTCTGCTGACCGAGCACCGGGCACACCTCTTCGGCGCCCTGCCGTTTCTGCTGATCCTGGCCTGCCCGTTGATGCATCTGTTCATGCACCGCGGCCATGGCGCTCATGGTCATCACGGAAGTCCTGAGCAACCGCGGACCGGGGCCGATGAGACAGACCAGACGAACCCGGGAGATCGGTCATGAATCCCGGCGAAACGGCCTATGGCCTGTGGTCTCTGGTGGCCCTCAATTCGGCCGTTTTCATCCTGTTCGCCTTCAGCTTCTTCAAGCCGGCCACCGCGCGCGACTGGCGCAGCTTTGGCGCCTTTTCCGCTTTCATCGTGGCCCTGTTTGTCGAGATGTACGGCTTCCCGCTGACCATCTACCTGATGTCGGGATGGCTGGCCACCCGGTTCCCGGGTCTTGACCTGTTGACCCATGACAGCGGCCACCTGTGGTCCACCTTGCTGGGCGAAACCGGCGATCCCCATTTCGGTGTTCTGCATCTGGTCAGCTACGTTTTTCTGGGGTATGGCTTCTACCTGCTGTCGAGCGCGTGGCATGTGCTGTACCACGCGCAGCGCCAGCACTCGCTGGCGACCACCGGGCCATACGCCCGCGTCCGGCATCCGCAGTACCTGGCCTTCGTGTTGATCCTGCTGGGCTTCCTTCTGCAGTGGCCCACGTTGCTGACCTTGATCATGTTTCCTGTCTTGCTCCTGATGTATGGTCGTCTCGCCATCACCGAGGAGCAGGAAATGCACAAGCAGTTCGGGGAGACGTACGATGCATACGCCCAGTCCATACCTCGGTTCATCCCGCGCTTGGGCAAGGCATGGTCGGCGGCCGACTCTGAACCGAAGGAATGATCTGGGCTTTTGCAGGCAGCAGGCGTTTCGTTTGTTCAGGGGTGTGATCCAGAAAAAAAGATCTTTTGCTTCTGAAAGGGGGTTCCATGAATCAGCCTGACAACGACGCCCAGACGCCATCGTTCTGGCGCCGCCCGGCCGGCATGGCGCTGGCAACGGTGGCCTTGATCGCGGGCTTTTTCCTGCTGCGTGAGCACTGGGGCCATGTCCTGGGTTACTGGCCCTACCTGCTGTTGCTCGCCTGTCCGCTGATGCATCTGATGCACGGGCATGGCCATGGAGGCCATGGAAGTCATGGCGGGCACCGGCAGCCGCCGGGGCGCATCGACAACAACAGGGAATAGGCTCATGGACATGAACGAACACCACCACCACGGCAGCGGTGCACCGTCCCAATCGGCCGAGCCAACGGATCTGAAAGACCCCGTGTGCGGCATGACCGTCACGGCGCAGTCCGCTCACACGCTGACGCATGAAGGTCGGCCCTATTACTTCTGCAGCGCCAAGTGCCAGGGCAAGTTCGCGGCGAACCCGCGGCAATACCTCGCGCCCGAGCCCCCGGTAGAGGCGGCTCCAGCGGCGGCCGGCACGGTCTACACCTGCCCCATGCATCCGGAGATTCGCCAGGACCATCCCGGCAACTGCCCCAAGTGCGGCATGACGCTGGAGCCCCTGCTGCCCGAACTCGACGACGATGACAACCCCGAGTTGCGCGATTTCCAGCACCGCTTCTGGTGGACCTTGCCGCTCACCGTGGTCGTCACCGTGCTGGCCATGTTCGGCCACCAGCTGCAGTGGTTCGAGTCCACAACCCAGACCTGGATCGAACTGCTGCTGTCGATCCCCATCGTGCTGTGGGCCGGCTGGCCGTTCTTCTCGCGCGGCTGGCAGTCCGTGGTGAACCGCAGTCCCAACATGTGGACCTTGATCGGTCTGGGCACGGGGGCGGCCTTCGTCTACAGCGTGGTCGCCACGGTCGCGCCCCAGGTGTTCCCGGACTCTTTCGTCTCCATGGGCCGCGTCGCGGTGTACTTCGAGGCCGCTGCCGTCATCATCTCGCTCACACTGCTGGGACAGGTGCTCGAACTCAAGGCCCGCTCGCAGACCTCGGCGGCCATCAAGTCGTTGCTGGGCCTGGCGCCCAAGACCGCCCGGCGCATCCGGTCGGACGGCACCGAAGAGGACGTGCCGCTGACCCATGTGCATGTGGGCGATCTGCTGCGCGTGCGCCCCGGCGAAAAAGTCCCGGTGGACGGCGAGGTCACGGAAGGCGGCAGTTCGGTCGACGAATCCATGCTCACGGGCGAGCCGATGCCGGTGGCCAAACGCGTGGGCGACAAGGTGATCGGCGCCACGCTCAACACCAGCGGCGCGCTGGTGATGCGTTCGGAGCGCGTCGGCGCGTCCACCGTGCTGTCGCAGATCGTGCAGATGGTGGCGCAGGCACAGCGCTCCCGCGCGCCCATGCAGCGCATGGCCGACGTGGTGGCGGGCTACTTCGTCGTCACGGTGGTGGGCATCGCGCTTCTGACCTTCTTCGGCTGGGGCCTGTTCGGCCCCGAACCGCGCTGGGTGTTCGGCCTGATCAACGCGGTGGCGGTGCTGATCATTGCCTGCCCCTGCGCGCTGGGCCTGGCCACCCCCATGTCCATCATGGTCGCCACCGGCCGCGGCGCCACGCAAGGTGTGCTGTTCCGGGACGCGGCGGCCATCGAGAACATGCGCAAGATCGACACCCTCATCATCGACAAGACCGGCACGCTCACCGAAGGCCGCCCGACCTTCGAGCGCGCCGTTCCCGCGCCCGGTTTTGACGCCGACGAGGTGCTGCGCCTGGCCGCCAGCCTGGACCAGGGCAGCGAACACCCGCTGGCCGAGACCATCGTGCGCGCCGCGCGGGAGCGCGGCATGGCGCTGGACAAGCCCGAGAACTTCGAATCCGGCTCGGGCATCGGCGTGCGGGGGCAGGTGGCCGGGCGCCAGCTGGCGCTGGGCAACACCACGCTGATGGAACAGGCCGGTGTCTCGGTGGTCGCCCTGGTGCCGCAGGCCGAGGCCCTGCGCGCCGAAGGTGCCAGCGTGATGCACCTGGCGGTCGATGGCCAACTGGCGGGCCTGCTGGCGGTGTCCGACCCCGTCAAGGCCAGCACGCCGGAAGCTCTGGCCACGCTCAAGGCCTCTGGGCTGCGCATCGTGATGGCCACCGGCGACGGCCTGACCACGGCCCGGGCGGTGGCGGCCCGCCTGGGCATCGACGAGGTGCATGGCGAGGTCAAGCCGGCCGACAAGCTGCTGCTGGTGGAACGGTTGCAGAAGGAAGGGCGCGTGGTGGCCATGGCCGGCGACGGCATCAACGACGCGCCAGCGCTGGCCAAGGCCGACGTCGGCGTGGCCATGGGCACCGGGACCGATGTGGCGATGAACAGCGCGCAGGTCACGCTGGTCAAGGGCGATCTGCGCGGGATCGCGATTGCGCGGGCGCTGTCGGAAGCGACCGTGGGCAACATGAAGCAGAACCTGGTGTTTGCCTTCTTCTACAACGCGCTGGGCATCCCGGTTGCGGCCGGCGTGCTGTATCCGCTCACCGGCTGGCTGCTGTCGCCATTGATCGCCGCGCTGGCCATGAGCCTGAGCTCGGTGTCGGTGATCGGCAATGCGCTGCGTCTGCGGGGAACGGCGCTCAAATAGCCTCTGGATGCTGCGCACGAAAGGTCGTCACCATGCCGATTGATTGCGCCGCGTCACCCAACACCGGCAAGGCGGTGCAAGCCGGCAAACGCCGCGCCTGCGGGGTCCTGCTGCAGGCGGCCCTCGCCGCCCTGGCCTGGGACGCCATGCCGGCTGCGCACGCGCAGGAGCCGGATGGGCGCGACATCATCGAGCGGGTTGAGCACTTGCTGTGGGGCAGCACCGTGCAGGGTCAGTACCAGATGACCATCACCACGCCACGCTGGCAGCGCACGCTCGCGTTGCGGGTCTGGATTGAACGGCCCCGGCGCTCCTTTGTGCGCATCCTGTCGCCGGCCAAGGAGGCGGGCATCGGTTCGTTGCGCATCGGCACCGACATGTGGAACTACTTGCCCAACGTGGAACGGGTGGTCAAGATTCCACCGTCGATGATGTTGCAGCCCTGGATGGGCTCGGACTTCACCAACGACGATCTGGTCAAGGAGAGCAGCGTTCTGGAGGACTACACCCACAAGGTACTCGGCACCTCGACCGTGGACGGCCAGGACGCATACCAGGTCGAAGCCATGCCCAAACCCGAGGCGGCCGTGGTCTGGGGTCGGGTGCTGTACTCGGTGCGCAAGGGCGACTTCATGCCCTTGAAGCAGGAATACTTCAGCGAGCGAGGGGAATTGGTGCGGGTACTGAGCTTTTCCGAAGTGCGCCAGCTGGGCGGGCGCACCCTGCCGACGCGCTGGGAGATGCGACCGCTGGCCAAACCCGGCAACGTCACCACCGTGCTGCTGAAGGAAGCGGTTTTCGACCGACCCGTGGACGAGGCGGTTTTCACCCAAAGCCATTTGCAGAATCCATGAGCGCGCCCCTAAGCCCGACCTTTCCGCCGCCACGCAGCGCGGCGGCGGATGGTGCCGGGGCGCCTTCTGCCGAGCCGGTGGTGCGGCTGGAGCAGGTCACGCGGGTGTACCAGCAAGACGGCATGGCGGTGCGTGCGCTCGATGGTGTCGATCTGGCGATTGCTCGTGGCGACTTTGCCGTGCTGGTGGGCCCTTCGGGTTCGGGCAAGACCACCTTGCTGAACGTGATGGGCGGACTGGATTCGCCCACGACGGGGCGCATCTGGATCGCAGGCGTCGAAACCGGCAGCATGAGCAAGGCCGAACTGTCGCAGATGCGCCTGCACCAGATTGGCTTTGTGTTTCAGGAGTTCAACCTGATTCCTGTGTTGTCGGCTCTGGAGAACGTCGAGTTCGTGATGTTGCTGCAGGGCGTTCCCGAGGCGCAGCGCCGTGCCCGCGCCATGGACATGCTGCAGGAACTGGGCCTGCAGGGCCTGGAGCATCGGCGCCCGGCCGAGCTCTCGGGTGGGCAGCAGCAGCGCGTCGCGGTGGCGCGGGCGATTGCCGCCGAACCCGTGATCGTGCTGCCCGATGAGCCCACCGCCAATCTCGATTCCAAAGCCGGCGCCGCGCTGATGGACCTGATGCGGCGCCTGAACGAAGAGAAGGGCGTGACCTTTGTGTTCTCCACCCACGACCCGATGGTGGTGGAGCGGGCGCGACGGGTGATCCGGCTGCGCGACGGGCGGGTTGAGTCGGATGAGCGCAAGCCCACGGCGCAGGCAGGCCGGCCATGATGCTCGGCAAACTCGCCTGGTGCAACGTGCTGCGCAACCGGCGGCGTTCGGCGATCACGGTGTTGTCGATCGCCACGGGGCTGGCGGCGCTGACCTTCATCTGGGCCTTCATCGATGGCATGAACCAGCAGATGATTCAAAACAGCACGCGCTTCCTGACGGGCGACATGCAGGTGCACCAGCGCGGCTACCACACCGACCCCACGCTCGACCTGACCATGGAGCAAGTCGCGCCGGTGCTGGCGGCGGTGCGCGCCGACCCCAACGTGGAAGCCGCCGCCATTCGCCTGGAGGGCAAGGCCCTGGCCAGCCGCGGAGACAAGTCGCGCGGCATCGTGTTGGTGGGGGTGCAGCCGCGCGAGGAGGCGCTGGTGAGCGTGTTGTTCAACGCCGTTGTCAGTGGTCAGGCGCTGCAAGACGGCCAGAGCGGCGTGTTGATCGGCGAGCAGTTCGCGCAGGCCCTGGGCCTGGCGGTGGGCGACGATTTGCTGCTGATCGGGCAGGCCTATGACGGCTCGGTGGCCAGCGGACGTTTTCCGGTGCGCGGCGTGTTTCGCACCCGTATCGACGAGCTGGATGGCCGGGTGGCGGTGATGCCCCTGGAGGCGGTGCGCGAGTTCTTCGCCGCGCCGACCGGGGCCAGCGCCATCGCGCTGCGGCTGCGTGAGCGTGCACGGATCGATGCGACCCAGGCGCGTCTGTCGCAGCGCCTGGGTGTGGGCTACGAGGCGCTGGCCTGGCCGCAACTGCTGCCCCTGGTGGCGGTCAGCGCGCGCTTCCACGAGGTCATGGCCTGGGTGGTGCTGGTGGTGTTTTTCGGCATCGTGGCGGCGGCGGTGGCCAACCCGATTCTGATGGCGGTGCTGGAACGCACGCGTGAGTTCGGCATCATGTTGGCGCTGGGCACCAGCCGCGCCCGCCTGCTCGGCCTGGTGTTGCTCGAAGCCCTGTTGCTGGGCGCGCTCGGTCTGCTGGTGGGCAATCTGCTGGGTTTGTCCGTCACGGCGCTGTTTGCCCGCGTGGGTATCAACCTGGGGGCCTTTGGCGCGGCCCTGCGCACCATGCCGGGGCTGGAGGATGTGATCTTCCCGGTGATCCGCTGGGAACGCAGCGCCATGGTCTCGCTGCTGGTGTTCGCCACGGCGTGTATCGCCGCGCTGTATCCGGCGGCAAAGGCGGCTCGGCTGGAGCCAGTGGCCGCCATCCGGGGGCTCACCGGAACAGGCTCCGCGAGGGGCCCGCGTGGCGGCGCACCGGGGCGGGTCTGGCCGGTGTTTCTGTTGATCGCCGCGCGCAACATCCTGCGCAACCGCCGGCGCACCGCCATCACCGCCGGCGGCACGGCGTTTGGCATCGTCGCCTTTGTTTTTCTGTTCAGCTACTTCGACGGGTTCGGCGAGGAGTTGATCGAGAACTCCACCCGATACGTCACCGGCCACGTGCAGGTGGAGCACCGTGGTTTTCGGCAGGACTACGCGCCCGAATTGGCGTTTGACGGCGCGCAGGCGCTGCTGCAACAGCTGCGCGCGGCGCCCGAGGTGGTGGCGGCGGCACCGAGGGTGCAGGCGCAGGCATTGGCCAGCAGCGCGGCCAAGTCCGAAGGCATCCTGCTGGTGGGCATCGTGCCCGAGGTCGAGCGCGAGGTCACCTTCATCCACCGCACACTGGTCGAAGGCAAGCCGCTCAGCAGTGGCTCGGACCGCGACATCCTGATCGGCCGCAAGCTGGCCGAGCGCCTGGGTGTTCGCCTGGGGGAAAAGGTGGTGGTGATGGCGCAAGCCGCCAATGGCGAACTCGGCACCAGCGCTTTGCGTGTTGCCGGAATCTTCGCCACCGAGAGCGGCTCCTTCGACGGCGCGATGGCTTTTGTCACGCTGCCGGCGGCGCAATCGCTGCTGTCCCTGGGCTCCCGGGTGTCCACCATCAATCTGCGATTGCGTGACCGCTCCACGCTGGACGCCAGTCTGCCCGCTTTGCGTCAACGGCTCGCCAACCCCTCGCTGACCTTGGAGCCCTGGCAAACGCTGTTGCCACAGGTGCAGGAGATGGTGCGCATGAACCGCGTCATCGGCAACATCGTGCTGGCGATTGCCTTCCTGGTGATCGCGATCGCCATCATGAACACGGTCTTCATGGCGGTGGCCGAGCGCACGCGTGAGTTTGGTGTGTTGATGGCGCTGGGCACGCCACCCGCCGCGATTCAACGCGTGGTGGTGTACGAGACCCTCGCGCTGATGTTGCTCGCGTCCTTCATCGGTTACGGCGTGGGCGTGTTGCTGGTGGTCTATTTTGGGCGCCATGGCATCGACCTGTCGGGCTTCTTTCGCGGCTACTCGGCCATCCCGGGGCTCACCGGCATCGTCCACCCCAAGCTGGTGCTCAGCCACATCGGTCCGCCGGGCCTGGTGTTGTTTGTGGCCAGCGTCCTGGTGTCGCTGTACCCCGCCGCCCGCGCGGCCCGGCTGGACCCGGTGCGGGCGATTCGCCATGTGTAGCGGGGCGTGCCGGGTGATCGGGCTGCTGAGCCTTTTGGCGGGGGCGGCGGCGCCGGTGGCGGCCCAGGACCCGCCGGTCGTGCGCGTCTCTGGCTACTACAAGAATGTGCTGCTGCGTTCAAAGACCTGGGCCGCCGAGCCCTATACCCTGGATGTCAGCCGCTTGCGGCTGGAGCTCAAGGGCCAGCTCAGTACCGCGCTGAGTTTCGATCTGCAATACGACAACGAAGTCCTGCTGGGCAGCTACTTGCGCACGGCGCAGTTCAGCCAGCAGAAGGAGGGGCCGGCGCCGCAGTACTGGCAGGCCCAGGCCAGCTACGCGGACCGGGCTTCGTTCCATGGCGTGCACCGCTTGTACCGGGCCCAGCTGCGCGGCGAGTGGGGCGACACCACCTTGCGTATCGGCAGGCAACGCATCGCCTGGGGCACCGGTCGTTTCTGGAGCCCGATCGATTTGCTCAACCCGACCAGCCCGCTGGCGCTGGAGCGTGAGGAGCGTCCGGGTGTGGATGCCGTGTTGGTGGAGCAGCGCTTTGGCCCGGTCGCGCGTTGGGCGGGCGTCTATGCGCCCAGCCGGCAAAGCGGGCAGGACAGCCGCGCCCTGCAATGGCACGACAACACCCATGGCATCGATTACTCGGTGACGGCCGGCCGGTTTCGAGGTGACGAGGTGATCGGGCTGGACCTCGCGAGCCAGGTGGGCGCGACCGGTGTGCGCGCCGAGTTCAGCCACACGCGCCCACCCCATGGCCCAGCCTTTCGTCGCACCCTGCTCGGTATCGACCACGCTTTTGCCAACACCCTGACACTCAGCGCCGAGCTGTACCACGATGGCAGCGGCGCCACCGGCCCGGCAGCCTACGACTTCAGCGCCTTGGCAACGGGCCGCCGCCAGACGCTGGCGCGGCGCTATGTGGGCCTGCGCGCCAGCTATGCCCTGACGCCGTTGCTCAAGCTCCACGCCGATCTCGTGCAGAACCTGGCCGATAGCAGCCATTACTTGGCCCCCTCCGCCACGTACTCGCTGCAAGACGACCTGGAGCTGAGGTTTGGATGGCAATACTTCGGCGGCGCCTCAGGCAGCGAACTGGCACGCCCGCCGAATGTGCTCCACGCCAGCGTGCAGTGGTTCTTTTGAGGCGGGACATCGGCCCGCCTTGAACCTGACTTTTTTGTCATCCCGGCGTCATCTCGCCAACCCGATCCCCTTTCTACAGTGCCCTCATGGCTTGGCGGTTTCGACAAGCCACCCGGGGTCGAATACCCACGGCAGGTGTTTCGTTTTTTTGGAGGTTTGATGTATGCGAAATGATCTTTTGCTCAAGGAGCGCACCATGGCTTTTGAAAACGACGGCGCGACGGGCCGGCGCCGTTGGTGGATGGCTTCCGTGGCCTTGACCGGCCTGCTGATGGTCGCCGCGCCCTGGGTCGCATGGGCCCAAACGAACCCTGCGGCCGCCGCCGAGCAGTCGTCCAGCGAGCGGGGGGTGACGGTCAAGGTGACCGCGAAGTCGATCGGGGTGCCGGGCAGCCCGTGGGAATTCGCGGTCGTGCTGGACACGCACAGCGCCGACCTGAGCGACGACCTCGTTCAAAGCGCCACCTTGACGACCGACGACGGGCGCACGTTCAAGCCCACGGGCTGGCTGGGCGCGCCACCGGGCGGCCACCACCGCGAAGGCGTGCTGGCCTTCGACGTACCGGCGCCGCGCCCTGGCGCGATCGAACTCCGGATTCACCGGCCGGGCGAAGCCGCTCCCCGCAGCTTTCGCTGGCAACTCTGATATCTCAACAAGGAAGGTCCGTGATGACAAGCAAGAACAACTGGCTTTTGACAGTGGTGCAGATCGGCCTGCTGGCCTGGTCGGGCACCGCCTGGGCCGCCGACCAGGTCTATGTGGCCAATGAGGGCGCCGACACGGTGAGCGTGCTCGATGCCGCCTCGTTCAAGACGCTGGCGAGCGTGCGCGTGGGCAAGATGCCGCACAACGTGCAGGTATCGCCCGACGGCCAGTTCGCCTGGGTGACCAACAACGGCGAGCCCGGCCCGATGGGCGACGCCTCCGTGCACAAGGGCATGGCCCCAGGCGCCCACGGGGCGATGGCACAGCCCGGGGCGGTCTGGGTCATCGACACCGGCACCCAGGCCGTCGTCGCCCGGGTGCCGGTGGGCATGCACCCGGCCCATGTGGTGGTGTCGCCCGATGGCCGTCTGGCCTACGTCACCAACGGTGGCGACAACACGGTCAGCGTGGTCGACACGTCGACGCGAAGCCCCGTGGCGAGCATTCCGGTCGGCCAGTTTCCCCATGGCCTTCGGATCAGCCCGGACGGCAAAGAGGTCTACGTCGCCAACCTCAAGGGAGGCACGGTGTCGGTCGTCGACACCACCAGCCAGAAGGAGGTGGCGCAGGTGCCGGTTGGCCAGGGCCCGGCCCAGACCGGCTTCACGCCAGACGGCCGCCTGGCCTTTGTCTCGCTGTCGCAGGAAAACGCCGTCGCCGTGATCGACCCGGCCACGCGCCAGGTGATTCGCAAGGTCGCCGTCGGAGCGGTCCCGATCCAGCTGTACGCCACGCCGGACTCGCGCACGCTGCTGGTGGCCAACCAGGGCTCGCGCCAGAAGCCCGGCAACACCGTCAGCCTGATCGATCTGGAGAGCTTCAAGGTCACCAACACCGTCGTGACCGGCGCCGGCGCCCATGGCGTGGTCGTTGACCGGGAAGGCCGGTACGCCTATGTGACCAACACCTACGCCAACACCGTCTCCGTGATTGATGTGAAAGACCGCAGGGTCGTGAAGACGGTTCCCGTGGGCAAGGCGCCCAACGGCATCAGCATCGCGCCTTGATGGCTGTGTGCGTAAGATGCGGCAGGGGGCCGCGCGGGCGGCCATGGGAAAGGTCCGATGAACGGCTACGAACTGCTACCTGGCGCCCAGGGTCTTGTCGCCGCGCTGGCCGTCGGTCTGGTGATTGGCCTGGAACGTGGCTGGCACAACCGCGAGCTGCCCGAGGGGGGGCGTGTTGCGGGCCTGCGCACTTTTGCGCTGACCGGTCTGCTCGGTGGTGTGCTCGGGCATCTGCAGCCTGATTTCGGTGCCTGGCCTTTGCTGGGTGCGCTGCTCGGGCTCTCCCTGCTGCTGACGGTGTCCTACACCCGCCGAGCCAAACTGTCGGGTGATCTCAGCGCCACCACCCCCGTGGCGATGCTGTTGACGCTGACGCTGGGCGCCTTTGCGGCCCACGGCAACATCACCCTGGCCTTGTCGGCCGCCGTGATTGTCGCCGTGCTGCTGGACCTCAAGCCGACCTTGCACGGCTGGCTGCGCGTGATCGATCATCGCGAGTTGACGGCTTCGCTGCAGCTGTTGGTGTTGTCCATGGTCATCCTGCCCTACCTGCCCAATACCGGTCTGGGGCCCTATGCCGCGCTCAATCCGTATCAGCTGTGGTGGGCGGTCATCCTGATCGCGGGCCTGTCGCTGACGGGCCACTTCGCGATGCGGATCACCGGCGCGCAAAGAGGCGTTCTGTGGACCGGGATTCTGGGTGGGCTGGCCTCTTCCACGGCCGCCACACTGGCTTTGGCCCGGTACGCCCGCCAGCAGCCGCGGCTGGCGAATGCGGCAGCGGCCGGCTCGCTGGCCGCATGTGGCGTCATGTTCTTTCGCATGCTCGTCCTGCTGGCCGTGGTGCAGCCGTCGCTGCTGTCCACCCTGGGTGGCAGCCTGGTGGTCTCGGGCGTGGTGCTGCTGGGGGTGGCGCTCTGGCGATGGCGCAAGCAGGCCGACACTTCGGCGGGGGAAGGCGCTGTCGAGGCGATGGCACCGTTTGACCTCGGCACCGCGCTCGGTTTTGGCGCACTGCTCGCCGTCATGAGCGTGCTGGTGCCCGCTGCGAAACAGTGGCTGGACACCAGCGGCCTCTATGCGCTGTCGGCGGTGTCTGGCCTGGTGGACGTGGACGCGATCCTGATCTCACTCGCCCGGCTGCACGGTGCGGGTGGACTGTCAACGGTCGCCAGCGTCACGGCAATCGGTCTCGCAACCTTGGCGAACCTGGTGACCAAGATCGGTATCGCGTGGACGACGGGTGGCTCGCAGGTCGGCAAGCCCGTGTTCCTGGGTTACCTGGTCGCGGTGGTGTGCGGAGCGATCGTGTTGGCGCTGAGCGTGACGCTTGGGTGAAGCTTGCATGAAGCTTCAACGGCCACGTCTTCAGATGTTGTGTGTTTGAACCATAAGGACCACCACCATGGAAAAGTCATTCCACCGTTTCTCTGAACTCTTTTCCCAACTGGGCCTGCCCATGGACGAGGCCGGTATTCGGGCCTTCCTGAAAACGCACTCGCCCCTGCCAGACGATGTGCTGCTGGCCGATGCGCCCTTCTGGACACCGGCTCAGGCGGCTCTGTTGCGCGAAGAGCTGCTGGAGGACGCGGACTGGGCCGAGGTGGTGGATCAGCTGAACACCGCTCTGCGCGCGCCCGTCCGCGGTTGAGACACCGACCGGGGCCGTGAGCGCCCGCGGGTCGCGGGGTTCTGCCTCCGTTCACCGGCTGGCAGGCTTACCGTGGTGGCTTCCACAACAAATGGCCGTCCACCCGCTGCAACTTGCCCTCGCGCTCCAGCGCCGCAACGGCGCGGTAGAGCGCTTCATGGGTCACCGCCAAGTCCCCTGCGAGGCTCTTCAACCCGGAGGCCATGGGCAAGCTGCCTTGGACGCCTTCGGTGCGAATCAGATGCACCAGCCGTTCACCCACCCCTTTCAGGGACAGCCGCTCGCACTGGAGGCGTGCTTGCCGGAGTTCAGCGCTCAGCATGGTGATCCACTTCTGCGAGAAGCGGGCGTCTGAGGCCAGCGCCATCCGGAGGTCTGCCAACGGAAGGCGAACCAGTTGGGACGGTGTCGCCGCGATCGCATCGCAGTGGTAGGCGGCCGCCTGAAGACTGGCTTCGGCGACAAAGCCATGCCGCACCCGCTGCAACACCAATGCAGAACCTTGTTCGTCCACGCGCTGCAGCAGCACTTCGCCCATGACGACGAAGTGCATGAACCTGGGTTTTTGCCGTTGTCTGAACAGAGGGGTGTCCCGGTCCACCTTCACAGGTTCTGCGGCCTCCATCAGCGCTGGGGTGAGGAGTGTTTCCAGTTCCAGGGGAAATTCGATCTGCATATGATCAGAATCATACGGTGCATGCCGCTTGAACAGGGATCATCGGTGCCCCATGCAACGACCCAACGGAGTTCTGCAGATGCACCCATCGATTCTTTTCACCGCGCTGCTGGCGGGACCGCTCCTGGCCGCAGCGCCATCGGCGGCGCTCGCCCAGCACGCCGCCCATCAGCCGGCGGCACCGGAATGGACCTCGCCCTACGCAGGCATGCAGGGCCGCGACATCAAGGCGCTCTCGCCCCAGCAGATCGCCGATCTTCGTGAAGGCAAGGGCATGTCCCTGGCCTTGGCGGCCGAGCTCAACGGCTTTCCGGGGCCGTCGCACGTGCTGGAAATGGCGGACGCCCTGGGCCTGAGCGCCGAACAGCGCGCGACGACCCAGCAACTGCTGGAGCAGATGAAGACACAGGCGCGGACGTTGGGCGCCGAGGTCATCGCCGCCGAAGGCAGACTGGACGCCCTTTTCAAGGAGCGCAGGGTCACGCGGGACAACCTGATGACCGCGACCTTGCAAGTGGCCAACGCACAGGGGCGGCTTCGTGCCGCCCACCTCGGATACCACTTGACGATGGCGGAGCTGCTGACCGCTGGGCAAATCGAGATCTACAACCAGCTCAGAGGCTATTGATCCCCCAGCCAAGCGTCATCCGGCGGTGGCCCGCTCCGACGCGTACCAGCGCTGGTCGCCCAGCATCATCTCCTGGTGGCCGCGTCCCGCCGGAATCATGGGGTAGCAGTTCTCCTGCGGCACCACGCGCACGTCGAGGAAGAACGGACCGTCGTGGGCCAGGCATCCGGCCAGCGCATCCGCGAGCTCGCCGGGCGCGTCCACGCGGCGCGCGCCCCAGCCAAAGGCCCGGGCCAGCGCCACGAAGTCCGGCAGCGCGGCGTTCCAGCTGTGGCTGATGCGGTTGCCATGCACCAGCTCCTGCCACTGGCGGACCATGCCCATGTAGCCGTTGTTGCACAGCACCACCTTCACCGGCGTGCCGTGTTGCACGGCGGTCGACAGCTCCTGGATGTTCATCAGGATGGAGGCGTCGCCGCTCACGCAGACCACGGTCCTGTCGGGGTGCGCGATCTGCGCGCCGATGGCCGCGGGCAGGCCGTAGCCCATGGTGCCCGCGCCGCCCGAGGTCAGCCAGCGCCGGGGCGCTTCAAAGCGCAGGTGCTGCGCCGCCCACATCTGGTGTTGGCCCACGTCGGTGGCCACGATGGCGTCGCGGGGCGCCAGTTGCCGCTGCAGTTCGTGCATCAGCTGTTGCGGCAGGATGGCGTCGCCGCGCGGCGTGAAGCCCAGGCTGTCGAAGGCGCGCCAGCCAGCGATGCGCTGCCACCAGGCGTCCAGCCGCTGCACCGGGGGCGGCTCGGCGGGCAGGCTGGCGAGCAGGGCCTGCAGCACGGCGCCGCAGTCGCCATGCAGGGCCACATCCACCGGCACCACCTTGTTGATGTTCTTCGCGTCGATGTCGATGTGGATCTTGCGGGCCCGGGGCGCGAAGTCGGCGAGCTTGCTCGTCACGCGGTCGTCGAAGCGCGCGCCCACGCAGAGGATCAGGTCGGCGTGGTGCATGGCCTGGTTGGCTTCGAGCGTGCCGTGCATGCCCAGCATGCCGAGGAAGCGCGGGTCTGACGCGGGGAAGGCACCCAGGCCCATGAGGGTCAGTGTGGTCGGCAGGTGCAGCCGGCGCGCCAGGCGGGTGAAGGTCTCGCAGGCCTCGGGCCCCGCGCTGATCAGGCCACCGCCTCCGTACAGCACCGGCTGGCGCGCGGCGCAGATCAGCTCGGCGGCGCGCTGCAGGGCCGCCGCGGCCGGCAGCGGGGGCAACACAGTGAGCGCATCGCCACCGTCGTCGTGGGCCGGCGCCGTGGCGCACTGGAGCTGAACGTCCTTGGGCACGTCCAGCAGCACCGGCCCCGGCTTGCCCGAGGCGGCGATGCACAAGGCCTTGCGCACGGCGGCCACCACCTCGCTGGCGTCGCGCAGCTGGTGGTTCCACTTGGTCACGGGGCGCGACATGCCGATCGCGTCGCATTCCTGGAAAGCCTGCGTGCCGATCACGCCGGTGGCCACCTGGCCGCTGATGCACAACACCGGGATCGCGTCGCTGTGCGCGTCGAGCAAACCGGTGAGGGTGTTGCTGACACCAGGCCCCGAGGTGACGAGCACCACCCCCACACGGCCGGTGCAACGCGCGTAGCCCTCGGCCGCGTGCACGGCGGCCTGTTCGTGGCGCACCAGCACATGGCGCAGGGCCGGCCGCTGGTACAGCGCGTCGTAGAGCGGCAGCGCGGCGCCGCCGGGGTAACCAAAGACCGTGTCGATGCCACAGGCCAACAGGGTGTCGAGCAGCAACTCGGCCCCGTTGCGGGCGGCCTGCGGCCCGGTGGCGGCGATCGGGTCTTCCGAAGGCACCGAAGGCCGGGCCTCCGAATGCGGCGTTTCCGAAAAGTGTTCGGCGGTGGTGATGTTCATTGGCATATTTTTCTGCAAAAATGCCAGAATGTTTTCGATTTATTGGAGACGTTCTGGTGGCCAAGCCGAAAATCCATCTTCCAAATCAGCCCATCGACGAAGATTCGCCGGCCAGCTTCGATCGCCACGACATGGCCATCCTGCGGGAGTTGCTGGCCGATTCGCGCAAGACCCTGCAAGAGATCGGCGCGGCGGTGCACCTCTCGCCCACCACCTGCTGGAGCCGGATCAAGCGCCTGGAGGCCGAGGGCGTGATCAAGCGCTACACGGCGGACCTGAACCGCGCCAAGCTGGGCTGGCAGGACACGGTCATCGTGCAGCTCACGCTGGACAGCCACACCGACGAGGCGCTCTACGAGTTCGGCAAGACGCTGGCCACCATTCCCGAGGTGATGGAGGCCTACCTGATCTCGGGCGACTACGACTACTACATCCGCATCGCGGTGAAGAACACCCGCGACTACGAGCGGCTGCTGCGCGAGAAGCTCTACAAGATTCCTGGCATCCGCCACAGCAAATCGAGCTTCGTGCTGCGCGTGCTCAAGGACGAGCGCATGCCGCTGTGAAAGCGGCATGGGTCTTTGCGCGTCAGCGTGTTTGGGATTTGTGCGTAACGCTGTTTCACGGAAAGGCTTCGAGCGCCATGGGCCGGTCACGCGCACCGTGTAGGCCGAGAGACCGCCACGGGTCGTTTACGAAGCTCGGCAAGGGCACAGCGTAGCGATCCGGATGAACGATCAAGGGCTGCCTGGCCCGCAGGCGTCACTGCCCCCAGAAGGCATCCTCCTGCGCCTGGTCGCTGGAGAACAGCCGCACCTCAACGATCTTGCCGCCCTCGATGCGGATGAGGTCCACGCCCGGCTGCTTGAGCTGCATGCCGTCGCGCTCGCCGGCAAACTCGATGGTGATGGCCACCCAGTCACCGTTGGCCATGTAGTGGTCGGCACGGGTGATGGCGAACGTGCCCTTGGACACTTCCATCATCTTGCCCAGCATCGGGCCGACAGCGACCATGCCGCGATGCGTGCCGGAAAACCGGTTGTTGCCGGGCTGGTGCCAGATCACGTCGGGCGAAATGGTGCTGCCCAGCGTGGCCTGGTCGCCGGTTTGCACGGCTTTGATGTAGGTCTTGGCGATGTCGATGGTGTTCATGGTGTGTTCCTGTGTTGACGCGGTTGTGAAAGATGCAGTGCCAGCGCCGGGGTTGGCTGTCCTTCTCGGACGATTTCAATATGGTTATTTTTGGACAAAAAAGACCGATTTAAACGGTATATCAGCGACAATGATTGATACTTTCAAGACATTTTCAGCAAACAACCATCCAGAGCCGCGAAAGCGGCGCAGTCCTCATCAGGAAGCACACAGGTGAACACGGAGATTCAGCGCCTGGGTTATCAACCGCAGGCGCCCTACCAGCTCGACCTCGAAGTCTTTTCTGTGGCCGACCTCAGGCATCGGGGCCAGGAACAGGTGCGCGTGACCCACAGGTACGAGTTCCACACCTTGGTGTGCGTCACGCAGGGAAGATGTACACAGATGGTCGACTTCAGGTCGATCTCTTGTGAGCCGGGGTCGCTGCTGGTGTTGCGCGCAGGACAGGCCCACAACTACGGAGAGGATGAGGATTGGGACGGCTGGAACCTGTTGTTCCGCCCGGAGTTCGTCTTGCCCGTTTCGACCACGTCTCACGACCTCAAGCTCGCGCTCAATCTGGAGAGGTTGCCTGAACACATGGTCCTCAGCAGCCAGGAGCTGCGCAAGGCCACGGACCTGTTTCAGCAGATGCGTGAGGACACACTGATCGACGCGCCGCAGGAAGATGTGCATGCCTTGCTGCGCCATCAGCTCCACACGCTCTTGACGCGGCTGAGCATCCTCCAAGGTCGGCAACAGGCACAAGGGCTTCCAGTCTCCGCAGCCTTGCAACGCTTCAACCGGTTCCAGCAACTGGTGGACGAGCGCTTCGCGCAATGGCACCAGGTGGCCGACTACGCCAGCCACCTCGGCTATACCGAGAAGACGCTGGCGCGCGCCGTGGCAGCGTCCATGGGCACGACGGCCAAAGCCTTCATCGCGGCGCGCATCCATCTGGAAGCCAAGCGCCTGCTGGTGCACACGGACTTGCCTGTCGCCACCATCGCCGAGAAGCTGGGCTTCGACGAGGCGACCAACTTCAGCAAGTTCTTCAGGCGCGAGGTGGACTGCACCCCGGCAGAATTTCGAAGGCAGCAAAGAATGTCTCTTTGACGCCCCCAGCGGTGTAACGATTCGGCGACCTGCGGCGACTGAACCCCACCAAGGCTTGTGCACACCCGTCTGGCGCTGCACGAGACCCTGGCATGTCCATCACATCAGGAGCTTTCCATGTCCACGTTCTCTTCCCGCCTGTCCATGAGCCTGGCCGCCGCCGTTGTCACCACCGCCGCCCTCGGGGGCTGTGCCATGGCCTGCCGCGCCTGCGGTGGCGCCAAATGCGGCCCGGCCAAGTCCATGTCCAAATGCGGCGCCGCCGCCAAATGCGGTGCCTGCAAGGCCAAGTGCGGCGCCTGCAAAGCCCAATAAGCCCCGGGTCTTGCGCCCGATCCCCCGGGGCCCGTCGGCGGTCCCGGGGACTCCTTCACCGAGGCCCCATGTCCGCATCCCCTGTTTTGCGCCGCCACTGGCGCTCGACCCCGCTGGCCGAACTCAACACCGCCCTCCGCCACGGCCTGTCCAGCGTGGACGCGTTCGAGCGGGCGACCACCACGTCGGGCTCGCTGCTGCAGAGCTGGGTGCGGGGCGCCCAGGTGGTGGCATACGAACATTACCCGCCAGCGGACGTGATCGATCTGCGCAGCGGCGCCCAGTTCTATTACCACGCCCACCGCAACCACGGCGACGAGCACGGCCACCTGCATGTGTTCTGGCATGCCACCGCGTCGGGCCGCCGCCGCCGGCCCACGCTGGGCCGCACGGTGTGGAAACGCACCGCCCCCACCCACCTGCTGGCCATCGCGCTCGACGCCCGGGGCCTGCCCGTGAACCTCTTCACCACCAACCAATGGGTCACCGACGGGCACTGGTTCGACGCGGCGCGCACGCTGGCCTGCCTGGACCGCTGCAGCCCCGGCCCGGTGACCGGGCATGAACATTCATGCGCCTGGCTGACCCATTTCCTGGCCTTCTACCGGCCATTGATCGCCGACCTGCTGGTGCGGCGCGACGCCCGCCTGCACGCCCATGGCCCGTTGGCCGACGCACTGAACAACCGGCGGCTGGACGTGCTCAGCCACCGCCGCATCGACTGGGCCGCCGATCTGGATGCGCTGCAGGCCGAAGCGAGCCGGCGCGGGCTGCCCGCCCTTCAATGAGCCGGTACCCGGCCGGACAAGGCGCTCAGGGCTCGCCGTCCCCTTGGGGCCGGGCCGGCGCATCGGCCGCGCCGTCCACAACCTCGTCCACCCGCTCGGCATAGGCCCGCATGGCCCGCCGCAGGAAGGGCACCTGCAGGCTGAAGTTCTTGCAGCCGTCGCACATCATCAGGTGCAGGTTGAGCGACAGCTTCTCCGTGACCGACAGCTTGCGCTCCTGGGATTCGGACACCAGCCGGGTCACTTCACGACAGTTCAGCATCTTTCCCCCCTTGCGCGAACCAGCGGTTTTCCAGGCACTCGCGCAGCCGCAGCCGCGAGCGGTGGAGCATCACGTTCAGATTGGTCGAGGTGATGCCCACCTCGGCGCAGATCTCGCGCGCGTCCAGCCCGATGTACTCGCGCATCATGAACACGCGGGCCTGCTGCCCGGGCAGCCCCTCCAGGCACAGCTCGAACACCTTCCAGAACTGCTTGTCGTGCAGCGTCTCCGTGGGGTTGCCCCAGGTGGCCGGCCGCTCATCGGACTCCCACATGCCACGGGCATCGAACAGCTCGTTCAGGTCCGCCTCTTCGTCGGCGTCGCCCACCACCTGCTGCGACGACACATGGCGCTGCTTGTGGCGCAGGATGTCGGTGATCTTGTGCTTGAGGATGGCAAACACCCAGGTCTTCAGGCTGGCCTTGCCGGCGAAGGTGGCCGTGTTCTTGAAGGCACCGAGCAGCGCTTCCTGCACGGCGTCTTCGGCCAGTTGGGCGTCGCCCAGCTGCAGCGTGGCGAACTTGAGCATCTTGCCCCGCAGGGCGCTGAGCTCACCCGGATCGACCCCGGGCGGCAGGCCTGTGGTGCTCACGGTGCGGCCCGGTTCGTCAGTTGGTTGCGGGCCGCGCTGTCGCTGGACACCACAAACGACACGCGCAGAGCGCCGACCACGATCGGTCGGGAAAACACCGTGCTGAAAAAACCCTGCATGGACCACTCCGATGAAACGATGCGATGCGCGGCGCCACGCGCCCGCGGCACCGCAGGGGCGAATTCTCGCGCATGTGTCCGCGCGCCTGGATTCGGTGTCCAGGCGCACCCCGCAAAGTGGCAGCCAACCCATGGAGGGACCTCCGGTGTGAAACGGTGTTGAAGAGGTGTTGAAGAGCTGCTTGGTCGTTCGACGGCGGCCCATCGTTACAGCCCTCCCTTGCGGTCATTGGGGGAAGGCCCGCGCCGGCCTGTGCCTCACCGGCCGCCACACGGAATTTTCAGGTCCGCTGTAAGAACCGCCGCATGGCCGCGACTACACCTTGCAAGCCCATCTTGTTGGCAAGCAACCCACCCCCCAACCGTTTCAGGAGATCACCATGAACCCCACCCTCACCCGCCGCAACGCCGCCCGCATCGCTTCGGGCACCGCCCTCGCCCTGGCCATGGGCGCCGCCCTGACGCTGGCCGCCAGCCCGGCCGCCGCCCAGAGCGCCGACAAGGAAAAATGTTTTGGCGTGGCCCTCAAAGGCAAGAACGACTGCGCCGCCGGCCCCGGCACCACCTGTGCCGGCACCTCCAAGGTGGACCACCAGGGCAACGCCTGGTCGCTGGTGCCCAAGGGCAGTTGCGAGAAGACCGCATCGCCCAAATCGCCCACCGGCTTTGGCCAGCTCAAGGCCTTCCAGGAAAAGGCCTGACCCAGGCCACGCGGCCGCCGCACACCGGAGAACCCCCATGAGCCTTCACCCCGCTTCTGCCTCCGGTCCCGTTGCGCCGGCCGCGCTCAGCCAGCCCCGCGCGCCTTTCCCCGGGCCGCTGCCACAGCGCGCCGGGCTGGGCCTCAAACCTCAACACTTTGCCCACGTCCACGCGCACCGGCCCGACGTGGGTTTCTTTGAAGTGCATGCGGAAAACTACCTGGTGGCCGGTGGCCCCATGCACCACCACCTCACCCGCATCCGCGAGCACTACCCGCTGAGCATCCACGGCGTGGGCCTGTCCATCGGCGGCGAGGACCCGCTCGACGCCGAACACCTGGCGGCGGTGGCCCAGTTGGTGAAACGCTACCAGCCCGCGCTGTTTTCCGAACACCTGGCCTGGTCGAGCCACGGCGGCGTGTTCTTCAACGACCTGCTGCCCCTGCCCTACAACCTGCCCACGCTGCGGCGCGTGTGCGACCACATCGACCAGGTGCAGACCCGGCTGGGCCGCCCCCTGCTGCTGGAGAACCCGTCCACCTATGTGGCGTTCGCCAGCTCCACCTGGAGCGAAGGCGACTTCCTGCGCGAGGTGATCCAGCGCACCGGCTGCGGCCTGCTGCTGGACGTGAACAACGTCTACGTCTCCAGCATCAACCACGGCCGCGACCCCCAGCGCAGCCTGTGTGAACTGCCCTGCCACGCCACCGGCGAAATCCACCTCGCGGGCTTTGCCGAGGACGTCGATGGCGCGGGCGACCGCCTGCTGATCGACGCCCACGGCTCGCCGGTGGCCGAAGCGGTCTGGGCGCTGTACGACACCGCGCTGGCCCTCGCCGGCGCGCAGCCCACGCTGATCGAGCGCGACAACGACGTGCCCGGCTTCGAGGTGCTGCACCACGAGGCCCGGCTGGCGGAACAGCACCTGTCGGCCGGCGCGCTGGCGGCGCCCCCCGCCCGGCCCTGCCCACCCACGCGCACCCGCTACGCCCCGTCGCTGGAGGCCTCCCCATGAGCACGCAACACAGCTGGGCCCAGGCCCTGCTCGACCCGGCGCAGGCCGCCCCCAGCGGCCTCGTCACCTGGAACCACAGCGACCCACAGCACCGCCTGGCCGTGCACCGCAACAACGTGATGGTCTCGCTGGTGGACGCGCTGGCCCACAGCTTCCCGGTCACGCAAGAGCTGGTGGGTGAAACCTTCTTCCGCGCCATGGCCCAGGTCTTCGTGCGCGCCCACCCGCCCCGCACCCGGGTGCTCAGCCACTACGGCGCCGAGCTGCCCGGGTTCATCGCCCGCTTCGCTCCGGCGGCCAGCCTGCCCTACCTGGCCGACGTGGCGCAACTCGAAATGCTGCGCCTGCAGGCCCTGCACGCGGCCGACGCCCACGCCATGGACGCCCAGGCCATCGCGGCGGTCATGCACGACGCGCAGGCGCTGCCCACGCTGCGCTGGCGGCTGGCCCCCAGCCTGCACCTTCTGCGCTCCGCGCATGCGGCCGTCTCCCTCTGGGCGGCCCACCAGGAGGGCAGCGGCCTCGCGCTGGAAGACGTCGACCCCGCGCAGGCCGAGTCGGCCCTGGTGTTTCGCAGCGGCCTGGACGTGATGGTCTGGCAGACCCCGCCCGGCATGGCCGAGCTGGTGGTGGGCCTGCTGCTGGACGACCCCTTTGGCCAGGCCCTTGAGCGAGCCCTGGCCGCCGCGCCCGACTTCGACCTCACCCAGGCCCTGGCCACCCTGATCCGCCACGAACTGCTGGTCGGCGTGGAGCGCTCCCACTGAGCCACTGGCCACCCTTTCACCACAACACCCAGGAGACCGCCATGAACACCCTCACCACCCCCTCCCCCGCCAACGCCGCCACCGGCGGCACCATGGCGCGCCTGAGCGCGCTGCTGCAAAGCATGCACCGCCTGCTGGGCCATCTGCCCAACACCCTGCTGGCCTTCATCGCGCGCTTCTCCATCGCCGCGGTGTTCTGGAAATCGGGCCAGACCAAGATCGAAGGCCTGGCCATCGACATCGTCGGCGGCCAGTTCACGCTGGGCATGCCCCGGCTGTCGGACAACGCGGTGTTCCTGTTCAAGGAGGAATACAAGCTGCCCCTGCTGTCGCCCGAACTGGGCGCGACCCTGGCCGCGCTGGGCGAGCACATCCTGCCCATCTTCATCCTGCTCGGCCTGGCCACGCGCCTGTCGGCCCTGGGCCTGCTGGGCATGACGCTGGTGATCCAGCTCTTCGTCTACCCCGACGCCTACCCGACCCACGGCACCTGGGCCGCCGTGCTGCTCTACCTGATGGCGTACGGCCCGGGCAAGCTGTCCATCGACGCCTGGATCGCGCGCCGCTGCGCGGCCTGACACCGCCCACCGCCAGGAGTCAGGGCCATGGGCGCGGTATCGGGGTGGATCGGTTCCGCACTGGCGCGCTACCTCTCGGCCGAGGTGCACCAGCACGGCAGCGCCCCGCCCACCCGGGCCCGGCAGCTGCTGGCCACGCTGCGGCCGGGCGACGTGTTGCTGGTGGAAGGCCACAGCCGGTTCAGCACCGCCATCAAATACCTCACGCAGTCCACCTGGTCGCACGCCGCGCTGTACGTGGGCACCGAGGCCCTGGCAGGAACGCAGGCCCCACCCGGGCATTGTTTTGTGGAGGCGGACGTGTCGGACGGCGTGCGCAGCGTGGGGGCCGAGCTGTTCGAGGCCTACCACACGCGCATCTGCCGCCCGATCGGCCTCACGCCGCAAGACACCAGACATCTCGTGGCCTACGCCGTGGCACGGCTGGGCCACCGGTACGACCTGCGCAACGTGTGGGACCTGGCCCGCTACCTGCTGCCCACACCGCCGGTGCCGCAGCGCTGGCGGCGGCGCATGCTGTCGCTGGGCAGCGGCGACCCGACGCGCGCGATCTGCTCCACGTTGATCGCCCAGGCCTTCCAGTCCATCCACTACCCCGTGTTGCCCAGGGTGGACGTGCAGGCCGACGAAACACCGGACTGCCCCGACTGCGTCCAGGAGATCCTGCGCCTGCGCCACCACAGCCTGTTCGCGCCGCGGGACTTCGACGTCTCGCCCTACTTCCAGATCGTCAAGCCCACGCTGCACCTGGGCTTTGATTTTCATGCGCTGCGCTGGTCCGAAGCGGCACACGCCACACCGCAGCGCGAGGCGCACGCTCTTGCGTCGCCCTCTCACTTGACGGCATAGGACGCTTGTCCTATATTTCCCCGCCGTAGGACAAGCGTCCTACGTTTGCGCACCACGCGGAGCATTGCGGCGCCGGCCTGCCACGGTCGATGGCCGGCGGCGGTCCGCGGTGGGCCGACACACCTCCTCAGGAATGTCTCTTCATGGGCGAAAAACCGACACGTGACCACATCGTCGAAGCCGCCGACCGGCTGTTCTACGAAAACGGCTACGAGCACACCTCGTTCGCCCACATCGCCGACTCGGTGCAGATCTCGCGCGGCAACTTCTACTACCACTTCAAGAGCAAGGACGAGATCCTGGACGCGGTGATCGCGCTGCGTCTGGCCAACACCCAGCGGATGCTGGACCGCTGGGAGCAGGACGCCGCCTCCCCCCTGGAACGCCTGCGTCGGTTCATCGACATGCTGATCGTCAACCAGGCGCCCATCCTGCGGTACGGCTGCCCGGTCGGTACGCTGTGCACCGAGCTCGCCAAGCTCGACCACGCCGGCAAGGAACAGGCCAATGCGCTGTTCACGCTGTTTCGCACCTGGTTGAAGCGGCAGTTCGTGGCGCTGGGGCGCAAGTCCGACGCCGATGCGCTGGCGATGCACCTGCTGGGCCGCAGCCAGGGCGTGGCCACCCTTGCGAACGCCCTGGGCGACAAGCGCTTCCTGCGCCGGGAAGTCCGGCAGTTGCACGCTTGGCTGGAGCAAGACATGGCGTCCCCGGGTTGACCCCTCGGGCAAGCGCGAGATCAACCATTCAACAGGAGTCGAATTCCATGTTTGTCGTATTGCTCAGGTTCTCGAACAACCGATCACAGGCCAGTCGCTTCCTGGAGGGGCACAAGCGCTGGCTCGACCGCGGCTTCGATGACGGCGTCTTCCTGCTGGCGGGAAGCATCCAGCCCCAGCAGGGAGGCGGCCTGCTCGCACACCACACGACGAGACAGGAGCTTCTGGCCCGGGTGAACGAAGACCCGTTTGTTGCCGAAGACGTCGTGACAGCCGAGATCGTTGAAATCGCCCCGTCGAGAATGGATCAACAGCTGCAGTCCCTGCTCGGCTGAACCGCGTCCAATGACAGCTTTAGACAAGGCCATCGAAACATGAGTGCAGCACGGAGGGTCGTCCAATGAGCACAACCACCATCGGCCCCGACGGGGCAGCTCGGTGCCGCTGGTGCGCGGCAGCGCCCGAGTTCCTGGCGTACCACGACCACGAGTGGGGCTTCCCCGTCGACGACGACCGGCGCCTCTTCGAGAAGATCAGCCTGGAGGCTTTCCAGTCGGGGCTGAGCTGGCGCACCATCCTCGCCAAACGCGAGCACTTCCGGGCTGCCTTCGACGGCTTCGACTTCCACCGGGTCGCGCGCTACACCCCGAGCGACGTCGAGCGGTTGCTGCAGGACAAGGGCATCGTGCGCCACCGGGGCAAGATCGAGGCGGTGATCCACAACGCCGCACGCGCGGTGGAGCTCGTCCAGCAAGAAGGCTCGCTGGCCGCGTTCATCTGGCGCTACGAGTCCGAGGCGGCGCAACTGGCGACGCCCCAGACGGTCTCGACCTCGGTGCAGTCGGAGCGGCTGTCGCGCGACCTGAAAAAGCTCGGCTGGAAGTTCGTGGGGCCCACCACCGTGTACGCCTTCATGCAGGCCATGGGGCTGATCAACGACCACGCCGAACCATGCGCGATCCGCCCGAAGGCCGAGCGCGCACGCCAGGCCTTCAAGCGACCGGGCATCAACCCAGTTTGAGCCACACCCGCCGGTCCTCGACCTTCACCGGGTAGGTCCGGATGTTCTCGGTCAGCGGGGCGCACAGGGCCTGGCCGGTGCAGACGTCGAATTTGCCCTGGTGCAGCGGGCATTCGATTTCACGCCCTTCCAGAAAGCCGTCGCTCATACGCGCCGCGCCGTGGGTGCACAGGTTGGAGGTGGCGTACACCTGCCCGTCCACCTCGTAGAGCGCGACCTCCTGGCCCGCCACCACGATGCCCATCACATCGCCCTCGGGCACGTCGTCGAGCGCCACCGCGTCGGTCCAGTTGTCTTCTGCCATGGGCTTGCCTCAGATCGGGTAGATGATGGAATTGGCGATCATTTCGCTGTCGTACACGCACAGGCGCGACAGCAGCTTCAGGCCCTCGGGCCGGCGCACGATCACGTCGCGGTAGAAGCCGGCGCTCAGCACGATGGACTCGGCGTCGATCTTGGTGCGGATGACCGCGTAGTTGGCCTCGGACTCGATGCGTTCACCATCGGCCGTCTGCTCGATCCGGATCACGCGCGGCGTGCCCACGATGTGGCGCTGGTAGTACGGGTCGTGGTACATGGTTTCCTTCACGCCGTACACCCGGTCGCGGATCATGGCCTGGCTCTCCAGCGCCAGCAGGCACAGGGGCAGGCCCTGCTCGTGGTTCTCGCGGGGCTGCAGCCGGTAGCTGCCCTCCTCGACGAAGAATTCGGGCCACTGCTCCCAGTCGGCCGAGTCGCACACCATGGCGTAGTCGCTGTAGAGATTGAGCAGTTCGAAGTAGGTCTTGAAGTCGATCATGTTCATTCCCCCATCACCTGGCGCCAGTAGCCGTACATGCCACGAATCAGGGTCTCGGTCACCATGTGATCGGTGTCACCGATGTCGTGCCCGCCCATTTCGAGCACGGTGCGGTGCGCGGGCTTCTGCTCGAAGCCTTCTTGCGACCACTCGATCACCTCGCCGTCGTCGGCCGAGACGAAGCCGGCCGGGCCGAACAGGTTGGCCTGGATCAGGCGGCGCTGCTCCATCTCGGGCGTGTCGTCCTCGAAGCCGAAGTGGGTCCAGACGAAGTCGAACGAGCCATGCCCGTTGGGCTGGATGTGGCGGGTGGAGACGCTGTTGACCTGCTGCTGGATGATCACGCTGGGAAAGATGGTGGTCATCACCGCGGTCGGGCCGGCCCACCAGGGCTCGGGCACGATGTCGAGCAGGCGCGGGTCGTTGAGCTTCATGGACTCCTTGAAGCTGTCCACACCGGCCACCACCTCGTCGTTTTTGCCGCCCTGCCCCCGCGTGGAGATCATGGCGGCGTGGCGGAAATGCGCGTCCATCTTTAGCTCGGACTTGTTGTCGGCGCGCCAGAGGCCGAAGGTGGAAAACCAGGTGTGCAGCAGGCCGGGGTGGTAGGGGTCCTTGATGTTCTCCTGCATCAGCTTCCAGTTGCCCGGAATGCGCTGGCGCCGGTAGCCCAGCACCTTGAGCGGGCGGCCATCGAAGACACGGTCGAAGTAATGCAGGATGGTGGGGCCGAGGAAAGCCTCCAGCGGCTCCACGTCGTGGTCGAACGAGGCGAAGACCACGCCGCCGCGGGTGGCCACCTTGAGCTGGGTCAGCCCGTGGTCTTCGAGCTTGAAGTCCTTGGGCATGCCGCCGTTGACCTTGCCGTCCTGCTTGACGCCGCGGCGGAACGGCACGCCCTGCAGGTCGCCCTTGAGGCTGTAGTTCCACTGGTGGTAGGGGCAGAAAAAGTCTTTCGCCGCCTTGCCGCTGCGCTCGCGGCAGAAGCGCATGCCGCGGTGGGCGCACACGTTCTCCACCACGTTGATGCCGCCGTCGGGGTCGCGCACCATGATGACCGAGCGCTCGCCGATCACCGAGCGCCTGAAGTCGCCCGGGTGGGGGATCTCGGCCTCCAGGCCCACGTAGCACCAGTGGCCGGCGTAGAAGAAGCGGTCCAGCTCGCGCCGGTAGAGGTCGTCGCGGGTATAGGCCCAGAACGGGACGCGGCTGGTGCCTTCGCCCGGCCATGCCGGGTCCTGGGGAAACACGGTGGGGGTTTCGCTCATCGTGGGGTCTCCTGTGGTTGGGTTCTGGGTGGGGCCGGGCGGCGCGGATCAGACGCCGCCGGGGTAGAAGGCGTCGGCGTGCACATGCTCGGGGGCCATGCCCATCTGGCGCACCAGCAGGCCGAGCGCCTCCACCATCGCGGGCGCGCCGCACAGGTAGGCGCGCCAGCCGGCGAGCGAGGCGATGTCCTGCGCGATGGCGTCGGTCACCAGGCCGCGGCGCTGGCCGGCTTCCACCGGACCGGTGGCCACCACGATGTGGACGCGCAGGTTGGGGTGGCGCTGCGCCAACGCGTTCAGGCGGTCGGCGTCGTACAGGTCGTGCTGGCTGCGCACCCCGAAGTACAGGTGGATCGGGTTCTCCATGCCCCCTTCGAGCGCACCGCGCACGATCGAGAGCACGGGCGCCAGCCCGGTGCCGCCGCCCACGCACAGCATGGGCCCCGTGTGTTTGCGGCGCAGGTAGGCCGTGCCCAGCGGGCCGCTGAGGCGGATGGTCGAACCGGGCTTGAGCTCGTCGAACACGTACGCCGAGACCTGGCCCCCGGGCACGCGGCGGATCTGGAACTCCATGTCGGCGTCGTCGGGCAGGCCCGCCATGGAATAGGGCCGGATGTGTTCGGGCGTGAACTGCAGCGTGGCGTACTGCCCCGGGCTGAAGGCCAGCGGCTTGGCCAGCCGCACCCTCAGGCGCTGGACGTCGTGCGTGGCGCCTTCGATGGCGGTGACCGTGCCTTTGATGATGCGTGCCGGGTGCACCACGACCTCGTCCACCTCGGGCACTTCGATGGTGCAGTTGTCGGTCAGCACCGCCTGGCAGGCCAGCACGTAGCGGCCCGCGCCGGTCTGCGGGCGGCCGGCTTCGGGGCCGGCGTCCATCAGGTCACCGTCCACCACGCGGCAGCGGCAGGTGCCGCAGCGCCCCGACATGCAGCTGTAGGAGATGGGAACCTCGTTGGCCCGCAGCACCTCCAGCAGGTTCTTTCCACTGTCCACGTTCAGGTGCAGCTTGAGCGGTTCTACGACGAGTTCCATGGCGGTTTGTGTCTCGATGTCTCCGATGTGGGGCGATTCTGGAGCGCCGAGCCTTATCAGTCGATAAAGCAAACCGCATAGATAGAATCACCATCATGAATATGGCGGCCACCCCATGGAACTGCGCGACATCGACCTGAACCTGCTGGTGGTGTTCAACCAGCTGCTGCTCGACCGCAGCGTGTCCACGGCCGCCGACAAGCTCGGGCTCTCGCAGCCGGCGGTGAGCAACGCGCTCAAGCGCCTGCGCGCGGTGTTGAAGGACGAGCTGTTCCTGCGCACCTCGCGCGGCATGGAGCCCACGCCCTATGCGCTGCACCTGGCCGAGCCGGTGGTGTACGCGCTCAACGCGCTGCAGACCGCCTTGTCGCGGCGCGATTCGTTCGACCCGCTGAGCAGCCAGCGCACCTTCAACCTGGCCATGACCGACATCGGCGAGATGTACTTCATGCCGCCGCTGATGGACGCCCTGTCGCGCCTGGCGCCGCAGGTGCGGGTCCACACCCACCGGCCGAATGCCGACCAGCTGCGGGAAGACATGGCCTCGGGGTCGGTGGACCTCACGCTGGGCCTGATGCCCCATCTGCAGGCCGGTTTTTTCCAGCGCCGGCTGTTCCGGCAGCGCTACGTGTGCATGTTCCGACAGGGCCACCCCACGGCCCGCTCGCCCATGAGCCTGGCGCAGTTCTGCAAGCTGGAGCACGTGGGCGTGGTGGCGCCGAACACCGGCCACGGCGAGGTGGACGGCCTGCTGGCGCGCGCCGGCATCGAGCGGCGCATGCGCCTGGTGGTGCCGCACTTCATCGCCGTGGGCCACATCCTGCAGAGCACCGACCTGATCGCCACGCTGCCCGAGCGCTTCGCGCAGCGCTGCCAGGAGCCGTTCAAGCTGGTGATCTCCCCGCACCCGGTGAAGCTGCCCGAGATCGCCATCAACCTGTTCTGGCACGCCAAGTACAACCGGGACCCGGACAGCGTCTGGCTGCGCCGGCTGATCGTCGAGCTGTTCGCCGACCCCTGACGCCGGCGCGGGGCTCTGCGTTGGCCGCCCATCTACAATTCGCGCCCCCAAGCCACGCCCCGAACCCCGACCCCATGAACATCACCGTCAACCCGGAACTCAAAGCCTATATCGACCCCCTGACCCCGGAGGAGCATGAGGCGCTGGAGCGCAGCCTGCTGGCCGAGGGCTGCCGCGATGCGCTGGTGCTCTGGGGCGACGTGCTGGTGGACGGGCACAACCGCTACGGCATCTGCCAGAAACACGGCCTGCCCTTCCAGACGGTGCAGAACCCGCGCTTCCAGTCCATGGAGGATGTGCACCTGTGGATGATCGACCAGCACCTGGGCCGGCGCAGCGTGTCGGACTTCCAGCGCGGCGTGCTGGCGCTGCGCAAGCGCGAGATCATCGCCGAGCGGCGCTCGCGGGCCCTGGCCGCGCCGCCGGCGGACGCGCTGCCGGATCAACCCGAGCCGGCCATGCCGTCGGACGGCCCGGCCGCCACCGCGCCCGCGCTCGAACCCAAGCCCCTGCACAGCCGCGAAGACATCGCCAAGGCGGCGCGGCTCAGCAGCAGCCAGGTGGTGATGATCGAAAAGATCCAGAAGCAGGCCGAGCCCGAGCTGGTCGCGGCGCTGAAGTCCGGCACGATCTCGCTCAACGCCGCGGCGGCCGTGGCCAGCCTGCCGGCCGAAGAGCAGAAGGCCGCCGCGCTGGCCGGCAAGGACGAGCTCAAGCTGGCGGCCAAGCGGGTGCGCGAGTCGCGGCGCAAGCCGCAGGACACGGATGCGGATGCAAGCGCGCAGCCGCAGGAGGCACAGCCGCCCACCGACGAACTGACGGCCTTGCGCCAACAGGTGGCTCAGCTGCAAGCCGAGAACACCGCCCTGCGCCAGCAGGTGCAGGCCCTGCGCGGCCAGCTGGAAGAAGCGTCGGCGTAGATCTCGCGCCTACGGCGCCGGCCCGTGTTTCAGACGCCAGACCAGCACCGCGCCCGCCACCGTGGCGGCAAACAGGCCCATGGCCACGGCGTTGAACAAAGCGCCGCTGGCGCGCAGGCCCAGGTCCGCGAGCCCCGGCCCGAGGCGCACCAGCAGCGACAGGTGCAGGGCCGCCAGCGGCAGGTAGAACAGCCCGCCGAACTGCAGCTTGACCCGCGCGATGGCCGGCAGGATCACCGGCGCGTGCCCCATCATCATGCTGACGATGAAGCCCAGCCCCAGGGCGTGCAGCGCGGCATCGCGCAGCGGCAGGCCCAGCGCGGCCCCGGCCCAGGCGAGGCCCGCGATGGCGAGCCAGGCGTATCCGCCCAGCAGGCACACGGCCATGTAGCGCGTCAGGCCGTCGGCGTGGATGGTGCGGCGGGCGATGTCGAACACCCCCAGCCAGACGGCCAGCAGGAACAGCGCCACGCCGTAGAGCACGCCCCCGGCCATGGGCGCGAACATCGACCAGCCGGCGCCCCCGACCACGGCGGCCAGCACCAGGAGCAACGAAAACCGCGCGCCGGGGCGCGCGCGCATCAGCCGGGTCATCTCCAGCCGCTCGGCGGCGATGGTCATCACCAGAAACCCGAACCACCAGGGCAGGCTGGCCACGTCACCCGGCCGGAACAGGAACACCAGGCCGCCCGCGAGCCAGGCCAGCGCGGCGGCCAGCAGCAGCACCGTGTGGGCCGCCCGCTGGCGGCGGACGATCACCAGGTTGACGGCCACGAAGACGGCCGCGGCCACCACGATCAACACCGCGGCCACACCACCGAACCCGAGCAACAGGCACAGCCCGCCCAGGCCCGAGGCCAGCGGGGCCAGCCAGGCGCCCGCGGCCTTGACGGCCACGGCCCGCTCGATGCCGATGACCGTGCCCAGGAAGCCGCAGATCATCAGGGCCGCGTGCGACAGCGCGGCGCGCCCCAGCCATGCGTGGGACTGAAGCAACTCGGGCAGCTGCACGCCGGCCCGCAACAGCCCCCCGGCGATGCCACCCAGCAGGGCCATGGCCACGAGGGCCAGCAGCAGCGGCGCCAGCCGGCCACGGCGCGGCCTCGGGCGGGCGATGCGTGAGGCGCGCTCGGCCATCAGCGGTCCATGAAGCGCCGTGCGCGCTCGCTCAGGCGTTCCTCGCTCCAGGGCGGCTCCCAGACCAGCTCCACCTGGATCAGCATGTCGGGCGGCAGGTCCCGGTCCAGCTCGTTTTCGATCTCTTCGATGATCAGATCGGTCACCGGGCAGGCGGCCGAGGTCATGGTCACCCGGGCATGCACCTTGTTGTCGGCAACGCTCACCCGGTAGATCAGGCCCAGGTCCACCACGTTGATGGAAACCTCCGGGTCCACGACCCGTCGCAGCGCCTTGGCGATCGGTTCGAGCAGGGCGTCCGGGCCGTCGTAGGGAAAGGGGGTGGGTGTCATGGAAGGCTCCTGCGCGCCGGGCGGCACACCCGGCATTCAACCAATGACGCAGAAGTCGAGCACCACTTCGCCCGGTTCCCGACGCAGGTATTCCAGGGACACGGCGTCCCCAAAGGTCTGGCGGATCTGCGCCAGCAGCGGGATGGGATCGTGGTCGTTGACGAAGCGCATGGTTTCCCCCGGCTGCAGGCTTTTCAGCGCGCCGAAGATGGCGGCATGGCGAAAGCGCTTGGCCACGCCACGGGCGTCGAAGAGGTGAACGTTCTGGAGAGTCCGGGAGTTGCTCATGGGAACCTCGTGAAGAAGGAAGAGGGACGGAGGGGGACGGAAAGCGCCGGTTGGCATCCCGCCGCCAGGCGCTGCGGTGATCGGCATGGGTGCCAGACAAAGCCGATCACACGCTTAAAGATGCATTTTTGATGAATCTATTTTAGACGCCACCAGCAAAAGGTTCATTTGACATGCATCAAATTCAGACCAACGGCATGTCCCGGATGTCCGACCACCGCAGGACCACACAGGCCCCCAGCCCGGCACAGGCCGAGAACGACGGCGTGACCGTTGGTCGGGTGCTTCTCACCAAACATTCCAACAATCAATAGAATGTTGTCCATGAACCAACGCAAACTCAAAGACCTGCTGTACGAGCAGGTGGCCCGCATCGGCAAGGCCCTGGGCAGCCCCAAGCGGCTGGAGCTGCTGGAGATGCTGGCGCAGGGCGAAAAGTCGGTGGACGTGCTCGCGGCCGAGCTGTCGATCGACATCAAGCTCGCCAGCGCCCACCTGAAGGCGCTGCGCGATGCGCGCCTGGTCACCAGCCGGCGCGAGGGCAAGTTCATCCACTACCGCCTGAGCGGGCCGGACGTGGCGGGCCTGGGCGTGAAGCTGCGCGAGGTGGCCGAAGAACACCTGCTGGAGCTGCGCATGGCGCTGAACCAGATGGTGGCGCAGCCGGACCAGCTCGCCTCGGTGGACCGACAGGCCCTGATGGCGCAGGCGCAGCGCGGCGAGGTGGTGGTGATCGACGTGCGGCCGCAGGACGAGTTCGATGCGGCCCACCTGCCGTATGCGCGCTCCATGCCACTGGCCGAGATCGAAAAGCGGCTGGCCGCGCTGCCGCGCGACAAGGAGATCGTCGCCTACTGCCGCGGGCCGTTCTGCCTGCTGTCGGACGAGGCCGTGGCGCTGCTGCACTCGCGCGGCTACCGCGCGCGCAAGGTGTCCGACGGCGTGAGCGAGTGGCAGGCCGCGGGTCTGCCGCTGGTGCTGCCGTCGGCCGGATAACCCCCCTCTTCAGGAGCCCTTCATGCGTTCGGTGCTTTTCATCCTCAACGACGCGCCCTATGGCAACGAGCGGGCCTACAACGGCCTGCGACTGGCCGGTGCCCTGACCGCCAAGGAAGGCGTGCAGGTGCGGGTGTTCCTCATGGCCGATGCCGTCGGCTGCGCCAAGGCGGGCCAGAAGGTGCCCGAGGGTTACTACAACGTCCAGCTCATGCTGGGCAAGGTCTTGCGCAAGGGCGAGGTGGCGCTGTGCGGCACCTGCATGGACGCGCGGGGCCTGGGCGCGGGGGAGCTGGTGGAGGGCGCGCAGCGCTCCACCCTCGCGCAGCTCGCCGACTGGACCGCCGAGGCCGATCAGGTCCTGGTCTTCTGAATCCCACGAAAGCCCACCATGTTTGCAGGTCGCCGCAACGTGCTTCTGCTGGCCAGCAGCCAGGCCCTGATGCTCTCGGCCATTGTGCTGTCGATGAGCTTGGCCGCCATCCTGGGCGCCTTGCTGGCGCCCGACAAAAGCCTCGCCACGCTGCCGGTGGCGGCGATGGTGGTCGGCACGGCCATCGCCTCGCTGCCCGCAGCCCTGCTGATGCGCCGCTGGGGCCGCCGCTCGGGTTTCCTGATCGGCGCCAGCCTGGGGGTGGCGGGCAGCGCATTGGCCGGCTACGCCCTCTGGCAGCAGTCGTTTGCGCTGTTCGTTCTGGGGCACCTGCTGCTGGGCAGTTACCAGGGTTTCGCCAACTACTACCGCTTCGCCGCCGCGGAGGCGGTGGACACGGCGCACACCACCCGCGCAATTTCCTGGGTGGTGGCCGGCGGGGTGGTGGCCGCGTTTGTAGGGCCGCAACTGGGGCAGTGGGGGCGCGACTGGTTCATCGCCGGGCCGTTCGTGGGCTCGTACCTGGCGCAGGCCGTGCTCAGCGTGGTGGCGCTGGGCCTGCTGACGCAGGTGCGGCTCAAGCCGGTGGCGACGGCCGCCACGGGCACGGCCCGTTCCGTGCGGGAGCTCCTGTCCCAACCCTTGCTGCTCACGTCGATCCTGGGCGCGGCGGTGGGCTACTCCGTGATGATCATGGTGATGACGGCCACGCCGCTGGCCATGCTGGGCTGCGGCCTGCCGGGGCAGAGCGTCACGCCGGTGATCCAGTGGCACGTGGTGGGCATGTTCGCGCCGTCGTTCTTCACCGGCCACCTCGTCAAGCGCTTTGGCGCGCCACGCATCATGCAGACCGGCTTCGTGCTGCTGCTGGCGCATGTGGCCGTGGCGCTCTCGGGGCTGGAGTTCCTGCATTTCGTCTCGGCGCTGGTCCTGCTCGGCGTGGGCTGGAATTTCGCCTTCGTGGGCGGCACCGCCCTGCTCACGCAGACCTACCGCCCGGCCGAACAGCTCAAGGTGCAGGCGATCAACGAGTTCCTGGTGTTCGGGCTCGTGGCCACCGCCAGCCTGTCCGCGGGCTGGCTGTACGACCGCGCCGGCTGGGCCGCGCTGAACCTGGCCGTGGTGCCGTTTCTGCTGCTGGCCTTGCTGGCGTCCGTCGGCACCGAGCTGAAAACCGCCCGGCTGCGGGAGGCCCTGTGAGCTTTGAGCAGTTCGTCATCGGCAACGAGCCCCTCATCCGGGTGGGCTTCTTCGCCGGCGTGTTCGCCCTGGTGGCCCTGTGGGAGCTCGCATCGCCACGCCGGGTGCTCCAGTTGCCGCGCGCGCAACGCTGGGCCAGCAACCTCGGCATCGTGCTGCTCAACACCGTGATCGTGCGCCTGCTGTTCCCCACGGCGGCGGTGGGCATGGCCGCGCTGGGTGTGGAGAAGGGCTGGGGGCTGCTGAACCATTTCGCCGTGCCGTTCTGGCTCGCGGTGCCGCTGGCGGTGGTGGCGATGGACTTCGTGATCTGGCTGCAGCACGTGATGGTGCACGCCGTGCCCGCGCTGTGGCGGCTGCACCGCGTGCACCACGCCGACCTGGACTACGACCTCACCACCGGAGCGCGCTTTCACCCGCTGGAGATCGTGCTCTCCATGGGCATCAAGTTCGCCACCATCGCGCTGCTGGGTGCGCCGGTGCTGGCGGTGGTGGTCTTTGAGGTGCTGCTGAGCGCCTGCGCGCTGTTCAACCACGGCAACATCCGCCTGCCCGACGGCGTGGACCGCGTGCTGCGTTGGTTCCTCGTCACGCCCGACATGCACCGCGTGCACCACTCGGTGGAAGACGACGAGAGCAATTCCAACTTCGGTTTCAACCTGACCTGGTGGGACCGCCTGTTCGGCACCTACCGCGAGCAACCGCGCGGGGGCCAGCTCGGCATGGTCATCGGCATCCACGGCCACGCCGACCCGCACGAGGTGGCGCGCCTGCCGGGCATGCTGATGCTGCCTTTCAAGGGCCGGGGCACCGACGATGCGATCAAGCGCCGCCCCTTCACCGAACACGACGCCGGAGCGAGCCACTGAGCGTTTTCCTGCGCGGGTGAGGGGAAACACCGGTTCGTACCACCCCGCCATTCTGAGAAAATATCAGTTAATGCTGATAAACAACTTGATTCAAAACACTTCCACTGGAACCCCCATGAAACCGCAACACCTGGCGCTCGCCGCCCTCACCGCCGCCAGCCTGTGGCTGTCCCCCGCCGCCCACGCCGACAACCAGGCCATCGCCGTGGACGAGATGGCGGCGTATCTCGAATTCGTGGACTACGGCGGCGGCGTGATCTTTGCCGAGCAGATCCCCAAGGACGAATGGCCGAAGATGGTCGTCATCGACGCGCGCGACGCCGGCCAGTTCGCCAAAGGCCACATCCCCGGCGCCATCAACATGGACTGGCGCCAGGTGCTGGCCCAGCGCGACACCATCCCCAAAGACAAGCCCGTGCTGATCTACTGCAACAGCGGTTCGCTCTCGGCCCAGGCCGGTTTCGCCCTGCGCGTGGCGGGCTGGGACAACCTGCGCATCCTGCAGGGCGGCATGGAAGAATGGAAGGCCAAGGGCGGCTTCGACGCCGCGGCCCGGGCCACCGCGCCGGCCAGACACTGACACCCCGGGCCACGCGCCTCAGGAGGCTCACATGACGACATCCACCCGCTCGCATCTGCGCCGGCTTGCGCGGCCATGGCTCGGGGGCCTGCTCGGCCTGTGTGCCGCCTGCGCCAGCACCTGGGCGCTGGCGCAGGCCGTACCCGAGATGGCGCTGAAGCAGGTTGGCACCCACACCTACTACGTGGAAGGCCTCGCGGCACTGGGCTCGCCGGCCAACCAGAACTTCATCAGCAACGCCGGCTTCGTGGTGGCGCGCGACGGCGTGGTGGTGATCGACGCGCTGGGCTCGCCCGCGCTGGCCCGGCGGCTCGTGGAGAAGATCGCCGCGGTCACACCCAAGCCCGTCACGCATGTGATCCTGACGCACTACCACGCCGACCACATCTACGGCCTGCAGGTGTTCAAGCAGTTGGGCGCCCAGATCATTGCCCATCAAAACGGGCGGGAGTACCTGCATTCCGAAACCGCCGAGCAGCGGCTGGTGGCCTCGCGCACCGACCTGGCGCCCTGGGTGGACGGAAGCGTCCAGCTGGTGCCGGCCGACCGCTGGCTGGACGGATCGACCACGCTCGAACTGGCCGGCACCCGCTTCGTGGTGGAACAGGTGGGCCCTTCGCACACGCCCGAAGACCTGGCCATCTACGTGCCCAGCGAGCGCGTGCTGTTCGCGGGCGACCTCATCTTCAGCGGTCGACTGCCTTTCGTGGGCAAGGCCAACAGCGACCAGTGGATCACCGCGCTGAACCGCCTGCTGGGCTTTGATGCCCAGGTCGTGGTGCCCGGGCACGGTGGCGCGTCCACCGACCCGCGCAAGGACATCGGCTTCATCCGCGACTACCTGGCCTACCTGCGCAGGACCATGGGCCAGGCCAGCAGCGACATGCAGCCCTTCGACGAGGCCTACGCCCAGACCGACTGGAGCGCCTACGAGCACGTGCCGATGTTCCCGTTCGCCAACCGCATGAACGCCTACAACACCTACTTGCTGATGGAGCAGGAAGGCATGCGGGGCAAGTAGCCCGCGCACCGCGGTGTCGGTGGCGAAAGAGAAGCCACCGGCATGACCGGCCAGCGCTTCATCCGACACCATCACGCCGGGCGCCGCCGCATCAGCCGGTACACCGCCGGGATCACCAGCATCGACAGCAGCGGCGCGCTGAGCATGCCGCCCACCATGGGCGCGGCGATGCGCTGCATCACCTCGCTGCCAGCGCCATCGCCCCAGAACAGGGGCAGCAAGCCGGCCACGATCACGGCCACCGTCATGGCCTTGGGCCGCACCCGCAACACCGCGCCCTCACGGATCGCCTCCAGCAGGTCGGCATCGGTTTCCTGCCCCGCGTCCAGCCGCGTGACCCAGGCCTGCTTCAGGTACAGCAGCATGATCACGCCGAACTCGGCCGCCACGCCGGCCAGCGCGATGAAGCCCACCGCGCTGGCCACCGAGAGGTTGTGCCCCAGCGCCCACAGCAGCCAGACGCCCCCCACCAGCGCGAACGGCAGCGTGCTCATGATCAGCAGCGCCTCGTCAAAGCGGCGGAAGGTCAGGTACAGCAGCACGAAGATGATCAGCAGCGTGAACGGCACCACCAACTTGAGCTGGGCGCTGGCCCGTTCCAGAAACTCGAACTGGCCGGACCACGACACCGAGTAGCCCGCCGGCAGCACCACCCGCTCGGCCACCACGCGCTGCATCTCCAGCACCGCGCCACGCAGGTCGCGCCCGCGGATGTCCACGTAGACGAAGCCCGCCAGGCGCGCGTTTTCGCTGCGCAGCATGGGCGGACCGTCGGCGACCACGATGCGCGCCACGTCCGACAACACCAGGCGCTGGCCGCTCGGGCTGACGATGGGCAGCGCGCGCAGCGCCGCCAGCGAGTCCCGCAGCTCGCGCGGGTAGCGCAGGTTGATGGGGTAGCGCTGCAGGCCTTCGACGGTCTGTCCGATCTCCATGCCGCCCACCGCGCCGGCGATGACCTCCTGCACGTCGGCGATGTTCAGGCCATAGCGCGCCGCGTCGTCACGCCGGATGTCCACGTCGATGTAGCGCCCGCCCGTCAGGCGCTCGGCCAGCGCGCTGCTCACGCCGGGCACGGTCTTGACCGCGGCCTCGATCTGGCCCGTGAGACGGTCGATGGTGGCCAGGTCGGCCCCGGCCACCTTCACGCCCACCGGGCTCTTGATGCCGGTGGCCAGCATGTCGATGCGGTTGCGGATCGGCGGCACCCAGATGTTGGACAGGCCGGGCACACGCACGGTGCGGTCCAGCTCTTCCACCAGCTTGTCCGGCGTCATGCCCGCGCGCCACGCGCTGCGTGGCTTGAACTGGATCGTGGTCTCGAACATCTCCAGCGGGGCCGGGTCGGTGGCGCTGTCCGAACGACCGGCCTTGCCGTAGACACGGTGCACCTCGGGCACGGTCTTGATCAGGCGGTCGGTCTGCTGCAGCAGCTCGGCGGCCTTGCCGGCCGACAGCCCGGGCAGCGCGGTCGGCATGTACAGCAGATCGCCCTCGTCCAGCCGCGGCATGAACTCGGCGCCAATGTGCCGCAGGGGCCACAGGCTCGCCAGCAGCAGCAGGGCCGCCACCACGAGCGTCAGCCTGGGCGCCCGCAGCACGGCGTCGAGGCAGGGGCGGTACCCTGCGATCAGCAGCCGGTTCAGGGGGTTGGCCGTCTCCTCGGGAATGCGCCCGCGGATCAGGTAACCCATCAGCACGGGAATCAGCGTCACGGCCAGCCCGGCAGCGGCCGCCATGGCATAGGTCTTGGTGTAGGCCAGGGGCGCGAACAGCCGGCCCTCCTGCGCCTGCAACGTGAACACCGGGATGAAGCTCAGCGTGATGATGAGCAGCGAAAAGAACAGCGCAGGCCCCACCTCGGCGGCGGCCTCGCCGACGACGCGCCAGCGCGGCTCGCCGTCCAGCGTGTGACCGGGGTGTTCATGGGCCCAGCGTTCCAGGTGCTTGTGCGCGTTCTCGATCATCACCACCGCGGCGTCGACCATCGCACCGATGGCGATCGCGATCCCGCCCAGCGACATGATGTTGGCGTTCACGCCCTGCTGCTGCATCACGATGAACGCCGCCAGGATGCCCAGCGGCAGCGAGACGATGGCCACCAAGGCGCTGCGCAGGTGAAACAGAAACAGCGCGCACACCAGCGCCACCACCAGGAACTCCTCCAGCAGCTTGAAGCCGAGGTTGTCCACCGCGCGCTCGATCAGCCCCGAGCGGTCGTACACCGGCACGATCTCCACGCCTTCGGGCAGACCCCGCTGCAACTCGGCGAGCCTGGCCTTGACGGCGCGGATGGTCTGCAGCGCGTTCTTGCCCGAGCGCATCACGATCAGGCCGCCCGCGGCTTCACCCTCGCCATCGAGTTCACCGATGCCCCGGCGCATCTCGGGACCGAGCTGCACCCGGGCCACGTCGCCCAGACGCACGGAAATGCCCGCGTCGGAGGTCGTCAGCGGGATGGCACGGAAATCGTCGAGGGTCTTCAGGTAGCCGTTGGCGCGCACCGCGTATTCGGCCTCGCCGAGTTCCAGCACCGAACCGCCCGCCTCCTGGTTGGCGCGGCCCACCGCCTGGCTCACCATCGCCTGCGTGATGCGGTAGGCGGCCAGCTTGTCGGGGTCGAGCACGATCTGGTACTGGCGCACCATGCCACCGAGGCTGGCGACCTCGGCCACGTCGGGCACGGTCTTGAGCTCGAAGCGCAGGAACCAGTCCTGCAGCGCGCGGAGCTGGTCCAGGCTCTGCCGGCCGCTGCGGTCCACCAGCGCGTACTGGTAGATCCAGCCCACGCCGGTGGCGTCGGGCCCCAGCGACGATCTGGCCGCGGGCGGCAGCCGCGACTGCACCTGGTTCAGGTACTCCAGCACCCGCGAGCGCGCCCAGTAGAGGTCCACGCCGTCGTCGAACAGCACATAGACGAAGCTGTCGCCGAACATCGAATAGCCACGCACCGCCCTGGCGCCGGGCACCGACAGCATGGTGGTGGTCAGCGGGTAGGTGACCTGGTTCTCGACGATCTGCGGCGCCTGGCCGGGCCAGTTGGTGCGGATGATGACCTGGGTGTCCGACAGGTCGGGCAGCGCGTCCAGCGGCGTGCGCAGCATGGACACCACACCCCAGGCGGTGATCAACACGGCGGCCAGCAGCACCAGGAAGCGGTTGGCGATGCTCCAGTGGATGAGGCGCGCGATCATCGGGCCGCTCCCGTGGCCGCCGGCGCCACACGTTCGATCGCGGTGATCTGCGGTTCGGCGCCCTCCTGCATGCGAAATTCGATCCGCACCTTGTCGCCGCTGGCCAGCGCGCCTGGCCGCTGCCCGGGCGGCGGGAGGCGGAACGCCATCGTCATCCCGGGCCATTTCAACGCCGGGATCGCGGGGTGGGTGAGCATGGCGGTCTCGCCCTCGATGGCATCGATCACCGCGTCGGTGCGGTGCAGGTCGGCCGCCGGCATCGGCATCGGCGCCTGGTTCAGCCGCGCCTCCAGCCCGCGCAGGCTGGCCTCGGAGTCGATCAGGAACTGGCCCGACAGCACCACCCGCTGGCCGGCCTGCAGGCCCTGCACGATCTCGGTCTGCGCTCCCGCTTCGCGGCCCACGCCGACCTCCACGGGCCGGAAGTGCCCGCCCTCCTCGGCCAGCATCACCACGCTGCGGCGCCCGGTGTGGATCACGGCGTCGCTCGGAACCAGCAGCACGGGTCGGCCCACCGGATCGGCAAAACGCATCTGCACGAACATGCCCGGCACCAGCCGGCCACCCGGGTTGGCCAGCTCCAGCCGCGCCTTGAGCGTGCGCGTGGCGGGGTCCACTTGCGGCAGCACGGCCTGCACGCGCCCGTCAAAGCGCTGCCCCGGCACCGCCGGGCTGATGGCGCTGACCCGGGCGCCGGGCTGGAGCTGCGCCACCTGGCTCTCGGGCACCTGGCCCTCGGCCCAGACCGTGTCCGTGCCCTGCAGGCGCAGCAGCGCCATGCCGGGCATCACGGTCGCGCCCTCGCGCACCATCAACTCGGTCATGGTCCCGCTGATCGGCGCCCGCAGGGTGAAGCGTGGCTGCAGCGCGCCGGTGCGCACCACGCGGTCGATTTGCGCTGCGCCCATGCCGGCCTGGCGCATGCGCTGGGACGCGGCTTCGCGCAACGGCCCCAGGTCGGAACCGGCCATGCGGGCCACCGCCAGGTACTCCTCTTGCGCGGCCACCCAGTCGGGCACGTAGATTTCGGCCAGGGGTGCGCCGGCCACCACCCGGTCGAGCGTGGCGCGCACATGCAGCCGCTCCACAAAACCCATGGACCGGGCGCTGACCACCACCTGGTCGCGTTCGTTCCAGGCCACGTTGCCCGCCACCGTGACGGCGCCATCGAGCGGGCCTTCCACCACGGCCACGCTGCGCAGCCCCAGGTTTTGCTGGATGCGCGGGCTCACCGACACGCCGCCGGTGTCCGCGCTGTCGCCACCGGCGTAGCGCGGCACCAGCATCATGTCCATGAAGGGCGATTTGCCCGGTGCGTCGAAGTTCTTGCCCGGCACCATGGGGTCGTGGTAGTTCAGGATCGCGCGGCCGGTGACCGGATCCACGTCGCCCGCACGGAGTCCGTCGCGGATATGGCGGGCTGTGGCATCCCCACCTTGCGCCACGGTCCACGCGCCCGGGTCCTGGGGCGTGGCGGGCGCGCTCTGCGCGGCCGCGCCACCGCCCATGTCCATGCCTGCGCGCATGCCGGCGGTCCATGCGCCGTAGCCCACGGCGCCCAGGGCCGCCGCGGCCACGATGCCGATCCCGATCGTTGTCTGGTATTTCATGGTGTCATTCCTGTTCCGGCCGCGCCGTGGCGGCCACTGTGTTTTCGGTCGGGATGAGATACGCCAGCCGGGCCCACAGACGGGCGGTGGACAACCGCAGGTCGATGCGCTCCATCCGCAGGTCCAGCGCCATGCGCCGCGCGGCCAGCACCTCGAGCAGCGGGGCCCGGCCACCCCGGTAGGCGGCCAGGGTGGCCTGTATGCGCTGCTCGGCCAGCGGCAGCCGGCCGGTGTCGATCAGGGCCAGCTGGGCGAGGCCGGCACGCCAGGCCACCAGCCAGCGCTCGGTCTCGGCCAGGTGTTCGCGCGCGCGCTCCTCGCGTTCGTCGCGCAACTCGTCGACCCGCGCCAGCCGGGCCGCGAGTTCCCGGTCCTGCCGCTGGGGACGGTCCCACTGCCAGGGCACCGAAACGGCCAGAGAGACCATGTTCGCGTAGCCCGGGCCGCGCAGACCGAACATCAGCTCGGTGCTCCAGTCGGGATCGCGCTCGCGGCGCGCCACCTCGGCTTCGGCCGCCGCCGCGGCCTCCCGCGCGGCGAGCTGCACGAGTTCGGGGTGGTGCGCCAGACGCCCGCTCACGCCCGTCGCCGCGGGCGGGAGCTCGACGAGTTCGGGTGGCGCGGCCAGTGGTTGCTCGGGAAGCCCTCCGGTCCAGCGGGCCAGGGCATGGCGGGCGTTGGTGCGCTCGGCCTCGGCGGCCAACAGGGTCTGCTGCAACTGCGCCACCGCGTCGCGCGCCGCGATCCAGTCGGCCAGCGCCCCCCCGCCACCGCGGGCCGCGGCTTCGGAGGCCTGCACCAGCAGGCGAGCCTCGTCGAGCTGCACCTGCAGCAGCGCCACCCGCTGCTCCAGCGCGTGGCGCTCCAACCAGGCCATGGCGGTCTCGCGCTGGATGGCGGCGGACCGCACGCCACGCTCGGCCCGGGCCGCGTCGGCCTCGCGCTCGAAACGGGCCGTTCGCGCCCGTCGTTTGTCTTCGCTGGGGAAGGTCTGCATCAGCGAGACCGACTTCGAGGTCATGAAATCGCGTGTGGTGCTGAAGCGCTCCGGCCCTTCGACGGGCAGGTTCTCCAGCGACAGACGCAGCACGGGGTCGGGGCGCTGGCCAGCGGCCACGGCCATCTCGCGCGCCGAGCGGGCGGCGGCATCCTGGGCGCTCAGGGCCGGCGAACGCGCCAGTGCCGCCTCGACGGCCTGGGGCAATGTCAGCGGTTCGGCGGCGCGCGCCAGTGGCGCTGCCGCCAGGCCGATCAGGAGCGCGAGGCGCGCGGGAACGATCAAGGCGTGCCAGCGGCTGACGGCTTGGCCACGGGGGCGAAGGCGCCCGCCGGAGGCCGGGGAAAGGGGTTCCATATTTCTGCTCCGAAGGAATGCACACGGGCTGGGCGCGCACGGGGACGCGCAGCAGCCGCTGCTGACCCAGGGCCGGCCTCAAAGGCCGTGCGCGGTCAGGGTGAAAGCTTCAGAGCAGGGAGGGGGGTCGCCAGATGCTGGCGGGAGCGCCGCGCGGCGGCACCAGCGGCACGGGCGCGAGCAGATCGCTCAAGGGCAGCGCCTGCGCCATGGCAATGGCCGGGGGCGCCACCCAGCCGGTGGGGGCCGGGCATTCCTGACCGGCCTTGCACAGCTGGCCGGTCAGCCGGGCGGTGTCCACATCGTTGCAGCAATCGCCCTGGGGCATGTCGCTGTCGATGCCGGTCAGGCCGTCCGGCAAGGCCATGGTGGCCTCCATGGGACAAGGCGTCTGCACGCTCACGCCGGCGGCCCATCCCTGCAGGGGGATCGCCAGGCACAGCAGCAGGGCAAGGAACAGACGCATGCGTGGATTCTAGGGCAGGGCGGCCAGCTTCCGCGCTGGAATCCGCATCCCGCCTCTCCACTCAGGGCAGGAACGCAGCGCCCATGGTGCGGCGGTACCACGCGTGGAAATGCTGCATGCCATCCTCCAGCGGAGACTGGTAGGGCCCGGCGTCGGACGCGCCCCGCGCCAGCAGCGCGCGTCGGCCCGCGTCCATGCGCTCGCCGATCTCGTCGTCTTCCCTGGCCGTCTCCATGTAGGCGGCGCGGTGTGCCTCGATGAAGTCCCGCTCGAAGGCCACGATCTCCTCGGGGTAATAGAACTCCACCACGTTGACGGTGTCCTGCGGCCCCTTGGGGTAGAGCGTGGACAGGACCAGCACATGCGGGTACAGCTCGATCATGTGGGTGGGGAAATAGGTGACCCACACCGCGCCGAAGTCGGGCGGGGTGCCGGTGCGATAGCTCAGCAGCCGATCGTGCCAGGTGCTGTAGACATCCGACCCCGGCGAATTCAACGACGCATGCACGCCGACACGCTGCATGCTGTACCAGTCGGCGAGCTCCCAGCTCAGGTCGTCGCAGGTGACAAAGCTGCCCAGGCCGGGATGAAATGGGGCGACGTGGTAGTCCTCCAGATAGACCTCGATGAAGGTCTTCCAGTTGTAGTTGCACGGGTGGACCTCCACGTGGTCGAGCACGTAGTCCGAGAAGTCGAACTCCGGCCTTCTGAACAGCGGCGCCATGTCCTGCGCCGGGTCGCGCGCGCCTTCGAACAGTTGGCCATGGCAGTTGCGCAGCGCAAACCGCTGCAGGTTCCTGCAGGGTCTGGATTCGAACTGCGGCGCGCCCAGCAACTCGCCGGCGCTGTTGTACGTCCACCGATGCAGCGGGCAGACGATGTGCCCGCCCGCCGCCGCCAGGTTGCCCCGGGTGTTGGTCGACCCGGCCACGTCGCCGGCCTCTCCGCCCAGCATCAGTGCCTGGCGGTGCCGACAGACATTGGAGATCAGCTCCACACCCTGCGGGTTGCGCACCAGGACGCGGCCGCCGTCCTCCTGCACGAGCCGGTGCCAGTCCCCCACCTGCGGGACGGCCTTTTCATGGCCCACATACCGGGCGGACCGGTTGAAGATCAACGCCTGCTCGCGGGCAAACAGGGCTTCGTCAAAGTAGGCGCCGACAGGCAACTGCGGAAACGCCGGCAGGACATGCACCAGGCGGGCAATATCGTTCATGGAAATCTCCAGGGCGTGGCGAAGCACACCGGCCTGGACGGCACGGCGGCATCGCGGAATCAAGGGCCCCGACTACGCAGCGTCGGCCAGCAGGCGGGCGATGCGCTTGTCGAGCGGGAGCTTGGGGCAGGTGCTGCATGGCTCACCGTCGTGGCGGCGATAGTGGTGACAGCACACCTTGCGGTCCAGGGCGAGCGCGGGCGTCCCGTCGCGGGCCCGATAGGCAAAAAACCCGCAACCGCCGGCAATGCCGAGCTGCGCCAGCCAGAGCTCCCCCCACGCGGCGACGTCGTCCGCGTCGCCCAGGGCAGGCCTGTTGCGCCGCACCAGCAGCAGCGCGCCCAACACACACTCAGCCTGCAATCGGTCGGCGGCGCGGGCGTGCAGGGCCACCAGCGGCATCAGCGCCGCGCGCATGGACTGGCACAGGGCCCCCAGCTCGTCCGCCGCCAGGCGGATGCGCGACGTCAGCGCGGCGGCCTGCGCGGGGGCATGCACCGGCAACTGGAAGCCATTGGGAAACCCGTTCTCCACGGGCTGCGCCAGACCGGCCAGCCTGGGCACATGCGTGTCGAGATGCGCGGCAATCACGCTGAGATAGACCGGTTGCCAGATCGCCAGCCCCCAGCAGCGCAGCGCCACATAGTGCGCACCGGCTTCCGGGTACGACCGGGCCCAGTGGCGGCACAGCGCCGCCAGCGCGCCCGGCCCGGCCGACGCCTCATCGCCATGGCGCAACGCACCGGGCAGCGGTGCACCGCCCTGTTCGCCGCGCAGCGCCGGTGCGATGCGCCGGGCCAGCTGCAACACGCGGGCGAGGTCGGCATCGTGCAACGAACCCCCGGCCCGCGCGCCCAGGCTCACTCGACGCTTTCCGCGACCGCTGGCGCCGCGGCCCGGGCCGTGGCTTGGCGGCGCAAGCCGGCGATCGGATTCACGAGGTGGCCGGCCATCTTCAGGCTGGAGGCCGGGTCGGCCAGGTTGACCATCTGCACGTTGTTGCCGAGCTGCAGGCGGTTCAGACAGGAGTGCAGGAACTCGGGCACGAACATGTCGTGGTGCGCGAACTTGGCGGCCAGGTCGGGGTGGGCGTCCTGGTAGTCGCACACGCAGTCGGCCACCGCGCGCCAGAAGTCGTCCTCGCGGCAGCAGCCGTTCTCCACCAGCACCTGGTTGATGTGGCGCAGCACGCCATCGAACACATCGATGAAGATGCCCAGCAGCTTGAAGTGGTCGGGCACGTCCACCGCCAGGCGCTGGACGCGTTCCGGCAGCCAGGCCTTGGCCCCGATGTCGAGGATGGCGCATTCCTCGGCGATGTCTTTCATGATGGCGCGCACCGGCACGTGTTTGTCGAGCACCAGGATCAGGTTCTCGCCGTGCGGCATGAAGGTCAGGTCGTGCTTGTAGAAGCAATGCAGCAGCGGCGTCAGGTAAGACGCCAGATAGCGCTGCAGCCACGCCACCGTTCCCAGCCCGGACCGGCGGATCAGTTCGGGCAGCAGGGCGTGGCCGTCCTTGTCCACATGCAGCAGCGCGGCCATGGTCATCAGGCGCTCGCCCGGCTGGAGCAGCGGCAGCGGGCTTTCGCGCCACAGCGCGGAAAACATCTTCTTGTACGGTGTGTCGACCGGTATCGCGGCCTCGTAATAGTGGTTGCGAAACCCGATGGAGGCCACCTCCTGGAGGATGGTGAAACCGTTGGCGCGCAGGAAGGCGTCGCCGCTCACCAATTCCTTGATGAACTCGTTGATGGCCGGCGTGCCCGACATGTAGTACGGCGACAGGCCACGCATGAAGCCCATGTTCAGGATGGACAGCGAGGTCTTGACGTAGCGCTTGCTGCGGTCGCTGGTGTTGAAGAAGGTGCGGATCGACTGCTGGGCGATGTAGTGGTCGCGGCCGTAGGCCAGGCAGATGATCTTGCGCTGGGCCACATAACCGGCGAAGGCAATCGACAGCTTGTTGAACCACTGCCAGGGGTGGGCCGGCATGAAGTGGTAGTCGGCCGGGTCCAGGCCGAGCGCGGCCACCTCGCGGGTGAAGCCGTCCACCGTGTCCTGCCCGAGCTCTTCGGCCAGCAACTGCTCGTAGCTCAGCGTGGAGATGCTGGAGAAAGCGGCGTGGTCCTTGTGCACGGCCAGCCAGATCACGCGGATGGCCGAGCCGGCTTCCGGCGCATAGGCGCGGTAGTCGGCCGCGGTGAAACCCAGCCGCCCGTTGTTGGCGACGAAACCCGGGTGGCCTTCGGTCATGGCGACTTCAATGGTCTGGAAGTCGGTGGCCTCGGCCAGCTGGGCGCTGCTGGGCGCGTCGGCCTTCATGCGCTTGTAGGCGCTGCCGAACAAGGTGCTGCTGATCTCGTCGAGGTAGATGGGCAGCAGGTCTTCGCGAATCCCCAGGCGCTGGCGGCACTCGATGATGAACTGCAGCGCGTCCAGCGGCTGCTCGGCGCCGTTGACTTCTCTGTGGATGGACTCGGGCTTGATGTGCCAATGGCGCAGCGCCAGGCATTGCGCCTCGAACCGGTAACAAGCGGCGCCGTCGTCCGAGAACAGCTGGTACTGCGCAAAGCCTCCCTGCCCCGGGCCCAGCAGCTCGGGCTCGACGATGAGTTCGTGGGCGTATTCGGCGATGGCCTTGCGCAGCAGCAGGCGGTTGGCCTGGGCCCAGACCTCCGGCGTCAGGTGGTCGGCGAAATGGGCCGGGTCGTGCGCGAGCTGGTGGGCGATGGTGACGTTCATGAATGGGCTTCCTCTGGTGTGGTGGCCGTGGCCTGTTGAAAATCCCGCCGGGTGCAAAAGGCGAGGCTGGCGATCTTCTCGGGGAAGACCACATCACGGTCGTAGACAAAACCCGCCGAGCGGTTCAGGGCATGGACCTTGTGATTGGTGGCGTCGGGCTCCACGACGATGCGCCGCGCACCCAGGTGCGCGAACATGAAGCGCATCAAGGCATGGAACGCGGCGCGCGAGAAACCGGCGATGCGCCGTTCGGGCGGCCCGATGAAGATGTGCATGCCCAGGTCGCCGGGCTGCACCGGGTAGAAGGCCCGGATGCGGTCCTGCGCGGGGTCGTAGCACTCGGCCAAGAAGGCCGGCCGGCTCCCCTGCCACCCGATGTAGGCCGTGGCGGTGCCGGAATCCATCATGCGCTGGTAGGCCTCGCGCACCTGCGCCTCGGTCTTGTCCTGCATCAGCCAGAAGGCGGCACGCGGCTGGGTGAACCAGTGGTGCAGCGTCGGGATGTCGTGCGGGATCCGCAGCGGGCGGAAAACGAAGCCGGTCTCATCGCGGTAGGGCCGGTGGGCGGCGTCGGCGCGGCGGTGCAGGGTGTCAGTTGGCATGGGCGGGCACCTCCAGGGGCGTGGGGTTGGCGGCGCCGTCGGCCCCGGCGACGTGGCCGGCGCTGGGCACTCTGAGGATCAGGCGGTCCAGCAGCGCGGTGAGCACAAAACCGCCGGCCGCCAGCAGAAAGGGAACATGCAGCCCGTGGTGCTTGACGATGGCGCCCGCGGCGAACGAGGACAGCAGCACCCCCATGTTCTGGAAGAAGTTGGTGATGCTGTAGTCCTGCGCGTAGCGCTGGGGCGTGGACAGGCGAAACAGGTTGACTTCGAGCTTGACGATGATCTGGAAGAAGGCCCAGCCATACAGCACGCGCCCCAGCACGACCAGCATCGGATCGGGCGCGGCATGCAGCAGCAGGCCGGCCGCGCCCAGCAGCAGGTTGCCCACCGTGTGGTCGGGCAGGTGGCCGCCACGCGCCCGTATCCAGGCATGCAGGCGCAGCGCGACGATGGCCACCACGCCCGGAATGGCGAAGGCCATGCCGGACACCAGCTCGCTGTCATTGCCGGTCAAGGTCTGCCAGTACAGGGCGAAGAAGGGGCGGATCAGGTAGGCGCTGAAGTCGAACATCAGCATCACCAGCGCCAGCTTCAGGACCGGCAGTCGGGCCAGCAGCCCGAGGCGGCGCGCCTCGGCGGCCTCGGCCCGGGCCTGCTCGCCGGTGTTGACGCGCACGATCTTTCCGCTGCGGATCAGGTAGGCGCAGACCACCATCTGGAAGTAGTCACCCGCGGCCATGGCCAGGATGCTGGCGCGCGGCCCCCAGGTCTCCAGCACGAAGCCGCCCACCACCGCCCCGAAGATGGCGCCGAAGTGCACCACCACCGACAGAATCCCGATGGTGGCGGCATGCTGCTCCTTGGGCGTCAGGCGCATCAGGTACGGGTACATCAGCAGGTAGCTGCTTTTGCACATGAACATCAGCATCGACAGCACCCAGTAGCTCTGCAGGGTGGGCGCCCAGTCGCTCAGCAGGCTGAAGGTACCGGCGGCAAACTGCGTGTAGACCAGCAGGTGCAGCGGCTCCACGCGGCGCGCCACGCGCGCCCAGAGCGGCAGCGTGCACATCACGGCGATGGAGATGGCCGCCACGTAGGCGCCCACGTGCACGGGGCTGTCGATCCCGTATCGCGCGCTGAAGAACTGCGGGTAGAAGGGAATCAGGATCGCGTCGCTGATGACGGCCAGCACCGTCATCGTGATGATGTGGAATCGCAGGTTCATGCGTGCGCCTCAGAGCAGGACGAAGTCCGCGGTGGCCGGGATGGAGAAGTCCTGGATCGCCACGCGCCGCTCGATCTTGTAGTGCTCGACCCCGGTGAGCTCGCGCAGGATGTAGGAGTTGCGGTAGCAGCTCATGCCCAGGTCCTGGTTGGTCATGCCGTGGGTGTGCTGGCCGGCGTTCTGCACGAAGATTTCGTTGCCGTTGAAGTCGGCGGCGTAGTTGCGCGCCAGCCGGTAGCGCCCCTGCTCGTCCCAGCGCAGGCGGTGGCGGATGCCGTTGACGAAGGGCGGGATGTTCTCGCGGTAGCCGGTGGCGAAGACCAGCCCCTCGCTGCGGTGTGCGTAGCGCGCCTCGCAATCGAGCTGGCGGAACTCGATCTCGTAGCGGCCCTGTTCCGCGTCGTAGCGGCAACCCTGCAGCTCGCAGTTGGTGATGAGGTGGGTGCGCAACGACCCCTGCTTTCGCCGGTCGTCCAGCAGGTCGTAGATCTGGTTGATGAGGCTGGCGTTGACGCCCTTGTACAGGCTGTCCTGCGCGCGGATGACGCGCTCCTTCTTGCCATCGTCCAGCTTGTAGAAGTAGTCGATGTAGTCCGGGGAAAACATCTCCAGCGTGAGCTTGGTGGTCTCCATCTGGAAGAAGCGCGAGGAGCGGGTGATCCAGGTGAGGCTGTAGCCGTGCACGTCGGCTTCCTTGAGCAGGTCGTGGTAGACCTCGGCCGCGCTCTGGCCGCTGCCGACGATGGTGATGGAACGCTTTTTCTGCAGCTGCTCCTTGCTCGTGATGTAGTCGGCGGTGTGCAGGTAGCGGTGGCCGTCGGACGCGCAGCACTGGGGGAACAACGGCCTGGACCCCACGCCCAGCACGAGCTTTCGGCCGCGCATGATGAAGGGCTCGCGCTGCGGCCCCTGCACCCCGGTCACCACATAGCAGCCGCTCTCGGCGTCGTGGACGATCTCCTGCACCTCGTGCTCGAAGCGGGCGTTGGACAGCCGCGCCGCCGCCCAGCGGCAATAGGCGTTGTATTCGGCGCGCGTGAGGTAGAAACTCTCGCGGAAGTAGTACGAATAGATCTTGCCCTCTTCCTTGCAGTAGTTGAGGAAGCTGAAGCCGCTCTTGGGGTCCGCCAGGCTGACCAGGTCGGCCAGGAAGGGGTTCTGCAGCGTGGTGTTGTCGATCAGCATCCCGGGGTGCCAGTTGAACTCGGCAGCGCGCTCCAGGAAGACCGCGTTCACCCCGGTGATCGGCTCGGTCAGACAGGCCAGGCTCAGATTGAAGGGCCCAAGCCCGATCCCGACGAAGTCATAGATGTTCGTGTTCATTGCACTCAACTCCCTGATGGACTGGCACGCCGGACGGCGGCACATGGTGATCAAAAGAACGCGCGCGGCGGGCCGCCGCGCCGGGACGCGCCATTACCAGCGATACGCCACGGTCGCGGTCACGCTGCGCGCGTCGCCCCAGTAGCAGTACTGCTGGCTCAGGCACGAAGCCACATAGGTCTTGTCGAACAGGTTGTTGACGCTCAGACGGAGGTTGGCGCCCCTGAGCGACGGGCTCAGCTGGGCCAGGTCGATGCGCAGCATCAGGTCCACCAGCGTGTAGGGGGCCACCTTGAGGCTGTTGGCGTTGTCGACCCAGCTGGAACCCACGTAGCGCGCGCCCGCGCCCATGGTGTAGCCCGGCATGAAGTTCCAGTCGCCCCAGATCGAGGCCATGTGGCGCGGCGCCTGGTACGGCGTGTTGCCGGTGAAGCCGTCGGAGGACTCGACGAACTTCATGTCGGTGAAGGTGTAGCTCGTCAGCACCGACACCTTGCTGCTGAGCTGAGAGCGGGCCTCCAGCTCCAGACCGCGCGAGCGCACCTTGCCGGTCGGTTCAAAGTACGAGGCCCCCACCGGGCGCGTGGCGACATTCTTTTGCGACAGGTCGTACACCGCCGCCGACAGCAAGGTGTTCGAGCCCTTGGGCTGGTAACGGATGCCGGCCTCGACCTGGTCGGTCTCGGCGGGTTGCAGGTTGTTGCCCTGCTGGTCGTTGCGCAGGCTCGAGTTGAAGCCGTCCGAATAGCTCACATAGGGAGCCACCCCGTTGTCAAACAGATAGACAACGCCGGCCCGCTTGGTGAACCTGGAGCCACTCCACCGCGCCGGGTCGCCGGTGCCCATCCGGTTGGAGGCCTTGGCCCAGTCCATGCGCCCGCCCAGCGTGAGGCGCCAGCGGTCCAGCGCCGTCTGGTTCTGCAGGTACAGACCGGTCTGCTCCAGCTGGCGATCGATGGGGTCGCTGGTCACGCCGCTCAGGCCCGGGGCACCGTAGCTCGGGGCCAGCACGTTGATCGGCAGCGCGCTGCCCGATTGCCAGCTCCCTGTCACGTGGCGCTTCTGGTGGTCCAGACCGGTCAGCAGGGTGTGTTTGAGCGCGCCCGTCTGGAACCGACCTTCCAGCTGGTTGTCGACCGTGTTGCCGCTGGTCGACTCATCGGCGCCCGCGTAGTAGCGCGTCAGCTCATCGGTACTGGCCCAGCCGTAGCCATAGATCTGCCTCAGCGTGGTGTCCGCCGAGACATGGCGGAAGTTCTGCCGGAATTTCCATGCATCGTTGAACGCGTGTTCGAACTGGTAGCCCAGGAAGCGCTGCTTGCGCTGGTATTTCTCGACGCTGGGGTCCCCGTCGAAGAAATGGCGCGAGATCAGGCGGCCGTTGTGGTCCGCATGGAGGCTGGCGTCCGCCGGCACGCCGCTGTGGTAGCTGCCCTCGGGGTCGTCCTGCAGGTAGGCCTGCAGCAGCAGGCGCGTGTCGCTGGACGGGTGGATGGCCAGCGAGGACGCGATGGCCTGGCGCTCTTCCTTGACCGTGTTGAACTGCGAGTCCAGCGAGCGCGCCAGCGCCGTCAGGCGAAAGGCCGCCACCGCGTTGTTGTCGATGGGCCCCGACAGATCGACGGCCGCCTCCCGGCGGTCGCGGTTGCCGGCGGTGAGCTGCACTTCCCGGTAGGGCTGGAACTGCGGCGCCATGCTGGTCAGCGCCACCAGGCCGCCGGGCGATGCGCGGCCGTACAACACGGACGCCGGCCCCCGCACCACGTCGATGCGCTCCAGGAAATACGGATCGACCTGCATCGAGGTGTAGCTGCCCTGGTCGCTGAGCATGCGCAGGCCATCGAGCAGGGTGCTGTCCACGCTGCTGTCCTTGAAACCGCGCAGGGCCACATAGTCGTAGCGGTTGGAGGAACCCACAAGGCCGGTGAAGATGCCGGGCGCGTAGTTGAGCGCCTCCGGGATGCTGCGCGGCTTCTGGTCTTCGAGCTGCTGCTTGGTCACCACCGAGATGGACTGCGGCGTCTCGATGATGGGGGTATCGGTTTTGGAGCCCGAGGCGCTGCGCCTGGCGACGTAGCCGTTCCCTCCGCTGGTGGCCGTTTCCTGGTCCGCGACGGCCCTCACGGTCACCGTGGGCAGGCTCACCGTCTCCGATGCCGCCGGAGCCGCGGTGACGACAAAGACGTTGCCGTCAACGGTCGCCGCCAGGCCGCTGCCGGCCAGCAACCGGTCCAGCGCCTGCCGTGGCGTCAGCCGGCCGGAGACGGCCGGCGCCGTCTTGCCCGCCACCAGTGCGGGCTGGACCATGAGCTCAAGCCGGGCCTGCCGCGCCAGGTCATTGAGCGCCTGCGCCAGGGGCTGCTCCCCGATGCGGATCTGCACCGGGGTGGAGCCCCCCGCGCTGGCGGAACCCTGGGCATGGGCCAACGGGCTTCCGAGGGCCAAGGCCAGGGCCAGCGGGGACAGGTTGAAGCGGGAACGGGGCATGCGAGCGATCTCCGGGAAGGTATTGAATAAGAATCCTTCTCATGTAGACGCATCAGCCTGGCGAAACCCCAGGTCGGGCGAAAAGTTTTTTTGGCGCGAAAAAATGGGCCGGCCCGGATCGCCGGCAGCGGCCGGCTAGCGGCCGGCTAGTGGCCAGCGGAGACGATCTCGACCTCACCGCCACGCTCGCGCAAGCGCACGGGCAAGACCTGCGGCAGGAGGCGGGAGAAGTTGTCGAGCCGGCGCGGGTCGAAGGTGCCGGTCACGCGCAACGCGGCGACGGCCGGCTCCCGCACCGTCAGAGGCACCGGGCCGTAGCGCCCGAACTCGGCCAGCGCCTGGTCCAGCGGCGTGTCGTCGAAACTGACTCGGCTTTCGCGCCAGGGTGCGATGCCCGCGGTGGGGACGGCGGACACGGCGCCGAGCAGGCCCGCCATGTCGCTGGTGATCTGTTGGCCGGCGACCAGTTCGACGGCCGCATCGCCAGCGGCCGACCGCTCGGCGCGCGCCACGCGCACGTGCCCTTCTTCCACGGCGACGTGAACACCCGCGCGACCCGGCACGCCGGGCGTGTAGCGCACCGCGAAACGGGTGCCGATGACCGTGATGCGCAAAGGACCGGCCAGCACATCGAAGGGACGCGCCGGATCACCCTGGACCTGGAACGCCGCCTGTCCCTGCGGCAGGCGAACCTCGCGGCGGTCCAGGTACATCGTCACGTCGGCCTGGCTGAGGGTGTCCAGCCTCAGGCGGCTGCCTTCCGGCAACACCACGTCCAGCTGCTGCCCGCGCTCGGTGGCGAAACGCTGCGTGTACACCGGTTGCTGCTGCCAGTGTTCCCAGGCCAGGTAGCCCCCTGCGCAGGACACCATGAGCGCCACAGCGGCCAGCGCTCCCTGCGGCACCCAGGAAGACCCGTCACGCCACCAGGCCCGCTGGCGCGGCGCGGCGCGGGCTGCCGCCGCCTTGTCGTCGGCGAGGTTCTGCTTCAGCAAGCGCACACCCTCCGCCGGCAAGGCATCGAGCAGGCGCCAGTTGTCCCGATGGCGCGCGAAAGCCGCGGCATGGGCCGCGTCCGCGGCCAGCCAGGACTGGAACGCGGCTTCGTCCGCCGACCCGAGCGGCCCGCCGGCACGCCGCACGAACCAGTCCAGCGCCGCGTCGTCGGGCTCGGTGGACCGTGCGGCTGGCGTTCGGGCTGGCTGCGGGGTACTCATGGCGTGGTTATCGGCTCTTGGATGTAGACGCACCAGCCAGCCCAAACCCTATGCCAGGCCAGGCGGCGTGCGGGCAAATTCATTCGCGGGCAGGTTTTCTGCGCCGCAGTGGCGGAACCGGCGCCGCGGCAGGCGCCCCGTCAAGGGCGTCTTTGCAGCGCCGGCAAGCGTCCATGGCCAGCTTCACGTGTTGCTCGACCATCTTGCGCGAGATGCCCATGCGCTGCGCCACCTCCGAATGCGGCAGGCCGTCGAACTTGTGCAGGATGAAGGCCTCGCGGCAACGCAACGGCAGGGCATCGATGGTGGCCAGAAGGGCGTTCACCCCCTGGGCGGAAGACGTGGCCACTTCGGGCTCGCAGGCCCTGGGCGCCTCGAGGTTGTCAAGCTCGGCGGCCGAGGCCTCGGCATCCGTGTGCAGGGCATCGCCACGCACTTCGCTGCGGCGGTGCTGGTCGATCTGCAGGTTGCGCGCGGTCCGGTAGAGCAGCGCGCGCGGCTCGGGCACCGGCTGGCCGGAATGCTGCACCGCCAGCACGCGGGCATAGCTCTCCTGCACGACATCGGCCGCGGCATCGCGGTTGCGCACCGTACGGGAACAGAAGTTCAGCAGTTCTTGGTAATAGTGCTCAAGCACAGGTCGATCCATGCCAGGGAGGTGACGAATCCCGTCAACAGGCTGACGTCGAGATGTGGCGGCGCCGGGTCAGGCACACAAATTTTAAATGAGAATTATTCTCATAATAACCCACCCAAGCCGCTGGGTCATCACCACACTGGCGATGCTGCGCTGAGACGGGCAACGTTCGCGCCAGGCGTAGAACCCGTTGGCGCAAACACCGAGGACGTGGCACAGGTTTGCCGTCGTCGATGGCGGCCTGGCCGACCCAGTGGGTGATGGACTGCGCGGTGACGACGAACTCACACGAGAGCTGCGCAGGTGAGCGCCCCCGCTCGAACGAGCTCGACCACTTGCTGGCGAAATTCCGCCGGGTACGGCGGTCGCACTTTGGACACTTTCGACGCCTTGGACACAAAGATTGATGTGTCCAGGGAACCGGGTCAACGCCAACTCCACCTTACCTTTCGAGTCAGCGCAGCACCACCGTGCGCAAGCCGTTGATGAACACCCGGTGCTCCAGCACGTAGCGCAAGGCGCGTCCCAGGGCCAGGCACTCGACGTTGCGCCCGGTGCTGAGCAACTGTTCGGGGCTGTAGGCGTGGTCCACGCGCTCCAGGGCCTGTTCGATGATGGGGCCCTCGTCCAGGTCGCTGGTGGCGAAGTGGGCCGTGGCGCCGATCAGCTTGACGCCGCGCGCGTGCGCCTGTTCGTAAGGGCGCGCCCCCTTGAAGCCGGGCAGGAAGGAATGGTGGATGTTGATGACGCGGCCGGCCAGCTTCTCGCACATGTCTTCCGACAGCACCTGCATGTAGCGCGCCAGCACCACCAGCTCGGCCTCGTGTTGCGCGATGCACTGGAGCAACTGCGCCTCCTGCTGCGGCTTGGTGTCGGCCGTGATCGGCAGGTGATGGAACGGGATGCCTTCGGCCACGGCCAACGGCCCCAGGTCGGCGTGGTTGGACACCACCGCCACGATGTCCATGTTCAGTTCCTTGCGGCGCCACTGCGCCAGCAGGTCGCGCAGGCAGTGGTCGGCCTTGGACACCATGATCAGCACCCGTGTCGGGCGGCTGAGGTCGTGGATGGCGCCTTCAGCGCCGTCAAAGCCATCCATCAGTTGGGCATAGTCCTCGCGAAGCGCGCCGATCCCGAAAACCTTCTGGCCCTCCAGCCGGAACACGATGCGCACATAGAAACGCGACACCAACGCGTCGTCAAACACCGCGAATTCTTCGATGTAGGCACCGTGCCGCTCCAGCAGGGCCACCATGGCCGCCACCTGGCCCCGCGCGCTGGCCACCGCCAGGGTCAGCACGTAGCGGGACGATTCATTGGGCGTGGCTTGCATAGGTTTCAAGGTCTTGTGTGAGGGATTGAAGAAGGGCACTCGTTTCGGCCGCCTGCAAGTGCAGGGTCTCGAACTCGGTCCGGGTCGATGCGCGCTCCATGCCGACCGCCAGCGCTCCCAGGCTCACGCGCTGCTTGTACAGGCCGACCCAGACCTCGTCGATGCGCGGGTCGAGCCCGAACACGAAGCCGATCACCTGGTTGATGCGGGTCTCCAGCAGCGGGGTGTGAGGCGTGTTGGGCCACACCTGCGTCAACCAGCGCCACAGGGGTTCGTAGTCCAGGCAGCCGTCCAGCGCGTCCGGCGCGGCAGGCGCCAGCCCGCTGGCCGTGAGGCTGATCCAGATCGGCTGCTGGTCCCGTTCTTCGGCATAGATCCCCACCGGCAGGCGGGTCTCCAGCCGTTCGATCCGGACCGTCCAACGCGTGTTCATGTGAAGCGGCGCGTCACCAGGCCACATTCCTGTGTGCAGCGTTCCAGCATCAGCCAGACGTAGCCCCGGAAGCTGCTGCGCACCAGTACCTCGTAGACCGGTGCGTCGTCGGCCTGCCACAGCCAGACCGAGGCCTTGAAGAACACCGAGCCGCCGCTGGCCCCCGGGCCGAACACGCGCGGGTGCAGGTCCAGCGGGCAGCCCTGCGCGAGCACCTCGCGCACCGGGGTGCCGCTCAGGTGCAGCACGGTGTAGCCGCTGCTGACGTCGGTGACCGCCACGTGCTGGCCCGCCAGGGCTTCGCGCAGCGCCGCTTCGATGGCGCCCGCCTGGCCCTTTGGCCCGATGACGAACCAGTCGTCCGGCCCGACCCAGACCAGGCGATGGGTATCGTTGGCGACTGTGGTGCAGGCCTGTGTGGGCAGGTCCAGAACGAGGGCCTGCGACACGCCCTCGCGGAAGGCCGTGTCGTCCGGGTTGCCGCGAAGATTGAGCACGGACTGTCCATGGCGCCAGCCGGCCAGCAGGGACTGCCCGGTCGAGGCACGGGTGGTGGGCACACGGTCCATGGGCGCCACAGGGCGCTGTGAGGTATCAAGCATTTTGGCGCTCCGCTTTGGGATCGAAAAAGACCGGGCTGGCGATGGTGGCGGTGTGGACGACGGGGCCGTTGGGGCCAACCTGGGAGATGTGGACGCGCTCGCCCATGCGGCCCAGTCCACCCTTGACCAGGGCCATGGCGATGGACCGGCCCAGCGTCGGGCTCATGTAGCTGGAGGTGACGTGGCCGACCATGGGGGCGGTGGGGCCGGTGGGTGCCTCGTTGAGGATCTGCGCGCCCTCGGTCAGCACGAGGCTGGGGTCGTCCGGCAGCAGACCGACGAGCTGCTTGCGGTTGCTGCGCGCCGTGTCTTCGCGGGTGAGCGAACGCTTGCCCAGGCAGTCCTTGGTCTTGGTGACCAGGCCGCCCATGCCGAGGTCCATCGGGGTGACCGAACCGTCGGTGTCCTGGCCGATGATGATGTAGCCCTTCTCGGCGCGCAGCACGTGCATGGTCTCCGTGCCGTAGGGCGTGATGCCGTGCTCGGCACCGGCGGTGTGGATGGCTTCCCACACGCGCAGGCCGTCTTCGGCCGCGGCGTTGACCTCGTAGCAGCGCTCGCCCGAGAAGCTGATGCGCATGATGCGGGCCTTGACGCCGGCCACCGTGCCTTCGCGGTACGACATGAACGGGAAGGCCGCGTCGTCGAAGTCCACGTCGCTGCAGATCTTCTGCAACACCGCGCGGCTCTTGGGGCCGGCCACGATGGAGGTGGACCAGTGGTCGGTCGCGCTGGTCAGGTAGACCTTGAGGTGCGGCCACTCGGTCTGCAGCCAGCGTTCCATCCAGGCCAGCACGCGCGCCGCGCCGCCGGAGGTGGTGTGCATCAGGTAGTGGTTTTCGGCCAGGCGCACGGTCACGCCGTCGTCGAACACCATGCCGTTTTCGTCGAGCATCAGGCCGTAGCGGCACTTGCCGATCTCGAGCTTGGACCAGGCGTTGCTGTAGATCCAGTTGAGCAGCACGCTCGCGTCCGGGCCCTGGATGTCGATCTTGCCCAGCGTGGAGCCGTCCAGCGTGCCCACACCGTTGCGCACGGCCAGGGTTTCGCGGGCCACGGCGGCGTGCAGGTCTTCGCCCTTGCGGGGGTAGTACCAGGGGCGCTTCCACTGCCCCACGTCTTCAAACAGCGCGCCCTGCTTCACGTGCCAGTCGTGCATGGCGGTGGTGCGGATCGGATCGAAGGCGTCGCCCAGCTCCAGCCCGGCCAGCGCGCCAAAAGTCACCGGCGTGTAGTTCGGGCGGAAGGTGGTCGTGCCGACCTGCGGGATGGACTTGCCCAGCGCCTGGGCCACGATGCCCATGCCGTTGATGTTGCCGGTCTTGCCCTGGTCGGTGCCGAAGCCCATGGCGGTGTAGCGCTTGACGTGCTCGATCGACTCGAAACCCTCGCGCACCGCGAGGTGGATGTCGGACGCCGCGACGTCGTTCTGCAGGTCGACGAACTGTTTGGGCGCGCGGCTCACCGGCTTGGCGTGGGGCACCAGCCAGAGGGCACGGATGCTGCCCGCGTCCTGCGCCACTACCGTCGGGGCCGTTGCACTGGCCGACTGGCCCAGCGCCTTCAGTGCCTGGACACCGGCGGCCGCGCCACCGTCGGCACAGGCCTTGAGCGTGAGCTGACCGGCGCAGGCACCGGCCGAGCATTCGGACTGCGCCGGAGCGCCCGGCAGGAAGGCCGCTTGCGCATCGTTCCACACCGCCTTGCTGCCCGCCTGGCACTGCAGGTGAATCACCGGGCTGACGCCGCCGGAGAGCGCCACCAGGTCACAGGCGATGTCACGCACGGAGCCGCTCAGCCGGTCCTGGCCGTCGATGGCCTGCACCAGCACAGCGCTCACGCGCTGGCCGCCACGGGCTTCGGTGATGACGTGGCCGGCCAGCACCGCAATGCCCTGTGCCTTGGCCCGCTGGCTCAGCGAACCCGACGGTTGCGCCCGCGCATCGACCACCTGCACGCTGGCACCGGCGGCCTTGAGCGCCAGGGCCGCGTCGTAGCCGGCGTCGTTGTTGGTGAAGACCACGGCGTTGCGGCCGGGCAGCACCGCGTAGCGGCGGATGTAGGTGGACACGGCGCCGGCCAGCATGATGCCGGGCAGGTCGTTGTTGCCGAACACCAGCGGACGCTCGTGCGCACCGGTGGCGATCACCACCTGCTTGGCCCGCACGCGCCACAGGCGCTCGCGGAACACCGGGGCCTGGTCGGCGCTCAAGTGGTCGCCGCGGCGCTCCACCAGGGTCACCAGATCGTGGTCCTGGTAACCGAAGGCGGTGGTGCGCGGCAGCACGGTCACGTCGGGCAGCGCGGCCAGTTCGGCCAGCGCCTTCGCGACCCACTGAACGGCAGGCTGGCCATCGACGGACTCGTCGCTGGACAGCAGCCAACCACCGGCCTCGGCCTGCTCGTCGCACAGCACCACGCGGGCACCGGCACGGGCCGCGGTCAGCGCGGCCGTCAGGCCGGCGATGCCGGCGCCGACCACCAGCACGTCGCAGTGCGCGAAGCGCTTCTCGTAGCGGTCGGGGTCGGCTTCGCTGGGCGAGTGGCCCAGGCCGCTGGCCGCGCGGATGTGCTTCTCGAAGAAGTGCCACGCGGCCTGCGAGGCCATAAAGGTCTTGTAATAAAAGCCGGCCGGGATCAGGCGCGAGAACCAGCCGTTGACCGCGCCGGTGTCGAACTCGATGCTGGGCTTGGCGTGGATCGAGCGGGCACTCAGGCCCTCGACCAGCGACACCTCGGTCATGCGGGCATTGGGCACGGTGCGGGCGCCGTCGAACAGCTGCACCAGCGCGTTGGGCTCTTCGACCCCGGCCGACAGGATGCCGCGCGGGCGGTGGTACTTCCAGCTGCGCGCCACCATGGACACGCCGTTGGCGAGCAAGGCCGAGGCCAGCGTGTCGCCTTCCAGGCCCTGGTAGGCGCGGCCGTTGAAAGAGAAGCTCAGGGTGCGGCGGCGGTCGACGCGGCCGCCGGTGGACATGCGGGTGGTCATACCGCGGCTCCTTCGTTGACGACGGCCGCGGACTCGGCCGTGAACTCGGCAGCGAATTGAGCAGGGATGGGCTCACCGATCTTCCAGGTCGCCTCGAACCGGTAGCTCACCGTGTGGCGCAGCGCGTTGAACCAGCGACCGCAGCCGCTGGAGTGGCGCCACTGTTCGTGCTGCAGCCCTTTGGGGTTCTTGCGCATGAACACGTAGTCGCCCCACTCGGCGTCGCTCATGGCCTCGGAGTTCAGCGGACGGACGATGCCGCCCTCGCCACCGCAGGTGAATTCGATCTCGGCACGGGTGCCGCAGAAGGGACAGTTGATTTGCAACATGGTTTTCTCCGGGCTCAGTGAGCAACGCCTGCTGCGCCATGCTCATCAATTAAGTGACCGTTGTAGAAACGGTCCAGCGACAGCGCTTCGTTGAGCGCGTGCGGTCGGTCTTGCGCCACCGTGTGGGCCATGGCCCAGCCCGAGCCGGGCGTGGCCTTGAAGCCACCGGTGCCCCAGCCGCAGTTGATGTAGAGCCCCTTGACCGGGGTCAGGCCGATGATCGGGCAGGCGTCGGGCGAGACATCGACGATGCCACCCCACTGGCGGTTCATGCGCACCCGCGAGAACAGCGGGAACATCTCCACGATGGCCTGCAGCGTGTGCTCAATGGTGTGGAAGCTGCCGCGCTGGCCGTAGCCGTTGTACTGGTCCACGCCCGCGCCGATCACCAGGTCGCCCTTGTCGGACTGGCTGATGTAGGCGTGGATGGCGTTGCTCATCAGCACGCAGGGGAAGATGGGCTTGAGCGGCTCGGACACCAGGGCCTGCAGCGGCTTGCTCTCGATGGGCAAGCGGATGTCGGCCATGCTGGCCATCACGCTGGAGTGCCCGGCCGCGACGATGGCGACCTTCTTGGCCTTGATGAAGCCCTTGACCGTGTCCACACCGACCACGGCACCGCCGTCGCGGCGAATGCCGGTGACCTCGCAGTTCTGGATCAGGTCCACGCCGCGCGCATCGGCGGCGCGAGCAAAGCCCCAGGCCACCGCGTCGTGGCGGGCCACACCGCCGCGCCGCTGCAGCGAAGCACCCAGCACCGGATAGCGCGTGTTGAGGTTGATGTACGGGATCATTTCCTTGATCTGCGCCGGCGTGACCACCTCGCCGTCCACCCCGTTCAAACGGTTGGCGTTGACGCGGCGCTCGATGTCGCGCATCTCCTGCAGCGTGTGGCCGAGGTTGAGCACGCCGCGCTGGCTGAACATGACGTTGTAGTTCAGGTCCTGCGACAAGCCTTCCCACAGTTGCATCGATTTCTCGTACAGCGCGGTGGACTCGTCCCACAGGTAGTTGGAGCGCACGATGGTGGTGTTGCGCGCGGTGTTGCCACCGCCCAGGTAACCCTTCTCGATCACCGCGATGTTGCGCAGGCCGTGCTCCTTGGCCAGGTAGTAGGCGGTGGCCAGGCCGTGGCCGCCCCCACCCACCACCACCACGTCGTATTCGCGCTGGGGTTCGGGTGAGCGCCACTGCTTCTGCCAGCCCTCGTGGTAGGACATGCTGTTGCGCAGCAGGGACCAGATGGAAAAATGTTGCATGGGGGTTCTTTCTTTTGACCTGTTCAGCATTCAACGATGTTCACGGCCAGGCCTCCGCGCGAGGTCTCTTTGTATTTCGTCATCATGTCGGCGCCGGTTTGGCGCATGGTGCGGATGACCTTGTCCAGGCTCACGAAATGCGTGCCGTCGCCGCGCAGCGCCATGCGGGAGGCGTTGATGGCCTTGACCGAGGCGATGGCGTTGCGCTCGATGCAGGGGATCTGGACCAGGCCGCCGATGGGGTCACAGGTCAGGCCCAGGTGGTGCTCCATGCCGATCTCGGCCGCGTTCTCCACCTGCTCGGGTGTGCCGCCCATGACCTGTGCCAGCGCGCCAGCGGCCATGGAGCAGGCCACACCGACCTCGCCCTGGCAGCCGACCTCGGCGCCCGAGATCGAGGCGTTTTCCTTGTAGAGGATGCCGATGGCGGCGGCGGTGAGCAGGAAGTCGATCACGCCCTGTTCGTTCGCTCCGGGCACGAAACGGCTGTAGTAGTGCAGCACGGCGGGCACGATGCCGGCCGCGCCATTGGTTGGCGCCGTCACGACGCGGCCGCCCGCCGCGTTCTCCTCGTTGACCGCCAGCGCGTACAGGTTGATCCAGTCCATCACCTGCAGCGGGTCTTTGAGTGCCGCCTCCGGGTGCTCGGTCAGCGAGCGGTGCAGCTCGCTGGCGCGGCGCTTGACCTGGAAACCGCCGGGCAGCACGCCCTCGGTGGCCACACCGCGCTTCACGCAGGCCTGCATCACGGCCCAGATGCGCAGCAGATCGGCGCGCACCGTGTCGGCATCGCGCCAGGCCAGCTCGTTGTGCCACATCACCTGGGCGATGTTCAGGCCGCTTTCGGTGCAGCGCTGCAGCAGCTCGTCTCCGGTGGTGAAGGGGTACGGCAAAACGGTGGCGTCGGGCACCAGCGCGGGTTCACCCGCTTCGCTCTGGCTGATCACGAAACCGCCGCCGATGGAGTAGTAGGTCTTCTCCAGCAAGACATCGCCGCTGCCATCGAAGGCGAACAGGCGCATGCCGTTGGGGTGGAAGGGCAAGGCCTTGCGCAGAAACTTCAGACCCTCACGCTCGTTGAAAGCGATGCGGTGCATGCCCAGCAGGTCCAGCGTCTGTGACTCGCGCAGGGCCAGCAGTCGCGGCGCGATCGCATCGGGATCGATCCGGTCGGGCGCTTCGCCTTCCAGACCCAGCAGCACGGCCTTGTCGCTGCCGTGGCCTTTGCCGGTGGCGCCGAGCGAGCCGTACAGCTCGCAACGCACCGATATCACGGCAGGCAGCAGGCCGCCGTCGCGCAGGGCCTGCGCGAACAGCAGCGCCGCGCGCATGGGCCCGACCGTGTGCGAGCTGCTCGGCCCGATGCCGATCTTGAACAGGTCGAAGGTGCTGAGGGACATGTGGTGCTGCCCAGGTTCAGCCGTAGACCGGGAAGGCCGCGGTCAGCGCGGCCACGTCGGCGCGCACGCGGGCGACCACGGTGTCGTCTTCCGGGTGGTCGAGCAGATCCGCGATCAGGTGGCCTATTTGGATGGCCTCGGCTTCCTTGAAGCCGCGGGTCGTCATGGCCGGCGAGCCCAGGCGCACGCCGCTGGTCACCATCGGCTTCTCGGGGTCGTTGGGAATCGCGTTCTTGTTGACGGTGATGTGGGCCTGGCCCAGCAGCGCTTCGGCGGCCTTGCCGGTCATGCCCTTGGCGCGCAAATCAACCAGCATCACGTGGCTCTCGGTGCGGCCCGAGACGATGCGCAGGCCACGCGCCACCAGCGTGTCGGCCAGCGCCGCAGCGTTCTTCACCACCTGCTGCTGGTAGGCCATGAACCCGGGCGACAGCGCCTCGTTGAAGGCCACCGCCTTGGCCGCGATCACATGCATCAGCGGCCCGCCCTGCAGGCCGGGGAAGATGGCGCTGTTGATCGCCTTCTCGTGCTCGGGGCGCATCAGGATGATGCCGCCGCGCGGCCCGCGCAGGCTCTTGTGGGTGGTGCTGGTGACGATGTCGGCGTGGGGAATCGGGTTCGGGTACTCGCCGGCGGCGATCAGGCCGGCGTAGTGCGCCATGTCCACCATCAGCAGCGCGCCCACGTCTTTGGCCACCTTGGCGAAGCGCTCGAAGTCGATGCGCAGCGCATAGGCCGAAGCCCCGGCGATGATGATCTTGGGCTTCGATTCGTGGGCCTTGCGCTCCATCGCGTCGTAGTCGATCTCTTCCTTCTGATTCAGGCCGTAGGACACGACGTTGAACCATTTGCCGCTCATGTTCAGCGCCATGCCGTGCGAGAGGTGGCCGCCTTCGGCCAGGTTCATGCCCATGAAGGTGTCGCCGGGTTTCATGAAGGCCATGAACACGGCCTCGTTGGCCTGCGCGCCCGAGTGCGCCTGCACGTTGGCGGCCCAGCCGTGCTGGTCGGCGCCGAACAGCTGCTTGACGCGGTCGATGGCCAGTTGCTCGGCCTGGTCGACGAACTCGCAGCCGCCGTAGTAGCGGCGGCCCGGGTAGCCTTCGGCGTACTTGTTGGTGAGCTGGCTGCCCTGCGCCGTCATCACGGCGGGCGAGGTGTAGTTCTCGCTGGCGATCAGCTCGATGTGCTGCTCCTGGCGCTGGTGTTCCTGCTGGATGATGGCCCACAGGGCCGGGTCGGTGGCCTGCAAGGACTGTTTCTGGTAGCTGAACATGGGGTGTTTCCTCGGGTCTTGTGGGTGTGGCGAACTGGAGTGAATCTTCGGTTTCAACCCTTGTCGGTGCTGCGCTGATCACGCCAATTTCTGTCTTGATTCCGACATGCGCAGGCGTCGGATTCCGACACGGCCGCGGGCGGTGACACAGGGAGAGCACACAGAATCCACCCGGAGCGCGTGCCCGGGTCCAGGGCACCCGTGGAACCGGCTCTGCCGGGCCACAGGGTGCGTCCCCCTCGAAGCGCCGAAGGCGCGCCACGGAGGGGGAAGCCGCGTCAGCGGCGCAGGGGGTGCTTCACTTCAGCGCTGTTGCGTCTGCCAGTGCGGGTGCACCCAGGCGGGCGCGTCCGACGGCGGCAGCGCCCGGCCCTTGATCGCGTCAGCGATCTTCTCGGCCATCATGATGGTCGGCACATTCAGGTTGCCGCTCACGATGAGCGGCATGATGGACGCGTCCACCACGCGCAGGCCCTGCACGCCGTGCACCCGGCCCTGCCCGTCCACCACCGCCAGGTCGTCGTGGCCCATGCGGCAGGAGCAGCTGGGGTGATAGGCCGTCTCGGCCTGGTTGCGGATGTGTTCGTCGATCTGTGCGTCGCTCTGCACCTGCGCGGTGGGCGAGAGCTCTTCGGCGCGGTAGCGGTTGAAGGCCTTCTGCTCGAACACCTCGCGCGTGAGGCGGATGGCGGCGCGGAACTCCTTGCGGTCCTGCTCGGTGCTCATGTAGTTGAAGCGGATCAGGGGTGCGTCGCGGTGGCTGGCGCTGCGGATGCGCACATGGCCTCGGCTGGTCGATCGCATGGGCCCCACATGGGCCTGGAAGCCGTGGCCCTCCACCGTCGCGCTGCCGTCGTAACGCACCGCCATCGGCAGGAAGTGGTATTGCAGGTCGGGGTGCTTGACGCCCGCGTCGCTGCGGATGAAGCCGCCGGACTCGAAGTGGTTGGTCGCCCCCAGGCCCGTGCGCGTGAGCAGCCAGCGCGCGCCGATCGCACCCATGGCGAGCGGCTTCGTGGCCGAATACAGCGTGATCGGCTCCTTGCAGGCGTACTGCACATAGGTTTCCAGGTGGTCCTGCAGGTTTTCGCCGACGCCCGCGCGCGCGGCCACCACCGGGATGCCCAGCGGCCGCAGCAGCTCCGGGTTGCCCACGCCGGAGAGCTGCAGCAGCTGCGGCGACTGGATGGCCCCGGCGCTGAGGATGAGCTCGCGGCGCGCGCGGTACACCACCTTCTGCCCGCCCTGCTCCACCTCCACCCCCACCGCACGCGGCGGGTCGCGCCCCTCGAACAGGATGCGCGAGGCGCTGGTGCCGGTGTGCAGCGTGACGTTGCCACGTTTGAGCGCCGGGCGCAGGTAGGCCATGGCCGTGCTCCAGCGCCGCCCGCGGTGCACCGTCATGTCCATCGGGCCGAAACCTTCCTGGCGGTGGCCGTTCATGTCGGCGGTGTAGCCGTACCCGGCCTCTTGGCCGGCCTCGATGAAGGCCCTGTACAGCGGGTTGCGGCAGGCCCCGGTGCTGACCTTGAGCGGTCCGTCCGAGCCCCGGTAGTCATCGCCGCCCTGCCCGCGCGTCTCGGACTTGCGGAAGTACGGCAGACAGTGCGCGTAGCGCCATTCGGGCAGGTCAAACTGCTCGGCCCAACCGTTGTAGTCCTCGGCGTTGCCGCGGATGTAAACCATGCCGTTGATGCTGCTCGACCCGCCAATGGTTTTGCCGCGCGGGCAGTGGATGCGGCGGTTGTTCATGCCGGGGTCGGCCTCGGCCACGAACTGCCAGCTGTAGCGCGGGTTGGCCATGGGGTAGGCGAACGCGCTGGGCATGTGGATGAACAGGTTGTGGTCCATGGGACCGGCTTCGATCACCAGGATCTTCAGGTCCAGGTCTTCGCCCAGGCGGTAGGCCAGGGTGCTGCCGGCCGAACCGGCGCCGATGATGATGTAGTCGAACTCTGCGGCGGGCTGGGTCATGCGGATCGGCGCGTGCGGCGGTGGGAAGAAATGACTCGAAGCCGGGGGGTTCAGCGGTAGCTGGTCGCCACCTCGCCCAGCTCGACGTACACCGTCTTGAGCTGCGTGTAGTGGTCAAGCGCGGCCATGCTGTTTTCGGAGCCGATGCCGGATTCGCCGACACCGCCGAACGGCATCTCGATGGGCGTGATGTTGTAGTTGTTGATCCAGCAGATGCCGGCCCTCAGCTGTGCGGCGACGCGGTGGCCGCGCTGCAGGTCGGTGGTGAACACGCCCGCGGCCAGCCCGAAGCGCGAGCGGTTGGCCCGTGCCACCGCCTCGGCCTCGGTGTCGAAGCTCAGCATGGAGAGCACCGGCCCGAAGATTTCCTCGCGCACGATGCGCATGTCGTCGCGGCAGTCGGCAAAGATCGTCGGCGCCACGAACTGGGTACCCAGACCCTCGACGGCGACCCGCTCACCTCCGCAGACCAGCGTCGCGCCCTCGGCCTGGCCGCTGGCGATGTGGTCCATCACCTTGTTTGCATGGGCTTCGGAAATGAGCGCACCGATCTCGGTCTGCGGGTCCATCGGATCGCCCACGCGCAGCTGCAGCGTGCGCTCCTTCAGCCGCGCCAGAAACCGCGGCGCGATGCCCCGCTGCACGAACACACGGGTGCAGTTGGTGCAAACCTCGCCCTGCGTGTAGAAGTTGCCCATCATCGCGGCCGACACCGCCTGCTCCAGGTCGGCGTCGTCGAACACCAGCAGCGGCGACTTGCCGCCCAGTTCCATGGTCACCCGCTTGAGCGTGCCGGCGGCCGTTTCCATGACCCGTTTGCCCGTGGGCACCGAGCCGGTGACGGACACCTTGGCCACGTCCGGGTGGGCCGCCAGCATCGCCCCCACCGCCCCGCGCCCCTGCACCACGCTGAACACGCCCGGCGGAACGCCGGCTTCCAGGTACACCTCGGCCAGCTTCACCGCCGTGGCCGGTGTCAGCTCCGAGGGCTTGAAGATCATGGCGTTGCCCGCCGCCAGCGCGGGGGCGGATTTCCAGCAGGCAATCTGGAGCGGGTAGTTCCAGGCACCGATGCCCACGCACACGCCCAGCGGCTCCTTGCGGCTGTAGGCGAAGGCGTTCTTCAGCGGGTACTGCTGGCCGGTCAGCGTGGCGGCCGCGCCCGCGAAATACTCGATGCAGTCCGCGCCACTCATCACGTCCACCACCAGGGCTTCCTGAATGGGCTTGCCGCAGTCCTGCACCTCCAGCGCGGCCAGCTCGTCGTTGCGCTGGCGCAGGATGTCGGCCGCCCGGCGCAGGACGCGTCCGCGCTCGGTGCCGCTCATGGCCGACCACAGCGCAAAGCCTGCCTGCGCGGCCTGCACCGCCCGGTTCACGTCGTCCTGCGTGGCTTCATGCACGACGGCCCAGGCCTGCCCTGTTGCGGGGTTGACCGACTCAAAGGCCGCCCCTCCGCCGTGGACGTGTTGTCCGTTGATGAAACTGAACAGGGTTGTGGGATTCATGACCATCCTTGCGGGGCCTGGCCCATGCAGGCCGGGCGCCCATGGCCGCACGCCGGCCGCCCTCACACCGGTGAAGGCTCGGCTGTGCGGTCGGGTTTATTTCGCCAGTGCGGTCTTGACCGCTTCCAGGCCGGGCTTGCCGTCGAACGTGGTCACACCGGCCAGCCATTTGTCCACGGTGCCCAGGTTCTTCTTGAGGAAGGCGCGCGCCGCCGTGTTGGGTTTGACCTTGTTGAGGATCGGCTCCATCACCTGGTTTTCGATGGTGGTGCTGAACTGCAGGTTCTTGAGGAAGGCGTAGACGTTGGGGCAGCGCTTCTCATACGACGGGGGAACCGCGGTGTAGACCTTGGCTTCCCCCAGGTTCGGCCCGAACACATCGTCGCCGCCCGCGAGGTAGCTCATCTTGATCTGCACGTTCATCGGGTGCGGCTCCCAGCCCAGGAACACGATGGCTTTCTGTGCCTTGCCCGCACGCTGGGCCTCGACCAGCATGCCCGCCTCGCTGGACTCCACCAGCTTGAACGCCTTCAGCCCGAACTTGTTGTCCTTGATCATTCCCGCGATCAGGGCGTTGCCGTCGTTGCCGGGTTCGATCCCATGGATCTTCCCCCCCAGTTCCTTCTCGAACTTCGAGATGTCGCCGAAGGTCTTGAGGCCCTTGTCGTACAGATAGGTTGGCACCGCCAGCGTGTACTTGGCGCCCACCAGATTCGGCGTCTCCAGCACCTTGATGTCGCCCGCCTTCACGAAAGGCTCGATGACCGGTGTCATGGACGGATTCCAGTAGCCCAGGAACGCGTCGATCTGTTTTTTCTTCATGCCGGCGAAGACGATGGGCACGGACGCGATGGTGACCCTGGGCTGGTAGCCGAGGCCTTCAAGCACCACCGAAGCCAGTCCGGTGGTGGCCGCGATGTCGCTCCAGCCCACGTCGGCAAAGTTGACGGTCTTGCAACTGGCGTCTTCGGCGAAAGCCTGCTGCCCCGTCAACAAGCCCGCCACGGCGAGTATTCCTACGACCTTCATCTGCATGTTTGCTCCAGCTGAATAAGACGACGCAGGCCCGAGCAGCCGTTGACCAGGAAGTGGCCGCGCCCGTTGGGAAACACCCCGTCAAGGGGTGCGCGGGTAGCGCCCGCCACCACCATGAACGGCTTTGGAACGCCAGTGCATGGTGCGGCGCATCGGGGCCTGGCGGTTAGCTGAACACGCCAGTTTCTGGCCTGATTCCGACACGCAGCCGGCTCACAGCGGCGCGCTGGCCGCCGCGCGCGATGGCGCCACCGGGCGTGAGGCCAGGAAGACGCCGGGCAAGAGCAGCGCCGCGCCCCAGAAGTGGTACCAGCCCAGGGATTCTCCAAGCAGCCACCAGGCTGCCAGGGCGCCGTAGAGCGGCCCCAGGTACAGGGTGGCGGCCACCTTGCTGGCGCCCAGGATCTGCTGCGACCATCCGTACAGACCAAAGGCCATCAGACCGGGAACCAGGGCCGCGACAAGCCCCATCAGGAGCGCATCGGCGCCTATCGCCGGGGTCGATGGCTGAGACATCTCCCAGGCCGCTCCTGCGGCCAGCAAAGGCAGGGCGCCCCAGGCAGCGGCCGCCAGCCGGGCGGCGGCGCCCAACGGACTGCGCCAGGCCTCCAGCAGGAGCGCGTAGAGCGCCCAGCAGACCACGCTGGTCAGAATCCAGAGATCACCTTCGACAAACCGGAAGTCGGCGAGGCCCAACCAGTGGCCCTGCACGATGACATGCAACACGCCGGCCAATGCCAGTGCCAGACCCGCCCACTGCAGGCCACCCATGCGTTCGCGCAGCCACGCGGCCGAGCTCACGGCGATGAGCGCCGGTGCGGCGGAGTAGATCAGGGCGATGTTGGTGGCGCTGGTCGTCCGACCGCCGATGTACACCCAAGCCCCGCAGGCCACCATGCCCAGAAAGCCCAGCACCAGGTACCGGTACCAGTGCCGGACCAGGTAGCGCCATTCCCGCCGCAGCTCGTCGCGCACCAGCCAGCTCAGCAACATGCCCGCCAATCCCCAGCGCATGAAACCCAGCGTGTAGGGTCCGACAACCCCCGGCGCCACGCGGGCCAGCAGGTTGTTGACCGTCCACAGGAGCGGGATCAGCCAGATGGACCACATGGCGAGCCGGGTGTTTGCGTCTGACCGCATGGAAAGTGCTTTCAGGAAAAAAAAAGGGGGTGGAGAGGTGAGCGGCGGACAAAGGCAACCCGAATTGTCTCAGCAGCGTCCAGCGCCCCTGCGCCGATGCCATGGCCCCCGGGGCCTGTCGGCCTCCACCTCGGCAGAAAGAAGCGCTTGAAACCTGCGGCCGGCACCCGTCGGCCGCCATGTCGTTTATGAGCAAGTGCGCGTCTGTCATGCACAAGCTGGCCGGGGACCGCGCCACAACAATGAACGCACTCGACAGCACCCCTAACAGAAAACCAAGTCCCCTTCGCGTAAACCCTTACTCACACCCAAGCCATGAGCACCTTGCACCAGGACACCATCGTCATCGACGGTCTGATCATCTCGAAGTGGAGCCGCTCGGTCTTCGAGGACATGAAAAAGGGCGGCCTCACCGCCGCCAACTGCACCGTCTCGGTGTGGGACGACTTCAAGAGCACGGTGCACAACATCGCCCAGATGAAGCAATCCATCCGCGAGAACAGCGACCTGCTGACCCTGGTGCGCAGCACGGCCGACATCGAACAGGCCAAGAAGGACGGCAAGACCGGAATCATCCTGGGGTTCCAGAACGCGCATGCCTTTGAAGACCATCTGGGTTACGTCGAAGCCTTCGCGGACATGGGCGTGCGCGTGGTCCAGCTTTGCTACAACACGCAGAACCTGATCGGCACCGGCTGTTACGAGCGCGATGGCGGCCTGTCGGGCTACGGGCGCGAGGTGATCGGCGAGATGAACCGCGTCGGGATCATGGTGGACCTGTCCCATGTGGGCGCCAAGACCTCGGAAGAAGCCATCCTCGAATCGAAGAAGCCGGTCACCTACAGCCACTGCCTGCCAGCCGGCCTGAAGGAACACCCGCGCAACAAGAGCGACGAACAGCTCAGGTTCATCGCCGACCGGGGCGGCTTCATCGGCGTGACCATGTTCCCGCCTTTCCTCAGGCGCGGCATCGAGTCCACCGTGGACGACTACGTCGAGGCGCTCGACTACGTGATCAACCTGGTGGGCGAAGACTGCGTGGGCGTCGGCACCGACCACACGCAAGGCTACGGACAGGATTTCTTCGACCACATCACCCACGACAAGGGGCGGGGTCGCCGCCTGACGAATTTCGGCACCGTGCAGAACCCGCTGGGCATTCGCACCATCGGTGAAATGCCCAACCTGACGGCCGCCATGGAGCGCGCCGGCTGGCCGGCGAGCAAGATCACAAAGGTCATGGGGCGAAACTGGCTCCGTGTCTTTGGTGAAGTGTGGAGTGTGTAGTTCAAGTCGCCCCGCCCCCAGGGCCGTTCTCGCTTTTTTTTTCCAAACGCAGGAGTTCCCCACCATGATCAAGTCGCCCCCTTCATCCCCCCGTCCCCGCCGCACGTTTCTGGCCCAAACCCTCGGGCTCACCGCCCTGGCGGCCACCGGCGTGAACGCGCTGGCCCAGGCCAAGCCCACGATCAAGATCGGATTTGTGGACGGCTGGTCCGACAGCGTGGCGACCACGCACCTGGCCGCGAGCATCATCCGCAGCAAGCTGGGTTATCCGGTGGAGCTGGTGCCGTTGGCCGCTGGCATCATGTGGCAGGGCGTGGCGCGCGGTGACCTGGACATGACCCTCTCGGCCTGGTTGCCGGTCACCCACGAAGCCTACCTGACCAACTTCAAGGACAAGGTGCAGATCATCGGCGCCAACTACCCGGGCGCCAAGATCGGCCTGATCGTGCCCGACTACGTCAAGGCCACCAGCCTGGCGGATCTGAACAACTTCCGCGCCGACTTCGACAACCGCATCGTCGGCATCGACGCCGGCGCCGGCGTGATGAAGAAGACCGAAGAAGCCATCAAGGCCTATGGTCTGGAGATGCGCCTGCTGCCAAGCTCGGGCCCCGCCATGGCGGCCGAGCTGGACCGCGCCTACCGCGCCAACAAGGCCATCGCCGTCACCGGCTGGATCCCGCACTGGATGTTCGCGAAGTACAAGCTGCGCTTCCTGGCCGATCCCAAGAACATCTACGGCGCCGAAGAACACGTGGACAGCGTGATCAACCCCGGCCTGAACGCCAAGGCTCCGGCGGTGGTGGCCTTCCTGAAGAAGTTTTCCTGGAAGCCCGAGGAGATCGGCGCCGTGATGCTGGCCGTCGAAGGGGGCAGCAAGCCCGCTGCGGCCGCCGAGAAATGGATGGCCGACAACACTGCCCGCGTGTCGGAATGGACGTCCTGAACTGAAACACCCCCTGCGCCGCTGCGCGGCTTCCCCCTCACTGGCGCCTTCGGCTTGGAGGGGGACGCACCCTGTGGCCGGGCCAAGCCCGTTCCACGGATGCCCTGGACCGGATGCCTGCATGCGTCGCGGGTCGGGCGCCAGCGTGGCGAAGTGATTCCGTCTTCCTCCATGACAAGAGCCCCACGATGAACCCCCAACTTCCCATCGACGTTGATGACCGGACCGGCATCTGGACCACCGACGGTCTGCCGATGATCTATGTGCCCCGGCATTTCTTCGTCAACAACCACGTGGAGACCGAGGCCGTGGTGGGGCGCGAGGTCTATGCCCCCGCGCTCTACAAGGCCGGCCACCGCTCGGCTTACTTCTGGTGTCAGAAGGAAGCCGCCACCCACGGGCTGACCGGCATGGCGGTGTACGAGCACTACCTCAAGCGCCTGTCGCAGCGCGGCTGGGGCCTGTTCTCCTTCATCGAGTCCGATGCCACCACGGGCCACGCCCGCATCCAGCTGGAGCACTCGGTCTTCGTGCTGGCCCAGGGCATCGCCGGCGTGCCGGTGGACCACAGCAAGGTCTGCTACCTGTTCGCCGGCTGGTTCTCGGGCGCGATGGACTGGGTGCTGGAGACCAGCGGCTCGGCGGTGCGCACCACCAGCGCGGAAACGCAATGTGCGGCGGAAGGCCACGGTCACTGCGAATTCACCGTCAGCCCCCTCTGAGAGAGCCACCATGCGTTACCCGCACCTGTTTGAACCGCTGCGCCTGAACCAGGTGCTGCTGCGCAACCGCATCGTGAGCACGGCGCACGCCGAGGTGTACGCCGAAGGCGGCCACCCGACCGAGCGCTACATCCGCTACTACGAAGAGAAGGCCAAGGGCGGCGTGGGCCTGGCCATCTGCGGCGGCTCCAGCCCGGTCTCGCGCGACAGCCCCTGGTCGTGGTGGAGCTCGGTCAACCTGGCCACCAACACGGTGATCGAGCCCCTGGCCAACCTGGCCGAGACCATGCACAAGCACGGCGCCAAGCTGATGATCCAGGCGACCCACATGGGCCGGCGCAACGCCTGGCACGGCTTCGACTGGCCGCACCTGGTCAGCCCCTCGGGCATCCGCGAGCCGGTGCACCGCGGCAACGCCAAGATGATCGAGATCGAGGAAATCCGCCGCATCGTGGCCGACTACGGCCGCGCCGCCCGGCGCGTCAAGGACGCCGGTCTGGACGGCATCGAGATCTCTGCCGCGCACCAGCAACTGATCGACCAGTTCTGGAGCCCGCGCGTGAACCACCGCACCGACGAATACGGCGGCAGCCTGGAGAACCGCCTGCGCTTCGGCATGGAGGTGCTGCAGGCCGTGCGCGAACAGGTGGGGGCCGATTTCTGCGTCGGCATGCGCATGTGCGGCGACGAATTCCACGAAGACGGCATCAGCCACGAGATGGCCAAGGAGATCGCCCAGGCCATGTCCGAGAGCGGCCTGATCGACTTCCTGAGCGTGGTCGGCTCCGGTGCCGACACCCACAACACCCTGGCCAACTGCATGCCGCCCATGGCGCTGCCGCCCGAGCCCTTCGTGCACCTGGCCGCGGGCATCAAGAGCGTCTCGAAGGTGCCGGTGATGCACGCGCAGAGCATCCGCGACGCTTCGCAGGCCGAGCGCATCCTGGCCACCGGCATGGTGGACCTGGTGGGCATGACCCGCGCGCAGATCGCCGACCCGCACATGGTCATCAAGATCCGCGACGGCCGCGAAGACCAGATCAAGCAGTGCGTCGGTGCCAACTACTGCATCGACCGCCAGTACAACGGCCTGGACGTGCTGTGTGTGCAGAACGCCGCCACCAGCCGCGAACAGACCATGCCCCACGTGATCGAAAAGACCACGGGCGTGCGCCGCAAGGTGGTGGTCGTCGGCGCCGGCCCGGCGGGACTCGAAGCCGCCCGCGTGGCCCGTGAGCGCGGGCACGACGTGGTGCTGTTCGAGAAGAACAGCGCCGTCGGCGGCCAGGTGAACCTGGCGGCCAAGCCACCCAAGCGCGAACAGATGGCGGGCATCATCCGCTGGTTCGACATGGAAACGGTGCGCCTGGGGGTGGACCGGCGCCTGGGTGTGGCGGCCACGGCCGAGATGATCCGCGCCGAGCAGCCGGACATCGTGGTGCTGGCCACGGGCGGCACGCCGCACACCGGCCAGACCCCGGCCTGGGGCGCGGCAGAAGGGCTGTGCGTCAGCGGCTGGGACATCCTCTCGGGCGCGGTGGCACCGGCCGAGAACGTGCTGGTCTACGACAGCATCAGCACGCACGCCGGCACCGGCGTGGCCGATTTCATCGCGTCCCGCGGCAAGCTGGTGGAGATCGTGACGCCCGATGTGAAGGTGGCCGACGACACGGGCGGCACCACCTTCCCGGTCTTCTACCGCCAGCTGTATGCCAACGGCGTGATCCAGACCCCCAACTTCTGGCTGGAGCGCGTGTACCGCGAGGGCGACAAGCTGATCGCGGTGCTGAAGAACGAGTACACCGAGGCGCTGGAAGAGCGCGCGGTCGATCAGGTGGTGATCGAGAACGGCATCCTGCCCAACGAGGGTCTCTACCACCAGTTGAAGCCCCTGTCGCTGAACAAAGGGCAGACCGACATCGACGCCCTGTACGACGCCCTGCCGCAGCCCGGCCTGAGCCTCCAGACCGAGGGCGACGATTTCCTGCTCTACCGCGTTGGCGACTGCGTGTCGATGCACAACATCCACGCCGCGATCTACGACTCGCTGCGCCTCTGTAAGGACTTTTGAGATGTCGCTTGCGCACCTTGTGAGCGCCGTGTTCTGGCTGGCCGTCCTGGGCCTGGTCATCGGTCTGGCGCGGCGCGCGGCCATCTGGCGCGGCGGCCGTGCCGCGGTGGTGGACTTCGGCGGCCTGCTGCAGATCCCCCGGCGCTACTTCGTGGACCTGCACGATGTCGTGGCGCGCGAGCCCTTCGTGGCGCGGGCCCACGTCGGCGTCGCCGGGGGCACGCTGCTGGCCCTGTTCATCGTGGCGCTGAACTACGGCCTCGGCCTGTACTGGCGCAGCCTGGACGTGGTGCTGCTCATCGCCGGCCTGCTGGCCATCGTGGGGGCCGGTGCGATGGCTTGGCGCCGCCGCGCGGCGCCCGCGCGCCTGTCGCAAGGGGCCTGGAAACGACTGCCCTATTCCCTGCTGGCCTTCGCCGCGGCCGCGACCCTGGTCGGCGCGGTGGCCCTGACCGGCACCGCGCTCGCCCCCTGGCTGGCCGGGCTGATCAGCCTGGCGTTCGCCGCCGGGGTGGCCGAGCTGGCGCTGGGCATCGGGCTGGGCGGCCCCATGAAACACGCCGTGGCCGGCCTGCTGCACCTGGGCCTGCACCCCCGCCCCGAGCGGTTCGGCGACCAACGCTTTGCCACGGCCCTGAAACCGCTGAAGCTGACCGCAGAGGACATGGGCGTGGGCAAGCCGGCGGACTTCGCCTGGAATAAGCTGCTGTCCTTCGACGCCTGCGTGCAGTGCGGCAAGTGCGAAGCGGCCTGCCCTGCGTTCGCCGCCGGCCAGCCCTTGAATCCCAAGAAGCTGATCCAGGACCTGGTGGTCGGCATGAGCGGCCGCACGGACGCCGCCTACGCCGGCAGCCCCTACCCCGGCCAGCCCGTGGGCCAGCACGGCGGCGCGCCCCATCTGCCCATCGTCAACGGCCTGATCAACGCCGACACGCTGTGGTCCTGCACCACCTGCCGGGCCTGTGTGCAGGAGTGCCCGATGCTGATCGAGCACGTGGACGCCATCGTGGACATGCGCCGCCACATCACCCTGGTGCGGGGCGAGGTGCCGAACAAGGGCATGGAAGCGCTGGAGCAGCTGCGCGAGACCGACACCGTGGGTGGCTTTCCGCTGAGCGCGCGCCACCACTGGGCGGCCGACCTGAATGTGCCGGTGCTGAACCCCGGCGAACAGACCGACTGGCTGGTGCTGGTGGGCGAAGGCGGCTTCGACATGCGCTACCAGCGCACCTTGCGGGCCTTCATCAAGACACTGCAAAAGGCCGGCCTGAAGTTCGCGCTGCTCGGTGCGGCGGAGACCGACTGCGGTGACCTGGCGCGCCGGCTGGGCGACGAGGCGGGCTTCCAGCGGCTCTCCCTGCAGCTGATCGCCACGCTGGCGACACGCGGCTTCCAGCACATCGTCACACCCGACCCGCACACCTTCCATTCGCTGCGGAACGAGTACCCCGCCATGGGGGGCCGCTACGACGTCTGGCACCACACCCAGCTGCTGGCCGACCTGCTGGCCAAGGGCGCCATCAAGCCCACCAAGGCGGCCAGCCAGGACGTGGTGACCTACCACGACCCGTGTTACCTCGGCCGTTACGGCCGCGAAGTGGATGCCCCGCGCCAGCTGCTCAAGGGCATCGGCATCCGGGTCGTCGAGATGGAGCGCCACGCCGAGCGCGGCCGCTGCTGCGGCGGCGGTGGCGGCGCGCCGTTCACCGACATCCCCGGCGAGACACGCATCCCCGACATCCGCATCGCCGACGCCCGGCAGACCGGCGCCACCGTCGTGGCCGTCGCCTGCCCCAACTGCACCGCCATGCTCGAAGGCGTGGTCGGCCCGCGCCCCGAGGTGCTGGATGTTGCCGAGCTCGTGGCCCGTGCACTGGAGGTGGCATGAACCATCCACCGACCACCCTGCGCCGCGTCGATCCGCGCCGCCCCGCCATCATCACCCCGCAAGGCCTGCGCCGCATCGTCCTGGGCAGCAGCGAGGGCGAACGCCTCGCCTCCAACGCCGCGCACGCGCCGCTGACCAAGCCGGTTCGCAGCGCCGGCCCCTTCAGCGAGATCACCCTGGTGGTGACCCACCCGGACCGGGGTGCGCTGAGCGACCTGGCCCGTCAGGTGATCGCGGCGGCGGCCATCCTCGCGGCCCCCCACACCGAAGTGGTGCTGGCGGTGCTGGGCCCCTGCCACGACGACGTCGCGGCCCTGGGCGTGGACCGGGTCCTGGTGGCCGACGGTGCGGATGGCAGCGCCTACCTGAGCGCGGCCAGCGTGCAGTGGCTGCAAGACCTGCGGCGACAGCTCTCGCCCACGCGCTGGCTGATGGCCGACAGCGGGGCCGATGGCCAGCTCGGTCGCCGCTTCGCCACCCGCGCCGGCCTGCCGCTGGCCGCTGGCGTGGCCGAACTCACGGCCGACAACCTGCGCATTCCCGCCGGTGCGGGCCAGGACTGGCAACAGCCCCATGCCCAGGTGATGCTGCTGGCCAAGGGCGTGGCCAGCCCCCAACTGCCCTTCTTGGGGCTGGGCGTGCACGGCGAGGCCCCGCGCTGGCCGGCGGTGGCCGAAGCGGGCGTGGAAGACCTGGGTGTGCAGACCGGCGACCCGGCCACGATGGCGCTGGAAGAAGCGGACTTCATCCTGGCCGCGGGCAACGGGGTCACCGACCTGCCGCTGTTCCACGCGCTGGCCCAGGCGCTGGGTGCTGCCGTGGGCGCGTCCCGTGTCGCGGTGGACGACGGGCGCTTTGCCAGGGCCCAGCAGGTCGGTGCCACGGGCAAGACGGTGACCGCCTCCGGCTACCTGGCCATGGGCATCTCGGGTGCCGTGCAGCACCTGCAGGGCATCAAGGACTGCCGCCATGTGATCGCGGTCAACCTGGACACATCCGCCCCCATCACGCGGCGCGCGGACCTGACCGTGGTCGAGGACAGCCGCGCCCTGATGCAGGCCCTGCTCGATCTGGTGCGGCAACACAAGGAGGCCCCATGAACGACATCACGGTCCTGGTCGCAGGCCGCCAACACCCCGTCAGTGGCCGGCCGGTGCGCAGCCGCGCGGACGCCGTGGCGGCCGCACTGGCCCTGAGCGTCTCGGACCAGGTCCGCCTGCTCTCGGCCGGGAACATGTCAGATGCCGTGGCGCGCGACTACCTCGCCCTCGGGGCATCGCACATCGAACTGCTGGAATGCGCAGCCGGCGCCGACCTCACCGCCACCCTGGCCGCACAGCTGCAGGACGTGGCCTGGGTGCTCACCGGCACCCGGCAGGGCACGGAACCCGGCGAAGACGTGCTGCCCTATGCCCTGGCCGCCGCGCTGCACCGCCCCGTGATCAGCGACGTGCTGTCCATCCGGCCCGAAGGCAGCGCCTGGATCGTGACCCAGGCCTTGCCCAAAGGCGCGCGACGCCAGCTGCGCGTGCACCCGCCGGCGGTGCTGGCCGTGAGCGCGGCGGCCCCACTGACGCTGCGCCATTCGATGGCCTGTGCGGTCGCCGGTCAGGTGCTGCGCAAGCCCGTCACCACCGCCAACGGCCCGGACGGTGCACCCGCACCGCGCCAGCTCGTTCAGACCCACAAACGCCGCCAGCCGCTGGAAGCCCGCCGCCAGCAAAGTGGCCACGCCCGCATGCTGGGCGCCATCGAGTCGCCATCGACCAGCGGCACGGTGCTGAAAACCGGCGATGCCCGAAACAAGGCGCAGGCGGTGCTCGACTACCTGCGCGCCCACTCTCTCGTTCACTTCTGAAGGGATCTCTCGATGACCAAAACCATCTCTGCTCAGACGCTGCTCACCCGCGAGTTGCTGGAGCGCCGCCGCCCCGGCTACAGCCTGGAAGCGCCCTTCTATCTGAGCGAAACGGTCCTGCAGGCCGACATGGAACACATCTTCGGCAAGCACTGGATTTTTGTGGCTGTCGAGCCGCAGATCCCGGAGCCGGGCGACTACGTCGCCGTGGAGTTCAGCAACAAGTCCATCCTGATCGTGCGCGACGACGACATGGGTGTGCGCGCCTTCCACAACGTCTGCCGGCACCGTGGTTCCCGGCTGTGCGAAAGCCACCAGGGCCAGCTGGGCAACATCGTCTGCCCCTACCACCAGTGGACCTACGACCTGAGCGGCAAGCTGATCCACGCCAAGCACATGGGCGCAGACTTCGACCCGTCGGAGATGAGCCTCAAGACGGTGCACGTGCGCACGCTGTGCGGCCTGATCTTCATCTGCCTGGCCGACGAGCCGCCGACGGACTTCGATCAGATGGCCGCCGAGATGACGCCCTACCTGGCACCGCACCGCCTGGACCAGTGCAAGGTGGCCGCGCAGGTGGACATCATCGAAAGCTGCAACTGGAAGCTCACCATGGAGAACAACCGGGAGTGCTACCACTGCGTGGCCAACCACCCCGAACTGACCATCTCCCTCTACGAGTTCGGCTTCGGCTACAAGCCGGACGAACAGAATGCCGCCGAGCAGCAGCGTTTCATCGACATCACCAACGCCGCCCGCGAACGCTGGGAAGGCATGGGCCTGCCGTCCGCCGAGATCGAACGGCTGGACGACCGGATCACCGGTTACCGCACACAGCGCTTGCCGCTGGACCGCACGGGCCACTCCCAGACCCTGAACACCGAGGTGGCGTCCAGGAAGCTGCTCGCCGACTTCACCGACCCGGCCTTGGGCGGCCTGTCCTTCTGGACCCAGCCCAACTCCTGGCACCACTTCATGAGCGACCACGTCGTCAGTTTCACCGTGCTGCCCATCTCGGCCGGCAAGACCCTGGTGCGCACCACCTGGTGCGTGCACAAGGACGCGGTGGAGGGCGTGGACTACACGGTCGAGAACCTCACCGCGGTCTGGAACGCCACCAACGCCCAGGACCGCCGCCTGGTCGAGGAGTCGCAGATCGGCATCGCCACCGGCGCCTACGAACCCGGCCCCTACTCGCCCTACACCGAAGGCCTGGTCGAGAAGTTCTGCAACTGGTACGTCAACCGGCTGAGCGCCCACTCGCGCTGACCCGCCCCCGACAACCCACCCGTTCCCAGCCCCACGCCCATGGCCTCCTCACCGCACACCCCCGACCTCGCCGCACCGCCCCCGGTGGTGTGGGACGCCGACCGGGACGACACCCTGCGCTGCGTGCAGGTCCGCCAGGAAACGCACGACGTCCGGTCCTTCGTGCTGGCCCCCGACGAGCCGCGCAGCTTCCGCTACCGGCCCGGCCAGTTCATCACGCTGGAACTGAAGATCGACGGCCAGAAGATCAACCGCTGCTACACGCTGTCGAGCACACCGACCCGCCCCGATCTGGTGAGCATCACCGTCAAGCGCGTGCCCGGTGGCCCGGTGTCCAACTGGCTGCACGACCACCTGCGCGCCGGCATGCGCCTGAGCGCCATCGGGCCGGCCGGCGAGTTCAGCTGCTTCCACCATGCGCCGGCACCGCGCTACCTGTTCCTCTCCGGTGGCAGCGGCATCACACCGCTGATGTCGATGACGCGTGCTCTGCACGACCTGGGCAGCGACGCCGACATCGTGTTCGTGCACTGCGCCCGCTCCCCGGCGGACCTGCTCTTCCCGGAAGAGCTGACGCTGATGGCGCGCAACATGCCCGCACTGCGGCTGGCCATGGTGTGCGAGCAGCACACTCCGGGCAGCGCGTACGCCGGGCACCTGGGGCGCATGGACGCGGCGCGCCTGGCGCACATCGCGCCCGACTTCCTGCGGCGCGACATCTACACCTGCGGACCGGCGCCTTTCATGGCCGCCATCCGCCAGTTGCTGTCGGTCGCCGGGTACGACATGGCGCGCTACCGCGAAGAGAGCTTTTCGTTCGACGCCCCTGCGCCATCGCCGGCCGCAGACGCGGCCCCGGCAGACGGCGCGACCGCGGTGGAGACGGCAACGCACACGGTCACGCTGCAGACCAGCGGCCAGTCGTTTGCCTGCCACGGCGACCAGACGATCCTGCAGGCGGCCCAGGCCGCTGGCGTGCGCATGCCCTCGTCGTGCAGCAACGGCGTGTGCGGCACCTGCAAGACGCGCAAGCAGTCCGGCGAGGTCGAGATGCACCACAACGGCGGCATCCGCCCGCGCGAAGTGGCCCAGGGCTGGATCCTGCCGTGCTGCAGCAAACCGCTGGGCGACGTCGCACTGGAACGGTGAGCGACGCACCACCACGCACGAATTCAGTCATCTTCACTGCACCCAACCGATGAATCCGCACATCCACGAACCACTGGGGCTTGCCCCATGCCCAAAACCCCCGTCTTGACAGACGATCGGTGGTGATGTCGATGGCATGCAGCTTGCTCATAAAAACAGTTACGACGGAAGACAACCAGAGGCCCACGATGCAGAAACCCAAAGTCAGTGTTCGAAGTCTGTACAAGATCTTCGGCGACAACATTTCAGAAGCGCAGAAGCTGCTGTCCCAGGGACTCAGCAAGGACGAGGTGTTTTCCCGCACCGGCCATGTGGTCGGCGTGAACGACGTCAGCTTCGATGTGGCGGCCGGCGACATCTACGTGCTGATGGGGCTCTCGGGCAGTGGCAAGTCCACCCTGATCCGGCTCATCAACCGCCTGGTCGAACCCTCGTCGGGATCGATCAACATCGACGGTGAAGACATCGCGGCGCTGCCGCAGCACGAGCTGGTCAAGTGGCGCCGCCGCCGGGTGGCGATGGTGTTCCAGTCGTTCGCGCTGATGCCGCACCGCAGCGTGCTGGACAACGCGGCCTTCGGTCTGGAGATGGCGGGCATCGATCGCAAGACGCGCGAATCGCGCGCCATGGACGTGCTGGAACAGGTGGGCCTGAAAACCTACGCCGCCAAGTACCCGGCGCAACTCTCGGGTGGCATGCAGCAGCGGGTGGGGCTGGCCCGGGCGCTGGCCGTCGATCCGCAGATCCTGCTGATGGACGAGGCCTTCTCCGCCCTCGATCCGCTCAAGCGGGTCGAGATGCAGTCGCTCATGCTGGACCTGCAACGCGAACACAGGCGCACGGTCATCTTCGTCTCGCACGACCTCGAAGAAGCGCTGCGCATCGGCAGCCGGATCGGCATCATGGAAGGCGGCAACCTGGTGCAGGAGGGCACGGCCCACGAAATCATCACCCGGCCGGCCAACGACTACGTGCGCCGGTTCTTCAAGGGCGTGGACACCTCGCGCTACCTGACGGCCGGGGACCTGCTGGACGCCTCGTTGCAGGGCCAGATATTCAACGGCGGCCACCGCATCTCCGCCCAGACCCCCCTGCCGGAAGCCATGAAGATCGTGCTGGGCATCGAGCAACCGGTGGGCGTCTTCGACGGGGCCAATCGCTTGCTGGGGTCCATCTCCGCCCGCAGTCTGCTGCAGAAAATCGAACAAGAGGCCCGCCATGTCTGATCTGCTTTCACAGGTAACCCAGGCCTCCGAAAACATGTTGCCCCTCGGGCGCTGGGTCAACGCCGGGGTGCAGCTGTTGCTGGAACATGGCGCCGCCGTGTTCAACGGCATCGGCCTGGTGGTCGAACAGTTCGCCCAGTGGGTCGAAACCGCGATGCTGTCCATCCCGTTCTGGCTGGTGATTCTGGTGGCGGTGGGGGTGAGCGTTCGCAGGGTGAGCTGGCGGTTCGGCACGTTCGTGGCGCTGGCGCTGGCGCTGATCGTCGTGACCGGGTTCTGGCTGCAGACCATGGTCACCCTGGCGCTGACGCTCTCGGCGACGTTCATCAGCCTGTTCTACGGCATCCCGCTGGGCATCTGGTGTTCGCGCGCGCGCCGCGTGAACGCGGTCATCCGGCCGATGCTCGACTTCATGCAGACCATGCCGGCCTTCGTCTACCTGATCCCGGCGGCGATGCTGTTCGGTCTCGGTCGCGTGCCCGGCATCCTGGCCACGGTGATCTTCGCCATGCCGCCGGTGGTGCGCCTGACCAGCCTGGGCATCCGGCAGGTGAGTGCCGAGCAGGTGGAGGCCGGCAATGCCTTTGGATGCACGTCGACCCAGCTGCTGTTCAAGGTGCAGTTGCCCATCGCCCTGCCCACCATCATGGCCGGCGTCAACCAGACCATCATGATGGCGCTCTCGATGGTGATCATTGCGTCGATGGTCGGCGCCGGCGGACTGGGCAACGACGTGCTCGCCAGCATCCAGCGGCTGGACATCGGCCTGGGATTCGAGAGTGGGCTGGCCGTGGTGCTGCTCGCCATCATCCTGGACCGCATCACCGAGAGCTTCGGCGCGGCCCGTGAGAGCAAGCAGAGCTGAGCAGCCAAGCGAGCGAACGATGACACACCTCCCTGTCGATTCCTCCCTCCCCCGCGAGACGCCTGTCCAGGAAGGCTTCCATGTGGGCTTCGTCCTGCTCCACGACTTCTCGATGATCGCCTTTGCCAACGCGGTCGAGACGCTTCGCATGGCGAACTACATCAGCCGCCGCACGCTGTACCGGTGGACGGTCGTCAAGGCCGAGCCGTCGCAGCCGGTCGCCAGCAATGGCTTGACCGTCTCGTCGAACGGCAGCGCCGAGGACCTGGCGTCCTGCAACCTCGTGCTGGTCTGTGGTGGCCTCAACATCCGCCAGGCCACCACCGATCCAGTGCGCCGGCTGCTGCGCCAGTGCGCCGCCCGGGGCGCCGCCATGGGCGCCCTGTGCACCGGGTCGTTTGCCCTGGCCAGCGCGGGATTGCTGGACAACCACCGCTGTGCCATCCACTGGGAGAACCTGGCGGCCATCAGCGAAGAGTTTCCCAAGGTGCGGTTCACACCCGAGGTCTTCATCTTCGACCGCGACCGCATCACCTGTTCGGGTGGCACGGCACCTCTTCACATGGTGCTGCACCTGATCCGCGGACACCATGGGCCCAAGCTGGTGATGGCCGTGTCCGAACAGTTCATCGTGGAGCGGCTGCGCGCCAGCAGTGACCGCCAGCGCATCCCGCAGCCCGAATGCATCGGCCCCGGCTACCAGCATCTGACCGAGGCTGCCGAGATCATGGCGGCCAACATCGAAGAGCCTCTGTCGCTGATCGAGCTGGCGGGTCTGGTCGGGTTGTCGCTGCGCCAGCTCGAACGCCTGTTCAACCGCTACTTCAGCATGAACCCGGCCCAGTACTACATGAACCTGCGGCTGCGCCGCGCCCAGGAGTTGCTGACGCACAGCAGCCAGCCCGTCATGCAGGTCACCGTGGCCTGCGGCTTCCAGTCATCGTCACACTTCTGCAAGGCCTACCGCAGCCTGTTCGGCCACGCCCCCAGCGACGAACGTCGCCAGCAGGCCGACAAGGCGAGTGCCGGCCGCACATCTGCGACGAAGAGCCCGCCCAAGCTGGTCCGCGTCGCCTGACCCGCAGGGGGTCCTGCCGCCGCCACACAACTCGGCGTCGCATCGAGGCAAGTCGCTTCTCCTCAATCTGCAAGAGTGGCAGGGGGATTCCCCCCATCCAACAGAGGAGACAACTATGTCAGCCAACCGCGGTGTCGTGTACCTGGGCCAGGGCCACGTCGAGGTCCAGTTCATCCCTTTTCCCGAACTCCTGAACCCGATGGGACGCACCGCCCAGCACGGGGTGATCCTGAAGGTGCTCACCACCAACATCTGCGGCTCTGACCAGCACATGGTGCGCGGCCGGACCACCGCCCCGGCCGGCCTGGTGCTGGGCCACGAAATCACGGGTGAAGTGCTCGAAGTCGGGCGCGATGTCGAGACGCTGCAGCGCGGCGACATCGTGTCGGTGCCTTTCAACGTGGCCTGCGGGCGCTGCCGCACCTGCAAGGAACAGCACACCGGCGTCTGCCTGAGCGTCAACCCGTCGCGCGCGGGCGGCGCTTACGGCTATGTCGACATGGGCGGCTGGATCGGTGGCCAGGCCGAATACGTGATGGTGCCCTACGCGGACTTCAACCTGCTGAAGTTCCCCGATCGCGAACAGGCGGTCGAGAAGATCCGCGACCTGACCTGCCTGTCCGACATCCTGCCCACGGGCTACCACGGCGCCGTGACGGCCGGTGTCGGAACCGGCAGCACCGTGTACGTGGCCGGCGCCGGCCCCGTGGGCCTGGCGGCGGCGGCGTCGGCGCGGCTGCTGGGTGCGGCTGTCGTGATCGTCGGGGACGTCAATCCCGCGCGCCTGGTCCATGCGCGCAAGGTCGGGTTCGAGACGGTGGACCTGTCTCAGGATGCCAGCCTGGGGGAACAGATCGCCCAGATCCTCGGCACACCCGAGGTGGACTGCGCGATCGATGCCGTGGGCTTCGAGGCGCGTGGCCACGGTCATGCCGGGTCGCAGGAAGAGGCCCCTGCCACCGTGCTCAACGCACTGATGGAGGTCACGCGAGCCGCGGGCAAGATCGGCATTCCCGGCCTGTACGTCACGGAGGACCCGGGCGCCACCGACAAGGCCGCGAAACAAGGTTCACTGAGCATCCGCCTGGGCCTGGGATGGGCCAAGTCGCACAGCTTCTTCACCGGCCAGACACCGGTCATGAAATACAACCGCGCGCTGATGCAGGCGATTCTGTGGGACCGGATCCGCATCGCCGACGTGGTGGGCGTCGAGGTGATTGCCCTCAAGGACGCACCCAGGGGCTATGCGGCCTTCGACGCCGGTGCGCCGAAGAAGTTCGTCATCGACCCCCACGACCAACTGAAGCTGGCCGCCTGACCCACGAACTGACGTGGTCCGCGTCAGGCCGCCCACCGCCGTTGTCCGACTGCGGTGGGCGGCGATGCCCTGGCGACGGATGGGACGGGGACAGCTCCGCGAGCCCCGACCCGGCACGCCGGGCCGGTTGCGCAGGCGCGAGGGCGAGATGCCGAACCCGTCACTCCACCGTCACGCTCTTGGCCAGGTTCCTGGGCTTGTCCACATCCGTTCCCTTGGCCAGCGCCGTGTGATACGCCAGCAATTGCAGCGGCACCACGTGCAGGATGGGGGACAGCGCGCCGTAGTGCTCGGGCATGCGGATGACGTGGATGCCTTCGCTGCTGCCGATGCGGGTGTCGGCGTCGGCCAGCACGTAGAGCACGCCGCCGCGCGCGCGCACTTCCTGCATGTTGCTCTTGAGTTTTTCGAGCAGGGTGTCGTTGGGCGCCACGGTGACCACCGGCATGGCGCTGGTGACCAGGGCCAGCGGGCCGTGTTTGAGTTCACCGGCGGGGTAGGCTTCGGCGTGGATGTAGCTGATTTCCTTGAGCTTCAAGGCGCCTTCGAGCGCGATCGGGTAGTGCAGACCGCGGCCCAGGAACAGCGCGTTGTCCATGCGCGCGAAATCTTCGGCCCAGCTGATCACCTGCGGCTCCAGCGCCAGCACGGCCTGCAGCGCCACGGGCAGGTGGCGCATGGCCTTGAGGTGCTGGGCCTCGGCCTCGTCGCTCAGGTGGCCGCGCACCTGGGCCAGCGCCAGCGTCAGCAGGAACAGGCCGGCGAGCTGCGTCGTGAAGGCCTTGGTGGAGGCCACGCCGATTTCCACCCCGGCGCGCGTGATGTAGGCCAGCTCACATTCGCGCACCATGGCGCTGGTGGCCACGTTGCAGATGGTCAGCGTGTGGCGCATGCCCAGGCCCTGGGCGTGGCGCAGCGCGGCCAGGGTGTCGGCGGTCTCTCCGCTTTGTGTGATCGTCACCACCAGGGTGCGCGGGTTGGGCACGCTGGTGCGGTAGCGGTATTCGCTCGCGACTTCCACCTGGGTGGGAATCTTGGCGATGTCTTCCAGCCAGAATTTCGCCGCGCAGCCGCTGTAGTAGCTGGTGCCGCAGGCGAGGATGAGCACGTTGTCGATGTCCTTGAACACGCGCCATGCGCCATCGCCGAACAGCTCGGGCGTGATGCCGGCGACGCCTTCGAGCGTGTCGCCGATGGCGCGCGGCTGCTCGAAGATTTCCTTTTGCATGTAGTGGCGGTAGGGGCCGAGTTCGGCCGCGCCGCTGTGCGCGTGCACGGTCTTCACCGGGCGCTGGGCCGCATCGAAACTGCGGCCCTGAGCGTCGGCCACCCAGTAGCGGCCCAGCTGCAGGTCCACCAGGTCGCCCTCCTCCAGGTAGACGATCTGGTCGGTCACGCCGGCCAGGGCCATGGCGTCGCTCGCCAGGAAGTGCTCCTGGCCGCCATCGCCCACACCCAGCACCAGCGGCGAGCCGGCGCGCGCGCCCACCACGCGGTGCGGTTCGTCCTTGTGGAACACCGCCAGCGCATAGGCGCCGTGCAGTTGCGCCACCGCAGCCTGCAGGGCGGCAAACACGTCACCGTCGTAGAGCGAGTCGATCAGGTGGGCAATGACTTCGGTGTCGGTCTGGCTCTCGAACACATAGCCTTTGGCCTGCAGGGCGGCGCGCAGCTCGTCGTGGTTTTCGATGATGCCGTTGTGCACCAGCGCGATGCGGCCGGCCGTGCCGTTGGTGGAGCTGTTCCCGGGGCCGTGGCTGAAGTGCGGGTGGGCGTTGTGCACCGCAGGCGCGCCGTGGGTGGCCCAGCGCGTGTGGGCGATGCCGGTGCCGCTGGTGATGCCCTCGGCCTTCACCTGCTCCGCGAGCTCCGCCACACGCGCCGTGCTGCGCGCGCGCCGCAGGCCATCGGTATGGACCGCCACACCGCAGGAGTCGTAGCCGCGGTACTCCAGCCGCTGCAAACCCTGAACCAGCACGGGCACGATGTCACGCCCGGAAACCCCTGCCACGATGCCGCACATACCGCGCTCCTTGAAAAATCGATGCTGTGCATGCTATACAGCCAAAGAAGAAATTTCAGGCCATTTTTTTATTCTCAATGACTGATAATTTCATACAAAGATGGATATGTTCTTTTATTCCATGAAAATACATTAATCGAAATAAATGAACATAGACGACGCCGATCTTCGCCTGCTCGACCTGCTGCAAACCGACGCCTCCCGCAGCAACCAGGCCCTGGCCGAGCTGGCCCACCTCTCTCCGCCCACCAGCCTGCGGCGCATCAAGCGCCTGCGCGATCTGGGTCTGATCGAGCGCCAGGTGGCCCTGCTCAGCGCCGACCGGCTCGCTCCGCTGGTGGGCCATGGTCTGACGGCCCTGCTCGAAATCACACTGGAACGCCAGGGCGCCGAGCAGCTGGACGCCTTCGAGGCACGCGCCGTGGCCGAAACGGCGGTGCAGCAGTGTTACCGCGTCAGCCCCGGCCCCGACTTCATGCTGGTGGTGCACGTGCCGGACATGCCGGCCTACCTTGCGCTGGCGCAACGCCTGTTCACCAGCGATGCCAACGTGCGCAACGTCAAGAGCTTTTTCAGCATCAAGCGGGCCAAATTCGAGCCGCGCCTGGCGCTGCAGCCCGTCAGCGAGGCCGTCATCACGCGGTAACAAAGCGTTAGAACGGCCAAAAACCGGTTACAGGCTCCTAGAATCCGACCACAAAAGTCAGCAACTGGCTGGAATCAGCAACAAACTGGAGGTTGAATGTTTGCCCTGTGGATCGCTCTCATGGTTGTGCTGGCTCTGGCGGCGCTGGGTGGCTGGCTCTACCACCGCCGCAATACCGAGAAAGGCTCGGGCCGCGATGACCGCTACACCCCCGAGCGCGTGCTCACCCCGGAACAGGTGCAGATGCTGGACTACCTGCACGACACCTTCCCCGGCCACGTGGTGCTGCCCAACCTGCCGCTCAAGGACATGCTCTCGGTCCGGCGCGCCGCCGACCACAAGAACGCCCAGGAACGGCTGAGGACCCAGAGGGTGGATTTCGTGGTGTGCGGCGAAGACGGTCGCCCCCAGTTCGCGTTCGACATCGAGCAGTTCCACCTGAGCAACGCCAAGGCCAAGGAGCATCAGGTGAAGGTCAAGAACCGCATCCTCAAGACCGCCGGTGTGCGCTTTCTGCTGCTCAAGAACAGCATCCACCGCATGCCCTCGCCGGCCGATTTCCGCGCGCAGCTCAACCTGGCCGCGCTGCCCCAGCCCAAACCCAAGGAAGAAGTCGAAACCCCCCAGCAACGGCTGGAATCCCGGATCTCGGAGTTTGACCAGCTGCACCCGGCCAACAGCTTCCGGGACTCCGAGGTGATGGGGCTGAGCGGGCTGATGGACCTGGGCGAAGACGAGATCGAGCGCCAGAACCGGCAGCGCCCGTCTGCACAGCGCGCCCGGTCGCACTGACCCGAGTCGCAGGGCCGGTTCTCAGCCTTTGTTCTTGCTGGGCCGCTGCCAGTTCGGCAGGCTGACCTGCTTGCCACGCGCCACCGACAGCGCGCCCGGCGGCGTGCTCTTGGTGATGGTGGAGCCCCCGCCCACGGTGCCGCCGGCGCCCAGGGTGACCGGCGCCACCAGCACGCAGTTGCTGCCCACGTGCACGTCGGCCTCGATCACGGTGCGGTGCTTGTTGGCGCCGTCGTAGTTGGCCGTGATGCTGCCCGCGCCGTAGTTCACCCGCTCGCCCACCGTGGCGTCGCCCAGGTAGGCCAGGTGGTTGGCCTTGGCGCCGTCGGCGAGGGTGGAGTTCTTCACCTCCACGAAGTTGCCGATGTGCACCTCGGACCCGAGCACTGCGCCCGGACGCAGGCGCGCGAACGGCCCCACCAGCGATCCGCGGCCGACCGTGACGCCGAGTTTTTCGCCGTCGATGTGGGTGAACGGGTGGATCACCGCGCCCGCCTCGATGACCGCGTTGGCGATCACGCAGTTCGCACCGATGCGCACCCCCGCGCCCAGCGCCACGCGACCTTCGAACACGCAGTTGACGTCGATCTCCACGTCCTGACCGCACAGCAGTTCGCCGCGCACGTCCAGCCGCGCCGGGTCGGCCAGGCGGGTGCCCTGCTCCATCAGCGCCTCGGCCACGCGCCGCTGGTAGGCCCGCTCCAGCTGCGCGAGCTGCTGCGGGCTGTTGACGCCGGCCACCTCGACCGCGTCCCGCGTGGTGATGGCGCGCACCGACATACCCTGCGCCACCGCGTGCTTGACCACGTCGGTCAGGTAGTACTCGCGCTGGCTGTTGTCGTTGGACAGGCAGGCCAGCAGGGGCTTGAGCAGCTCGGCCGGCGCGGCCATGACACCGCTGTACCACTCGGTGATGCTCCGCTGCGCCGCATCGGCATCCTTGGCTTCGACGATGGCCACCACCGAACGGTCCGCGTCGGTGTCGCGCACGATCCGCCCGTAACCACCCGCGTCTTCGCCCGTGTCCACGCTGAGCAGGGCCAGGTGCTGGCCGGCGCAGGCTTTCAGCAGGGCCGCCAGCGTGGCGCGCCCGATCAGGGGCACGTCGCCGTTGAGGATCAGCACGACCCCATCGTCCGCCAGCACCGGCACGGCCTGCTGCACCGCGTGGCCGGTGCCCAGCTGCGGCTCCTGGCGCACGAAACGCAGCGCCATGGCCTCGGGCGCGCGCAAGGCGGCCTCCACCGCATCGGCCCCGTGCCCGGTGATCACCACCACCGAACGCGCCGACATCCGGGCCGCCGTGTCGATCACATGCTGGGCCAGTGCACGCCCGCCCAATCGGTGCAACACTTTGGGCCGCAGGCTCTTCATGCGCGTGCCCTTGCCCGCCGCCATCACCACCACATCCACAGGGAAAGTCATGAACACCTTTGCTGGGGCCGCGCCGGGCCACGGAATGAATCTGGGACAAAACCTGCCGCGGATTATCTCCCGCCGCTCGTTGCGCCATGGCGTGCTGGCCCTCGCGCTGGCCCTGCTCACACTCCTGCTGGGCGCCTGCAGCGCGACCCGCCTGGCCTACAACCAGGCGCCCAATCTGGTGTACTGGTGGATCGACGGCCACACCGACCTGAACGACCCGCAGTCGGTCCAGCTGCGCCGCGACATCGACGACTTTTTCGCCTGGCACCGCAGCACCGAGCTGCCCATCTACACCGGCATGCTGCTGCAGTGGCAACAGCTGGCGGCGAAAGACAGCACCGCCCAGATCACCTGCATCCAGTTCGAGCGCCTGCGCAGCAGCTACCTGCGGCTGATCGACCGCAGCCTGGAGCCCCTGGCCCGGCTGGCCCTGCAGCTCACGCCCGATCAGCTGCAACACATGGAGCGGCACTACGCCAAGAGCAACCAGGTCTTTGAAAAGGACTATCTGCGCGGCAGCCCCGAGCAGCGCCTGGACCGCCTACTGGACAAGGCGATCAGCCGCTACGAGACGCTGTACGGCACGCTCACCGAAGCGCAGATCACCCTGCTCAACAACCGGTTGCGCCAGTCGGCATTCGATCCCCAGCGCGTCCACGCCGAGCGCCAGCGGCGCCAGAGCGATCTGCTGCAGACGCTGCGCGGCCTGCTGGGCCACACGGACGGCAACAACGGCAGCAGCACCAGCGCCACGACGCCCCCGGCGACCCATGCCGCCGCCGTGGCGGCCCTGCGCGCCTGGCACGACCGCGTGATGCGCGCGCCCGTGCCCGGCTTTCACGCCTACAGCGAAAGCCTGGTGCGCGAGGGCTGCGAGCAGTTCGCCGCCCTGCACAACAGCACCAGCCCGGAGCAGCGCGCCCACGCCGTCGACGTGCTCAAGGGTTACGAGCAAGACCTGCGCGCGCTGATGGCCGCGCACTGAGCACCGCGCCCGCGCACCCGGCCGGGGCACCACAACGGCGCCGCCGCGCACGCTTCGCTGGTGCATGCGGCGGCATCGCTTCGATCTTTTGCACAAGACTGGTGCACATATCTTGCATACAAGACTTGTATGACATGGCACGGAATTCGCATATAAAGCGGCATGGTGAATTCCACAGTCATTGCCCAGCGCATCGTCGAAGCCATCCTCGCGCAGCGGCTCGCGCCGGGTGCGCGCCTGGGTGAACAGAACCTGTCCATCCTGTTCGACTGCAGCCGCACCCTGGTGCGCGAGGCCCTCATGCGGCTGGCCGCGCGCGGCATCGTCACCGTGAGTTCGCGCCGCGGCTGGTACGTGGTGCAGCCCTCGCACGACGAAGCACGCGAAGCCTTCGAGGCGCGCCGCGTGATCGAGATGGGCCTGATCCGCCAGGCCGGCCCGATGGACAAGGCCGCGCTGCAGCGCCTGCGCCAGCACCTCAAGCAGGAAAAGGCCGCCCTCAAGGGCAGCGATGTGGGCCAGCGCAGCTACCTGCTGGGTGACTTCCATGTCTGCCTGGCCGAGTGCCTGGGCAACCAGTTGCTGGCCGACACGCTGCGCGACTTCACCGCCCGCACCACGCTCATCGCCATGCTCTACCAGTCCACGCACGACGCGGTGCAGTCCTGTCAGGACCACGTGGACATCGTCGAGGCGCTGGAGCGCGGCGACACCGAACACGCCGAGCGCCTGATGCAGGCGCACATCGGCCAGGTGCAGGCCGCCCTGCGGCTGAACGCGCCCAACGACCCCCTGGCCAACCTGCGGGAAGCCCTGGCGCCGCTGCACGAGGCCACCCCCGGCAACCCGCCCGGTGCCGCCAAAAAGGCCGGCCGCCGCTCCCGCAAACCCACCCCTCCCGCCCCCGAAACCTACCTAGGAGCCTTGCTGTGAAAACCACCAAACGCCTGTTTCTCGCCACCGCCGTCGCGCTCGGCGCCTTCGCCAGCCTGGGCGCCGCCCAGGCCCAGACCGCGCTCGACGACGTGATGAAGGCCAAGACGATCAAGATCGCCATCCCCACCGACTTCCCGCCCTACGGCTTCGTCGGCACCGACCTGCAGCCCCAGGGCCTGGACATCGACACCGCCAAACTGATCGCCAGCAAGCTCGGCGTGAAGCTGGAGCTGGTGCCCGTGACCAGCGCCAACCGCATCCCTTACCTGCAGACCAAGAAGGCCGATCTGGTGATCTCCACCCTGGGCAAGAACCCCGAGCGCTCGGCCGTGATCGACTTCACCGTCGCCTACTCGCCCTTCTTCCAGGCCGTGTTCGCGTCGAAGTCGCTGGCGGTCGCCAGCTTTGCCGACCTCGCCGGCAAGTCCATCGGCGTGACCCGAGGCGCCATCGAAGACCAGGAGCTCACCAAACTCGCGCCCCCCGGGACCGACGTGAAGCGCTTCGAAGACAACAATGCCACCGTCTCGGCCTTCGTCTCGGGCCAGACCCAGCTGATCGCCACCGGCGCTTCGGTGGCCGGCAACATGATGGCGCGCAACCCGCAGCTGGGCGCCGAATACAAGCTGCTGCTGAAAGACAGCCCCAACTTCATCGGCGTGGCCAAGGGCGAAGATGCGCTGCGCCTGAAGGTCAACGAGATCATCGTCGCGGCCAAGAAGTCGGGCGAGATCGACGCCCTGGCCAAGAAGTGGCTGGGTCGTCCCGCAGGCACGCTGCCTGAATAAGGTTTCAGCGGTTTCAGCGAGAGCGCCATGCGCATCGAACTCGACTTCATCGCCGTGTTGCTGCAGTGGCCGCTGCTCGCCAAAGGCGTGCTCTGGACGTTGGGCCTGACCGCCATCTCGGCCGTGATCGGCCTGGTGGTGGGCACGCTCTGCGCCTGGGCGCGCAGCAGCGGCCCGCTGTGGCTGCGCTGGGTGGTGGGCTGTTATGTGGAACTCATCCGCAACACGCCCTTCATCGTGCAGCTGTTCTTCGTGTTCTTCGGCCTGCCGGCCGCGGGCGTGAAGCTCACGCCCGAGATCGCGTCGGTGATCGCGATGGTGATCAACCTCGGCGCCTACGCGGCGGAGATCGTCCGCGCCGGCATCGATGCCACGCCCAAGGGCCAGTTCGAAGCCGCCGCCAGCCTGGCGCTCTCGCGCGTGCAGACCTTCCTGCACGTGGTGCTGCCGCCCGCGCTGCAAAAAGTGTGGCCCGCGCTCACCAGCCAGATCATCATCGTGATGCTGGGCTCGGCGGTGTGCGGGCAGATCTCCACCGAAGAACTCAGCTACGCGGCCAACCTGATCCAGAGCCGCAACTTCCGCGCCTTCGAAGCCTTCATCGTCGCCACCGGCATCTACCTGCTGCTGTCGGTGGGTGTGCGTGCGCTACTCAACTGGGCTGGCCCGCGCTATTTGTTCGGAGGTCGCCGTGGTTGATTTTTCGCTGTGGGACATCTTCCGCAACCTGCTGCTGGCCGCGCGCTGGACGGTGGGCCTTTCGCTGATCGCCTTCATCGGCGGTGGCCTGGTGGGCATCGCCCTGCTGGTGGCGCGCACCGCGCGCTGGCCCGGCGCCGAGCGCTTCGTGGCCGGCTACGTGCAGCTGTTCCAGGGCACACCGCTGCTGATGCAGCTGTTCCTGGCCTACTTCGGTCTGGCGCTGTTTGGCGTCGACACCTCGGCCTGGATGGCCGCGGCGGTGGCGCTCACGCTCTACACCAGCGCCTTTCTGGTCGAGATCTGGCGCGGCTGCGTGGCCGCCGTGCCCAAGGGCCAGTGGGAAGCGGCGCAGAGCCTGGCGCTGAGCTTTGGCGAGCAGTTGCGCTACGTGATCCTGCCGCAGGCCACGCGCATCGCCATCGCGCCCACGGTGGGCTTCCTGGTGCAGGTCGTCAAAGGCACGGCGCTGGCCTCGGTAATCGGCTTCGTCGAACTCACCAAGGCCGGCACCATGATCACCAACGCCACCTTCCAGCCCTTCCTGGTCTACAGCTGCGTGGCCCTTCTGTACTTTGCGCTGTGCTTCCCTGTGAGCCTGTACGCGCGCTCCCTGGAAAGGAAGATGAATGCGGTCCGGTGAGCACCCCCCTGCGTCGCTTAGCGCCTTCCCCGGATTCGACGCCCCTCTGATGGAGCCCACACCATGAACGCTCAAACCGACCAGGCCTTGCTCAAGCCCATCGTCGACATCCACCAGTTGCGCAAGTCCTACGGCAGCAACGAGGTGCTCAAGGGCATCGACCTGCAGGTCAAGCCGGGTGAGGTGATCGCCATCATCGGCAAGAGCGGCTCGGGCAAGAGCACGCTGCTGCGCTGCATCAACGGGCTGGAGGCGTTCCAGAGTGGCCAGCTGAGCGTGGACGGCCAGCCACTGCTGCACGGCAACGCCGCCGCCATGCGCGAACTGCGCCAGCACGTGGGCATGATCTTCCAGAACTTCAACCTGTTCCCGCACCTGAGCGTGGGCAAGAACGTGATGCTCGCGCCCGGTCTGGTGAAGAAGACCGACAGCGCCGCGGGCGAGGCCAAGGCGCGCCAGCTGTTGGACCGCGTGGGTCTGGGCGAGAAGTTCGACGCCTTCCCCGACCAGCTCTCCGGCGGCCAGCAGCAGCGTGTGGCGATCGCGCGCGCGCTGGCCATGGAGCCCAGCGTGCTGCTCTGCGACGAGATCACCTCCGCGCTCGACCCCGAACTCGTGGGCGAGGTGCTGCGCGTGGTGGAGTCGCTGGCCGACGAGGGCATGACCCTGCTGATGGTCACGCACGAGATGGGCTTCGCGCGCAAGGTGAGCGACCGCGTGATCTTCATGCACCAGGGGCGTGTGCACGAGATGGGTCCGCCGGCGGAACTCTTTGGCAGCCCGCAGACGCCGGAACTGCAGCAGTTCCTGTCATCGATCCACTGAAGGGAAGGAACACCCCCGCGCCGCCTTCGGCGTCACCCCCTCAAAGGGGCTGAGGGCCGCGGCTCCGAGCCTGCCTGCGCAGGCTCGGACGGCCCGAAGAAGCCTCGCCTCTGGCGAGGCTGCGGCCTGCAAGGCGCACTGGCGGCCCGTCCTGAGCTCGTCGAAGGGCGGTTCCGCGGTGCCCTGGGTTGGGGTGGCTTCAATCGTTGCAGGTCGCGCGCCGGGGAAGGCACCCAGGTGCAGTGCCTCAACCCACCCAGCGCATCCAGCCCCACACCACCACCAGCGTGGCCAGCGTCACCGGGATGCCGGTGAGCGCATGCCGCTTCCAGTCGATGCCGATGCCCTGCTTCGCGGCCAGGTCGGCCACGATCAGGTTGGCGATCGAGCCCACCAGCAGCAGGTTGCCCGCGAAGGTGCTCACCAGGGCGAGCATCGTGCCCGCCTCGCTGGCGTTGGCGCCCAGGTGCGGCAGCAGCAGCATGACCGCCGGCACGTTGGAGACCAGGTTGGACAGCGCCACGCCCAGCACCAGCAGCGGCCCGGGGTCGGCCAGGTGCACGCCATGGCCCGACAGCCAGCTCACCGCCTGCGCCGCCAGGCCCGTGGTCTCGAAGGCGTGGTTCACCACGAACAGGCCGATGAACAGCAGCAGCAAGGGCCAGTCCACAAAGCCCATCACGTGTGAGGAATGCAGGCGCCGGCTCAGCAGCAGCACGCCCGCGCCCACCAGCGCCGCCACGTCGCGCGGCCAGTCGGTGAACAGAAACACCAGGAGCAGCGCCGTGGCCACGCTCAGGCCTTTGGTGGTTTGCCAGAGGTCAAAGGGCGGCGCGTCGTCCAGCTCCGCATCCACGCCCACGGGCCGCGCCAGATCCTGCGCGCCCGAGCGCGCCCCAGGCCCGAATGCCAGCCAGCCCCACAACAGCCCCAGGCTGATCAACACCGGCGGCAGCGCCTGCCGCACATAGCCGCCAAAGGGCAGTTGCAGCACGGAGCCGATCAACATGTTCTGCGGGTTGCCGATCAGGGTGGCTGCCGAACCGATGTTGGCCGCACAGGCCAGCCCGATCAGGAACGGCAGCGGGTTCAGCCTGCGCTGCAGGCACAGGCGCGCCACCACCGGCGTCATGGCCAGGCAGACGATGTCGTTGGAGAAGATGGCCGAGAGCGCGCCCGCCACGAAGATCAGCGCCGCCAGCAGGGCGGGGCGCGAGAGTGGCAGCGCGCCCACGCGCCGCGTGACCTCGGTGTAGAAGCCGCCCAGCCGCATCTGGGCCGACACCACCATGAAGGCGAACAGCAGCACGATGGTGGGCAGGTCCACCGCGCGCGCGACCTGCTCCAGCGGCAGCCCGGCCAGCGCGATCACCGCGATGGCGCCGAGCAGGGCCACACCCGAGCGGTCCAGCTTCAGGCGCGGCAGGCCGCCGAGGAACATGCCGAGGTACACCACCGCGAACACGGCAACAATGCCCCAGTCGGTGGCAGAATGCCCGAACAGGGCGGTCGATGGCGTCATGAAGGCAGGCTTTTTGTGGTGCGGCATGGTAGCAAAGGCCTGGAGACCGACCACCGCGTTCGCCCTTGGAAGCCACACCACCCATCCCGCTCACCCACCTGTTTTCCAGACCATGATCTCCCGCCAACAACTTCTTTCCTGGTGCAAGCCGCTGCTGGTCAGCGCGGTGGTGCTGCTCGCCGCCTGCAACCCGATCGCCATCATCAGCGCCGACCCCTCGCCGGCCACGGTGGGTGAATCGGTGACCTTCGACGGCTCCGGGACCGTGATCTCGAAAACGCCGACCGATACCGTCGCGTCGTCTTACGAGTGGGATTTCGGCGATGGCAGCAGCGCCAAGGGCGAGGCGGTCAGCCACACCTACACCGCCGCGGGCACCTACACCGTCACCCTCACGGTCACGGACAGCGCGGGCCGGGAGGGCAGCACGACCGAAGAGATCACGGTGGAGCCGGCCAGCCAGACGACGACCACGACCACCACTTCCCTGTCGTCCACGCCCTGGCCGACTTCGTCACAGACCGCGTGACCGCCAGCGCCTGACGCGAGCCAGGCCGCGCACAGCAAAAGACCCGCCGAGGCGGGTCTTTTGCTGTGCGCTTGAAGGAACCACCTCAGCCCTGCAACGACTTCCACATCTCCATGTCGCGCTCGGCGGTCCAGATGCGCGGGTTCTTGATGCCGCTGGCTTCGTCGTAGGCACGGCTCACGTCAAACGGCAGGCAGTGTTCGTAGATGAACACATGGCCGAACACCGGGTCCATGCTCTTGCGGGTGTGGGCCATGGCGGCCTTGAGGTCCATGCCGGCGGCGGCGGCCTCTTTGCCGGCCTGGAACAGGATGGTGACCCAGCGCTTCGTGTAGTCCAGCGCCTTGTTCACGTCGGCGTTGCCCTTCATGGCCTCGCCGCGGCCGGGCACGATGAATTCGGGCTTCAAGGCGCGCAGGGCTTCGAGCGTGGCGGGCCACTCTTCCAGCTGGGCGTCGCCGGTGTAGACGCCCGCTTCGTACTCCACCAGGTCGCCGCTGAACAGCACTTTTTCGTCCGCCACCCAGGCGATGGTGTCGCCACGGGTGTGGCCGTGGCCTGGGCTCCAGATCTGCACCGTCACACCGCCCAGGTCGATGCTGAGCTTGCCGGGCACCTCGCCCTGGGTCGCGTCGCCGCCACCGATCACCATGGTGGGCCAGGTCAGGCCGAGCACGCTGTCGGCGCCGCGGAACAGGCGCGGGAAGCGCTCCATCTCGCTCTGCATGTCCTGCGCGCCGCGCTCGACGATGAGCTCGTAGGTGCCCTGGCTGGCGATCACTTCGGTGGCACCCTCGGCCAGGTAGGCGCTGGCGCCCAGCACGCGCACCGCGTGGTAGTGGGTCAGCAACACGTACTTGATCGGCTTGTCCGAGACCTTGCGGATCTGCTGGATCAGGTCGCGCGCCATGGCCGGCGTGGCGGTGGCGTCGCTGACCATGATGTATTTGTCGCCGATGATGACGCCCGAATTCGGATCGCCCTCGGCGGTGTAGGCCCAGCAGTGCGGGCTGAGCTGTTCGAAGGTGATCTTTTTGTCTTCCAGGTCGGCCTGGGAAGCGAAGGCTTTGCTCATGGGGGTCTCCTGTGGGGCGCGGACGCGCGAATCGACAACCGGTGAGATTTTACCTAAACGAAATCAATTTCACATTGGTGAACGAATAACCCCGCACCACACCCAGGAAACGCCCGGTAGCCGGTGGGCCGGCGCGCGGGGTGAGCAGGCATGCCTCAAAGGCGCTCAGCCTCCCAGGCCTTTTTCGAGCACGGCCACCACCTCGTCGGAAAAAGCGGCGTAGCTCATGGGGCCGCCCGGGCGCAGCCAGGTGAAGGTCCAGTTGATCATGCCGAACAGCATCATGGTCAGCGCGGTCTGGTTGGCCGGCGTCACGCGCTCGGGGTAGGCGCGTTTGAGGAAGCGGGTAAAGGCCGCGACCACGTCGCGCTGGCGGTTCAGGATGAGCTCGCGCTGCGCCTCGCCCAGGAACTTGGTGTCGGACACCAGCGCCACGTGGCGCGTGGCCGAGCTTTCGTACTCGGCCAGGAAAGCGCGCACCAGTTCGTTGAGCGCATCGCGTTCGCTCAGGTTCTTGCGCTGGGCCCGCGCCTCGGCCTCGCCGATCAGCGCCAGCAGCCGCTGGGTGTAGCGGTCGAGCAGGTCGAACAGGATCGCTTCCTTGCTCTCGTAGTAGTGGTAGAGCCGCGCCTTGCTGGTGCCGCAGGCGGTGGCGATGGTGTTCATGCTCGCGGCCGGGAAGCTCTGGCGGGCAAAACACTGCGCCGAGACGTCGAGGATTTCGTCGCGCTTGAGGTCGTGGGTGGCGGATCTGGGGCGGGCCATGGGTGGACATTGTCCACCCATGCAGGATGGGTTCCCCCCGCGCCGGCCTGACGGCCGTCACCCCCCCAGGGGGCGGCGCGAGTGGCCCGGCGAAGCCGGTTCCACCGCGCCCTGAACGAAGGCACCGCGCACCACCCGCAACGCCTGCGGCCAGGCGTTGCCAGTTCCGCGGCGTTCTGGGCCAAGACACTTCACGCCGGCCATGCTTCCTTTGATCGCACTTGGGTCTGTTGGCACTTTGCGTGTGCTTGTCTACCATGCGCGCATGGCCACCAAACCCATCACCGATCCTTTCGTGCTGCACGCCTGCGAGCTGCTGTCCTGTCTCGGCCCGTGCAAGGCCACGCGCATGTTCGGGGGCTATGGCCTGTCGGTGGACGGCATGAACGTGGGGCTCATCGCCTGGGACACCTTGTTCCTCAAGACCAACGCCGAGACCGAACCCCAGTGGCTGGCCGCGGGCGGGCGGCCTTTTCAGTACGAGGCCAAGGGCAAGGCCATGCGCCTGCACTACCACACGCCGCCCGAGGACGCGCTGGAATCGCCCGCACTGATGGCGCCCTGGGCCCGGCTGGCGCTGGGCGCCGCAGTAGCGGCACGAAAGCCGGCACCGCAGCGCAAAAAGTCCTCGGCTGGCTCCTAGCGGCCTTTTCGGGCAGGCGCTGGCCGCGCCCGGCTCACCAGTGCCCGGCCTCGTAGGGGCCCAGCACCCGCCCCCGGCCGGCGGCCAGGAACTCGCTGTAGCCCAGCAGGCCGCGCAGCATGCGCACCGTTGCCACGCCCGCCTGGCCCAGCGCTTCGCTGAGGTCGCGCGCGGGCGACGCCACTTCTCGGGCGAAGCGGCTGGGGGCCGCCGACGCCGTGGCGTCGGACCAGTCGAAATGCACCGGCCCGGCGTCGTCGGGGCGGGCAACGGGCTCCATGACCAGCCGGGCGCCGGGTGGCACGGCCAGCACATCGCCCGGGCCCATGAAACGATCACCCAGTTCGTTGGGCGCGCCCTGGTAAGGGCCGCCCAGCGTCACCCACACCCGACCGCAGAAGATGCGCAGCACGGCGGTCTTCTTCGGGCTCAGGCTCATGGCGTGGCCGGGGTGCAGTCGCCAGGCGCCGATGGGTGCACGGCGGGCGGACAAAGAAGCAGCGGGGTGTGACATACGTTTCTCCAGTGACAGTCGTCCAGTGACAAAAACACGGGTGCCATCTTCCCGCGCCCCTGTCCATGGGTCCAATGAAATGGCGGTAAGCTATTGATTCGGATTCCGCATCAATTGATTGGACCTGCCCATGTCGCTTCCGGCCAGCCATCCCCGCACCCGCCCGATCTCCGCCGGGCACCTGCGCGCCTTTGACGCCGTCGCCCGGCACCTGAACTTCCGCGCCGCCGCCGAGGAGCTTTCCCTCACACAGAGCGCGGTGAGCCGGCAGATCCAGGCCCTGGAAGACGAGGTGGGCGCCGCCCTCTTCCTGCGCCACACGCGTGCGGTGGAGCTCACCAGCGCTGGCTCGCAGCTGCTGCGCGCCAGCGGGGTGGCGCTGGAGCGCATTGATGCGGCCGTGCGCCAGATCCGCCAGAACGCCGGGCGCAAGAGCGTGGCCATCACCACCTGGGCTTCGTTCGCCTCGATGTGGCTGATTCCGCGCCTCGAAGCCTTCCAGCGCGAGCACCCGGACATCGACATCCGCATCGACGCCTCCGACGCCGCGATCGATCTGGCCACCGCCGACGTGGACCTGGCCCTGCGCTACGCCGTGCCTCAGGCCATGCCGGCCGGTGCGATCCGGCTGTTCGGCGAACAGCTCACCCCGGTGGCCAGCCCCTGGCTGCTCAAGACGCACCGCCTGTGCAAGGTGGAAGACCTGTCGAAGATCACCCTCATCGAAGCCGGCGACGCGCACCGCACGCGCCACCTGGAGTGGCTGACCTGGCAGCGCTGGCTCGACCACTTTGCCACACCCGCCCCAGCCACCGGCGGCGCCCGCGCCAAGGCCGGGCCGGGCGCGGCCAGACCCAAGGCGCGGCTCACGCCGCAGCGCTGGCTGTACTTCAACTACGCCAACCAGATCGTGCAGGCCGCGCTCACCGGCCAGGGCGTGGCACTGGCCCGCATGCCGCTCGTGGCCGAGAGCCTGGCCAGTGGCGACCTGGTCGAGCCGCTGCCCGGCATGCGGCTGGACTCGCCCCTCGTGTACTGGCTGGTGCAGGCACCGCGCAGCGTGGTGCGCCCGGAGGTCAAGGCCTTCTGCGACTGGCTGCTGAAGGAGGCCGAGCGGACCCGCCAGGCGATTGGCGAGGTGCCTGATCCGGATACCGTTGACTATATTGACTAACCCCCCTACGCCGCTGCGCGGCTTCCCCCCAGGGGGACCACGCTGGCGGCCCGGCGAAGCCGGTTCCGCGGCGTGTGCTGGGGGACTGCCCTTCATCTATTGACACCCCCCTGCGCCGCTGCGCGGCTTCCCCCCCGGGGGGACCACGCCCTTGGACCGGCAAAGCCGGATCTTCGGCGTGTGCTGGGGAACGGCCCTTCCTCTTGGGGGATGTTTTTGCTGTCTGAGTTTTCCCCCGGCGAGTGATGGCGGTTCCTTGGCGTGTGCCGGGCAGCGGCCCCCTCTGTGGTGCCGCGTGTGGAGCCTTGGCCAGCGCCTTCTTTCAGGCACACTGCGCAGCTTTTCTTCCGCGCCCATGACTTCCTCCGCCCACCACGCCCAAGGCAATCTGCGCAGCATCACCTTCATGCTGATGGCGGTGGGGGCCTTTGCGCTCATGGACGCGGTGCTCAAGACCCTGTCTGCGCGCTACCCGGTACTGCAGATCGCCACGCTGCGCGGCCTCACGGCGCTGCCGCTGGTGCTGGCCTACATCAGCTGGCGCGGCGCCTGGCCGTCGGTGCTGCGCATCCGCTGGAAACTGCACCTGCTGCGCGGCGTGTTGGGCGTCATCATGCTGGCGCTGTTCACCCGCGGTGTGCGCGAGCTGCCACTCTCGGCCACCTACACGCTGTTCTTCATCGCCCCCCTGCTGATCACGGCGCTGTCGGTGCCGGTGCTCAAGGAGCGGGTGCCGCGCGCCCACTGGTGGGCGATTGGCGTGGGCTTTGTCGGTGTGCTGATCGCCCTGCGCCCCAGTGGCGAAGACCTGCAGGCCGGATTCATCACCCTGGGGGGCCTGGCGGTGCTGACCGCGGCGCTGTGCTACGCGGTGGCGGCGGTGGCCGGGCGGCTGGTGAGCCGCACCGACAGCAGCGAAAGCATGATCCTGTCCATGATGGTGTTCATGTCGCTGGGCGGGGGCCTGCTGGCCGCGCCGCAATGGGTGCCGCTGGCGCCAGCTGACGCGGGCCTGCTGCTGGCGCTCGCGCTCACCGGCTTCGTCGGCCAGCTCGCCATCACCGAAGCCTTCCGCCACGGCCAGGCCTCGGCCGTGGCCCCGTTTGAATACACCGCCCTGGCCTGGGGCGTGGCGCTGGACTGGCTGGTCTGGCAGACCCTGCCCGCCGCCCACACCTGGCTGGGCGCCGCCATCATCGTGGGCAGCGGCCTGTACCTGGTGCGGCGCGAGAAACGCATCACCGAGGTGCACGCCAACGCGGAGCACCCGTAGCGCCGATCGGTTGAAGGAACTGAACCAGCACGCCAGAGAGTGTCCATCTCAGCCGACGATGGAGCCTGAAGTGCGACATACGGACAAAAGGACACCACCGACGCGAAGTGCCTTGCCCAGAACACCGCGGAACCGGCTTTGCCGGGCCGCTGGTGTTGCCCCCTGGGGGGAGGCGCCGAAGGCGCTTCGGGGGGAGCTTCTCACCGCTCCGGCCACATCACCCCGGTGTCCGACAGGATGGTGTCCAGCGGCACGTCGTGGATCTCGGGCCTCAGGTCGGGCACGTAGGCGAAGTCGTAACCCAGGCCGACGGTGAAGGGCTTGGGTTGCAGGCTGGCCAGGGTGCGGTCGTAAAAGCCGCCGCCGTAGCCCAGCCGGAAGCCCCCCGGCCCGTAGCCCACGCAGGGCACGAAGATCAGCGTGGGTTCGATGATCTCGGTGTCCTTGGGCTTGGGAATGCCGTAGGCGTCTTCCTCCATCGGGCAGCCTGGGTACCAGGTGTAGAAGGTGAGCGTCTTGTCCACCTTGTTGACCACCGGCAGGCCGATGCGCCGGTGCTTCTGGGCGCCCTGGGCGTCTTCCTCCAGCCCCGCTTCCTGCCAGCGGAACAGCGCCGGCAGCGGGTCGAACTCGCCCTTGATGGGCCAGTAGGCGCCAATGATGGCGTCGGGCCGCTCGATCAGCCACACACGCATGACACGCTGGAGCAGGTCGTTGCGCAGGGCCCGATCGGCCAGCGAGAGACGCTTGTCGATCAGGTCCTTGCGCCAGGCGGTCTTCTGCACCGCCGCCGTTGATCCACCCGCCCCACCAGAAGCGGAACTCTGAGCGTTTTTGTTGTCCATAATCAACCAATGAAACGGGTAAGCCTGCAACAGGAAAGAATGAAACGGGGGCTCGTGGCCATTATGGCCGCGCTCGTGCTCCCGGGCGCTGCCTGGGCGCAAGCCAATGCCGACGCTGCGCTGCTGGAGATGCGCGAAGCGTTCCGCCGCAACAACAGCGCGCAGCTCAGCGCCCTGCTGCCGCGCGTGCGCGGCCACGTGCTCGAACCCCTGGCCAGCTACTGGGAAATGAAGGCCCGGCTGGAGACCGCGAGCGCACAGGAGGTGCGCGCCACCCTGGAGCGCCACCCCGGCACCTACTGGGAAGACCGCCTGCGCAACGACTGGCTGCTGCAACTGGGCCAGCGGCGCGACTGGGCCACCCTGGCCAGTGAGCTGCCCCACTACCGCATGAACGACGACCGCGAGCTGCGCTGTTACGCCCTGATGCTCGACGCCGTGGACCGGCGCGCGCCCGCCGACGTGGTGGCCGCCCAGGTGCAGCGCCTCTGGCTGGGCCAGCGCGACGCCGACACCGGTTGCGCCACCGCCGCGCAGGCCCTGCTCGACAGCGGCCACCTCGCACCCGAGGTGGCCTGGCGGCGTGCCCGGCTGGCGATGGAGGCCAACCGCCCGCGCGCGGCCGAACAGGCCGTGGCGATGCTCGACCCCGACTGGGTGTCCACCGTCAGCGCCATCGCCAGCGACCCCGCGAAGTACCTGGACGAAAAAATCACCGCGATCCGCCCGCGCACCAAGGAGATGGTGACGCTGGCCATCATCCGCCTGGCCGACAAGGAGCCGGCGCTCGCGGCGCTGGAGATGGAGCGCACACGCTGGAAGGCCCAGCTCACGCAGGAAGAGCGCAGCTGGCTCTGGGGCGTGATCGGCAAGCGCGCGGCGCAAAAGCTGCATGACAACGCGCTGGCGCACTTCGCCAACGGGCAGACAAACCTCATGCACGGCGACCACCTGGCCTGGATGGCCCGCGCCGCCTTGCGCGCCGGGGCCTGGGGCCAAGTGCGCGACGCCATCGCCGCAATGGACGAGGCCCAGCAGCGCGAGCCGGTGTGGGTGTACTGGCGCGCCCGCGCCACGCAGGCGCTCAAGGAACCCGACGCGCTGGCCGCCACGGCGCGCTCGCGCGAGCTGTACAGCGCCATCGCTTCGTCGCGCGGTTTTTACGAGCAGTTGGCGCTGGAGGAACTGGGCCGCCTGGTGACGGTGCCGCCCGCGCCCGAACCCCCGCAGCCGCAGGAGCTGCGGGCCGCCGAGCGCAACCCCGGCCTGCAGCGCGCGCTCGCCGCCATCCGCCTGGGGCTGCGCGCCGAAGGCGTGCGCGAGTGGAACTACACCGTGAGCCTGCACACGCCAGGCGGCATGAACGAACGCGAGCTGCTCGCCGCCGCCCAGCTGGCCTGTCAGAACGATCTGTGGGACCGCTGCATCAACACCAGCGAGCGCACGCCCTTGGCCCAGGACCATGCACAACGTTTTCCCATGCCGTACCGCGGCACCGTGGTGAAGCGCGCCAACGAGATCGGTCTGGACCCGGCCTACGTGTACGGCCTGATCCGCCAGGAAAGCCGCTTCGTGATGGACGCGCGCTCCGGCGTGGGCGCTTCGGGCCTGATGCAGGTGATGCCGGCCACGGCGCGCTGGACCGCGCGCAAGATCGGACTGACCGGTTTCCGGCCGCACCAGATCGGCGAGCGCGACACCAATATCGCCATCGGCACGGCCTACCTGAAGTTCGCGCTGGACGACTTCGAGGGCTCGCTGCCCATGGCCGCCGCCGCTTACAACGCCGGCCCCGGGCGCCCCCGCGCCTGGCGCAACGGGCCGGTGCTGCCCGGCGACATCTGGGCCGAGAACATCCCGTTCGACGAAACGCGCGACTACGTCAAGCGCGTGCTGGCCAACACCACCAACTACGCTGCCATCCTGAGTGGCCAGCCGCAGTCGCTGCGCGCTCGGCTGGGCACGGTGGGGCCGCGCGCCGACCCCACCGCGGTCAACCGCGAACTGCCCTGACCACCCCCGACCCCATCAATGGCCCTTCCATGAAAAACATCCTCGTTCTGGGCGGCACCGGCTTCGTGGGGCGCCACGTGTGCGAGAAGCTGCAACGCGAGGACGGCTGCGTCACGGTGCCCACGCGGCGCGCCGTCAACGCCAGCGCCGTGCAGCACCTGCCGCGGCTGACCGTGATCGAAGCCGACGTGCACGACGAGGCACAGCTGGCCCGGCTGCTGCCCGGGCACGACGCGGTGATCAACCTGGTGGCCATCCTGCACGGCAGCGAGGCGGCGTTTGAGCGCACCCACGTGGCGTTGCCGGCCAAACTGGCCCGCGCCTGCGCGGCCACCGGCGTGCGCCGTGTGGTGCACGTGAGCGCGCTGGGAGTGAGCCTGGACGCGCCGTCGCGCTACCAGCGCAGCAAGGCGCGCGGCGAGCAGGTGCTGCGCCAGGCCGGGCTGGACCTGACCGTGCTGCGCCCCAGCGTGATCTTTGGCGAGGGCGACCGCTTCCTCAACCTGTTTGCCCGGCTGCAGGCGGTGTTTCCGGTGATGCCGCTGGCCGGCGCGGGCGCGCGCTTCCAGCCGGTGTGGGTGGAAGACGTGGCCAGCGCCGTGGTGGCCTGCGCCCTGGGCATCGGCCCGGGCCGGGGCAGCGTGGGCCAGACCTACGAGTGCGCGGGGCCCGAGGTGCTCACGCTGGCCGAGCTGGTGCGCCTGGCCGGGCGCCTCAGCGGCCACCGGCGGCCCGTCGTCCCGCTGCCCATGGCGCTGGGGCGGCTGCAGGCGCTGATGATGGAACTGGCGCCGGGCGAGCCGCTGATGAGCCGCGACAACCTGGACGCCATGCGGGTCGACAACGTGGCCACGGGCCGGCTGCCCGGCCTGGCCGATCTGGGCATCCGGCCCACGTCCGTGGCGGCGGTGGCGCCCACCTACCTGAGCGCGTACAGCGGCCGCAGGCGCCTGCTCAAGCTGCGGCGCGGGTAGGCTCCCCCCGCCGCGCTTCACGCGACCCCCCAGGGGGCGGCACTGGCGGCCCGGCAAAGCCGGTTCCGCGGTGCCCTTGGAGCAGACATTTCGCACTGAAGAGACTGCGCCTGGTGATGCCTCCCTCCGTTGGACCGTTTGTGGCCGATCCAGCGTTCAGAACCGCGTGCCCCACTGAATCGCGATGGCGTTCTGGCGCATGCTCACCGTCTCGGTGCCGGCCAGCAGCGAAGGCCCGCTCACCGACACGCGCGGCGCGTGCATGAACGACCAGGTCAGCTCCGAATGGGGTGACAGCGTATGGGTGGCGCCCAGCGTGAAGTGCGACTTCATCACCCCCGGGGCCAGCACGTTGGGCGTGATGTTGGCCGAGGTGACCGGGTTCTCGCTGCGGTTGTAGCCCGCGCGCAGTGTGACGGCGGGACTCAGCTGCCACTGCATGCCCAGCTTCACGACGCCGATGTTTTTCCAGCCGAAACCGCCCCCCGGGCTGCCGCCCAGCGGGCCGGCGGTGGCGGCGTTGCCGATCGCCGGCACGCCGCCGTAGCCGATGTGCTGGTAGTCGGCCGCCAGCAGGACCTCGGGCGTGGCCCGCACGGCGATGCCGACGCTGGCGTTTTCCGGAATGTCGAAGTCGCCGCCGTCGGCGAACAGCCCCGCGTACTCCTTGAAACGGCTCATGTGGACCTTGGGCGCGTAGGACGCGCCGATGCTCACCCGGTCGGAGAGTTTGCCCAGATAGCCCAGCCGCAGCCCCAGGCCTGTGCTGTTGGAATAGCCGCTGCCCGTGAGGCGGGCCGCGTCCACCGACATGCCACCAAACCCTTCGAGGCCATAGGCCTTGAACATCTGGAACACCAGCAGCGGTGACACGCCCACGCTGTGGCGCTCGTTGAGCTGGTAGGCCACCGTGGGCGCCACCACCAGCTGGATCAGGTCCACGCCCAGCTGGCCCGAACCACACAGCGCGTTGGCCGGCCCCTGGCCACAGTTGAGCTGGCCGCCGGGGTAGCTGGTGTTCATGCCCCCGTTGCCGTACACCGAGACCCCCGCGGCCAGGTTGGGCGACAGGTCCTGGTTGTAGCCCAGCTCGGGGATCAGGAAGGCACGCTTGTCGCTGCGCACCCGGGTGTCGAGCATGCCGCCGGTGCCGCTGCGCGACATCTCGCGGTCGGGCATGAACAGGTCCACGCCGGCCTCGAAGCGGTTGCCCGCGAAAGCCGCGGCGGCCGGGTTGTTGGCGCCGGCGAAGCCGTCTTGCGCCAGGGCGGTGGCCGCGCCACCCATGCCCTTGGCCTTGATGCCGTAGCCGTGCGAGAAATAGCCGTTGGTGGCGTGGGCTGACAGCGCGGTCGAGCCCAGCGCGATCAGGGTGGCGGCGCGCAGGGCGCTGATCTGGAACGTCATTGTTGTGTCTCCTCGGGTGGGGTTGTGATCGCTGGCGGTTGTTTTTTGGGGTTGCCAGAGTCAGAACTCTCCCTTGGAGGCGCGCTCCATCATCTGCCAGATGGTCTCGCGCACCGCCCAGGCTTCTTCCTTCAGCGGCGAGGGCAGCTTGCGGCCCATCTTGACCATCATGTCCATGTTCAGGGTGTAGAGCCACAGGCTGCCGTCGTCGTGCTCCACCACGCTGATGCGGCAGGGCAGGTAGGCGGCCATGTGCGGGCTGAAGTCCACCATCCTGCGGGCGGTGCCCGGGCTGCAATACGAATAGACCGTGAGCAGCTTTTCCTTCTTGCCCGAGCGGGCCTCGAGCTCCTTGGACAGCGGCAGCACGCCCACTTCGCGCATGTTGCGCTCCACGGCCACGAGCTTGAGGATTTCCTCCACATCCTTGGCGCTCACACCGTCCTTGACCTTGCGTTCCCAGGTGGTGGCCACGGCGATGTCACCCTGGCCGTCCACCCAGCGGTCCCACATGCGCGAGGCTTCCCCACCCGCGCCGTCTTCGAGCTTGCCAAGGGTGGAGAGAGTGCCGCAGCCGGTGGTGGCCAACAGGGTGGCCGCCAGGGCCAGGCCAATGGAGAAACGCTTGCAGATGTGCATGGTGCTGTCCTCGTGTCGCGATGGGGTGGAAGAAATGCGTGACTTGATATTTCTCAAATCACTGCGCATCGGACGATATCGAAGGCCTTTGCTGACGCCATCGGTGACTACCCTAGGGGGTAGGGTAAATATCAAGACCCTTCGCATCAGGGAACACCAGCGGACGCGCACGCCCGTTTTTTGGCAAACTCGGGGCCAGTCTCCATTCACAGGATCACCACCATGGCAGCCACTCCAGCGAAATCCCCGTCCAGCCCCACCCCACCGGCGCCCACGGCCGCTGCCTACCGCTCGGAGCACGAACGCGACGTGATCAACCGCCTCAAACGCATCGAGGGCCAGGTGCGGGGGCTGATCGACATGGTGGAAAAAGGCCGCTCCTGCGAAGACGTGGCCCAGCAGATGTCGGCCGCGCGCAAGGCCATGGACAAGGCCTTCTACCGCATGATGGCCTGCTCGGTGATGGAGGCGGTCTCGACGTCGAACTCCGAGGTGGACACCTTCCGCGAGGTGGAGCGCTCGACGCGGATTCTTGAAAAGTACGCATGAGGGGGGCTCCCCCCGCAGCGCTTCGCGCTACCCCCCAGGGGGCAACGCTGGCGGCCCGGCAAAGCCGGTTCCGCGGCGTTCTGGGATAGGGCACTTCGCGCCGGGGGTCGCCCATATCCCTGCGCCTCTGGTTGCTGCATCTCTGGTCAGTGACCGTTTCGCTCGAATCAATTCCGCGGTTTTTTGGCATCAATGCGGTGCCGGCCAGGGCTTAGCATGGGCGTCCTCACAAGGAGATTTTCCCCATGGCATTGCAGCTCTACATCGGCAACAAAAACTATTCGTCCTGGTCCATGCGCCCCTGGGTGCTGATGACCCAGGCCGGCATTCCGTTCGAAGAAGTCATGGTGCGCTTCGACTCGTTCGCGGCGGACTCGGCGTTCAAGAAGGGCCTGCGCGGCGTCAACCCGGTGGGCAAGGTGCCGGTGCTGGTGGACGAGGGCTTCGCGGTGTGGGACACGCTGGCGATTGCCGAGTACCTGGCCGAGCGGTTTCCCGACCAGCGGCTCTGGCCGACGGACCCGAAAGCGCGCGCCCGGGCGCGCAGCGTCTGCGCCGAAATGCACAGCGGCTTTGGCTCGCTGCGCAGCCACTGCCCGATGAACATCGAAGCCTCGCTGCCCGACACCGGCCGGCTGATCTGGCGCGACCAGGCCGGCGTGCGCGCCGACGTGGCGCGGCTGTGCGGCCTGTGGGGCGAGCTGCTGGCGGCGCAACCCGAAGGTGCCCTGCTGTTCGGTGATTTCAGCATCGCCGACGCATACTTCGCGCCGGTGTGCATGCGCATCAAGACCTATGGCCTGCCGCTGCCCGCCGACCTGCAGGCCTATGTGGACCGTGTGTCCGCGCTGCCGGGGGTGAAGGCCTGGATCGACGGCGCGCTGGCCGAACACGACTTCCTGGATTTCGAAGAGCCCTACCGCCTGGGGCGCTGAGCGGCCATCACGTCAAAAAGGTGACCATGAACATCACCGTTCACACCGTCAACGCCTTCGCCGACGACCAGGCCGGGTCGGCCATCGGGGGCAACCCCGCCGGGGTCGTGCTGGCCGCCGACGGGCTCGGCGCCGACCAGCGCCAGGCGCTCGCCGCGCGCCTGGGGTTGTCCGAGACCGTTTTCGTCAGCGCATCGGCGAGCGCTTCGCGTCGGCTGGAATTCTTCACCCCGACCCGACAGATCCCCCACTGCGGCCACGCCACCATCGCCGCCTTCTGGCTGATGCAGCACCTGGGGCAGTTGCGCGACGGGGTGCACAGCAAGGAAACCATCGACGGCCAGCGCGCCATCCTCATCGAGGGCGCGCGCGTGGCCATGGAACAAAACGCGCCCACCTACACCGAGCTGGCCACGGACGCCCAGCTGCAGCAGGTGCTGGACGCCCTGCAACTGCAGGCCGACGACCTGATCGCGGGGCCGCCGCCCGCAGTGGTGCACACGGGCAATGCCTTCCTGGTGGTGGGCGTGCGCAGCCGCGAGCGCCTGGCCGCCATCCAGCCCCAACTGGAGCGGATTCACCACCTCAGCGATGCCCATGACCTGATCGGGTTTTACGTGTTCTGCCTGCAGCCCGACTTGCCGGGCCGTCACGCGGCCGCGCGCATGTTCGCGCCGCGCTATGGCATCGCCGAAGAAGCGGCCACCGGCATGGCCGCCGGGCCGCTGGCCTGCTGGCTGCACGACCGGCTGGGCATGGCCCAAACCCGCTTCGTGCTGGAACAGGGCCGCCTCATGCCCCACCCGTCCCCCAGCCTGATCGACGTGTCGCTGGAAACCGGCTCCGCGGGCATTCAACGCCTGTGGGCCGGCGGCACGGCGCGCCTGACCCGGACGCAACAACTTTCCCTCAACGCCTGAAGAACCTCACCCCCGGCCACCGAAGGCCCGGGCGGGCACCCACCATGATCACCTGCTATTTGCGCTACGTCATCGACCCCACCAAGCTCAAGGAATTCGAGCACTACGGCAAGCTCTGGATTCCGCTCGTCGAAAAATTCGGCGGGCAGCACCATGGCTATTTCCTGCCCTCGGAGGGCGCGAACAACGTGGCGCTGGCCCTGTTCAGCTTCCCCAGCCTGGCCCTCTACGAAAGCTACCGCGCCCGCTCCTTCGAAGACCCGGACTGCCAGGCCGCGTTCCGCTACGCCGAGGAAACGCGCTGCATCCTCAGCTACGAACGCAGCTTCTTCAGACCCGTGTTCGCCTGAGCATCACCGCGCCCGTCGGCGCCCTACACTTGGCGCCATGGAGATCTACCTTGTTGGCGGCGCGGTGCGCGACGCCCTGATGAGCCCCGAAAACGCCGCGTCCGGGCCGTCCCACGTGGACCGCGACTGGGTCGTGGTCGGCGCCACGCCCGAGGCCATGGTGCAACAGGGCTTCCTGCCCGTGGGGCGCGACTTCCCGGTGTTCCTGCACCCGCAGACGCGCGAGGAATACGCGCTCGCCCGCACCGAGCGCAAGACCGCGCCGGGCTACCGCGGTTTCGCCTTCCACACCGAACCGGGCGTCACGCTCGAGGACGACCTGGCGCGGCGCGACCTCACCATCAACGCCATGGCGGTGACCCAGGCCGAGGCCGACGACCCGGCCGGCGCCCGGCTGATCGACCCCTACGGTGGCCAGCAGGACCTGCGCGATCGGGTGCTGCGCCACGTGACCCATTCCTTCGCCGAGGACCCGGTGCGCATCCTGCGGCTGGCGCGTTTCGCGGCCCGCTTCCCCGACTTTTCCGTGGCGCCCGAAACCCTGGCCCTGATGCGGCAGATGGTGGAGCACGGCGAGGTGGACCACCTGGTGGCCGAACGCGTCTGGCAGGAGCTCGCGCGCGGCCTCATGGAGCAGCGGCCCAGCCGCATGTTCGAGGTGCTGCGCGCATGCGGTGCGCTGCAGCGCCTGCTGCCCGAGGTGGAACGGCTCTGGGGCGTGCCGCAGCGCGCCGACTACCACCCCGAGATCGACACCGGCGTGCACCTGATGATGGTGCTGGACATGAGCGCGCGCCTGGGCGCTTCGCTGCCCGTGCGCTTTGCCTGCCTGTGCCACGACCTCGGCAAGGGCACGACGCCGGCCGACGTGTTGCCGCGCCACATCGACCACGAATCGCGCAGCGCGGAGTTGCTCAAGGACGTGTGCGAGCGCCTGCGCGTGCCGGTGGAATGCCGGGAACTGGCCGACGTGGTGGCCCGCGAACACGGCCACCTGCACCGCAGCCTGGACCTGGGCGCCGCGGCCCGGGTGCGCCTGCTGGAGCGCTGCGACGCGTTCCGCAAACCGGCGCGCTTCGAGGACATCGTGCTGGCCTGCGAATGCGACGCACGCGGCCGCCTGGGCCATTTCGACGACGCCTACCCGCAGCGTGCATGGCTGCTCACGGCCCTGGCCGCGGCCCGCGCGGTGAGCACCCCGGCGATCGCCGCCCACGCCCAGTCGCTGGGGCTCTCGGGCCCGCAGGTCGGCGCCCTGATCCACCAGGCGCGGGTGGCGGCGGTGGCCGCCTCGAACGGCGACGCAGACGGCGCCGCCTCGGCCTGAACAGCGGATCACCGCAACGTCAAGCCCGGCGCCAGTCCCGCACCCGGGAGGTGGGGCAAAGCGGGTGCCATTTGTCAGGTCCCGCCCGGGTCTGTTACGGTCGGTGGGTGATCAACACCTTGCCCATGCTGCTGACCACCCGGTCGGCCCTGTTTCTTGATTTCGACGGCACCCTCGCCGAACTGGCCCCCCGCCCCGACGCGGTGGTGGTCACCCGCGAGCTGCTGAGCCTGCTGGAGCGGCTGCGCGAGCGGCTCGATGGCGCGCTGGCGCTGGTGACCGGGCGCGCCCAGGCCGACATCGAACCCCTGATCGCCCCGCTGCACCTGCCCGCGGCCTTCGAGCACGGCGCGGTGCGCCGTTCCGCCTCGGGCGCGGTCACGCGGGCACGCAGCCCGGAGCTCGGCCCCGCGCTGGCCGTGGCGCAGGCCCTGGCGGCGCGTCATTCGGGCCTGCTGGTGGAACACAAACTCACCGCCCTGGCCCTGCACTTTCGCGCCGCACCGCATCTGGAGGCCGAATGCACCGCCGCCATGAGCGCGGCGATCCGGCACGACCCGGGCCTGCAGCTGCTGCGCGGCAAGGCCGTGGTGGAGGTCAAGTCCGCCAGCGTCGGCAAGGGCCTGGCCATCGCCGCGTTCATGGCCGAACCCCCGTTTGCCGGCCGACTGCCCCTGTTCGTGGGCGACGACGTGACCGACGAACCCGGTTTCGAAGCGGTCCAGCGGTTGGGTGGCGCGGGCATCAAGGTGGGCAGCGGTGATACTTGCGCCCTGCACCGCATCGCCCACCCGCAGGCCCTGCAGCGCTGGTTGTCCGACACCGCCGAAACCCTCCTCGCCACCCCATGAGCACCGACACCCCAACAACCCCTACCAACGGCGACGGCTTCGGCGCGCCCGCCCCCTCATCCCTCTCGCTGGGCGTGGTGGGAAACTGCGCCTTCAGCGCCCTGATCGACCCGCACGGGCGCGTGGTCTGGAGCTGCCTGCCCCGCTTCGACGGCGATCCCGTGTTCCACGCGCTGCTCGGCGGCGAGGAGCCGGCTGGGGCGTTCGCGATCGAACTGGAGCACCTGACCGAAGCGCGCCAGCGCTACGAGCCCAACACCGCAGTGCTGGTCACCGAACTCTGGGATCGCAACGGCCAGGGCATCTCCATCACCGACTTCGCGCCCCGCTTCCTCTCGCGCGGGCGCTATTTCCGCCCCACCATGCTGGTGCGCCGCGTGCGCGTGCTCAAGGGCGCGCCCCGCATCCGCGTGAGCCTGGCGCCGCGCTTCAACTGGGGCGCCCAGGAGCCCGTCATCACCTCGGGCAGCAACCACATCCGCTACGTGGGTGAACAGCAGACCCTGCGGCTGCACACCGACGCCTCGGTGTCCCACGTGTTGAGCCGCCAGCCGTTCCTGCTCACGCGCGAACTCAACTTCCTGCTCGGCCCCGACGAAACCCTGGAGGGTGGCATTGGCGACACCGCGCGGCACTTCGAGCAGGAAACCCTGTCCTACTGGCGCGGCTGGAGCCAGCGCCTGGCGCTGCCGCTGGAGTGGCAGGACGCGGTGATCCGCGCCGCCATCACGCTCAAGCTCTCGATGTTCGAGGACACCGGCGCCATCGTCGCGGCCATGACCACCAGCATCCCGGAAGCACCGGGCACGCAGCGCAACTGGGACTACCGCTACTGCTGGCTGCGCGACGCGTTCTTCGTGGTGCGTGCGCTCAACAGCCTGTCCGAAGTCGGCACCATGGAAGACTACCTGGGCTGGTTGTCCAACGTGGTGGTGGGCGCCAACGGGGGCCATGTGCAGCCGCTGTTCGGCATCGGGCTGGAGCGCGAACTGACCGAGCGCATCTGCGAACGGCTACCGGGCTACCGGGGCATGGGCCCGGTGCGCGTGGGCAACCAGGCGTTTGAGCATTTCCAGCACGACGTGTACGGCAACATCGTGCTCGGCGCGGCCCAGGCGTTTCACGACCGGCGCCTGCTCAATCCGGCCGGTCTGGCCGAGTTCGAGCGGCTGGAAACGGTCGGCGAAAAGGCGGTGCGCATTTTCGACCAGCCCGACGCCGGCATGTGGGAACTGCGCACACGGGCCCGCGTGCACACCTCCTCGGCGCTGATGTGCTGGGCGGCCTGCGACCGCCTGTCCAAGATCGCGCACACCCTGCAGCAGGCCGAGCGCGCCGCCTACTGGCAGAAACACGCCGAAGGCATGCGCGCGCGCATCCTGCGCGAATCCTGGAGCGAAGAGCGACAGGCCTTCGCCGAGAGCTTCGGCGGGCGCGACCTCGACGCCAGCGTGCTGCTGATGGCCGAAGTGGGTTTCATCGACCCGAGCGACCCGCGCTTCATCGCCACCCTCGACGCGCTGGAAAAACACCTGTGTGACGGCCCCTACATGCGGCGCTACGAAGCGGCCGACGATTTCGGCAAGCCCGAAACCGCATTCAACATCTGCACCTTCTGGCGCATCGATGCGCTCGCGCGCATCGGCCGCGTGGAAGAAGCGCGCGCCATTTTCGAGACCATGCTCAAGGCACGCAACCCGCTGGGCATCCTCTCGGAAGACACCCACGCCACCACCAGCGAGATGTGGGGCAACTACCCGCAGACCTATTCCATGGTGGGCATCATCAACGCGGCCGTGCGCCTCTCGGCGGCCTGGGACACGGTCATATGAGCCCCCGCCCGCAGCGCCCGCGGCGCTTACCCCCCAAGGGGCAACACCTGCGGCCCGGCAAAGCCGGTTCCGCGGTGTTCTGGGCTGGCGTTGCGGCCACCGCTGCGGAGTACGACTCATGAGCCGCCTGGTTGTCGTCTCCAACCGCATCGCCGATCCGCGCAAGACCGCCTCGGGCGGGCTGGCGGTGGCGCTGGGCCAGGCGCTGGAGGCCTCGGGCGGGCTGTGGTTCGGCTGGAGCGGCAAGGTGGTGGAAAACGGCACGCCGGGTGAAGGCGACCTGCACCGCCAGACCGCCGGCAATGTGCAGCTGGTCACCGTGGACCTGAGCCGCGAAGACCACGACAGCTACTACCTGGGCTACAGCAACGGTGTGCTCTGGCCGGTGTTCCACTACCGGCTCGACCTGGCCGACTTCGACGCCGGCTTCATCGGCGGCTACCGACGCGTCAACCAGATGTTCGCGCACAAGCTGGCGGCCCTGCTGCGGCCCGATGACGTGATCTGGGTGCACGACTACCACCTGATCCCGCTGGCGGCCGAACTGCGCAACATGGGCTGCCAGCAGCGCATGGGGTTCTTCCTGCACATTCCCCTGCCGCCGCCCCTGATCCTGGCGGCCGTGCCCGAGCACGACTGGCTGATGCGCTCGCTCTTCGCCTACGACCTGGTCGGCTTCCAGAGCGACGCGGACGTGTCCCACTTCTCGCGCTACGTCGGCACCGAGACCTCGGCCGACATCCTGGGCGAACACGAGTTCCGTGCCTTCGGCAAGACCTTGCAAGTGCAGTCCTTCCCGATCGGCATCGACGTGGACGAGTTCGTCGCGCTGGGCCGGGCCCGCGAAGCGCAGGACATGTACAACCAGATCCGCGACGAGTATTCGCGCCGCCGCCTGCTGCTCGGCGTGGAGCGCATGGACTATTCCAAGGGCCTGCCGCAGCGGCTCAAGGCGTTTCGCCAGCTGCTGCAGAACTACCCGGAAAACCTGGGCAGCGCCACCTTGATCCAGATCGCCGCGCCCAGCCGCGAGTCGGTCGACGCCTACGCCGCGCTGCGCCAGGAGCTCGAGAGCCTGTGCGGCGCCATCAACGGCAACTTCGGCGAGCTCGACTGGATGCCGGTGCGCTACATCCACCGCAGCGTGGCGCGCAAGCGCCTGCCCGGCCTGTACCGCGCGGCCAGCGTGGCCCTGGTCACGCCGCTGCGCGACGGCATGAACCTGGTGGCCAAGGAATTCATCGCCGCGCAGGACCCGGACGACCCCGGCGTGCTGGTGCTCTCGCGCTTCGCCGGCGCGGCCGAGCAGATGCGCGATGCCCTGCTGGTCAACCCCTACGACACCACGCGCACCGCCGAGACCATCCAGCGCGCGCTGCAGATGCCGCTGGAAGAGCGCCAGCGCCGCCACCAGGCGCTGCTGCAGAACATCCGCGAGCACGACGTGCACTGGTGGCGCCAACGCTTCCTGAGCGCGCTCGCCGCCATCCCCGGGGCCTGAAGACCCCTGGCGGAACGGGGCCGGCTGTGCCACGATGTGGCGCTCAGCCCGCCCGCCGCCATGGCCACCCGCAACCCGCTCAACCGAACGCTCGCCGAGGGCATCGCGCGCGTGGGTTTTCGCAAGTGGTACGCCCGCGAGCTGCTCAGCAGCCACGCCCACATGGCGCTGGCCCTGTTCGCGGCGGTGGCGCTGATCGCCAGCTTCGAGGCTTTCCACGGCGCCAGCGCGGGCGAAAAGCTGCTCAACACCGCCTTCGTGCTGGTGAGCGCGGGCATCACCCTGTGGGCGCTGCGGCGTTACCTGTACCTGCTCATGCACGCCGAAGAAATGGCCAACCAGGCCAGTTGCCCGCAGTGCAAGGCCTATGGCCAGCTGCGCCTGCAGGACAGCACCCAGGACCGCCGTGCCCGCCTGGTGCCGGTGTGCTGCAAGCGCTGCGAGTTCCGCTGGAACATTGAACAGGAATAGGAAATGTGGCCCCCACGCTCCGCCGCTGCGCGGGTCGCTGCCCCCCAAGGGGGCTGGGCCTGCCTTGGGGCGGCCCGGCGGCTGGCCCTTCGGCCCCCACGCTCCGCCGCTGCGCGGGTCGCTGCCCCCCGAGGGGGCTGTTTCACCTTGGGGCGGCCCGGCGGTGAAACCTTGCCCCCACGCTCCGCCGCTACGCGGGTCGCTGCCCCCGCCAGCCCGGATAAACTGGCCGCATGGCTCATCTGCTGATAGTTGAAGACGACGAACTCCTGCGCGACGGGCTCAGTGCCCAGCTGATGCAGGCCGGGCACCGCGTTGCCACCGCGCAGGACGGCAATGCAGCGCTGCAGATGCTGCAGTCAACCGCGTTTGAAGGCGTGGTGCTGGATCTGGGCCTGCCCCACATCGACGGCCTGACGGTGCTGCGCCGCCTGCGCGAGCGCCTGCCCGCGCTGCCGGTGCTGATCCTCACCGCGCGCGACGGCATCGAGGACCGGGTCGAAGGCCTCAACGCCGGCGCCGACGACTACTTGACCAAACCCTTCAACCGCGACGAGCTGCTGGCCCGCCTGCAGTCCATGCTGCGCCGCGCCAGCCTGCCCGCGTTTGGTCAGCCCAGCCCCGCCCCGGCGCCCGGATCGGGCGTCGGCAATCTGCGGCTGGACCCTTTGCTGCCGCGCGCCTGGCTGGGCAGCGAGGCGATCGATCTGACCCAGCGCGAATGGGTGCTGCTCGACCTGCTGGTGCGCCACAGCGGCCGGGTGGTCAGCCGCGAAGACGTGCTGGCCGCCTGGCAGTCCGAAGCTGGCGAGGCGGGCGGTGTGGCCTCGAACGCGCTGGAGGTGTACGTGCACCGGCTGCGCCGCAAGCTCGCGGGCTCGACCCTGAACATCCGCAACATCCGCGGCCTGGGCTACATGCTGGAGGCGGCCAGCGCCTGAGCGCGGCGCCTGCCATGGGTGAACCGTCCCGCCTCTCGCTGCGCCGCCAGTTGCTGCTGTGGCTGCTGCTGCCCCAGCTGGTGCTCTGGGCCGGCGGGGGCCTGCTGGCGTACCGTTTCGCGCTGACCTACGCCGAAAAGGGCATCGACCAGTCGCTCACGCAGTCGGTGCGGGCGCTGGCGCGCCAGGTCAAGCCCATCGGCTCGGGGCTGCTGATCGACTTCCCGCGCGCCGCGCAGGATGTGCTGGAGCAGGACCCGAACGACCGCATCAGCTACATGGTGTCGTCGCCGCCGGGCAAGTTCCTGTTGGGCAACCAGCACCTGCCGCCGCCGCCCACGGCGCCCAGCGGCGAGAACGAGCCGCTGTTCTACGGCGGCCTGCTCGACGGCAAGCCCCTGCGCATCGTCGCGCTGGACGTGAGCTACGGCGACGAGGACGCCCGCCAGACCCTGCGCGTGCAGGTGGCCAAGGGCACGGCGCTGCAGCAGCGCATCGCGCGCGAGCTGGTGGCCGACATGCTCGCGCCGCTGCTGGCTCTGGGCGTGCTGCTGAGCCTGCTGGTGTACGGGGGCATCCAGCGCGGCCTGGCACCGCTGACCAAACTCACCGCCCAGCTGGAAAACCGCTCGGTCAACGCGCTCTCACCCATTGGCATGACCCAGGCCCCGAGCGAGGTGCATGCGCTGGTGCAGGCCATCAACGGGCTGCTCGACGAGGTGGCGCGCAGCGTGCACCAGGAAAAACGCTTCATCAACGACGCCGCCCACCAGCTGCGCACGCCGCTGGCCGGGTTGATCAGCCAGGTGGAGCTGGCCCAGCGCGACACCAGCGAACCCGTGCTCTCGGAGCGGCTGTGCAAGGTGCGCACCGGCGCCGAACGCAGCGCGCACCTGGTGCACCAGCTGCTGACGCTGGCGCGCACCGAAACCCAGGCCCGCCGCGAGCCGCTGGACCTGGCCGCGCTGGCGCGCGAGGTGGCGCGCGAGTGGACCCCGCGCGCGCTGGCCGCCGGCATGGACCTGGGCTACGAGGGGGAAGAGCATCTGCGCATCGAGGGCGACGGGCTGCAGCTGCGCGAGGCCCTGAGCAACCTGATCGACAACGCGCTGCGCTACACGCCGCGCGGCAGCACGATCACGTTGCGCGTGGACCGCGGACCCGACGGCGCGCGGCTGGCGGTGGAAGACAACGGCCCGGGACTGAACCCCGAGGACATGGCCCATGTGTTCCAGCGCTTCTGGCGCGGCAGCCAGCTGCCCGGCGGTTGCGGCCTGGGCCTGGCCATCGTGCAGGAAATCGCCCACCGCCATGGGGGCGAGGCCCGGGTGGAGCAGCTCAAGCCGCAGGGGTTGCGGATCGAGCTGCGGCTGGGTTGAAGCGGGGTGGCGGGAGGGGGGAGAGCCCTCACCCCGGCCCTCTCCCAGGGGGAGAGGGAGGAAAGCATGAGCCTGGCGGATCAGGGCGCGTGGTGCCCGTCCATCTCTTTCAGCCGCAGGCCGGACACCTGATCAAACCAGTTGTTGTGGCGGCCGCTCACCGTCATGCCGGCGGTCTCGCCGAGCTGGATCTTGGTGTTGGCCGGCGCGCGAACCGTCATCAGACCCACCGCGGTTTTCACCACCACGTAGGTGTCGGCCCCGGTGGGCTCCACCAGCACCACCTCGCCGCGCCAGGGCGCGTCGTCGCTCAGGTGGATGTGCTCGGGCCGCTGGCCCAGCGTCACCTGCTGCACGTCGGGGCACGGCAGGTCCAGCGAGCCGCCTTCGAACACGAACTTGCCGCTGTCGCCCGAGCGCTCCACATGGCCCGGGATGAAGTTCATGGTGGGCGAGCCGATGAAGCCCGCCACGTAGGTGTTGGCCGGGCGGCGGTAGATCTCGTCGGGTGTGTCGATCTGCTGCAGGATGCCGTCTTTCATCACGGCGATGCGGCTGCCCAGCGTCATGGCCTCGATCTGGTCGTGCGTCACATACACGGTGGTGATGCCGCTCACGTGGTGCAGGCGCTTGATCTCGGCGCGCATCTCCACACGCAGCTTGGCGTCCAGGTTGGACAGCGGCTCGTCAAACAGGAACAGCTGCGGGTCGCGCGCCAGGGCCCGGCCCATGGCCACGCGCTGGCGCTGGCCGCCGGAAAGCTGGCTGGGCCGGCGGTCCAGCAGGTGCTCGATCTGCAACAGCACGGCCACTTCCTGGATGCGCTTCTTGCGCACGTCCAGCGGCACCTTGCGCATCTCCAGCGCGAAGCCGATGTTGTCGGCCACCGTCATGGTGGGGTAGAGCGCGTAGCTCTGGAACACCATGGCGATGTCGCGCTGGGCCGGCGCCATGCCGATCACGTTCTTGCCGGCGATCAGCAGCTCGCCTTCGGACGGCTCTTCCAGGCCAGCGATGATGTTGAGCAGGGTGGACTTGCCGCAGCCCGAGGGGCCGACGAGGATGAGGAACTCGCCCGGCGCGACGTCGATGTCGATGCGCTTGAGCACCTCGACCGCCTTGTCGCCCTTGCCGAAAACCTTGCGGATGCCCGCGATGTGCAATGAAGAAGCCATGGGTTTTTTATCCTTTCACAGCGCCGGCTGTGAGACCTTTCAGAAAGTACTGTCCCGCGAGCACGTACACCAGCATGGTGGGCAGGCCGGCGATGATGGCGGCGGCCATGTCCACGTTGTAGCTTTTCACACTGCTGGTGGTGTTGGCCATGTTGTTCAGGCCCACGGTGATGGGTTTGCTGTCGGCGCCGCTGAAGGCCACGCCGAACAGGAAGTCGTTCCAGATGTTGGTGAACTGCCAGATCAGCGTGACCATCATGATCGGCGTGGACATGGGCACCACGATGCGCCAGAAGATGCGCCAGAAGCCCGCGCCGTCGATGCGCGCCGCGTTCACCAGCTCGCGCGGAATGGCGGTGTAGTAGTTGCGGAAGAACAGCGTGGTGCCGGCCACACCGGCCAGGCAGTGCACCAGCACCAGCCCACCGATGGAGCTGGACAGGCCCAGGTACCCCAACACCTGGCTCATGGGCAGCAGCACCACCTGGAACGGCATGAACACGCCGAACAGCATGAAGCCGAACAGCACGTCGCTGCCCTTGAACTTCCACATGCTCAGCACGTAGCCGTTGATGGCGCCCCAGGCGGTGGAGATCAGCACCGCCGGCACGGCCATGGCGACCGAGTTCCAGAAATAGGGCTGCAGACCGCGGCAGTCGACCCCGGTGCAGGCGGTGGACCAGGCGAGCTGCCAGGACTCGAAGTTCAGGCCGGTGGGCAGGCTCAACAGGTTGCCCGAGCGGATCTGGTCGGCGTCTTTCAGCGACGTGACGATCATCACGTAGAGCGGCGCCAGAAAGAACAGCGCGGCCACCAGCAGCACGCCGTAGACGATGACGCGCCCGAAATTGAATGGTTTAGCGGTCATGGGGTTTGGCCCTCAGTTCGCTGTACAAATATGGAACCACGATGGCCGCCACGGTGGCCAGCATCATGGTGGCGCTGGCCGCGCCCAGGCCGATCTGGCCGCGCGTGAAGCTCATCGTGTACATGAAGGTGGCCGGCACGTCGGTGGCGTAGCCGGGGCCGCCGCCGGTGAGCGCCATCACGAGGTCGAAGCTCTTGATGGACAGGTGCGAGAGCACCAGGATGGTGGAGAACACCACCGGCCGCATGATGGGCAGGATGATGCGCCAGTAGATCCGGGGCAGCGCGGCGCCGTCGATCTGGGCGGCCTTGATGATGCTGTCGTCGATGCCGCGCAGGCCTGCCAGGAACAAGGCCATGGCAAAACCGGCCGACTGCCAGATGCCCGCGATCACCACGCAGTAGATGGCGTAATCGGACTGCACCAGCCAGTCGAACGTGAAGCTGGTCCAGCCCAGGTCGTGCATGAGTTTTTCCAGCCCGAGGCTGGGGTTCAGAATCCATTTCCAGGCCGTGCCGGTCACGATGAACGACAGCGCCATGGGATACAGGAACACGGTGCGCAGCACGCCTTCGGCGCGCACTTTCTGGTCCAGGAAGATGGCCAGCACCATGCCCAGGGCCATCGAGCCGCCCACGTAGAGCACGCTGAAGATGCCGAGGTTCATCAGCGCCACGTACCAGCGGTCCATGTCCCAGAGCTGGACGTATTGCTCCAGCCCGACGAAGTTGTCGTAGTTGGGCAGCATGCGCGATCCGGTCAGCGAGAGCACGCCGTTCCAGATCATGAAGCCGTAGATGAACGCGAAGCCGAGCACGAAGCCCGGCGCGATCACCAGCTTGGGCAGCAGGTTTTCAACAGTTTTCATGGAGGGTTCATCCAAAAATAACCCCATCCACCAGGGATGGGGTTATTGGTTCAGCCAGTGGATGCTTACTTGGTCGCGGCGGCTTTGGCGATGGTCTTCACGCCATCGGCCACCGAGATCTTGTCGTCGTTCCAGAACTGGCTCACGGCGTCCTTCATGGCGCCTTCGGCCGCCGGGCTGACGGCCATGCCGTGGGCGATGGACGGCACCAGGCCGCCACCGGCGGCGGTGGCCACGAAGTCCTTGCTGGAGAGCTTGGCGCAGTCGTCGAACTTGTCCATCTTCATGTTCAGACGAACCGGGATCGAGCCCTTGTTCAGGTTGAACACTTCCTGGAACTCCGGCCCCATGATGGCGGCGGCCAGGTCGCCCTGGGCCTTCTGCGCGCTGGCGTCCTTCAGCTTGAACATGGCGAAGGAGTCGACGTTGAAGGTGTAGGCGTTGCCCGTGCCCGGAGCGGCGGCGCAGATGTAGTCCTTGCCCGGCACCTTGCCGGCGGCGGTGAACTCGCCCTTGGCCCAGTCGCCCATGAACTGGAACGCCGCCTTTTCCTGGATCACCATGGCGGTGGCCAGGTTCCAGTCGCGGCCCGGGGCGGCGGCGTCGGTGTAGCCCTTGATCTTGCGGAAGGTTTCAAGCGACTTGGCCATGGTCGGGCTGGTCAGCGCCTTCTGGTCGAGCTTGACCAGCGCGTCCTGGTAGAACTTGGCGCCACCGACGCCCAGCACCACCGATTCAAAGGTGGTGAAGTCCTGCCAGTTCTGGCCGCCGTGGGCCACGGCGATCAGGCCGGCCTTCTTGACCTTGTCGGCGGCGGCGAAGAATTCGTCCCAGGTCTTGGGCGCGCCGGCCACGCCGGCTTTCTTCAGCACGGCGGCGTTGGCCCACATCCAGTTCACGCGGTGCACGTTCACCGGCGCGGCCACGTAGTTGCCCTTGTACTTCATGACGTCGGCCACGACCTTGGGCAGCAGGCTGTCCCACTTCTCGGCCTGGGCCACCGAGTCCAGGTTGGCCAGCACGCCTTCGTAGGCCCATTCCTGAATGCCGGGGCCCTTGATCTGGGCGGCGGCCGGCGGGTTGCCCGCCACCACGCGGCTCTTGAGCACCGTCATGGCCGCGTCGCCACCACCACCGGCCACGGCGAAGTCTTTCCAGGTGTGGCCCTTGCCCTGCATGATCTTCTTCAGCTCGCCCACCGATTTGGCTTCACCGCCCGAGGTCCACCAGTGCAGGACTTCCACTTCACCAGCGCTGGCGGCCGAGCCCAGCATGACCAAAGCGACGGCGGTGGCGAGTTTCGAGAGTTTCAACATCATGACTCCATCAAAAAAAGGTCGCCGCGGCCACAGGGGACCGCAAGCGATATTCAATCCAGAGCGACACCATGCCGCCCCAGACATGTTAATTTTTCATTAATTAATGTATCTGCTCATCGGGAGAAACCCGATGAGGTGCGAAAAAAATTCAGCCGAGCGCATCCAGCGCCCGCGCCGCGCCCATCAGCGCCGGCGACCGGGTGGACGTGATCACCCACACGGGCAAGTCGGCCAGGTAGCTCTTGAACCGGCCCTTGGTTTCAAAACGCTCGCGAAACGGCGAGGCGTCGAACCAAGTGCCCAGCCGCGGCACGATGCCGCCGCCCACGTACACACCACCGCGCGCACCCAGCGTGAGGGCCAGGTTGCCCGCCACCGAACCCAGCATCGCGCAGAAGATGTTGAGCGCCTCCAGCGCCTGGGGCTGGCCGTTCTTCAGGGCGGCGTCGCTCACGTCGGCGGCCCCCACCACGCTGCCGATGTCCACCCCGTCGGCCTCGCACAGCAGCAGGTAGGTGTCGAGCAGGCCCTGGCCGCTGGTGACCCGCTCGGCCGAGGCATGGCCGTAGCGGTGGATCAGGCCGTCCATCACCAGCCGCTCGCGCGCCGTGGTGGCCGGCAGGGTCACGTGGCCGCCCTCGCCTTCCAGCGGCACCCAGCCTGTGCGCCCCACGGGCAGCAGGCCCGAAACCCCCAGGCCGGTGCCTGCGCCCACCAGCCCGATGGCGGCCCGCGGCTGGGCCTGGCCGCCGCCCACCTGGCGCAGCTCGGCCGCGGGCAGGTCGGGCAGCGCCAGCGCCAGCGCGGTGAAGTCGTTGAGCAGGCGCAGGGTGTGAAAGCCGAACTCGGCCTGCACCGCCGACTGGGAAAACGACCAATGGTGGTTGGTCATGCGGATGTGATCGCCGGTGATCGGGTTGGCGATGGCGATCGCCACCGCGTACGGCGTGCCACGACCCAGGTCGTCCAGGTAGACGCGGATCGCGTCCTGCAGGCGGGCGTGCTCGGCGCAGGGCAACACGCGCACATCGGTGATGGGCTCGCCCGGCCCGGCCTGCCAGGCGAAACGGGCGTTGGTGCCGCCCACGTCGGCGAGCAGTCGGGCGTGGTGAAGTCCGGTGGTCTGGTTTGGCATCTGATCTGACCCACAAAGTCTGCCCGGAACAGTACCCCATGACGGCCCCGGTGCGAAGTGGGGCGGATTATGCCGGACATGTAACTCAGTTACATAAATGCCAGAACAGGAAGAACGGCCCGGCCCGCCGCCGCCGTCGCGCGAACACTCAGATCCGCTGCGAACGCGCCCAGCGCACGATGTCGGCCGCACCCATGGCGCCGGGCTGGCGCGCCACCTCGCGGCCGTTCATGAACAGCGCCAGCGTGGGGATGCTGCGGATGTTGAAGCGGGCGGCCAGGGCCTGCGCCTCTTCGGTGTTCACTTTCGCCAGGCGCATGCCGGGCTCCAGCTGCTGCGCGGCCTGCTCGAAGGCCGGCGCCATCATGCGGCAGGGACCACACCAGGGCGCCCAGAAGTCCACCAGCACCGGCACCTGCGAGCGCGCGATGTGTTTCTCGAATGCCGCCTCGTCCAGCGCCACCGGATGGCCGGTGAACAGCGGCCGGTGGCATTTGCCGCAGTCGGGCGCGGCCGAGAGATCGGCGCTGGCGATGCGGTTGGTGGTGTGGCAGTGGGGGCAGACGATGTGCAGGGAATCGGTGGACATGCTTCGGGCTCCAGACGGGTTGCTCCGCAGATGGATGCGCACCAGTCGATTTCAAGACACCCCATGGGGTATCAAGCACATCAGATGATCTGGCCGATCAGGCTGGCCACAAAGCTCAGCAGAATCGTGGTGGTCAGGGGGATGAACCACTCGCGCCCGAAAGCCTTGAACCGCAAATCGCCCGGGAGCTTGCCGAAACCCAGTTTCTGCAGCAGCGGCGTGAACCAGCTGATCAGCAACAGGGCCAGGAAGATGACGATCATCCAGCGGATCAAGCGCCAACTCCTTCAGACACGGAGGGGATGGCTCCGGGGGTGCCGCCCCCCTGGAGGAGGTCGTGCGAAGCGCGGCAGGGGTGTTTCATAGCCTGTGTGTCCGGTCGCCAGCGGAAAAACCCACGGGCGACCAGCCCTCGGCGCTGGCCGCCGGCGCCAGCGCGATCACCTTGAACAGCTCGCCCATCTCGTGTTCGTTCACCAGCTTGCCGAGCATGGCGTTCTCGCGCGGGCCGGCGTCTTTCGCCACCTCCAACAACCCGGCGTTGATCAGGAAGCGGCCCTGACTGGTGTAGCCCAGCACGCGCATGCCGGCGTCCTGCGCGGCCAGCGCAATGCCAGTGAAGTTCACGTGCGCGGTGATGTCTTTTTCGCCCACGTCGGCCAGCGGATCGTCGTCGCTCTGGTGCGCGCGGTGGCAGATCAGCGTGCCCATGTGGCGCTGCGGGTGGTAGTACTCGGCTTCGGGAAAACCGTAGTCGATGAAAAACGCCGCACCCCGTTGCAGCCGATCGGCCAGGGTCCTGATGAAAGCCTCGGCCTGCGGGTGGATTTCGGTCAGGTAGTCGTGCGGGCCTTCGATGTCCAGCGGCGGGCGCAAGGGCGTGGGTCGCTCGGCCCAGACCAGCGCGCCGCCATCGTCGAGCGCCACGCCGCGCTCGTGCCAGACACCGCCGGCCTGCCCGCCCACGCGGTGCAGCAGCTGCACCGGCATGGCGTCCAGCACCTCGTTGCCCAGCACCACGCCTTCGAAGGTGTCGGGTAGCGCATCGGCCCACCGCACCACGGCGCCGTGCGCGGCCAGGGTCTCGCGCTGGCGCTCACGCAGGCTGCCCGAGAGATCGACGATGGTGTAGCGCCGCGGCGGCTGGCCCATGGCGGCGAGCGCGTCCAGCACCTGCAGCGCGAGCGCGCCGGTGCCGGCGCCGAACTCCCACAGCTCGTCGGTGCCGGTGGCCACCAGCGCCTGCGCCACCTGGCGCGCCAGCGTGTGGCCAAACAGCGGCGACAGCTCGGGCGCGGTCACGAAGTCGCTGCCCTGCCCCGCCACACCCGCCGGCATCTGGCCAAACTTGGGGCTCTGGTTGGCGTAATAGCCCAGCCCCGGTTCGTACAGGGCCATGGCCATGAAGCGGTCAAACGGCAACCAGCCGCCCGACGCGCGGATGGCCTCGCGCAGGCGCTCCCGCAGGGCGCTCGTTAAACTTGTCGGCTCGCTCACAGATTCGGTGTTCACCCGCCCATTATCCGAGACGGTCCGACATGCCCAGCCCCTCCCCCACCGAACCCACCGCCCCCCGCACTGTGCTGATCACCGGCGCGGGCCGGCGCCTGGGCCGCGAGATCGCGCTCACGCTGGCGCGCGGTGGCTGGAACGTGGCGGTGCACCACCGGCTGTCGGTGGACGAAGCGCGGCAGACCGCCGCCGACTGCGATGCGCTCAGCGGCCGCGCCGGCAGCGCCCAGCCCGTGCATGCCGACCTCGGCGACGAGGCCAGCGTGCGTGCTCTGCTGCCGGCCGTGGTGGCGCGTTTCGGCCGGGTGGACGCGGTGGTGAACAACGCCTCGCTGTTCGAACACGACAGCGCGCAGACCTTCGGCTTCGCCGCCATGGACCAACACCTGCGCACCAACACCGGCGCGGCCGTGCTGCTGGCGCAGGCGCTGCATGCGCACCTGCTGGCCACGGGCGACACACGCGAGGGCGCGGTGGTCAACCTGCTGGACCAGAAGCTCTGGAACCAGAACCCCGACTTCTTCAGCTACACGCTCTCCAAGGCCGCGCTCGAAGCCGCCACCACCATGCTGGCCCTGGCGCTGGCGCCGCGCGTGCGGGTGGTCGGCCTGGCGCCAGGGCTTACGCTCACCAGCCACCTGCTGAGCGAGGAGAAGTTCGCCGAACTGCACCGCCAGTCACCGCTGGGCCGTTCGTCCACCCCGCAGGACGTGGCCACCACCGTAGCCTTTGCCCTCGACAACCGGTCCATCACCGGCACCACGCTGCTGGTCGACGGAGGCCAGCACCTGATGCGCTTCGAGCGCGATTTTTCGCTGATGTGACGTGACCGGCCACAGGCCCCATCCAAGATGAACACACCCCTTTCGACCCAAGCCGGCACCCAGATCCTCGCCCTCACCGGCCTGCGTTTCGACGCCAATCTGGGCATCCTGGACCACGAGAAGACGGCGCCGCAGCCGATCCAGGTGGACGCCGAGCTCAACCAAGGCACCCAGCCGCTGCTGCCGCACGACGACGACATCGGCCATGTGCTCGACTACCGCAAGGTGCGCCAGATCATCATCGACGAGTGCACTGCCGAACACGTGAACCTGCTGGAGAGCCTGATCGGCAAGCTCACGCGCCGGCTCATGCTGCTGCCGGGCGTGATCGGCGTGCGCGTGAGGATCGCGAAGCTGGAAATCTTTGACGACTGTGAGGTCGCGATCCGTATGGAAAGCGGGCAGTGGTGAACGGGTAGCCGAGCCCTGCTACGTGGTCGTCTGCACGTGCAGCCGGCTGGATTTGCAGCGGTGCAAGGCGTTGTAGTACTCCAGGCGCCGGCCGTTGGCACCGTAGGCGATCGACTCGATGCGCAGCAGCGGCTCGGGCTGCCGCAGTTGCAGCAGTTCGCAGGTCTCGGCGTCCGGCAGCACCGCGTCGATCCAGCGCTCGGCGCGCACCAGGCGCACGCCGTACTGGCGGCGCAGCACGTCGTAGAGTGAGCGGTCGTCCAGGCGCATGCGGTGCAGTCCGGGTGCCAGGTCGGCCGGCACCACGGTGTCCACCAGCAGGCGCAGCTCGCCGTCCACGCTGCGCAGCCGCTTCAAGGCCACCACCTGGGTGTCGTCGGTCAGCCCCAGGGCCTGGATCTCCTGCGGGGTCGGTGCGCGCAGCTGCTGGGCCAGCACCTGGGTGCGCACGGATCGCCCCTTGCGCTCCATCTCGTCGGAGAAACCGAGCACGGTCGAGACAAAGTCCTCATCGCGTTCGCGCGCCGCGACAAAGGCGCCACGGCCCTTGATCTTGTAGATCAGGTTGTTGCGCACCAGATCGGCCAGGGCCTCGCGCACCACGATGCGCGAGATGCCGAACTGCTCGCCCAGCTCCGCTTCGGAGGGCAGCTTGGCGCCAATGGGCAACACGCCTTGCAGGATCTGCAGACGCAGCGCATCGCGGAATTGCGCCCACAAGGGCGATTCCGAGTTGCGGTCGAGCAGGGTGGGGGTGTCGTTCGGAGCGTTCACGTCAGGACGGGCTCATGGCCGGTTGGATGGTCAAGGGGGCAAGGACAGCCGGCGCGGCATCGGCCTCGGGTGTTGCGGGGGCCAGGCGCACGCCGTGGCGCTCGCGCAGGGCGGTGGCGCAATTGTGCAGTTCCCGGTGTTCGCGCCCGGCATCCCAGCCCAGTGCCTGGGCCGCAACGCCGGCCACCTCGGCCAGCGCGGCGTCCGTGACCCGCCCGCGAATGGCCAGCAGCGTGCGGCGGATCACGAGATCGTCCAGGTGGATCACGCCGGTTTCGCTGCACAGGTAGGCCAGCTCCGACGCCGAATAATCGGGCGCATGCGCCAGCGGCACGTCGCCCGCCAACTTGAAGCCCTGCGCCATGCGCAAGGCGTGGGAGCCGTAGCGGCCCAGCAGCGCCTGGGCCCGCGCGGGCGAAAGGCCCGAATCCCGGGTGATGCGGTCGATGAACCGCTGCGTCGCCTGCGCGCCCTGCGGCATGTCCGCCCCGCCGCCAATGGGCAACTGCCGGGTCGAGGCCCTGCGCTCCCGGCCCAGCAGGCGCAGCACCTCGTCAGTGGCCTCTTCGGCCAAGGCCCGAAAGGTGGTCCATTTGCCGCCCACCAGCCCCACAACCGGGATGTCGCGCGATGCTGAGGGAGGGTCGATCACCACCGAATGGTCGCGCGAGATCTGGCCCGGCTTGTCGGCGTCCGAGCGCGCCAGCGGCCGCACGCCCACATAGGTGTAGACCACGTCGCGGTGGTCGAAGGCCAGGTTGGGGAAGACCTCGCCCAGCACCTCCAGCAGGTAGTCCACCTCGGCCGGCTCGGTGGCGATCTGGTCGGGGTCGTCCACCGGGATGTCGGTGGAGCCCACCAGCACCCGGTCCAGAAACGGGTAGACGATGCACACACGCCCGTCCACCGCCTCGAAATACGCCATGCGCCCTTCCAGCGCGTCGCGCAGCGTGGGGTGGTCGAGCACCAGGTGCGAGCCCTTGGTGCCCATCACACGCGGCACAACGCCGCCGAGCAGCGCCGTGCTGCGGTCCAGCCAGGCGCCGCTGGCGTTGACCACGGCATCGGCCGTCACGCTGACGACCTCGCCCGTGGTCTCGTCGCGCAGCGTGAGGGTCTTGCCCACGCAACCCATCACGCGGCAATGGTTGGTGGCCACCGAGCGGGGCTCGTCGCGGCAGGCGTCGCGGATCAGCTCCAGCACCAGCCATTCGGGGTGGCTGATCCATGCGTCGAAGAAGGTCGCGGTCCAGCGCACCGCCGGGCGGAACAGCTGGCGGTCGGCCGGCTGCACGCGGCCGATGCGGTGCTTGGGCATCACGCGCTGGCGCCGGCCCAGCAGGTCGTACAGGCGCAGGCCCGCCGCCACGGCCAGCAGGCCCCGCGTGCGCTGGGGCGGCGTGCGGCCGAAGAACTTGAGGGCGCTGCTCATCAGGCCGCCGAAGAAGCTGGAAAGCGGCACCACAGTCTTCAAAGGCTGCACCAGGTGTGAGGCGTTGCGCAGCAACAGGTTGCGCTCGCGCGTGGCCTCGGCCACCAGCGAGAAGCTGCCGCTTTCCAGGTAACGCAGGCCGCCGTGGATCATGCGCGAGGGCGCGCTGCTGGCACCGGCGCTGAAATCGCCCTTATCGACGATGAGGCAGTCCACCCCCTGCAACGAGAGGTCGCGGAACACGCCCACGCCGTTGATGCCGGCGCCCACGATCACGGTGGAGAAATGGCGGCCGGCCACGGCGGCCGGGCGCACGAAAGGCGATGGCGTCGATGGTGAAGGGCCGCTCATGGCAACACCTCCGCGCTTTGCGCAGGCGCGCACAGGGCCTGGGGCGGCCGGGGGGTGGTGCTCGGCGGACTGCCCGCCAGATGGCCAAACACAGGGGACATGGTGGCGATCAATTCGTTGAAGGTGGCGTTGAAGTCCGCGTGGGCCCGCGCCTGACCGGCATCGGGTTCGACCGTGTCGCAGGGCGCGCGCAAAGGGTGGGTATCGATGCCCTGCGACATCGCGGCATAGATCGCCGCGCCGCGCGCACCGGTCTCGTCGTCGGCGCAGCGCTCGACCGGGCGACCCAGCAGGCCGGCCAGCAGGCGCACCAGGCGCGCGTCGCTGGCGCCGCCGCCGAGCACGGTGTTTGCCGAGACCGGCAAGCCCGCCGTGGCGAGGCGGGCCGTGTGCCGCGCATGCAATGCCGCCACCGCATCGACCACGGCACGCGCCATGTCGCCGCGGGTGTGGTGGCTTTTGAGGCCGACGAAGCCCGCCGTCACGCCCGCGCCACCATTCACGAAGGGCAGGAAGCGCAGGCCCCCGGCCCCGAAAGGCACCGACATCGCCAGGTCCACCACCGCGCGCGCATCGGGCAGGCCGAACACGCCCGCCAGCCAGGCGATGTTGGCCATCGACGAGGGGCTGTTCTCCATGTACAGGCGCTGGTCGCGCGGGCCGAAATGGACCACGGCCGCCACGTCGGGCCGGGGCGCCATCACCGGGCCGATGACGGCGTTCACACACCAGGTGCCCAGCACCGACACCGCGCGGCCGCGCTCCTGGGCGCGCAGGGCGGTCATCGAGGCCAGCAGGTCGATGGCACCCATGGCCACGGGAATGCCCGCCGGCAGGCCGTGCGCCTCGGCGGCCGAAGGCTGCAGGGTGCCAATCACCTCACCGCTGGGCACCAGCGGCCCGAAGGCCCGGGGCGAGAGGTCCGCAATGCCCGAGGCGGCAAAGGCCAAGGGCGACCAGGTGCCGGTGGCCACCGAGATCAGGCCCGCCGTGCTCGCGTCGCTGGCGTCGGTGGCAATTTCGCCGGTGAGCAGGAAGCCCAGGTAGTCCTTGGCGAACATCAGGCGCTGCACGGCGCCGCTGCGCACCGCGTCGGCGCCGAGCAGTTCGGCCGCGATCACGGTGGGCTGGCCCGGCCAGGGCTGGCAGCCGACCTCGGCCCACAGCTGCGGGCCGCATTGGCGCGCCAGGGCCAGCGCCCGCGCATCGGCGCGCTGGTCGGTCGATGCCACGGCCCGCCCGCCCACGAGTTCATGGCGCGCGTCGAGCGCATAGAGCCCGGCGCCGTGCCCCGTGCAGCCGATGGCGCGCACCTCGCCCACGCGCGGGCCGAGCTGGTGCGCCACGTCGCGCAGCACCTGCGACAAGGCCGCGCGGATGGCCGGCGCCCCCAGCTCGCAGCCGCCACCGGGCAGCCGGTCGTGGGGCAGGGGCATGCGCGACAGCGCGAGCGTGCGGCCGCTGACGGCCTCCAGGGCCAGGGCCTTCAGGCTGCTGGAGCCCAGGTCGATTCCGATGAGTATGTTGGTCTTCATGTCATAACAGCTTCCGCTCATCCAGCGGGTTCATCCAGTAGTGTTTCCCCTAACTATCTGGCGGATTCGGCCTGAATTATAGTCCACCTGTCATAACAACTGTCGTGACACAAAGAACCCAACCGCCGGCTTCGAAAGAACGGCATCGCAAGCTCTGCCACTCAACAACGAGGAGACCCACATGAGGCGTAATTTCCTGAAGTCCGCAGCCGCCGCCGGTATCGGCCTGGCCGGCACCAGCGCGTTCGCGCAGCAACCTGCAGCGGGCGCCGGCCTGCGCGGCAACCCCAACGACGTCTACGTGATGAACGTGATGGTCTCGGGCGTGGAGTACTGGTTTCCGGTCTACGAGATGATGAAGCAGCTCGGTCGCACGCTGGGCGTGAAGACGCGCTACTCCGGCACGCCCGAGTACGACGTGAACAAGCAGCTGGCCTCGTTCGAGCAGGAGCTGGCGCGCAAGCCCGCCGGCATCCTGCTGCACCCCATGAACCCCGACCCGTTCATCGAGCCCATCAACCGCGCCGCGGCCATGGGCATCCCGGTGGTCACCTTCGCGGCCGATTCGCCCAACTCCAAGCGCACCTCGTTCATCACCTCGGACAACAACCGCGAAGGCGCGCAGGCGGCCGACGCCATCGCCGCATCGCTGGGTGGCAAGGGCGAATACGCCGTGCTGGAGAACCCCGGCCAGGACAACCACGACCGCCGCATCGCCGCCTTCATCGACCGCATGAAGACCAAGCACCCCGGCATGAAGCTGGTGGGCCGCGCCGCCAGCAACCAGGACCCGAACAAGGCCTACCAGGCGGTGCAGAGCCTGGCCCAGGCCAACCCCAACCTGGGCGCGCTGTTCATGCCCGAGGCCAACTCGGCGCTGGGTGCGGCGCAGGCCAAGGTGGAGACCAAGAAGAACATCAAGGTGATGTGCTGCGACGTGAACGCCAAGATCCTGGACATGATCAAGTCCGGCGACGTGTTCGGCGCCATCAACCCCAACCAGGGCATGCAGGGCTACATGGGCATGATGATGCTGTTCCTGGCGAAGAACCCCGGCCTCATCGACCCGATGAACGACGCCAAGCGCAACGGCACCAACCCCATGGCCGTGCCCTTCCTGGACAACGGTCTGGCCGTGGTCAGCAAGGCCAACGCCGACGACTTCTACTGGGACAAGTACCTCGCCCGCCGTGGCACCAAGGGCATCGGCGAGTGAGCGCCATGGGCACTTCATTGCTCGAGTTGCGCGGTATCGGCAAGCGCTTCGGCGCTGCGCAGGCGCTCTCGGGCGTGGACTTCTCGCTGCGGGCGGGCGAGATCCACGCCCTGTGCGGCGAGAACGGCGCGGGAAAGTCCACGCTGATGAACATCATCGATGGCATCCACCAGCCGGACGCGGGCGAGATCGTGCTCAATGGCGAAGTGGTGGCCATCGATGGTCCGGCCCAGGCCATGCGCCTGGGTATCGGCCTGGTGCACCAGGAGATCGCCCTGTGCGGCGACGCCACCGTGGCCGAGAACATCTTCATGCCCGAGATCAACGCCGGCCGGCGGACGTGGATGGACTACGCCAGCATCAACGCGCGTGCGGCCCAGGTGCTGCGGCGGCTGGGGCAGGACATCGACCCCGCCGCGCGCGTGTGCGATCTCTCCATCTCCAGCCAGCAGTTGATCGAGATCGCCAAGGCGCTCACGCTGGACTGCAAGGTGCTGATCCTCGACGAGCCCACGGCCGCGCTCACCGACAACGAGTCGGCCGCCCTCTTCCGGGTGTTGCACGACCTGAAGGACCAGGGCATCGGCATCATCTACATCAGCCACCGCATGGCCGAGATCTTCGCGCACTGCACCCGCGTGACCGTGCTGCGCGACGGGCGCAACGTGCACTCGGGCCCGCTGGCCGAACTGAATGCGGACGACCTGGTGCGCCGCATGGTCGGGCGCGACCTGGGCAACTACTACCCGCCCAAGCAGCAGGAGGCCGACCGCGGCGAGCACGTGCTGGAGGTGAGCGACCTGGCCGATGGCGAACGCGTGCACAGGGTGTCGTTCACGCTGCGGCGCGGCGAGATCCTGGGCATTGCCGGGCTCATGGGTGCCGGGCGCAGCGAGCTCGCGCAGACCCTGTGCGGCCTGCGCCCCGCCACCGGCGGCAGCGTGCGCCTGCGCGGCCGGGAACTCGCCATCCGCAACTACAGCGACGCGCTGCGCGAAGGCATCGCCTACCTGAGCGAAGACCGCAAGGCCGCGGGCGTCTACCTGGACCTGCCGATCGCCCAGAACATCGCCGCCATGGCGCTGCAGCGCGTGAGCTCGCGCTTCGGCCTGCTGCAGCGCGCGGCCGAGCACCGACTGGCGCAGGAGCTGGGCGCGCGGCTGCGCCTCAAGTCCGACGGCGTGCAGATCGAGGTGGCCAGCCTGTCGGGCGGCAACCAGCAGAAGGTGGCGATTGCCAAGCTGCTGGCCACGAACCCGTCGGTGCTGCTGATGGACGAACCCACGCGCGGCGTGGACGTGGGCGCCAAGTCGGAGATCCACCACATCCTGCGCGACCTGGCCTGCCAGGGCGTGGGCGTGGTGGTGATCTCCTCGGAGCTGCCCGAGATCATCGGGCTGTGCGACCGGGCCCTCGTGATCCGCGACGGCCGCGTCGCGGGCGAGATGCAAGGCGAAGACATGACGGAAGAGGCCCTGCTGCGGCTGGCCTCGGGACTGGAACAAGAGGAAATGGCATGAATCACCCCGCACAACTGAACGCCGGCCCCGTGGCCGGCCTGCCGCCGGCGCGCCAGGCGCAGCACGGAGGCCCCGGCAAACCGGGCGGCAACCGGCTCACCAGCATGCGCGAGATGGGCCTGCTGGCCATCATCGCGGTGCTGTGCGTGGGCATGAGCTTCGCCTCGCCCTACTTCCTCACCTGGGACAACATCCGGGCCATGCTGCTCTCGTTCTCCATCGAGGGCATCGTGGTGGTGGGCATGACGATCCTGCTGATCGTGGGCGGCATCGACCTCTCGGTGGGCTCGGTGGTGTGCTTTGCCATGGTGGTCACGGGCAAGCTGTTCCTCATGGGGCTGGACCCGTGGAGCGCCGGGCTCATCGCCATCGCGGCCAGCGCACTGATCGGCGCCATGATCGGCGGCTGCGTCACGCGCATCGGCCTCAACCACTTCATCGCCTCGCTGGCCTTCATGGTCATCGTGCGCGGTCTGAGCCTGGCGCTCACGCAGGGCACGCCCCAGTCGCTGTTCTCGCTGCCGGCCTCGTTCAAGTTCATCGGCCAGGGCACGGTGTTCGGCATGCCGGCAGTGATCCTCATCTTCCTGTTCATCGTGGTGGTGAGCGACTTCGTGCTGCGCCGCGCCACCGTGATGCGCCGCGTGTTCTACACCGGCAGCAACGAGAAGGCGGCGCTGTACTCGGGCATCCGCGTGGGCCGCGTGAAGTTCTGGGTCACGGTGCTGTGCGCGGCGTCGGCCGGCCTGGCCGGCGTGATCTACACCGCGCGCTTTGGCGCGGCCACGCCCACCTTCGGCATCGGCATGGAGCTCAACGTGATCGCCGCGGCCGTGATCGGCGGCGCCAGCCTCAAAGGCGGCTCGGGCACGGTGCTGGGCGCCGTGCTGGGACTGGCCCTGCTCTCGGTGGTGACCAGCTCGCTGATCCTGCTGGACGTATCGCCGTACTGGCAGGACGTGATCAAGGGCCTGATCCTGCTCGCGGCCGTGACCATCGACCACCTCATGAACACCCGAAAGACCAAACGATGAATGCCGTGTTGAGCGCAGAGATGAAGACCACCACCCTGGGCCCCTCGGGCATCAGCTGTTCGGCCATCGGCCTGGGCACCTGGGCCATAGGCGGCTGGATGTGGGGCGGCCAGGACGCCGCCGGCGCCACCGAGGCCATCCACGCCTCGCTGGATGCCGGCGTGACGCTGATCGACACCGCACCGGCCTACGGCCTGGGCGCCTCCGAGCGCATCGTGGGTGCGGCGCTCAAGGGCCGCCGCCACGAGGCTGTGATCGCCACCAAGTGCGGCCTGGTGTGGCACACGCAAAAGGGCACGCACTTCTTCGACGAAGACGGCCACCCCGTGTACCGCCACCTGGGCCGCGAGTCGATCTTCCACGAGGCGGAGGAAAGCCTGAAGCGCCTGCAGACCGATTACATCGACCTCTACATCACGCACTGGCAGGACAGCACGACGCCCGTCGAAGAGACCATGGACGCCCTGCTCACGCTCAAGCGGCAGGGAAAGATCCGCGCCATCGGCGTGAGCAATGTGGACCCCGAGACGCTGGCCGAGTACCTGCGCTACGGCCCGGTGGACGCGGCCCAGGAGCGCTACAGCCTGATCGACCGCGAGATCGAGCAGACGCTGGTGCCCCTGTGCCAGCGGCACAACGTGGCCGTGCTCGGCTATTCCTCGCTGGCGCTGGGCCTGCTCGCGGGCCCCATCGACCCCGCGCGCGAGTTCACGGGCGACGACCAGCGGGCCACCAACCCGCGCTTCAGCGCGGCCAGCCGCGCCAGGCTCAAGGCCTTCTTCGAGGAGCTGGAACCGGTGCGCCAGCCGCTCGGCTGTTCCTTCGGCCAGCTGATGATTGCCTGGACACTGGCGCGCGGCAGCGTGTCGGTGGCGCTGTGCGGCGCGCGCGTGCGCCCGCAGGCCATCGAGAACGCGGCCGCCGGCGCGCTGGACCTGCCCGAGGAAGCCGTGCAGCGCATCGACGAGGCCGCGGCCCGGCACCTGCAGGCCCTGGCCTGAAGCCCCTCCCCTTTTTCATTCCCCTTTTCAAAGTCAAAGGACCTCTTCGTATGTCGAAGGACAAGACCGCGCGCCTGAACCGCTTGCTGAGCAACGGGCGCTGCCTCGATATCGCGCTGGACCACGGCGTCTGCAACGAGCCCTCGTTCCTCAGCGGGCTGGAAGACATGCCCCAGGTGATGGACAAGCTGGTGGCCGCAGGGCCCGACGCGATCCAGTTGAACTACGGCCAATCGGATCTGCTGCAGGACCGCCCGGGCCGCAACAAGCCGGCGCTGGTGATGCGCATCGACATGGGCAACCCCTACAACGCCACCGCCCACCGCGTGATGTGGGCCGTGCTGCAGAACGAGCACGACCCGGTGCTGCCCGCCGTGCAGCGCGATGCGGCCTGCGTCGTGGTGAACCTGTTCATGCTGCCCGATGAGCCCGACCTGTTCCGCCAATGCGTGCAGAACATCGCGCGCGTGCGCGCCGACTGCGACCGCTACGGCATGCCGCTGATGATCGAGCCGCTGGTGATGCGCCCGCACAGCGAGCAGGGCGGCTACATGGTCGACGGCGACGCCGAAAAGATCGTCACCCTGGTGCGCCTGGCGCGCGAGATGGGCGCCGACATCGTGAAGGCCGACCCCACCACCGACCCCACCGATTTCCACCGCGTGGTGCAGGCCGCGCGCTGCCCGGTGCTGGTGCGCGGCGGCGGCCGTGAAGACCTGCGGCAGGTGTTCGCCCGCTCGCGCGTGCTGATGGACCAGGGCGCCTCGGGCATGGTCTACGGGCGCAATGTGTACCAGCACGCCAACCCCTCGGCGGTGGTGAATGCGCTGATGGCCATGATCCACCGCGGCGCGAGCGCATCCGAGGCCTGGGACATCTACGCGGGGGCCTGATCCCGTTCACGCGGGATACGGCGAAAAAAGAAGGCGAGAGGGAGAAAGAGAAAGAGCACTGCGGCCGGTGGCGCGAGCCACCGGCCGGGCGTGCCTGCGCGCGCCCGTGACGGCGGCCTGTCGGACAGATCGAGGAAGAAGGTTCCGAGTGAACCACCCACAACCTGGAGGCGACGATGAAAGTTCGGTATTACCTGATGACGCTCTTGCTGCCGTTCGTCACGCTGCTGACGCACGCGGCGATCACGGGGATCAGTCCCATGACCACCCTCTCGACCATGGCGGATGCGGTCACGCAGGCCGCGGAGGACCCGCTCCCGCTGCAGGGACCGGGTCTGGGCAACCTCACCTATTCCTCGACCGAGCTGTTCAAGCCGGTCTCCATGATCACCCGTGAATCGGGCGACGTGCCGGCCACCTACCCCGGGCGCAAGGCCTACGGGCTGAACGTGGGCATCATGATCAACGGCTACTTCCTGACCTCCTTCGCGCCCGACAGCGGCCTGGGCCCGGGCGGTTTCCTGCTGTACGACGTGTCCGACCCGCGCGCCATCCAGCTCGTCAAGAAGATCTACGAGCCCGAGGGCCGCACCCAGGAGTTCCGCGAGGCCCATGCCTTCGGCGCCGCGAAGATCGGTGGCCGCCAGTACGTGGTGGTGCCCAGCATCAAGGGCGTCGAGTTCTGGGACTTCACCGACATCAACGACATCCAGCAGGTCAAGAAACTGGCGCTGCCCACCGTCAACGGCGGCGACTACGCCAACGTGGCCTGGCAGCTGTGGTGGCAGGCGCCCTACCTGTACGTGGCCTCGGCCAACGACGGCGTCTACATCGTGGACGCGAGCGACCCGGCCAACGCCGTGATCGCCAACCGTGGCGCCGGCAGGCCCAACCCGGTGCCCACCGGTGAGCTCGGGGGCTTTCGCGTCGGGCCCATCTTCACCATGGGCAACCAGATGGTGCTGACCTCGATGGACAACACCGACGGTTTTGCCAGCCTGGACATCTCCGACCCGCTCAACCCCAAGGTGCTGGACACCGTGGGTTCCAACGCCTTCTATTACGCCACCTGCTACGACGGCAAGAGCCTGCACGCCTCGGCCCGCGGCGGCGGCGCCAGGATGTACAGCTACGACCTGAGCGACCGCACCCAGTTCGTCGCCGAGGACAACCGGCTGGTCATCGACGAGCAGCTGTACTGCGGCACACAGGACCAGTACGTGTTCCAGGGCGCGCAGACCAAGGTGCACAAGGTGGACGTGAGCAACCCGCTCAACCACATCGAGGTGGGCCAGGGCAGCCTGTTCGCGGCCGACGACCCCGAACTCTCGCACTCCGACCACGGCCAGGTCGCGCCCTTCGGCAACCTGGTGTTCATCGGCAACGACCACGGCTCGGGCAGCGGCTTCATCGTGCACCAGACGGCAGCCGACACCACGCCGCCGGCGGTCAAGCAGACCTCGCCGGCCAACGGCGCCAAACAGCAGGCCCTGAGCTCGCGCATCGGTATAGGCCTCTCGGACAGCATCCTGCCCGAGAGCGTCAACGCCAGCACCTTCATCGTGCGGCCGGTGAACGGCAACGCGCTGGCGGGCACCTACAGCGTGCAGCTGGGCATCATCAACTTCCACCCCGCGCAGCCTCTGGAGGCCGGCACCGCCTACGAGCTGCTGCTGACGGCCGGCGGCGTGAAGGACTACGCGGGCAACGGCATCGCCGCCGAGTACCGCGCCGTGTTCAACACCGGTACCGCCAACGACATCGGCCTGATGAACCACTGGCCCCTGGCGAGCGGGCTGTCCGATGAAGTCGGCGCCAACAACGGCACGGCCTCGGCGGTCGACCAGTTCGACGGCATCAGCCTGAACTTCGCGCAGCGCAGCGGCGGCGTGACGCTCAAGAACGACAACGTGGCCAGCGCGCTGGGAGGCACCGCCTCGCTGGCCTTCTACATGAAGACCACGCAGGCCGGTTCGGCCAACGCCTGGACGGCACCCGGCATCTTCGGACGCGACCAGGTGGGCGGCGCGGACGACGTGTTCTGGGGCTGGATCGACAACACCGGCCGCCTGAACCTGTCGGTGGGCAACGCGGCGGCCAACAACCCCGGCACCCGCTCCAATGCCGCGGTGAACGACGGCAACTGGCACCACGTGGTGATGACGCGCGACGCCACCACGGGCGCGCAGGCCGTGTACGTCGATGGCGTCAAGACAAGTTCCACCGGCCTCACGGGTACCAAGGGCCTGTTCAACCGGTTCACCCTGCTCGGGCAGATGCAGGGCAATACGGACTTCTTCCGTGGCAGCCTGGCCGACGTGCGGGTCTACGGCCGGGTGCTCAGCGATGCCGACGTCACGCAGCTGCAGCAACAGGCCCTCATCGGCGACGTGGGCCTGAGCGATGGCCCGCAGATGGTCAACGGGCAACTGACGTTCAACCCGCCCCAGCTGGGCGGCGGCAGCGGCTTCACCTACCGCTGGAACTTCGGCAACGGCACGCAGACGGCCTTCTCCAGCCAGCTGGGCACCACCTACAGCTACAACCGCCCCGGCCACTACACCGTGACCCTCACGGTGCGCGACGCCTCGGGCCGTGAGACCTACTACACCTACAACGTGACCGTGACCTTCCCGGTGACCGCCACGCCGCCCACGCATTCGAGCAACATCGTGGGCGACGCGGGCAGCGTCTACGCGGTGAACCCGGACAGCGGCACCGTCGCCGCCATCGACGCGCAGGCCCTCACCAAGCGCTGGGAGATCCGCGTGGGCGACGAGCCCAAGACCCTCGCACGCGGGCCCGACGGCCGCATCTGGGTCACGGTGCAGGGCGAGGACAAGCTGGTGGCCCTGAACCCGGCCGACGGCAGCCTCTCCACCACGGTGGCACTGCCCTACGGCAGCGGCCCCTACGGCGTGGCCTTCACGCCCAACGGCGCCAAGGGCCTGCTGACGCTGGAGAGCAAGTCCACGCTGATCAGCTTCGACCCGGCCAGCGGCAGCACCACGGGCACGCTGGCCCTGGAGGGCGAGCTGCGCGGCATCGCGGTGGCGGCCGACTCGCAGACGGCCTACATCACACGCTTCAAGTCGAAGATGACGGGCGGGCAGCTGCACAAGGTGAACCTCAATGCCATGGGCCTGCTGTCTTCCATCGCGCTGCCGGTGGACACCACCACGGTGGACACCGAGAACAGCGCACGCGGCGTGGCCAACTACCTGAGCCAGGTGGTGATCTCTCCCGATGGCGGCCGCGCGGTGCTGCCGGGCAAGAAGGACAACATCGTGCGCGGGCGCTTCCGCGATGGGAACGACCTGGAGCACGACCAGACGGTGCGCTCGATCCTGTCGCAGGTCGAGCTGGCGCAGGGCACACACCTGGCGAACGAGCAGATCGACTTCGACGACCGGGCCCCGGCACGCGCCGCCCTCTTCTCACCGGCCGGCGACTACCTGTTCGTGGCCCAGATGGAGGGCAACAACGTCGCCATCGTCGATGCCTACAGCCACGCCGTGCGCGGCGAGATCAGCGCCAGCAGCGCACCGCACGGCCTGTACCTGGACGCCTCGCGCAAGCGCCTGTTCGTCAACAACTTCCTGGCGCGCTCGGTCACCGCGCACGACGTGGCCGACGTGCTGGCCTCGCGCAGCGCGGCCGCCGTCTTCCTGCAGCACGTTCCCACGGTGGCGCAGGAGCCGCTGGCCGCCGCGGCGCTGCGCGGCAAGCTGGTGTTCTACAACGCGGCCGACCGGCGCATGAGCAAGGACAACTACATGTCCTGCGCCAGCTGCCACGCCGACGGTGGGGACGACGGCATGGTGTGGGACTTCACCCAGCGCGGCGAGGGCCTGCGCCGCACCATCAGCCTGCAGGGCCGGGCCGGCCTGGGCCACGGCAAGCTGCACTGGAGCGCCAACTTCGACGAGGTGCAGGACTTCGAGAACGACATGCGCAACGCCTTCGGCGGCACGGGCTTCCTGAGCGACGCGGACTTTGCCGCCACGCAAGACCCACTGGGCACGCCCAAGGCCGGACGCAGCACGCAGCTCGACGACATGGCGGCCTATCTCACTTCGCTGAACAAGTTCATGCGCAGCCCGGTGCGCGCAGCCAACGGCAGCCTGACGGTGGAAGCGGCGCGCGGACAGACCCTGTTCGCCAGCGCCAACTGCGCGAGCTGCCATTCGGGCGGCACCCTGCGCGACGGTCTGCGGCACGACGTGGGCACGATCCAGCCGTCCTCCGGCCTGGGCATGAACCAGCCACTGGCCGGCGTGGGCTTCGACACGCCCACGCTGATCGGCAGCTGGGCCGCGAAGTCCTACATGCACAACGGCCAGAAGGCCAGCGTGCTGGACGTGATCGCGGGCGGCCACGGCAACGCCTCGGGCCTGCCCGCGGCAGACCAGCAGGCGATCGCCGACTACGTGCGCTCGCAGGACACCGCGTCGGAGGTCAGCACGCGCCTGCGCTCCAACCACAGCGGGCTGTGCGTCAACATCCGGGGGGTCTCGCAGGCCAGCGGCACGGTCGCCATCCAGTGGCCTTGCGGCACCGCCAGCAACGAGACCTTCGCGGTGCGCAACGTCGCCGACGGCTACGTGCAACTGGTCGCCCAGCACAGCAACCTGTGCCTGGCGCAGGACAGCGCGGTGACCAGTGGCGCCGGGGTGGTTCAGTTGGCCTGCAACAGCGGCAACACGGCGCAGTGGAGTCTGGTGGGATCGACCATCCGCAACCGGGCGTCGGGCGCCTGCCTGGACGTGCCGAACAACTCGACGGCACAGGACATCCCGCTGATCACCTGGACCTGTCACAGCGGCAACAACCAGAACTGGACCCAGGTGCGCTGACGGGGTAGCGCTGAAACCACAGGGCCCGCCGTCGCGGTTTGCGACGGCGGGCCCTGTGCCGTTGGGGCCACCCCATTCTGCGGTGACCCACCTCAAGAGCTCAGAAGCTCACATCCCCCCGACCCTCAATAGACGCCCACGGCGTTGAGGTACCAGCCCTTGAAGCGGTAGTCGGTGTGGCGCAGGTCGTCGCTGAAGCTGGTGAAGTTGTAGCCCACCCCCAGACGGAAATAGGGGGTGATCTGCTTGTCCACGCCCACCAGCCAGCCCGAACGCGTGTTCTTGTCCTGCACCGTCTTCAGCCAGCGGTGTTCAACCAGGGCGTCCCAGGACTGAAGCATGTGCATGCGCACCTGGCCGGCGGCGAAGTGCCGGGTGTTCTTGTACCAGGCGCCGGTGTTACGGCCCTCGCGCAACTCGCCGTTGCGGTAGGCGTATTTGCCGCCCACCTCCCACAGCGGGTTGATGCGGTAGAGCAGCTCGTTGGCGAGGATGTGCGCGCGCTGGTCCACCTCGTTGTTGGCCACGCCCGAGGTGGGCGACACCTGCGTCAGCGCGCCCAGGTCGTACACATAGGTGTATTTGCCCAGCCAGGCCCAGCGGTTGTTGCCCGCGGGGCGGTAGGCCAGCCCGAAGTTGGCTTCGGTGAAGCGCGCTTCGTCCACGCTGGAGAGCTTGTCCTGGGTGAGCGAGGTCCTGAGGCGGACCGCCGTGCGCCAGTCTTCGCTGAACTTGTGCTTCAGGCCCACGCTGAGCAGGTACTGGTCGCGCGACTGCGCGCCCCGGTCGCTCCGGACCTCGAAGCGCGGCGTGAAGCTGGTGCGGTTGTCGTTGTAGCTGGCCAGCACGGTGCCAGAGCGGCGCGTGGTTTCGCCACCCGCGGCGTGCTCGATCCGGCTTTGCGCGTAGCGGAAGCCCAGCTGCCAGTGCCGCGCGACGTTGTAGTCCAGACCCAGGTTCTGGCCCCGCCCGTCTTCATTGGCCCGGTGGCTCAGCTGCGCCTCCTGGAACAGGCTCAGGCCGCCGCCCGCGTTCCAGCGCTGCCCCACCGAGAAGGTGCGACCGGCCCCGTCCTCCAGGAACTCGCTGCCGAAGATGTCGCCGGGCTGGTGGGCATACGTGTAGCGCGAGTACAGGTTGTAGTCGGGCGTGAGGTAGTAGCTGCCTTCGAGCTTTCCGGCCAGTCCCAGCGTGCCGGTGGAGACCTCGCCGGTGGCGGACGAGCGCTCGCCAAAGCGCCGGGTCGCCCCCACGCCGTAGCGGTCGTTCTTCAACCCTTCGTCGCTTTGCAGCGTGCTCTGCACAAAGCCGTACGCCTCGGTGCGGCCGCTGAGCTTGCGCTTGTAGCGCAGGCCCGCGTAGGTCGCGGTGCCCACGCCGGCGCCGGCCTGCGCGTCGGGGTCGGCAAACTCTTCGCTGGCCTCGGAGCTGCGAACCTGGCGCAACTCCAGCCCCAGGCTCTGCTTCTCGTCCAGGTACCAGTTGCTCACCAGCTGGACCTGGTCGAGCCGGTTCTGCCCCTCGACTTCACGGCGGCTCAGGCGTGCCCCGACGTCCAGATCGGTACCCACCTCGGCCATCGTCTCGACCCCGGACTCGCGGCTGCGCAGCCCCCCGGTCTCGGCCCGCGCCGTGGAGTAACCGGCCTCGCGGTCCTTGTACCAGGCCCCGGCGCTCACGTTCTCCCGCGTCCAGCCCAGCTCGTTGAGGTTGACCCTGGCCTCGACCCCCACGGCCTGGCCGGAGCGTGGCCCGGTTTCCACCTCGGCGGTCCGGTCGGTGTAGGTCAGGCCCCCGTTGTCGGAATAGTGCACGCTGGCCTGGGTCGATTCGCTCTGCGCCACCTCGGCCTTGAGGTAGGTGCCGCGCCCGGCGCGCAAGGTGAGGTCCACCCCATGGAGCTGGTAGTCGTCACCGGCGCGCTCTTCCGACACGTAGGTGCCGCCCACGGCCACGTGGTCGCCGGCCCAGACCTGGCCCCGCCCGCCCGCGACCAGGTTTTCCGAGCCCTCGGGCACGTACTCGTAGTCCACCAGCAAGTGGTTTTCGTAGTCGCCGTCGGCGCTCAGGCGCACGATGCCGAAGCCGCTGTCCAATTCGCTGCGCCCCAGCGGGCGGCTCAGGATGATGCGGCCCTGGATGTAGTCGATTTCGTAGTCGGTGCCGTAGGCCAGGCGACCGCGCTGGACGACCTGGCCGGTGACGGTGTCACGCACCTCGATGCGCAGCTGTTCGGAGCCGCGCAGGATGTCGGTGTGCTTGAGGTAGTACAGGCTGCCCCCGGTGCCCAGCAGCTCGCTGTAGCCCTTGGCGGTCTGGGACTCGGAGGCGAAAACGCTGAGCTGCGACCTGGGGTCGTCGTACGGCGTGGTCTCGTTGCTGCGCCACCTGAGCGCACCGCCATAGAGGGTGCGGTTGTACTGGTTGAACTCGCCACCGCTGATGCCGGTGTTGAAGTTGCCCCACACCGCCTGGTTCTTGTCCCAGTCCAGGCGCAGGTAGAGCTTGCCCTCGCTGTCGGCGTCGCGGTAGCTGGTGGAGTCATCGCCATACACCGGGTAATACTGATCGGGGTCGAGGCGGCGGAAGATGTCCTGCGGCGTGGCCTTGAAGAAGTCGTGGAACAGGTTGTTGAGTTCCTGGTCTTCGGTGTCGGCCTGCGCCGTGAAGAGGTACTTGCCCTGGATCTTGCCCTTGAGGTAGAAGGCCAGACGCCCTTCCTTGAGCAGCTCCTGGTCGAAGCCATCTTCCGCGGCCGCGGGCACGATGTTGCCCGTGACCTGGGATTTGGAGAGATAGAAGTCGGCCATGCCGACCATGAAGAAGTACTCGCCACTGATGTTCACGTCGAGATGGCGCGTGAAGACCGGCTGGCCCGGCAGGCCGTTGACGTCGATCGTCAGCGCATGCGCGCCAATCGGGAGCAGGAACTCGGAGACGAAACGCTGGTTGACGTCGATGGCCGCGCTCTTGCCATTGATCCGGATGCCGGCCTGGTCGGGGATGTCCTGGCCAAAGATGCGCACGATCGACCCCGACAGCGGGATGTTCTGCTTCACCAGGCCGTTGACCAGTTGCGCCTCGCGCGCCAGGCGCTGGTCCAGCGTGAAGCCATCGGCCAGCTCATTGCTCTGGCTGATCAGCTGCTCCCGGGCGACACGCCACTCTTCCTCGGTGTACAGGCGCACCGTGCGCGCCTGGGTTTCGTCGGCCTGTCCACCCTGGCCATAGGCCCGCACCAGATAGACCAGGGTGTCGCCCGGCCGCAGCCGGTGGCCCGCGGGCAACTGGCCGTCCCACTGGATCACCCCTTCGCCGCTCACCGGCACGGGCAGCCGCACCAGCGGCTTGACCAGATCGGTGTCGCGCCCGCTGTAGATGAGCAGCTCCATGCGTTCGATGAAACTGGCGTAGTTGTTGCTGACGTTGAAGCTCAGCCCCTCGACCAGCCGGTCGTCTCGAAGACCCGCGATGCTCTGGCCCGAGACGTTCATCTGCGGACTGAGGTTGGCCGGGTCTTCGGTCGCCCACACCCGGCCTCCGCCGGGCAGGGACAGGACCTGCCCGGGCCTGACCACCGGCTTGGCCGTGGTGGTTGCGGCCACGTCCTGCGGTTGCCCCGCCCCGGGCGCCCCTGCCGCCTGCGCCAGGGGCGCACGCTCGACCGCCTGGGCGCTCGCGGCCAGCGGCGTCAATGCGAAGAGCGCGCCCAGCGGAACCAAGGCGAGGCCATGGAGCCAGCCCGTGCCCTGGCTTTGGCGGCGTGCGCACAGCAGACGTTCGATGTGATTGGATTGGGTGTTCATCTTGCGGTCATCCGTACTGGGGTCTGCGGGGTTCGGCGCCATCACTTGGCCGCGGGGGCAACGGCAGGCGTCTGCGTGCCGAACCCGACGCCAAAGTCAAAGCGCACCATCAGGCCCCCCGTGAGGCGGCGCACCAGGGGATTCGCCGTGATCACCCGGGCGCCCGGCGGCAGGCTGACCGGATCGACCTTGAGCACGAAGTTGCGCCCGTGGGCACGTTCCCCAACATCGATGTCTTCCAGGTGGAATCGCCCGTAGCTGTCCGTCTGCACCACCAGGCCTTCGGGGCTGGCCAGACGCACACCGGGAATACCCACTTCGGAGACCCCGTGGTTGGTGATGACGTAGTCGACACGGTGTTTGCCCTCCAGCGGCGTGACCGTGCGCTGCACGCGCAGGTCCTGGAGGTTCAGGCCGGCGGCCACATCGCCCGAGTGTTCGTAGCGCACTTCACCGCTGGGCCTCACGACGATTCGGGTTCCGTCTCCACTGGTGATCACGCTGTCACCGCTGAACACCGGTTCCGTCACCCACTGGCTGATCACCACCCGGCGCAGTGGCACCGTCTCGTCGTCGCCCTCGCGCCCACGGACCGTGCCGATGCGGATGCCGTGCAACAGCGGCGCGTTCGCGTCCGGTTCGGGCTGCGCGCCCTGCCCGCGGTCCACCGTGGTGGAGCCAGCCACGTACACCGCCGGATCGATGCCGCCCTGGATGCGCACATCCTGCGCGTCGGCGCTGTCCTGCCAGCCGTCGCCGTCCTGGTCGATGAACACCTTGCCGATGATGGAGGTCTCATCGGCATCGGCGTCAGCGATCACCACCACCACGGCCTTGGCCGTGTTGCCAACCTTCCCGCCCTCGGGATCGGCCGTGCTGCCGGCCTTCCCGACCACGAGGAACGGATCGGCCGTGTTGACGGCCTCGCCCCGGCGCGCGTTGGCGCCCACCCGCATCAGGTAGCTGATGTACGCCCGGCCGTTGCCCGCCAGGTCGATCTGGCCCAGGGTGATCGGGCCGGTCCCGTCGACCGAGCCGCGCGTGTCCTCGTCCTGGAAGCGCACGCTGCCCGGCACCAGGCTGAAGCCCTGTGGCGGCGTGTCCACGATCCGCAGGCCGTCCACCTCGCCGTCGTTCTCGGTGAGGTTGTCCACCTGCAGGGTGTAGGACACAAAGTCGCCCACGCGGACCTGCTTCGTCTGCGCCGTCTTGATGACCCGGACCTGCACTTGGCACTGCTTGACCGTCACCACGATCCGGGCGCTGTCGCAGTTGTTCGACACGCTGCGCTGGCAGATCCTGTATCCGATGACGTAGGTGCCCCCTGGCGTACCGCCCGGCACCTTCACCTCACCCGTGGCCGTGTTGAGAACGGGCACAGGCTTGCCCGGCTTGGCGGGCTTGGCCGCTGAGGTCACCGTGCCCAGCACGTCGGCGGCACGGATGGGGCGGCCGTTCAGGGTGTCGTTCTTGTAGGCGTTGCCCACCACCACATCCGATTTCGGGCACATGACCTCGCCGAAGTCATCGTCCTTGGCCCGTATCACGGCGGGGACCACCTCCGTCGTCAGCGTGACGCGGCACTGGGCCTCCTGGCTGCCCGAAACGCACATGTTGTCCGTGACCGTGGCCACGTTCATCACCCGGCGCGCCCGCACGTCCGCCGCGGTGACCGTGTAGGTGCCCTGGAGCACACAGTTCTGGCCCGGCAGCACGCTGGCACAGACCACATTGCCGGGGTTGATCAACGGATCGCTGATCACCACGTCGGCGAGCGCCACGAAGCCCGAGTTGCCCACGGTGATGCGGTAGGTCAGGGTGTCGTTCATCGACACCTGGCCGTTGCCGTCCTGGTCCGCGTTGCTCACCAGCTCTTTCACCAGGGTCTGGCTCGGGTTCGCCGTGACCGCCATGGCAAAGCTGCGGCTCGACACCTGGCTGTTGGCGTCGGTGGCGGCCACGGTGAAGTTGAAGGCACCCACCTGCGTGGCGGTGCCCGACAGCAGGCCGGTGGCGCTCAGGCTCAGGCCCGCGGGCAGCGCGCCCCCGGTCAGCGCGAAGCTGTAGGGCGCCACGCCGCCGGTGGCGGTGATGAGCTGGCTGTAGGCCTCGCCGGCCACCGGCTCAGGCAGCGTGGCCGGCGCCATCACGATGGTCGGCACGGCCACTTCCACCACGTAGTTCTGCGCGACCGCGAAGGGCGACCCCACGCCGGTCAGCACACTGTCGGTCGACGTGATCGTGACCGGATAGCTCCCCGGTGCGGTCGGCGTGCCCGACAGCATGCTGCCGCTGAAGTTCAGGCCCGTTGGCAGAGCGCCGGTCAGCGCGTAGGTATGCGGGCCCGGGCTGCCGCTGGTGGTGAAGCTCTGCGTGTAGGCGCTGCCATAAGGGGCCGTCAGCGTGCCGGCGGCTGGGGACACCGCCAGCGTCGGTGCGCCGACGACCAGGGTGTAGGCACGGCTGCCGACCTGGCTGAAGTTGTCGGTCGTGGTGATCGTGAAGTTGAAGCTGCCGACCTCGGTCGCCGTGCCCGTGAGCGCGCCCCCGCTGCCCAGGGTGAGGCCCGCGGGCAGGCTGCCGCTGGAAAGGGCGAAGCTGTAGGGCGCAATGCCCCCGCTGGCCGTGAGGGTCTGGCTGTAGGCCACACCGGGGGTGGGATTCGGCAGCGTCGCCGGGTTGACCACGACGGTCGGCGCGGCCACCTCGATGGTGTAGTTCTGCGTGATCGAGAACGGCGCGCCGGTGCCGGTCAGGCCAGAGTCGACCATCATGATGCTGATGTTGAAGCTGCCCAACTGCGTCGGCGTGCCCGAGATCGTGTAGCCGCTGATCGACAGGCCGGTCGGCAGGGAGCCGATCATCACCCGGTTGTACGGGCCCGGGCTGCCACTGACGACAAAGGTCTGGCTGAACGGCACGCCATAGGGGGCGCTGAGCGTGCCCGGGGGCGGCGTCATGGTCAGCGTGGGCGGGTCCACCACCAGGGTGTAGGCGCGGCTGCCGGTCTGGCCGTTGGCGTCCGTCGCGGTCACGGTGATCGAGAAGCTGCCGGCCTCGGTCGGCGTGCCGCTCAGCGCGCCCCCCGTGCTCAGGGTCAGGCCGGCGGGCAGGCTGCCGGCGCTCAGGGAGAAGCTGTAGGCGGCCACGCCACCGCTGGCGGTGAGGGTCTGGCTGTAGGCCGTGCCGGCGGTGGCATCCGGCAGGGTCGCCGGACTCACCACGATGGCCGCGGCGGCCACGGTCAGGGTGTAGTTCTGCGCGATCGAGAACGGCGCGCCGGTGCCGGTGGAGCCGGTGTCGGTGGCCGTGATGGTGAAGTTGGAGCTGCCCGGCACGGTGGGCGTGCCCGAGACGGTGTTGCCCGAGAAGCTCACGCCGGTCGGCAGGGAGCCCGTCAACGCGTAGCTGTACGGACCGGTGCCGCCACTGGCCGTGAAGCTCTGGCTGTAGGCCGCGGCGTAGGGCGTGTTGAAGGTGGTGGCGGCCGGGCTCAGCGCCAGACCGGGCGCCGCCACGCTCAGCACGAAGGCCTGCCCGACCGTGTAGGGGCCGTTGCCGGTACTGCTGTCGGTGGCGAAGACGTTGAGCGTGAAGCTACCGGCCTGGGTCGGAGTGCCGGAGACGGTGACGCTGTTGGCCGTGGTGCCGGTGATCGACAGACCCGCCGGCAGGTTGGTCACCTGGAAGCCGCTCCAGGGCTGCGCCCCCCCGTTCCAGGTGAAGGTCTGGGTGTACGGGGCGCCGACGGTGGCGGCAAACCCGCCACTGGGGGTGATGGTGATGACCGGGTCGTTCACCGTGACGGTGACCGTGGCCGGCGCCGAGGTGCCGCCGCTGTTGGTCGCCGTGTAGGTGAAGCTGTCCGGGCCGGCGTAGCCGGTGGTCGGCTGGTAGGTGATGCTGGTGCCGCTGGCGATGGCCGTGCCATGGCTGGGGGCGGTGCCCACGGCCACCGAGGTCGGCGCACCGCCGGTGACGTTCAGCGTGACCGGCGTGGCGGCCGCGTTGTAGGCCACGGTGAGCGACACCGCGTTGGCCACCGGCGGAATGTCGATCACGGTGATCGCATACGCCTGGGTCGCGGTGTACGGGCCGGTGCCCGTGCTGCTGTCGGTCGCGGTGATGCTGAAGTTGAACGTGCCCGGCGCGCTGGGGGTGCCGGTGATGGCGCCGCTCGCGGCGTTGAGGGTCAGGCCGCCCGGCAGTGCACCGGCGGTGACCGCGTAGCTGTACGGTGCCGTGCCACCCGAGGCCACCGTGATGCCGTCTGCGTAGGCCGTGCCGACCGTGCCACCGGCCAGGCTGGTCGCCGGCAGGACGATGGTGGGCGGGGTCACGACGAGCGAGTAGGCGCGACTGCCCGCGAACGGGCCCGGGAAGGGACTGCTGTCGGTGGCGGTGGCGGTGAAGTTGAAAGTGCCGCCGGCCGTCGGCGTGCCGCTGAGCACGCCCCCCGAGGACAGACTCAGACCCGCGGGCAAGGCGCCGGCCGTCACCGCGAAGCTGTACGGCGACACGCCGCCGCTGGCGGTGAGGGTCTGGCTGTAGGCCACGGTGACCGCGCCGTTGGGCAGTGTGCTCGGGCTGACGGTCACCGGCACGTCGTCGTTGGTGATGGTGCCGACGCCCTGGTTGTCAGCGATGGTGGCGTTGGTCGCGCCACTGAGGTTGACGAAGAAGGTTTCGTTGGCCTCGGGCACGGTTTCGCCCGCCACCTGCACCGTGATGGTCTGCGTGGTCTGGCCCGGGGTGAAGGTCAGCGTGCCGCTGGCGCTGGTGTAGTCGGCCGGCTGTGTGGCGGTGCCGTCGGCGGTGGCGTAGTTGACGCTGACGGTCTGGCCACTGGCCGCACTCAGGGTGACGGTGAAGACGGCATTGGTGGTGCCACTGTTGCCCTCGACCACGGTGACGTCGTTGATGGACAGGCTCGGCAGCGGATCGTCGTTGACGATGGTGCCCAGGCCCTGGGCGTCCGCGACGACGGCGTTGACCACGTTGGTGACGTTGACGAAGAAGGTCTCGCTGGGTTCGTTGAGCGTGTCGCCGTTGATCAGCACGGTGAAGGTGTAGGTGCTGCTTCCGGCGGGGATGGTCTGGCCGGTCAGGCTGTTGGCGACGTAATCCACGCCCGCCGTGGCGGTGCCGTTGGCGGTGGCGATGTCGAAGGTCACGCCGCCCGGGCCGGCCGGCTCGCTGAGGCTCACCGTGAACGTGGCGTTGGTGGTGCCGGCGTTGCCTTCGGCCAGCGTCACGTCGTTGATGGTCAGCGTCGGCAGGTCGTCGTTGAGGATGGTGCCGGTGGCGCTGGTCGGCACACCCACGGTGTAGCCCGTGCCGGCCGCGAGGGTGATGCTCACCGTCTCATCGGTTTCGATGGTGGCGTCGGCGGTCGGGTTGACCGTGATGGTGCCGGTGGTGTTGCCCGCCGCAATGACCAGCGGCGAGGTCACGGCCGCGTAGTCGGTACCGGAGGTGGCGGTGCCACCCACGGTGTAGTTGACCGACAGCGAGGAAAACGACGCCTGGTTCAGGGTGACGGTGTAGACCAGGTTGCTCGCGCCGTCTTCGGCCACGCTGGCGGGCGAAACCGCGATCGTGGCGCTGGGCACGTCGTCGTTGAGGATGGTGCCCGTGGCGCTGGCGGGCGCGCCCACGGTGTAGCCGGTGCCGGCGGCGACGGTCAGGGTGACGGTTTCATCGGTCTCGACCGTGCCGTCGACCGTGGGGTTGATGGTGATCGTCGCCGTGGTCGCCCCGCCCGGGATACTGACGGTGGCAACGCCGCCGGTGTAGTCCACGCCCGAGGTGGCGGTGCCACTGGTGGTGATGTTGACCACCGTCGCCGAGGCCAGGTTCAGGCTGCGGGTGACGGTGTAGACGAGGTTGGTCGCGCCGTCTTCGGACACGCTGGCCGGGGAAACCGCGATCGACACCGACGGCGGCGGGCTGACGTTGAGCGTGAAGGATTCAAGCTCGAAATAGCTGCCCGGTCCGGTGCTGGCGTCGGTGACGCGCAGCGTGACCGGGTAGGCGCCGGTCGCGGCGGCCGTGGTGCCGCTGATCACGCCGGCGCTGGAGATCGAAATGCCGGCCGGGAAGCTGCCGGTTTCAAGCAGGTAGGAATGGGGTGCGACGCCACCGATGGCGGTCAGGGTCTGGGAGAACGCCACGCTCTGGATGGCGGTGGCGCTGGTCGGCGTGATGGACAGCGTCGGGTTCTCCACCGTGCCGGTGTAGCCCTTGTCCACGAAATCGCCACCGTTGTCGGTCGAGCGGACGGTGAAGCTGTAGCTGCCGCGCTCGGTCGGCGTGCCGCTGAGCACCCCGGCACCAGACAGGCTGAGGCCGACCGGCAAGGTGCCGGATTGCAAGGTGTAGGTGTAAGGCGCGGTGCCGCCGCTGGAGGTGAGGGTCTGCGAGAACGGCGTGCCGGCGGTCAGGGTTGGCAGCGACGCCGGGGACACCACGATGGCCGAGGCTGGCGGGCTGATGGTGACGTTGAAAGTCAGCAAGTCACCGTTTTCATCTTCCAGCTTGAAGGTGTCGGTGGTGGTCGCGCTGCCATTGTGGGTGTAGGTGACCGTTTGATTGCCAGGCCCGGATTGCGGGCCAAGAATCGCGGTGCCATTTACCGGCTCGTAACCCGGGAAAGGCCCACCCATCCCGAAATTGAACGGGCCATCACAATTGATCAGATCGATCGAGGTCACCGACCCGCCATTGCTCACCGAGAGGTTTTGCGTAGGGCAGTAGGGCGACACCCCCTGGGCCATCGCCAGACTCGGCAGGCACAACGCCATGGAAAGCCAGATCCATCGCGTCAGTGAAAGCGACCACGTGCGCAAGCGGCGCACCCACGAAGACACACCCAGATCCCCAAACCCTGCTGGCATTTTGCCCCTCCCTCACAGTCGTTCTGACCTGAGCTGTTGACTGGATCGGCGCGCAATGCCGGCCAGTAAGACCGGTCAGTATAGTTACAGGGGGCTACAAAAATAGTGGCGAATTGACGACATCTCCGCCCGATTTTTTCTGTTTTTGGGGTGATTTCCGTGAAGGTTTTTACGCAAACGCAAGCCAGACAGACAGACAGCCGGTCGACCACCTTGTGCAAGGGCGTCGTCCGGGCAGGTGTTGCTCCGGACGCCCTGAACGTCAACCCCCAAAGCGCGCCGACCCGCAGCTGGGGCACAGGCAGACCTGGGCACTTGGCACGGCCTTGCCTCCACCGCTCAAAGCACACAGAATGTAACAAGGCGGTGCCACACCCGCACCGCCGCCAACCACCCAGGGAGGATCGAAGTGAGTGACTTCTTCATTGGCCAGGTCATGATGACCGGCTTCAATTTCGCGCCGAAATTCTGGGCGCAATGCAACGGCCAGCTGTTGCCGATCAGCCAGAACCAGGCGCTGTTCTCACTGCTGGGAACGCAGTTCGGGGGCAACGGCACCACCAACTTCGCCCTGCCCGACCTGCGCGGACGCTCACCCGTGGGTTATGCCAGCTCGGTGGACCCGAGTTGGCAGCCCCCCGCGGTGCAGATGGGCCAGACGGGCGGCGCCGAGAACGTCACGCTGCTGTCGAGCAACCTGCCGGCGCACACCCACACCATGGCGGCGTCCAGTGCGGCGGGCGATAGCCGCACCCCCGTGAACGGTCTGCTGGCCACCAGTTCCAACTCCGCGACGGCGGCCAACCTGTACGCCCCCTCGAACGGTGCGCTGGTGGCGATGAATACCCAGTCGGTGGCCACGGCCGGCGGCAACCAGCCGCACCCGAACCTCCAGCCCTACACCGCGATCAATTTCTGCATCGCGCTCAGCGGCATCTTCCCCTCGCGCGACTGACGGCCCGACCCCAGGGCCCCTGACAGATCATTCGGAGCACCGTTTCATGTCCACACCTTATATCGGCGAGATTCGCATGTTCGGCTTCGGCCGCACCCCCATCGGCTGGCAGGCCTGCGACGGCAGCCTGCTGCCGATCTCCCAGTACGAAACCCTGTTCGTCCTCATCGGCACCACCTACGGCGGCGATGGCCAGAGCACCTTCGCCGTGCCCGACCTGCGCGGCCGCCTGCCCATCCACCAGGGCCAGGGTCCGGGGCTGAGCAACTACGTCATTGGCCAGATGGCCGGCACCGAAAGCGTGACGCTGCTGACGACCCAGATGCCAACGCACACGCACACCATGGTCGCGACCACGGGCGCGGCCACCGCACTGACACCGGGCAGCGCCCTGCTGCCAGGCTCGGTCAGCGGCGACGTCTTCTACGCCACCGATGTCACCGGTGCCACTCCCGCCCCGATGTCCGCGCAATCCACCACCATCGCTGGCGGCTCGCAACCGCACGAAAACACCATGCCCACGCTGACGGTGCAGTACTGCATCGCCACCGAAGGCATCTTCCCGCAGCAGGCCTGAACGCAGAACAACCCCACGAAGGAATCAGATCATGAGCGAACCCTTTATCGGCGAAATCCAGATGTTCGGCTTCTACTTCAACCCGCGCAACTGGGCGTACTGCAACGGCGCCACGCTGCCGATCTCGCAGAACACCGCGCTGTTCGCCCTCATCGGCACCATCTACGGCGGCAACGGGACGACCACGTTCCAGTTGCCCAATTTCGCGGCCCGCGCCGGCTGTGAACAAGGCCAGAGTCCGGGGCTCAGCGAACGCGTGCTGGGCGAGACCTTCGGCGTCAACACGGTCACCCTCATCAGCACCGAGATCCCGGTGCACAACCACGGCGTCAACGCGTTCGCCCAATCCGATCGCGCCAAAAAGAGTGGCACGCCTGGCAACAACAGCGCGCTCTCCACGCTGGGCAGCAATACCGCGAGACCGTTCAACGACGCATCACCCAACACCACCTTTGCCCCGAACATGATCTCGCCGAACCAGGGCGGTGGTTTCCCGCACGAAAACCAGCAACCGTATCTCGGCGTGAATTTCTGCATCGCGCTGCAGGGCGTCTTCCCCTCCTTCCCCTGACGTGGCAACCGCCACCCTGCAAAGCCTGGCCCCATTTCCACCGGAGCACGCCGGGCACCTGCCCGAACCCGCGCTCTTCACCGAGCGCGGGTTTTTCTTGCGCGCACTGCGCGATGCGGACCTGCCCCGGCTATGCGATCTCTATGCCAGCACGCGCAGCGAGGAGATGGCCCTGGTGCCCTGGCCGGATGGGGTCAAACGCCAGTTCATCGAACAGCAGTTCACGCTGCAGCACCGGCACTATCTGGCGCACTACCCCGAGGCCTCTTTCTGGGCCATCGAGCACCGGCACAGCGGTGTGGTGGGCAACTGCTATCTGCTGCGCACACCGCCCGAACATCTGATCATTCACATCAGCCTGTTTCCGGACGCGCGCAAGGGCGGGCTGGGCTCGGCGCTGATCCGGCAATGCCAGGCCGATGCGGCGGCCGTGGGATGTGGTGTGCGCCTGCACGTGCTGCAGACCAACACCGGGGCCCGCCAGCTCTACGAACGCCTGGGGTTTGTCGCCGAAGACGGCGAGGGCTCGCACCTGCTGATGCGCTGGACGCCCCGAGAGACGCCGCTCAGTTGAACACCGCCTGGTACAGGAAGCCTGCTTTCTCGTACGCGATGGGCACCAGAAAGATGCCCACCTCGCCCACCCGCGGGTGGTGCATCGGGTAGATTTTCTGCGGGAACACCACGGCGGCGGTGTTGCGGAACAGCAAGGAAAACGGCTGGCGCACCGGATGGGGCGCGCCGGTACCGATGGGCCGGGCTTCGACCAGCACGAACTCCAGGTGCACGTCGTCCAGCCGGGTGGCGAAGGGCTCGTTCACGCAGCCCGAAAAATGTTCCAACGTCAGCAGTTCCATGAAGTGAGGCTCCCTGCCCCACACGCAGAGCAGCCGCGCATTATCGCTGCCGGACGCGAGCGCCATGGGCGTCGCGGCGCTCGCGAGGCACGACCCCGGGGCAGCCCGTTGCAACACCCTGCCATCGACCTTCATCGCGCGCCCCCCATGCGGACCACCGCACCCACGCGGCTGCGCGTGAGCAACAGCAGCGCCACTGCCGCCACCGCAAAGCCAGCACTGAGCAAGGGGACCGCGCTGGCGTCCTCGCCCTCGACGATGAACGAGGCCATCAGCGGCCCGAAGGCGCTACCCAGCAGTTGGGCCGCCGGCACCAGGCCGGCCAGGCGGCCGCTGGGGTCGGCGCGGAACGCCAGGCCGATGTGGAACGGCAGCATGAACAGCCACACGAAGCCGAACAGCGCGCAGGCGAGCGCGAAGTCTCGTGTGCCGCCGCCGGGCAGCTGGTGGATGGTGGTGGTGACGGCGGCCAGCAGCAGCGAGCAAGCCACCAGCGTCGGCACCACGGGCAGGCGGCGCACCGCCAGCGCCGCCACGCTGCCGCCCACCACCTGCATCGCCAGCACGGCGGCGATCAAGGTCTGCGCGGCGCGGGCGTCGAAGCCCGCGGCCTTGCCCAAAGGTTCCAGATAGGCCCAGAACGAACCCAGCGTGGCGAGCTGCAGGAAGATGACGGCCAGCGGCAACAGCGTCGCCGCCGACCAGCGAAAGCCCGACACCGCAGGCGGCGCCAGCGGTGACAGCCGCGCCGGCTGCAGGAAGGCGAGCTGGCATGGCACAAGCGCCAGCAGGCCCAGCGCCACGAAGCCGCCGGGCCAGCCCCAGCGCGGAATGATGGCGTTGGCCAGCACGACGCCCAGCAAGGCCTGGGCAAGGGTCTGCGCGACGAAGAAGACGCCGGCCACCCGCGCCGGGTTGGCGGTGCGCACGACCACGCCGGTGGTGCCCCAGACCAGCACGCCTTCGGCGAGGCCGGCGGCCGCGCGCACCCCCGTCATCGCGCCGTCGCCCGTGGCCTGCAGGGTGAGCAGGTCCAGGCCCGCGGCGCACAGCGCGGCGAGGATGGTGATCAGCCGCAGCCGCGCGACGGGCAGCAGGGTGTCGCCGAGCACCACGCCCAGCCCCAGCATGATGATCTCTGCCATGGCCACGATGCCCACGCCCTCCAGGCTGACGTGGCCGGCCTCGACCAGGGCACCGAGCAGGATGGGCTGCACGCCCACCATGAGCACGGCGATGGTGCCGATGGCCAGCGCGCCGGCCAACTGCACAGGGGAAACGCTCGGATCGGGTCGGGATGACATGGCAGGCCCCTCCAGGGTGGGTCAGTAACCGTTGCTCTCTTCGGGCAGATGCCCTTGCACGAACCGCGCCGCCGCGCGCTGGCGGTCTTTCGCCAGGCGCCGGTTGGCCACCAGGCGAACGATCCAGGGCAGCGGGCGCACGCGCCCGTTGCCGGCCACGGCCAGCACATAGGCCTTGGCGCACTTCTCGAACAGCTCGGCGTTGAGCGCCAGGCGCAGCGCGGTCATGCCCAGGCAAACCGGTCGACCCCGCAGCAGCAGCACATTGCCGCCTTGCCGCAGCACCGCCGTGGCATCGCCCACGCTCGCGCTCGGCGGCCCCATCGGTCCCAGATGGCGCGCCTGCTCGTCAAACACCTGCGGCATCGCCCCCCCGAAATCCGCCAGGCAGCGCCCGAAGCGGCCACCGCCTTGGGCGATGACGCCCACATCGCCCCGCGCGGCGTAGACCGCGGCATGCGCCTCTGCGTCACGGTGTGCCGCGCGCCAGACCAGTCGCTGCGGTGCGCTGTCGCGTGCGAGCCCGAACCACATCGCCTCGGTACCAGGGATGCGCAAGGACAGGCTGGCGTCCTCGCCTTCGAGCAGGCGCTTGGCCTGCAGCCGGTCGCGCAGCCCGGCCCATTGCGCGCGCAGGTCTTGTTCGATGTTCATCGCCTCACACCAGCTTGAAGACGTCTTCGAAGCGGTTCAGCGCATCGTCGATCACGGCGTCGGTGTCGGCCAGGCTCGTGTAGATGCGGCTACCCGCCAGGGTGATCAGGCCGTGGGCGGTGTAGGCCGCGCCCATCTCTTCCATCATGTGCTTGCGTCGTTTGGCTTCGTTCTTCACCTTCAGCAGCTTCCACAGGCTGCTGGTGTCGAGCAGCAGCACGCCCGAGGTCTGCAGGTGCACGATGGAGCCCATGTTGTAGGTCACGTAGGGTAGGCCCAGGCGGTTGATGATCTCCTCCAGCCCCTGGCGCAGGCGGTCGCCGGCGCAGCCCGCCACGCCAGCGGCGTCGGTGCGCTGCGCTTCCAGCAGCGCATAGTAGCCAGCCACGCACGACAGCGGGTTGGCCGACAAGGTACCGCCGACAAAAGCACGCTTGGTGGTGGCGCCGATGCCACCCACCAGCATCATCATGATGTCCTTGCGACCGCCGATGGCGCCGGCCATCGGGTAGCCGCCGGTCAGGCACTTGCCGAGCACGGTGAGGTCGGGCTTGACGCCGAAGTAGGCCTGCGCGCCGCCCATGCCGACGCGAAACCCCGTGACCACCTCGTCGAAGATCATCAGCGCGCCGAACTCGTCGCAGAGCTTGCGCACCTGGCGGTTGTAGTCGGGGTGCACGGGGCGGGTGCCGCTCTCGGGGCCCAGGGGCTCCAGCAGCACGGCCGCCGTGCCGCCGCGCAGGCGGTTCCAGCGCAGCTGGCTGCGCAGCGCGTCCAGGTCGTTGGGGTTGCACTCCTGGGTGTTGCCGGTGGCGCCACGCGGGATGCCCACGGCCTCCATGCGGCCGGTCTTGGGCAGGCGCATGCCATACACCAGCTGGTCGCTCCAGCCGTGGTAGGCACCACCCACCTTGATGATGCGCTTCTTGCCGGTGTAGGCGCGCGCCAGGCGCACCGCGCCCATCACGGCTTCGGTGCCCGAGCCCAGCAGGCGCACCATGTCCACGCCAGGCATGCTCTGGCACACCAGCTCGGCCAGCTTGACCTCGTATTCGTGCAGCAGGCCGGTGACGGGGCCACACGAATCCAGCACCTCGTTGACCTTCTCGCGCACCGCCGGGTGGTTGGAGCCCAGCAGCGTGGGGCCGCCGGCCTGCAGGAAGTCGATGTAGCGGTTGCCGTCCACGTCGGTCATGTGGGCGCCATCGGCCTGGGTGATGGCGAGCGGGAACGGGTGGTTGAAGGCCAGGTTGTGCTGCACGCCGCCCGGGATCACCGCCTTGGCCTGCTCGGACAGGCGCCTGGAACCTTGGCAGCGCTCGTCGAAGTAGCGCATCACCTGCGGCATCTTGTCGGCGCGGATGGGCCGCATGGGCTGCTTGACCAGTTCGGCAAAGCGGCGGTAGAGCGTGTCCACGTCGGGCCAGGTCGAGATGGCGGAAGTGCCAGGACGAGGGGCGGTGGCAGCCGATGCGGCGGTGTGTACGGAGGACAGATTGCTCATGGTGGATGGGCGGATGGATGGCAAGGAGGAATCAGGCCGCCAGCGCGTCGGCGACGCGCCGCAGGGCGGCCTGCATGAAAGGCTCCCGTTCGCTGCGCGCAGCGATGCGCTGCAGCAGCAGGGAGGTGCACAGGGTTTCGAGCTCTTCCACCGCCTGCAGGGCCGCGTCGGACGTGGCGCCGCAGCAGAGCACGCCGTGGTTGAGCATCAGGTAGGCGTTGGTGTCCGGGCGCAGCTGGCGGGCCAGCTTGGACGACAGCCAGCCGCTGCCCGAGGGGGCGTAGCCCGCCACGGGAATGCGCTCGCCCAGCAGCCGTCGCAGGGGGCCGGGCGGCACCTCCAACGGCCGGCCCAGCAGGGCGCAGGCGCTGGCCACAGGCTGGTGGGTGTGGATGCTGGCCTGCACGTCGGGGCGCGCCCTCAGCACGCGCGCGTGCAGGCCGCTTTCGACCGACGGCGCACGTTCTCCTTCGATCTGCGCCAGGTCGGCCAGGCGCAGCACACACACATCGGCCGCGGTCATCGTCAGGTAGTCGGTGGCCGAGGGCGTGACGGCGATGTGCTCGGCATCGATGCGCAGCGCGATGTTGCCGCCGGTGCCCGAGAAGTGGCCACTGTGCGAGAGTTCGATGCACAGCTCGACCACGGTCTGGCGGATGTTCTGCGTGTTCATGCGGCGGCCCCCTGCGGTGCGTTGATGCGGTGGTACAGCGGCGCCAGGCGGGTGCGCACTTCCTTGAAGGTCTCGAACTGGTCGCCGTACAGGCGGCGCAGCGCGCTGGAAGGCTCGTAGACGGCCCGCGTGCGCCGCAGGTGACCCAGGTCGGCAAACGACAGCGCGCCCATGCCCACCCCGGCGATGAAGGTGGCGCCGATCGCATTGGTCTGGATCGGGTTCTCCAGCTGGCGGATCGGCTGGCCGGTCACGTCGGCCATGATCTGGCACCACACGTCCGACTGCGCACCGCCGCCCACGGCGGTGATGGTGCCGGCGTTGCGCCCGAGCAGGCGCGCGAACGGCTCCAGCATCCAGCGTGTGTTCAGCGCCACGCCTTCGAGGAAGGCGCGGAAGATGTCCTCGCGGGTGTGCTCCAGCGACATGTTGAGCAGCCCGGCACGCAGGCGCGGGTCGTCCACCGGCGTGCGCTCGCCCAGCAGCCAAGGGGTGTAGATCAGGCCGCGTGCACCTGGCGGCACGCGCGCGGCGATGCGGTTGAGCACCTCGTAGACGGCAGGGTGTTCCTCGTCGCTGGCCAGTTCGTCGGGGTGGTAGAGGATGCGGTCACGCAGGAACGAGAGGTTGGCCCCGGCCGTGGACTGCAGCGCCATGGCCAGGTAGCGCCCGTCCACCGCGCTGGGCACGGCGGCGATCTTGTGGCGCACGTCGGTCTTCATGAACGGCACGTGCGCGCCCAGCCAGGACGAGGTGCCCAGGTACAGATGGGTCTCGAAGTCGCCCACGGCCGCGCCCACCGCAACGGCGGAGTTGTCCACGGCGCCGGCGACCACCACCGTCTTCGGGCCCAGGCCCAGGGCCTGGGCGACGCCAGGCAACAGCGGCCCCAGCACATCGGTGGAGTGCACGAGGTCCGGCAGCTTGGCCGCGTCGATGCCGAGCAGGCGGATCAGGCTGGCGTCGTAGTGGATCTGGTGCGGGTTGCGGTTGTCGGTGACCCACGAGGTGACCGCCGAATCCTGCGTGGCGCAGAAGCGGCCGGACAGGCGCAGGTTCAGGTAGTCCAGCACGTTGAGGAACTTGTGGGTGCGTTCGTAGCGCTCGGGCTCTTCGTCGCGGAGGTAGGCCATGTGCCCGGCCGAGTCGCGCCCCGAAAGCGACGGCGCCCCGCCGGTCAACCGCAGCCAGCGCCACAGCTTGAGGGGGCCGTAGCCCTCGATGCTCGGGCCGCGCCCGCGCACACGGCGCGCCATCGCCGCCGCGCCGCGCGAGTCGAGCCAGGTCAGCGCACGCCCCAGAGCCTGGCCGTTGCGGTCGACGCACACCGTGCCCTCGGTCTGCGTTGAGCAGCACACCGCGACCACGCGGCTGCGCAGGCCAGCATTGGCCCCGAGGACCTCGCCCGCGCTGTCGATAAAGGCCGCCCACCAGTCCTGCGGCTCCTGCTCGGCCAGGGCGCCCTGCACGTGCAGCTTCACCGCCCGGAAAGCCCATGCGAGCACGGCGCCATCGAGCGACACCAGGGCGCATTTGCAGCCCGAGGTGCCCAGGTCGACGGCGAGCACGAGGCGCGCGTCGGCCTGGCCGTTTGGCTTGTCGAGCAATGGGGGCATTTCAGTGGCTCCACCGCACGGCGCGCAATCCGCGATGCATGAAGCGGTCCAACCGGGGACACCGCCGGGCCGGCTTCGCCGGACGGCTGGTGTCGCCCCCTTGGGGGTAGCGCGAAGCGCTGCGGGGGTATTCCATCTTTCAGAAGCTGCGCGAGACGGAGAGCACGAGGCGGTCGTTGTCCGTCGCGCGTGCCTTGTCGCCATCGAGCGCGATGTAGAGCTCGCGCACCTTGGTGCGGGTGGTCATCCACTCGGCGCTCCAGTTGAAGCCCCAGCGTTTGTGCGTGATGCCGACCGAGTAGTCGGCGAAGTTCGCTTCCTTGAAGTTGGCGATCTTCTGGTAGCCGCCGTGCAGGTTCAGCGCGGTGGTCGGGTTCAGATCGATCTTGTAGCCCAGGTCGAACAGCCAGCTGCCGCGCGAGTTGTGGTCGCCGCGCGCGTAGCAGGCCAGGCCCGGCATGGGGTCGGCCATCAGCGAGAGCATGGTGCCGCACACGCCGCCGGTGTTCGCGCCGCGATAGGTCTTGGAGATCACGTTCATGGCGCGCGCTTCCAGTGCGCCGTAGCCGATCTCGGCGATGGCGAACGCACTGTCGTACCGGGTGCTGCGCCAGTCCGTGGGCGTGCCGGTCGCCATGTCGAAGCCGTGGGGCGCTTCGAAACTCGCGCCCGGGAACAGCTCGGTGGCCAGGCCCACGCCGTAGTGCCAGCCCTCGGGATCGCCAAAACGGTAGCCGCCGGCGAGCGTGACGCCCAGGCCTTCGCCACCGAGGAACTGCTTCTTGCTGACCGTGGCGAACTCCGCCAGGCCGACGAAGCCGCTTTCGTGCGCGGCCTGCACGCTGAGCTTCGCACCCGGCCGGTTGAACGAGTCGGAGACGCCGCGGCTGCGCTGGTCGGAGGTGGCTTTCAGCTCCGTGGTCACGGCGAAACTGGCCGTTTCCTGGGCGAACGAGGGCACGGCCGCGCCGGCCAGCAAGCTGGCGATGGCGACCGACAGGGGGTGGATCGGATGCATGGGGGACTCTCCTTGGGCGGTGGTTGGGAGGGGGGAACGGGAGGACGGGAGGGGAACGCAGGGGACGGGATCAGGATTTGCAGACCGGCGTGGCGGGCAAGGTGGCCACGCGCTTGAGCTGTTCGGTCTGGCCCAGGATTTCCACGCCCACGAAGGCACGGATGCGCAGCTCGTCGGCCTGGGCGCGCACGGCGCCCTTGTATTTCTTGCCGTCGCGCGGGTCGTAGACCCAGCCGTCGCGCCAGGCGTCCTTGTCGTAGCGCGCGAGCTGTGCGATGCGCACGCCGCAGGTGTCGGCCGGGGTGCCGGCGTCCTTGTCCCAGACGATGGTTCCGCACAGCGCGCCGGGCAGCTCGGCGCAGGGCGCGAAGCGGATCACCGCGTCGTTCTCCGCGGTCATCCACAAACCTTGGGCGTCCTCGGGTCCGGCGGCTTGCGCCGACATGGCCAGGGACCAGCAGACAACGGCGATCAGGCGGGTCAGGGTCTTCATGGCGTGCACCTTTCTTGCGTTAGGACAAGGGGACAAGGAATATTTAGATAGTGATGGCTAGTTTATAGTGATGACTATTGTTTTTGGTGAAAAAAATTACTGGGAGAATCCCTGATGCCAACCCTGCTCCGCCCCATGCCACCGACGCGCAAACCCCAGCCTTCCCTGGTCACCAAGAAGCAGCCCGCACAGCAGCGCGCCACCGAGACCTATGAGCGCATCCTGGAAGTGACGGCGCAGACCCTGGCCGACGTGGGGATCGAGCGGTTGTCGACCAACCTGGTGTGCGAGCGCGCCGGGCTCACGCCGCCGGCGCTCTACCGCTATTTCCCGAACAAGTACGCGTTGTTGTCCGAACTGGGGCAGCGCCTGATGCAGGCCCAGAACGAGCGCGTGGACCGCTGGATCACGCTGGAGGTGTTCAACGGGGGCGTTGAGAGCCTGGAGCGGGCGGTCGAGGGGCTGATCATCGACACCTACGAAGCCACGGTGCAGACCGTGGGCGGGGTCTGGATCATGCGGGCCCTGCGCGCCGTGCCCGCCCTGCAGCAGGTGCGGCTGGCCTCGCACACCGCCGTCACGCAGGAGCAGGCCCGGCTGCTCGCGCAGGCCCTGCCCGAGGCCGACGCGGCCGAGCTGGCGCTCGTCAGCCGCATCGTGGTGGAACTGATCTACGCCACCGTCGAGATGATTTTTGACGAGCCGCTGGACGTGAAGGCCGTGGCCCGCACCGTGGCCGGCATGATCGCCAGCCACCTGACCCGCGTGCGGCCAACAGCCAAAGAGCCGGCCCCCGGCAGCACGGCAAAGCCCGCGACCCGAAAACCCCGTGGCGCCCGGCCCGGCGCATCCACCAACACGAGCGAGCGCTGACCCCACCAGACCACGGCGAACGCCGCCCGACAGCCGTTGGCGCCACCCGCACAGCCCCGCCCGTACCCGGTACGATTCGCGGTACCGCATTCGCCACCGGGCGCGGGCGCCGGCCGCTGCGGCCCGCCCACACCGGCCACCCCCCGTTTTCCCCGCCAGCCCCGGGCTGGCCACCACACCATGAACCACACGCTCCAACCCGCCGGCTGGGTCGAACCCCTCATCGACGACAGCGCGGCCCCGGCCCCGGCGGCCGAACACGGCGCCGCCGGCAGACAGCTGCGCGAGAACCACAAACTGGAAAAGCGCCTGTGCCGCGAAGTCGGCCGCGCCATCGTGGACTACAACATGATCGAGGAAGGCGACCGAGTGATGGTCTGCCTCTCGGGCGGCAAGGACAGCTACGGCATGCTCGACATCCTGCAGAAACTGCAGGCGCGCGCGCCCGTGCGCTTCGAGCTGATCGTGGTCAACCTCGACCAGAAGCAGCCCGGTTTCCCCGACCACATCCTGCCGGCCTACCTGACCCGGCTCGGCGTGAAATTCCACATCGAGAACCAGGACACGTATTCCATCGTCAAGCGCGTGATCCCCGAGGGCAAGACCATGTGCAGCCTGTGCAGCCGGCTGCGCCGCGGCATCCTGTACCGCGTGGCCAGTGAACTGGGCGCGACCAAGATCGCGCTGGGCCACCACCGCGACGACATCCTGCAGACCCTGCTGCTCAACATGTTCTTCGGCGCCAAGCTCAAGGGCATGCCGCCCAAGCTGGTGAGCGACGACGGCCAGCACGTGGTGATCCGCCCCATGGCCTACGTGGCCGAAAAAGACCTCACCCGCTGGGCCGAGGTGCGGCAGTTCCCCATCATTCCCTGCACGCTGTGTGGCAGCCAGGAAAACCTGCAGCGCAAGCAGGTCGGTAACTTGTTGAAAGAGTGGGAAAAGAAGTTTCCAGGCCGGGTCGAGAACATGGCCTCGGCGCTGCAGAACGTGGTGCCCAGCCACCTGATGGACCGCGCGCTCTTCCCCTTCCAGACCATCCACGCCACCGGCCAGGCCAGCGAAGACGGCGACAAGGCGTTTGACGACGAACCCCTGCCCATGCCGGCCGCCCCGCCGGCGGACACCTGGCCCGAAGCCGAGGCCGCCGGGAACGCGGCGGTGGGCAAAGCGGTCATACCGATTGCGTCGGCGCACTGACCCAACCCGGTCCGCCGCCGGACCGCGCCACCCGCCGCAGGAGACCCCATGACCGTTCGACCTTCGACCGCCCGAACCACCGCATCACGCCCCGGCCTCGCTCGTGGCCTGCGCAGCGCCCTGGTCGCGCTCACGCTGCTGGCCCTGAGCGGCTGCGCCAGTGTGTACCTGGTGGACAACCAGGTGCAGAGCTTCGCGCGCTGGGGCGACCGGCCCGCCGCGGCCCCGGCGCCCGCCGCCGTGCCCCAGGCACCGCAAAACTACCGCTTCGAGCGCCTGCCTTCGCAGCGCGAGGGCCGGTCCGCCGCCGCACAGGACGAGCTGGAGAACCTGGCCCGCCCGGCCCTGTCGCGGCTCGGCTGGTCACCGGCCGAGACGGCCTCGTCGGCCCCCTGGACGGTGCAGGTCGCCGCGGACACCCTGCGCCTGTCCCGCTCGCCCTGGAACGACCCGTGGTACGGGCCCTGGGGCGGTTTCGGCCTGTCGGGGCATCGCGGCCACCTGGTCAACGTGCACGGCCAGATCGTCTGGGCGCCGATGTTCATGCACCTGGACCCGCCGTACTACAAGCGCGAGGTCTCGCTGGTGATCCGCCACGCGGCCAGCGGCCAGGTGGTGTACGAAACCCACGCCGCCCACGAGGGCCCCTGGAACAGCACGCCCGGGCTGTGGTCGGCCATGATCGACGCGGCGCTGCGCGACTTCCCGACCCCACCCAGCGGTGTGCGGCAGGTCAACATCGAAGTCCCGCGCTAAAACCGACGCGGGGGGTTGCACCTCAGAGGCTGAGAGTTTTTCGGGCGTGTCCGAGCAACGCGCCACAACGCGCCCAATCAAGGCGCAAAGCACAGCCATAGCCCGGGCTATGGCGCGCATTTGCAACGCCGAGTGGGTGCGTTTTGGCGTGGTGAGCGGGCATGAGCGAAAGACTCTCAGCCTCTCAGTCCAGAAACGCCCGGATCGCGTCGCCCAGTGCGTCCATGCTGTCCTGCTTGCCCATCACGTCGCACACCCCGGCCTCGGCGGCGTCGGCGATCAGGCGGTCGTTCACATGGCCCGAGACGATGGCCACCCGCAGGCCCGGGCGCAGCTGCCGCAGCTCGCGCGCCACCTCCACCCCGCAGAGCCCGGGCATGTTCTGGTCCGTCACCACCAGGTCCACCGCATCCTGCGGGTGCGCGCGCAGCCACTCCAGCGCGGCCTCCCCCGACTCGAAGGTGCTCGCCCGGTAGCCCTGCTTGCGCAGCAGGCGCCCCACCAGGAACACCATGGCCTCGTAGTCGTCGATGTAGATCACGTGTTTGCCCGGGTTCACCGGCGCGGCCGCGGGCGCGGCGGCCTCCGGTGGCGCGCCCTGGGCCTCCGGCGGCAACGCGCCGGTGGCCAGCGGCAGGTAGACGTCGAAGCGCGCGCCGGCCCCGGGGCTGCTGTGCAGCGCGATGGCGCCGCGGTGCGCCTTGACGATGCCGTGCACCACCGCCAGCCCCAGCCCGGTGCCCGCGCCCGGGGCCTTGGTGGTGAAAAAGGGCTCGAAGATGCGGCGCTGCGTCTCCTCGTCCATGCCCGGCCCGTTGTCGGCCACGCTCAGGCAGGCGTAGGCGCCGCTGGGCAGCTCGCCGAGCTGCAGCGCCTGCGACGCGTCGAGGCGCACCTCGCGCAGCGCCACCGTGATGTCGCCCGAGCGGCCCTCCATCGCCTGCCAGGCGTTGGTGCACAGGTTCATCAGCACCTGCTGCATCTGGGTGGCGTCGGCCAGCACCGGCAGCGCGGTGGCCGTCAGCCGCGTGACCAGCCGGAACCCGGCGGGCAGCAGCGAACGCATCAGGCCCAGCGCCTCCTCGACCAGCGGCGTGAGCGGCTGGCGCTGCATTTCCTGCGTCTGGCGGCGGCTGAAGGTCAGGATCTGCTGCACCAGCTGGCGCGCGCGGATGGCGGCCCGGCTGATCTCGGCCAGGCTTTCCTGCGCCGGGTGGTGCGCGCCCACGTCTTCGCGCGCCAGCGCCAGGTTGCCCAGGATGGCGGCGAGCAGGTTGTTGAAATCGTGCGCCACGCCCCCGGCCAGGGTGCCGATGGCTTCCATCTTCTGCGACTCGCGCAGCTGCGTCTCCAGCGCGCGCTGATGGGCCTCGGCCTGCTTGTGTTCGGTGATGTCGGTGTGGGTGCCCACCATGCGCAGCGGCTGGCCGTCGTCGTCGCGCCCGATCACCATGCCGCGCGAGAGCACCCACTTCCAGCGGCCGTCCTTGCAGCGCACCCGGTGTTCGTTGCGGTACACCGGGGCGCGCCCCTCGAAATGCGCCTGCCGGTCGGCCCGCATCTGCTCCACGTCGTCGGGGTGGGTCCGGCTGTCGAGCTCGGCGGCCAGGTTGCACAGCTCGTCGTCTTCGTAGCCGAACATGCGCTTGATGCTGCGGGACAGAAACTCCTCGCCGGTCTTCAGGTTCCAGTCCCAGACCCCATCGCCCGCGCTCTCCAGCGCCAGCTTCCACAGCGCCTCGTTCGAGTGCAGGGCGGCCTCGGCGCGTTTGCGGTCGGTCACGTCGAGCAACACGCCCACCCGCAGAAAGCCCTGTTCGTCCGACGACACCGTGCAGGAGCGGCGAAACACCCACTTGATCTGGCCGTCGGGCAGGACGATGCGGAACTCACCCCCGAGGTCCACCGGCCCCTGGCCGATGGACTCCATGTCCTGCCGGAGCAGGGGCATGTCGTCGGGGTGGCGGTAGCGCGCGATCAGCTCGGGGTCGCGCATCAGCTCTTCGGGGCCGAAACCGTAGATGTCGCGCACGCCCGGGCTCACGTAGCGGTATTCGCGCCCGCCGTCGCGGCGCACGTAGACCACGAACACCAGGCCCGGCACCTGCGCGGTGATCTGCCGCAGGCGCTCTTCGCTCTGCACCAGCGCCTCCTGGGCCTGGATGCGTTCGGTGATGTCTTCCACCGTGCCCTCGTAGAAGAGGATGCGCCCGGCCGCATCGCGCACCACGTGGGCGTTTTCGTTGATCCAGATCCGCTCGCCCGTCTTGTGGCGCCGGATTTCGGAAACGAAGCCCCGCACGAAACCGTCGCGCTCCAGCAGGCGCGTGAACTCGGTGCGCCGCCGCGGGTCCACATACCATTCCAGGGCGATGTCTTTCACGCTGGCCAGGAGCTCGGCCTCGCTGCTGTAGCCATTGAGCGCCGCCAGCGCCGGGTTGGAACGCAGCATCCGGCCTTCGGGCGAACTGCGGTAGGCCCCGATGGGCAGAAAGCGGAACAAAGAGGAGAAATCCTCGTCCTGGACACGGGTGTCTGGCGTCATGGGCCGATTCTGTCCGAAAGCCCGCCCACGCATGCGTGAAAAACAGACCGGTTTTCGCGCCTGGCTGCGCCGTTTGCAGCCAGCGGCCAAACCGCTACAGTGCGTGTTTGCACCGACAACCCCACAGGACACCCCCCTTGCAGATCACCCGCATCCTGGCCGTGCGCCACGGTGAAACCGCCTGGAACCGCGACACCCGCATCCAGGGCCACACCGACATCGACCTCAACCCGCATGGCCGCTGGCAGGCCCAGCGGCTGGCGCGCGCGCTGGCCGACGAACCGATCCACGCCATCTACGCCAGCGACCTGAGCCGCGCCCGGGAAACGGCGCAGGCCGTGGCGAGCCGGCACGGCAAACCGGTGCACACCCACACCGGCCTGCGTGAGCGCCACTTCGGCAGCTTCGAAGGCCGCACCTGGGCCGAGCTCGAAGCCCACCACCCCGCGGAAAGCCTGGCCTGGCGCAAGCGTGTGCCCGACTTCGCGCCACCCGGTGGCGAGTCGCTGCGGCAGCTGCAGGCGCGCGTGGTGCACACGGTGGTCGAACTGGCCGCGCGCCACCCCGGCGAACAGGTGCTGATGGTGGCGCACGGCGGCGTGCTCGACATCCTCTACCGCGCCGCCACCCGGCTCGAACTGCAGGCGCCACGCAGCTGGGAGCTGACCAACACCGCCATCAACCGCCTGCTGTGGTCGCCCGAGGGCCTGACCCTGGTGGGCTGGGCCGACACCACCCACCTGCAGGCCGCCGAGGGCAACGACGCGCTGGACGAACGCCACGCGTGACGGAGCCCGCATGACCAAGACCTTTGCATCCCTCCGATGGCAGCGTGCGCTGGACTGGGTCGGCCACAGCGTCGAGGCCATCGACACCCCGGCGCTGGTGATCGACCTTGACGCCATGGACCGCAACCTGGCGCGCATGGCCGCCTTCGCCGCCGAACGCGGCCTGCGGCTGCGCCCCCACGCCAAGCTGCACAAGAGCGCCGAGCTGGCGCGGCTGCAGATGGCGCACGGCGCCGTGGGCGTGTGCGTGCAGAAGACCGACGAAGCGCTGGCCCTCGCCCAAGGCGGTGTGGGCGACATCTTCATCAGCAATCAAGTGATCGCGCCGGCCAAGCTGGCTCGGCTGGCCCAGGCGGTGCGCGAGCTGCCCACGCGCTTCGCCATCGCGGTGGACAGCGCCCTGGGCATCGCGCGGCTGGCCGCTGCGCTGGCCCACGCCGGCGTGGAGCGCCCCCAGGCCCTCGACGTGTTCATCGAAATCGACGTCGGCCAGGGCCGCTGCGGCCTGCCACCGGGCGAAGCGGCGCTGGCGCTGGCGCGCCAGATCGCCGACCACCCCGCGCTGCGTTTCGCGGGCCTTCAGGCCTACCACGGCCGGGCGCAGCACCTGCGCACGCTGGCCGAACGCCAGCGCGCGATCGAAGGCGCCACCCAGGCCGTGGCCACCACCCGCGACGCGCTGGCCTCGGCCGGCGTCGCCGTGCCGCTGGTCACCGGCGCGGGCACCGGCAGCTTCGCGCTGGAGGCCGCCAGCGGCGTCTGGGGCGAGCTGCAGACCGGCTCCTACCTGTTCATGGACGCCGACTACGCCGCCAACCAACCGCACCCCGAGGCCCCCGCCTTCGAACACGCCCTGTTCGTCAAGACCCAGGTCATGAGCCGCAGCGCGGACCACGCCGTGTGCGACGCCGGCCACAAGAGCCACGCCATCGACAGCGGCCTGCCCCAGGTGAGCTTCCCCGGCGGCCTGCTGTACGCCAACGGCGGCGACGAACACGGCCTGCTGCGCGCCGAGGGCGACACGCCGCTGCCCGGGCTGGGCGAGACGGTCTGGCTGATCCCCGGCCACTGCGACCCCACGGTCAACCTGCACGACGCCCTGGTGGGCGTGCGCGGCGGCCTGGCGGCCGGGCGGGTGGAACGCATCGTGCGCGTCGACGCGCGGGGCGCCGCGGGGTAAAGAAACGCGGAACAGGCCCCCTGCGGCGCGCGCCTCCGCAAGGACCCGATCACCGTTTCCGCGCTACGGCAGCGGAAAGACCCGCGCCTCCAGCCCCAGCGCGCGGATGCGCTCGGCGGCGGCTTCGGCCTGCGGCCCGGTGGTGAACGGGCCGGCGCGCACCCGGACGCGCGGGCCCTTGGCCATCGCCACCGTCTGCGTGAACGCGGGCAGGCCCGCCTCGATCAGCCGGTCGTGGGCTTTCCGGGCGTTGGCGGGGTCGGCGAACAGGCCCACATTGATGGCAAAGCCAGCGGAGGACGGCGCGGCGGGCCGGGCTTCGGCAGCGGTGGAGGTGGAGGCCAGGACGGGCGGCGGCGTGTTGACCGACCCCACAGCCGGCACCCGCCCGGCCGGCACCACCGACCAGGCCACATAACCCCCAACCAGCGCCACCACCAGCATGCCGTTGATCGCCACCAGCCCCCACAGCCGGCGCCGCGTGCTGGCCTGCCGCTCCAGCGCGGCACAGGCTTCGCGCACGGTGCGGGCCTCGCGCACGGCGCGCGTGATGCGGCGGCGGGTCTCGGCGTGCAGCCAGGCACTGCCATAGGCACCCGGCATGGCGATGCTCAACACCAGCAGGGCCCCCAGCATGCCCCACTCCACCGCGGCGGGCCATTGCAGCCAACGCCGGCCCACGCCCAGGACCAGCAGCGACAGCCCTTCCGCGCAGGCCACGTACACCATCGCGGCGATCCAGAGCTGGCGGAACACCAGCCAGTTCAGCGTGAGAAAACCCGCGGCCCAGTTCCACGCCGGGCCGGCCCGCCCCGCCTCGTTGAAGCGCGCGAACAGCGCGAGGTAGTGCGCCGTGTTCACCGGCCCGATGGCGGCGCGGTACAGCGCGGTCGTGGCGCTCTCCGGGGCGTTCGCGGCGGGCGGCGGGGTGGCGGGCATGCCGGATTCTGGCACGGTGACTGCGGGTTGATGCCAGCGCCGCGCGGTGGCGAAACTCGCCACAATGCCCGCATGCACCGCCCCCGCCAACGAGCGTTTTGCCCATGAGTCCCAGCCAGATCATCGTGCTGGCCACGCCGGTTTTCCTCGCGCTCATCGCCATCGAATTCGTGATCGGCCTGCGCCGCGGCCGCAACACCTACCGGCTCGACGACGCCATCAACAGCGTCTCGCTGGGCATGCTGAGCCAGGCCAGCGCGGTGTTCACGCCGCTGCTCCGGGTCGGCATCTACACCGCGGTGCACAGCAGCCTGGCGCTGGTGCCCGACACCGGTTTCTGGACCACGCTGCCCGGCTGGCTGCTGGCCCTGCTGTTCTACGACTTCCTCTATTACTGGAACCACCGCCTGGGCCACACCGTGGCGGTGTTCTGGGCCGCGCACGTGGTGCACCACCAGAGCCAGGACTACAACCTCTCCACCGCCCTGCGCCAGCCCAGCAGCTACCCGCTGCTGGGCTGGGTGTTCTACCTGCCGATGGCGCTGGCCGGCGTGCCGCCGCTGGTGTTCGTGGTGGTGGGGCTGGTCGATCTGCTCTACCAGTTCTGGATCCACACCGAACACGTGGGGCGCCTGGGCTGGTTCGACCGCGTGTTCGCCTCGCCCTCCAACCACCGCGTGCACCACGCCGTGAACGAGCGCTACCTGGACAAGAACTACGGCGGCATCCTGATCCTGTGGGACCGGCTGTTCGGCAGTTTTCAGGCAGAAGACCCGCGCGAACCCTGCGTCTACGGCACGCGCAGCCCGCTGGCCAGCTGGGACCCGCTCTGGGCCAACGCCGAGGTCTACTGGGCGCTGGGCCAGGATACCTGGCGCACGCGCCGCTGGGCCGACAAGCTGCGCCTCTGGTTCAAGCCACCGGGCTGGCGACCGGCCGACGTGGCGGCGCAGCACCCCAAGCCGGCCTTTGACATCACCGCCGTGACCCCCTACGCGCCCCCGGTTGCCCGCCCGGTGGCGGTCTTCGCGGCCCTGCAGTTCGTGGCCTTGCTGGCTGGCGTGGCGGCGTTTCTCTGGCAGGCCGACACCGCCCCGCTGGCGCACAACCTCGCCGGGTTCGCCGCGCTGCTGGCCGGACTGTGGGCCGTGGGCGCGCTGCTGCAGGGGCGCATCACCATGGGCGAGGTGCTGCTGATCGAATGCGCCGCCTTGTCCATGGCCAGCGCCACCATCGGCTGGCCCACGGCGCACCTGGTCTTCAAACCCCTGAGCATGCTGGTGGCGCTGGGCCTGGTGCTGCGGGCCATGCGCGCGCCCTCAGCCGGCCCGCGGGGCGACCCCTGGCTGCTGGCCGCGCTCGCCGCTTCGCTGGCGGGCGACGTGTTCCTGATGCTCGACGGCCTGTTCATCCCCGGGCTGGCGGCTTTCCTGCTGGCGCACATCGCCTACACCGTGCTGTTCCGCCAGGGCGTGCCCTGGCTGGCGAACCGCCGGGCGCTGGGCGCGGTGGCCACCGTGGGGCTGGGCATGTACGCCGTGCTGTGGTTCGGCGGCCTGCCCACCGGGCTGCGCGGGCCCGTGGCGGCCTATGTGCTGGCCATCGGCCTGATGGCCGCGCAGGCCATGGGCCGCGCCAGCGTGCTGCGCGACGGCCCCTCGGTGATGGTGGCGGTGGGCGCCGCCTGTTTCATGGCGAGCGACGCGCTGCTGGCCCTCAACCGCTTCGTGAGCCCGCTGCCGATGTCGGCCTTCTGGGTGCTGGGCAGCTACTACGCCGCGCAGTGCCTGATGGTGATGGGCGTGCTGCGCGGCAGCGCCCCAGGGCTCACTCGCTGAACAGCGCGCCCTCGTTCGCCGGCGGTGCCACGCCCAGATGCCGGTAGGCCGCCAGCGTGGCGATGCGCCCGCGCGGCGTGCGCTGCAGAAACCCCTGCTGGATCAGGTAGGGCTCGATCACGTCCTCGATGGTGTCGCGCTCTTCGCCGATGCTGGCGGCGATGTTGTCCAGCCCCACCGGCCCGCCGTCGAAGCGGTGGATCACGGCTTCGAGCAGCTTGCGGTCCATCAGGTCGAAGCCCTGCGGGTCCACGTCGAGCATGGCCAGCGCGCGGTTGGCGATGTCCAGCGTGATGGTGCCGCGGCCCTTCACGTCGGCGAAGTCGCGCACGCGGCGCAGCAGCCGGTTGGCGATGCGCGGCGTGCCGCGTGAGCGGCGCGCGATCTCGAAACCGCCCTCTTCGTCCATGGGCGCGTTCAGCAGGCCCGCGCTGCGCTTGACGATGCGCGCCAGCTCTTCGGCGGTGTAGAACTCCAGCCGCGCGACGATGCCGAAGCGGTCGCGCAGGGGGTTGGTCAACATGCCCGCGCGCGTGGTCGCGCCCACCAGGGTGAAGGGCTGCAGGTCCAGTTTGATGCTGCGCGCCGCCGGCCCCTCGCCGATCATGATGTCGATCTGGTAGTCCTCCAGCGCGGGGTAGAGGATTTCCTCGACGACCGGGCTGAGCCGGTGGATCTCGTCGATGAACAGCACGTCGTTGGCTTCGAGGTTGGTCAGCAGCGCGGCCAGATCGCGCGGTTTTTCCAGCACCGGGCCGCTGGTCTGGCGCAGGTTCACGCCCAGCTCCTGCGCGATGATGTGCGAGAGCGTGGTCTTGCCCAGGCCCGGCGGGCCGAACAGCAAGACGTGGTCCAGCGCCTCGCTGCGCTTCTTGGCCGCGCCGATGAAGATTTCAAGCTGTTCGCGCACCTTCACCTGGCCCACGTATTCGTCGAGCAGCTTGGGGCGCAGCGCGCGCTCGATCGCTTCCTCTTTGGGCGACGCGGGCGCGGCGGACACCACGCGGGGCGCGGGGGCGAAATCGTCGGTCTGGATGCTCATGGGGTGCTCACTTCGCCAGCGCCTTCAGCGCCAGTTTGATGCCCTCGCTTACGCCCACATCGGCCGGCAGGGCCTTGAGGGCGGCGGCGGCGTCTTTTTCGCTGTAGCCCAGCGCCATCAGGGCCTGCTGGATGTCGCTCTGCACATCGCTTTGCACCGGGCCTCCGCTGGCCAGGTTCAGGTCGGCGCCGAGCTTGCCCTTGAGTTCGAGCAGCAGGCGTTCGGCGGTCTTCTTGCCGATGCCGGGCACCTTGACGATGCGTCCGCTGTCCTGCGCGCTGATGGCCTGGGACAGATCGGCCACGCTCATGCCCGACAACACCGACAGCGCCGTGCGCGGCCCCACGCCGCTGATCTTGATGAGCTGGCGAAAGGCCTCGCGTTCGGGCGCGCTGCCAAAGCCGTACAGGATCTGCGCGTCCTCGCGCACCACGAAGTGCGTCAGCAGCGACACTTTTTCGCCCGCGCCCGGCAGGTTGTAGAAAGTGCTCATGGGCACGTCCACCTCGTAGCCCACGCCGTGGCAGTCGATCAGGATCTGCGGCGGATTCTTTTCCAGCAGGGTGCCGGTCAACTTGCCTATCATTGGGAACTTTCCTTTGTAAGTCGTTCGCCGGGCTGCCCCAGGAACGACTGCGCCCCCTCGGGGGACCTGGCTCGGCCAGGATGGGGGGCCATCAACTTCACGGATTATCGGTTTGATTCTCAGACACACCTTCTCCCCGCCCGACAACCTGCGCATGGGCCATTTGTGCGGACCGATGGACAGCCACATTCGCAGCATCGAGGCAGCGTTGCAGGTCAAGGTGGCGCACCGCTTCGAGCAGTTCCGCGTCGAGGGCCCCAAGGCCAAGGCCAGCCAGGCGATGGAGACGCTGCAGGCGCTGTACGAGATGGCGAAGAAGCCGATTCCCGCCGAAACGGTGCAACTCATGCTCAGCGGCGACACCGCGCTGCCGGCCACGGGCGACGACGCCCTGGCCATGATGACGCGGCGTGGCGAGGTGCGCGGGCGCACGCCGGCCCAGGCGCGCTACCTGGAAAACATGGCCACGCACGACATCACCTTCGGCATCGGCCCGGCCGGCACGGGCAAGACCTACCTGGCCGTGGCCTGCGCGGTGGACGCCCTGGAGCGCAGCGCGGTACAGCGCATCGTGCTCACGCGCCCGGCGGTGGAGGCCGGCGAAAAACTCGGTTTCCTGCCCGGCGACCTGGGCCAGAAGGTGGACCCGTACCTGCGTCCGCTGTACGACGCGCTGCACGACCTGATGGGTTTCGACAAGGTGCAGAAGGCCTTCGAGCGCCAGCAGATCGAGATCGCGCCGCTGGCCTTCATGCGCGGGCGCACGCTCAACCACGCCTTCGTGATCCTGGACGAAGCGCAGAACACCACGGTCGAGCAGATGAAGATGTTCCTCACCCGCATCGGTTTCGGCAGCAAGGCGGTGGTGACGGGCGACGTGAGCCAGATCGACCTGCCGCGCACCGAGCTCAGCGGCCTGATCGACGCCGAGCGGGTGCTGAAGCGCGTGCAGGGCATCGCCATCACGCGCCTGAGCAGCGCCGACGTGGTGCGTCACCCGCTGGTGGCGCGCATCGTGGACGCCTACGAAGCACGCCACCCCAGCACCGACGTGGCACCCGCCAAACGCGCGCGCCGCACGGCCGCCTGAACCCCTTTCCCGCCATGGCCCTGCCCTCCCTGAGCCTCTCCCTGCAATTCGGCGCGCTGCAAGACGCCGCGCCCCACCGCGCCGCGCTGCCCCGCCACAAGGTGATGCGCTGGATCCGCCACGCGCTCGACGCCGACGCCGAGATCACGGTGCGCATCGTCGACGCCGAAGAAGGCCAGGCGCTCAACCGCGACTACCGGCACAAGGACTACGCCACCAACGTGCTCACCTTCGACTACGCCACCGAGCCGGTGGTGATGGCCGACCTGGTGCTGTGCGCGCCCGTGGTCGCGCGCGAGGCCGCCGACCTGGGCAAACCCCTGGCCGAGCACTACGCGCACCTGCTGGTGCACGGTACGCTGCACGCCCAGGGCTGGGACCACGAAACCGGCGAAGAAGACGCGCAGGCGATGGAAGCGCGCGAAACCGCCATCCTGGCCGGACTCGGCGAGCCGGACCCGTACCGGCGCGACTGAACCGGCAGCGCCGGGCCGCCCCCGGAGCAAGCTGAGCCACCAAGAGACACCGCGGAACCGGCTTTGCCGGGCCGCTGGTGCCGCCCCCTTGAGGGGGTCGCGCGAAGCGCGGCAGGGGTGCCCCACCTACACAGGCTGCGCGCCCATCGCCTCGACTTCCATCAACAGCTCGCTCCGGCAGATGTCGGCCTGCAGGCACACCAGGGGCGCCGCGCCGATGCGCTGCGCCAGCACGGCCTGCACCACGGCCTGGTCCGCCGCGTGGCGGATGTACACCCGGTAGCTCAACGCAGGCAGGGTGAAAGCGCCGCCGCGCGCATGGCGGTTGGCCTCGGTGACCACGGCGGCGATGTTGTCCATCGCCTCCAGGCTCTGCGCCCGCACGTCGCCGGGGTGCACGCTGCGGTGGCCGACGATGCTGGCCGTGCCCGAGATGAACAGCAGCTCCTGCCCCGGCGGGTAGGCCAGCGCGGCGCGCGAAAAGGTGGGGCTGCGCGGCCCGTAGTCGGCCGGGTAGTGATAGGCGCTGACCTGGCGCGGGTTCTCGACCGGCACCACCGGCGTGGCGCCCGCCAGGAAGGCGATCGACAAGGGCCCGCCGGCCAGGCCGAGGGCGCAGGCGGCCGGCACCTGGCCCTCCACGCCGCGGGCGCTCTGCACGAACGCCTCGCCGCGCCCCAGGTTGAACAGCCGGTAGCGTTCGAGCTCGCCGGCCTGGCCGGTGATGTCAGCCATGTAGTTCCAGACCCGCCACAGATGCGGCAAGCCCTGCGCGTCGAGCAGGCGAAACAGGCTGGCATAGGCCTGCTCGCTGAGGCTTTGCAGGGCGTCCGGATCGGCCGGCGGTTCGTGAAGGTCGATCTGGCCGAACAGCACGTCGCCGCTGCGCCGCCAGTGGATGCCTTCGGTGTGGCCCTGCAGCGTGGGCGCATCCGCCACCCAGGTTTCGTGCAGCGCGCCCGGCCCGGCGCCCAGCAGCGGCGCCTCCAGGCGCTGCACCGGCCAGCCTGGCCGGCTGGCGGGCAAGGGCCGGCCCAGCAGGCTGGCGCCCAACACGCGGGCGCCGTCGCTGGTGAACGGGGAATCGGTGGAAATCAACTCAAGCGTCATGGGTTCACAGCGGGGAAGAAGTAGGTGGCGTCATGCGCAGCGGGATCGTCACCGGGCCATCGTTGACGAGGTGCACCCGCATGTCGGCGCCGAAGCGGCCGGTCTGCACAACGGGATGCGCCGCGCGGGCTTTCTGAACGAAGTCGTCGTAGAGCGCCTCACCCAGCGCCGGCGGCGCCGCGTTGCTGAAGCCGGGCCGGTTGCCGCCCGTCGTGTCGGCCGCCAGCGTGAACTGGCTGACGATCAGCAGGCCACCGCCCACGTCCTGCACGCTGCGGTTCATCTTGCCCTGCTCGTCGGAAAAAATGCGCAGCTTCAGGATCTTGGCCAGCAGCTTCTCGCCCACGGCCCCGGTGTCACCGGGCTCGGCGCAGACCAGCACCAGCAGGCCCGGGCCGATCTCGCCCACCGTCTCGCCCGCGATCACCACGCGGGCCTCGCTCACGCGCTGCAGCAAAGCGATCAAATCAGGTCCCTTTCGTCTTCAAAATGCGCTTCCACATCGCTGGGCAGCAGCTGGATGCTGGCGCGCAAGCCGGGCACCGCGCTCATCAGCGCCTGCTCCACGCTGCCCCGCACCGCGGCCGCGCGCCCGAGCGACCAGGCCGCGGGCATGTGCATGTGCAAGTCCACAAAGCGGCGTTGCCCGGCCTTGCGGGTGCTCACGTGGTCGAAGCGGATGATGGCGGTTTCGCCATCGTGACTCG
>Ga0209343_10000022_pt1 | contig 182030 bp, 178 predicted proteins | sample RifCSPlowO2_02_FD_184026 | JGI IMG/M metagenome (GOLD analysis project Ga0209343, IMG submission 184026) | Groundwater microbial communities from Rifle, Colorado - Rifle CSP2_plank lowO2_0.2 (SPAdes) (version 2) | ecosystem: Environmental > Aquatic > Deep subsurface > Groundwater | place... | reverse complement strand
CAGTGTGGGCACGAATATTTTTTCATATGCCCCATCTATACACGTTTTAGAAAGAGAGATCAAGCTAAAACATACTTTTCAGGTGCCAGTTTGTGGACGCTGCCGTATTCAAAGGGCTTTTGAGGTGGACATGCGTATAAGCAATGCGTGATATATCTTAAAAGTACCTGCGGTATTTACTACCGCTCATACTTTGATAATGAGGGATGCGAAATACTAGTTGAATTAGTCAGAAGTGATTAAATCGGACACTCAACCGATTTGCTCAGCTTTGACTAGTTCAGCTAGAAAATGAGACTTCCGTTTCGACGGGAGTTGCAGTATATAGAGGTGTTCAATACTCTACCTTGTCCGCAGAGCGGACTCCAAGCCCAAGGAGGCACCCGTTGTCGATGGTATCTGCAGTTCTCCGTTTCCCCGGCATGACGCCACAACAGCTCGTCCGAGCATATCACTACTGTATGCTTCGTGAGGAACCAGGGCTCAACAACCTGAGTCACGCTGAGCTAGCGGAACGGCTCCTTAGGGAGCACGGCCTGCTGGGCTGGCGCATCTTCTTCGACCCGTCTGGTGACGCATTCAGCCTCGCTATCTGGGAGTCAGCAAGTGCGCTCAAGGCTGTGTTCAACCGCGAGACCCTGCAGGACCCTGAGTCACCGGGGGCGATCGTCTGGGCTGATACCCAACGTATGTGCCTGGATGTGCAACAACTCGGGTTCTTCGGTGTGGATTTCAGGCCAACTGGTTGTCGTGTTCTGGACGGCCAGAACCTGCTCAGGCGCGACGACCTACCACCAGAAGACGAGCTCCCGAGGTTCGACCCCGTCATCTGACCATCCATCCCGATCACATCGGGGCAAGTCACTGTCCGGTACAGGAGGTTTCAGGTGATGTTGATCATAGTAGTATCGACCTTGGAACCGGGTCGAAGCACCCAACCAAAGATCCAAACGGGCTAACTGCCCAAGAAAGGACTACCGATGGCCGCTCAGATGGTTCAGATGGTCGTTACCTTTCCGAATGCTGCCGAGGCATGGCTTCGGGACACACACGTCGGAGAGGTGAAGCAAGTCCTACGGCATACTAGTAGCGTAGAGCAGGATGGATCTATCGTCACCATGACCTGGCCAAGTTACTGGGCCTATCTGGCTGACGAGGACAACCTGATCGCGCTACGTGGCTTGCGGCGTGAGTTCGATCCAATGAGCGTGGTTCGGCCCGAAGCGCCGGCCACCTAGCACGCAAGCCCAGTGTTTAGGAGGGATGTGGGACTCACCGTCCGGCACAGGAGGTCTGGTCGGTCGTCTCCTGTCTAGAAAAACTAGAAAGGAAAGGAGGTGTTCTGATGCCCAAGGTCATCATCCTGGGCGTGGTCGCGGCAGTAGCTGTTGTCCTTCTCGGGCTGTGGTTCTTAGATCAGTACGAGCGGGAGCTCGAGGAGATGAGCTCTCAGGAGTAGGGTTCCGTAACTCAACCTTAGAGGTTGAATAGGTTCGCAACCCCAGGGTTACGAACTTAAACAACCTTAGAGGTTGTCGCTGGGGCGTGAGCGCGCCACCCACCTAGGCACATGAGGGAGTTCCGCAGGCGAGGGCCGCCAACCAGACGGGACTCCACGTGAGCCTCGATCATAGGTTGGCGGCCCTGCTTGCCGGCGCACACCAGATATTACTGATCACATAACTAGATCAATAACATCTCATCCGCGCCCAAAGCGTTTCGCATCCCTCATCCACACACAAAATATACCCCATAAAAGATACGAGAGATGAAAATGTGAGGGTAGAATTACGAAACTATTACGCAGTAATCTTTCTGAGTTTAAGACCTACATAGGAAAGCAATCCAGAGAGACCCATGAGAAGGACACCGTGTTCTGCTCCAGCAGCAGGAACTTTCTTAGGAGCTCCACCTTTTACGCCAGGGGAAGTAGGAGTACCTGCGCCAACTTCTTTTTCAACACAAAGTTGAGCAGTATCCTCATCTGAAACATTGTTTTTAGCCTCAACTCTTACTCGATTTACCACACAAAAAAGTCCCTTATCTGCAGGGAGTTTAGCTTGTTCAAATATACGAGCTTTAACAATATATTCTTTTTCCTCATCAGCCTTAAGATCACCAACCTTAATCACTAAATTACTTCCATCTTTTGTACCTGGATTTTCAAAAAGCTCCACGAATTCAGGAGGGAAGTCAGTAATTACAACATCCTGAAGATTTTGATCTGATGTGTTTTTGACCTTAATTCTAAAAAATACTGTATCAAACGGGCTAAAGCGATGGTCACGTGTAGTGAGATTGTCTACATATATATACTCAAGTTTTCCACCTTTTGTGGTTTGGGGTACACCAACTTCTTTATCGATAAGTATATCAAGCGATGGTTGTTCGCCTTCATACGAACCATATGCGTCTGTCGATACAGACGCTACACATAAAAGAAACACAGTGATTACAGCAAGAATAAAAGCAATCTTTTTCATATAGTTTGTATTATACTATAAGATTTATTGAAAGTCAACTATAGGATGGTTCGTTGTTCATAGAGGTTGGAATATGTTGAAATAGGTTGAAATAAGTTGAAATAGGAAATACGGTATAATAAGTATGAATATGTCTGGTATGCATGCCCGGATGGCTCAGTGGTAGAGCGTCTTCTTGGTAAGAAGAAGGTCGAGAGTTCGATTCTCTCTCCGGGCTCAAGAAGGTTGAAATGAGTTAAAATCGGTTGAAATGAGAAAAAATATGACAGGAAAGAAACAGCAAAACACATTGGAGCAGAAACGCAAAAATGTTATCGCTAAGGTTATTTTTTTTAGCTTGTTAGCAGCGCTTGTTCTTTTTACAAATGCTTTTGTAACACAGCGTAAAGATGAGGCAAAAACACAAAAACAAATAGAAGCTAAAGGAGTCCTGGGTGAATTTTTAACAAGTGATCAAAAAGCTCTCCAATCGCAGTTTGAACAACAGACATCAGAGCTTAAGGAACAAGTAAATACGTTAAGAGCCCAGCTTGAAGAAACGTCATTTCAACTTTTAGGGCAAGGTAAAGAGCAAGCAGAAGAAAAAACAAACGAGTTTATTAATGAAACGACGTTGAAACCACTTATCGATAAATTTAACGACTTGCCAGACGATCAAAAGGAGTTTGTACGAGAAGCTGTGTGTCGGGAGTAAGATTCAACTCAAAACCTCAATTTAAGCAGATTCCGTCACGACTTTCCTTCCCACCAGTGCTCGAACAGATATTCATATAAATACGACTGTGCGCTGTTGGGATCCCTTCCAGTCGTGCCACCTGCGTTTTTATTGTGAGTTTTGAGTTTGTTTTCTCCTAACTGCAATTACTCCAACCGTTAGTGCAGCTAGCACACCGAAGAGCACAAGAGCAAAGACGATAGTATTGTTTCCAAGTGGTCCGGTCGGTGTTTGAGAGGGAGGTTGAGGGACGGGTGAGGGTGTTTTTGTGATAGTATCTGTTTTATATAAGGGTGTAGGGAGTGAACCTTGAGGCCAGGGAGAGCCAAAAAATGGTTTTCCTGCTGCATCATAACCCTCTGGTACATCTGGTCGAGCTTTAAATAGCGCCCAATGCGCGCCAATAATACGAACCTCTCCGTATGGTTCAAGGAGATCAAACGTATCAGCTTCATATGAGAAAAGAAGTTCGTATGCGTTTAAATCCTCATCTGAACTGATATTTTCATCAATTACTTCATATGCGTATCCTTGACTATCAAATTCTCCTTTTTGTTCTTGTGTAATAAGTCCTAAGAATAGAGGCTTTTCAAGCTCTTCTCCTTTGAGATATTTTAAAACGCGGGTACTATGGGAAAAGAGAAAATCTAAATCTTCAGGACTATTGTATGTGCTCTGTATAAAGAAGAAGGTATTCTCTTGTGCGTAACTATGCTGAGTTACTACAAAGATGCTACATAATATAAAAATAATGACAATAAGTTTTTTCATATTTCTATTGTTCTAAAGCGAGTGTCGCTAACGTTCCTGCAACCAGTTTGGCCGTATTGGTAACCTGACTAAAGTCAACATGCGACATTTTGTCTTCAACACTGTGATAATACTGGTGCGGAGTTACTCGTCCTCCCGTAACAAGTTCACATTCAAAACCAAACACTGCTGGAATATTAACTTGCCAAAATGATGCGTGATCAGAGGCTGCAATTGTTGTTTCATATGGAATAAACTGAATGGGAATATTAAATTGGTTTTTTGTACGAGATAATGCATCTGTTAAAAGGTTGCTCCCATCCCCAGCTCTGAACCCAAATTTAACACAGTCATTTTGTGGATTTGAATTGAATCCAAGCATGTCTATGTTGATTACCCCTTTAATTTTTTTATTCCCCATTCTACTAACATAATGTTGGCTCCCAATAAGAACTTGCTCCTCACCTCCAAATAAAATAAACTCAAGTGAATAATTAAATGGTAGTCCTGAATTCTTTAGCACCCGAGCTGTTTCCATAACAACCACACTCCCTGTTCCATTGTCGTCAGCCCCTGGTGCAGGATCATTGTTTGAACCGGGTGTATTTGATGATGTTGAATCAAGGTGTCCAACAATTAAATAATATTCCTGAGCTTTTGGCCCGGTACCAGGTAATTGTGCAATAACATTACGAGATGGTCCTTTAGCGCGCGCGTTATCTATCGTGAAATCTTGAAAATCAACAGTGAGTCGATTGCTTTCGAAAAACGATCTAGCATACTGGCTTTCAACACGATATCCCTCTGACACGCTCCAGCGAGTTTGTTCTTCATCATCGCCGGGGATATCATCATCATCAGTGATACTTTTCAAATACTCACGGATATTTTGTTCTGAAACTTGATTTAACATATCTTGAATTTGCTGTGTATAGTTTTGTTGTTGTGGTGGGGTAGGGGTGTTGGTTGCTCCAGGCGGGGGAGTTGGTCCACCCGGTGTAGGTGTGTTTACAACAGGCGTAGGTGTAGCTCCAGCAGGTGTGGGTGTAGCTTGAGGCTGTTGTGTGGCGCGAATGATATGTGTTGCCGGATCTGGATTGCTCGGTTGGGTTGGAGTGGGTTGACCTGGTTGGTCTGTTGGTTCTTTTGTAATGATAATTTCTGCACTCGTTAAGTCCTCTGACGATGTAAACCGGATATAATAACGGTATGTATTGTCCTGTTGAAGTCCTCCTGTCATAATTCCCATACGGATCCACGTATCAGCTCGTTTCAGCCACGCGACATATACATCTGGATCAGGCGGATTTTTAGCTATAAATTCAATGGTTAAAATAAACCTTTCAGCAGGATTTTGACGATTGGGGTCATATTCACCTTGACCGCTTATTTTTCCAGACGCATTTTCAGCATTAATAATTGTTGTCTTTGTATTTGATTGGGGAGGTTGACCAGGTGGTTGGGCGGGAGGTTGGCCTGGAGGAGGATTTTGCTGTCCACCTTGTGAGGATTCTATTGCAACAAAATTAAGAAGATGAAAAATGCGCATCCGCAGCGAACGATCATCAGGAGTTTGAGCGTAGATACTCGTCGTAAGCATAAACGATAGCATCAGAGATACGACAAAAGAAATAAGGATTTTTGTAGTAGTCTTATGTGTCATGCTGGACTCGTTTCAGCATCTTTTAAGCTCGAGATCCTGAATTAAATTCAGGATGACAAATTAGCTCTAAGTATTCTGAATTAAATTCAAGATAGCAACTAACTCTCTATTTCAGGCTCGTCAGAAGTATCTGTAGATTCTCGTGTGTATGTACCTTCGTGAGTGGGCTCCATCATGCCTCTTTTTTTGAGGTAGAGAACTATACCACCACTTACAAAAATAAATGAGACAATAAGAAGTACCATAGTAAGATTTCTTTGTGTGCTTCCTTGGGCCACAGATTTATCTATCGCCTCTTGTTGTTTTTGGAAACGAGCTCGTTCTTCAGGCGTCATGGAATCTGTTTGTTGATTACTTTGAGTTCCAATATTTTCAACAACTGCTGCGGGATCTACTGGTTTACCTTTCTTCGTTGCCGCAATAATATGGATACTATTTTGGCTAAGGTATTCCTTATTTTCCTGTACAAATTCAGGAATAGTTACGACTCGTGAATTCGCTTGTGTTGGTATTGTGTTTGATGGAGTATATGTCACATAAAAGGGAAGCATAGGAAGATTTCGTGGTCCAACTGTAAAGAACGCATTTCCATCAGCTTTGGTCTGGTAATATACTGCATCAGATTGGACGAGCTTAACTTGGATTGTTGCAAAAGGCATAAGATTACCATTTGCGTCATATGCATAGCCTTCAAGATATCGTGGAATAGGATCAAATGATTCCTCAATAGTCTTACCACCAGGTGCTGGTTGCGTAGCGTCTGTTAATAAATCGACTTCAGTAAGCCTTATAGTTAACTGTTTTGTTTGATCAATTTGGGCATTATTGATGAAAAAATTAAAGCGGCCAAATTTACTTGATTGTTGATGCGCAACGGAGGTTTCACCTTGCATGATATCTACGATTGTAAGCGGCCAGGAAGCGCTCCCATCAATGCGCGTTTGACTTCCTAATTGAACATGCCCATAATTCATAAGCTTTAATACTGGCACTGCTCCACCAATAGCTGGAATATCCCTTTGTTCAGCCTTCTCAAGCGTTTCAACAATAGGATCACCATATTTGTATGGTTGTGTATATGCCAGAGCATAGTTTTGATGCACGTTCGAATTATTCTGTAAATTAGTTCTCAAAAATACAGTTCCAGGTTCGATATTAAAATTAAAGATACCGTCTTCTCTGGTTGTGACAGGGTTAGGTATACCTTCGAGTTTATATAGATTTTGTGTAGTTGAATCAAATAAGCTTACAGTGACGCCTGGAATAGGTCGAAGCTTTTCATTGTACACTCTTCCATATGGATCAGCTTGGAATGTTAAACATTGAGCGGTGGTACCCTGAAATCGAAATGTTGCATACGCAGGACTATTTGCTTGCTCTGAGCTTTCTCCTCCTTGGCCTCCAACGACTTCAGTTTCAAGAGGCCATAAGAAAAAAAACGTATGAGGCTCTTCGTTTGTCGTACTTGGTTTTATTTTCACAGATGCTGTACCATCGGAGGCAGCATGAAATGGATTTTGGGTGTTTAGATATTCGATTGAGTACCCATAATCTCGAACTAAAACAGATAGAGCGTCTGCTTGGCGATCAATTTGCTCCTGATTTGCATAACCATACGTAACATCCGTTACTCTATCGCCAGTAGTGAGAAGTGTTCCGTTTGTAGTTGCAATACCCGCAAGTACATAAATGGGAACAGGATTTCCGGAAACTTCACCATTCACAGGAAGTCCAGATGCGCTTAATGTATAAGTATGAATATTATATTGATCAACACCCTCATCTGTGACTGTTGGACACATCCTACCTGCTAATGCAGCAGTGTCTGATTGGGGATCGCCAGAAACTACAGTGGGAGTCTGAGCGAACACATTTGAGATTTGAAATTTGAAAGATGAAAATTGTAATCCGAATAATACCAAAAGTGAGGCTATAAAGATTCTTTTGAAGTATTTTGACATCATATATTAACAGTAACGAGTTTTAGGAGAAAAGTCAACCCCGATATTTCGATCGGGGTCAACCCCGATTTAATCAGGGTTTGCTAGAGCACCGACTTCTACAACAACCAATCCGTTTCTTACAACTTTCTCAATATGAGGTTGGTTAAGTGTCTCGTCTTTTTGTGCTGGAGTTATGTAGAACAGATATCGATAAAATGATTTTGGTGTAGGGTTAATTGAGACCTTAAGATATGAGTGTAAGAAGTCATAAGGTAGTAATTGAAGTTTTACAAAATCTGAAGTAACATTTTTCATTTCTCTATTAAATTCTGCAATAAGCTGTTGCGTTTCATATTCATTAAGACCAATCTGTTGTGCCACGTTCTGTTGAATAAAGGAATACACATCTGTTGATCGGACAACATATCCTTCCTGAGGAAGATTATAACTATGAAGCTCTTCCAATATCGGATACCGTCGATATTCCCAATGCGCGCGTTTTCTTGTTATTCCGTTTTCAAAGATTAGGGTTCCATCAATAGAGGTTGTGAGATTCCATTGAGTTTTATCACTGGTAAATGCTGGATCTGCGTATCCAACATGACCTAGAGGATCAAGTGAAACAGACACTTTTTGTGGTTTTTCAGAATAGATAAATATAGAGGGCGATCCGGTTGTTAATTTGCTACACGCTATGATTTGTCCGGTAAATCCATCAGGTATGGGATATTGTTCTCGATTGCCAAAATCAGCCTTTGACCAAAATGTACGTCTAAAATTCAAAATTTCTGCGCGTAAGCTTTGATCTTCGACGGATGTTGTTTGGGCTGCTTCATCAGTGAGACACGAGTACCATGTGCGAGGCTTACATCCTCTTGTGCATTGAGTTGTGTTTGTATCGATCCAACACATATATACGCCCGGGTCTGAACCTACTTTCACGACATTGGTGAATTGATCTGCAACAGGGCAAGAACTATCCTGAGGAGGTTGTCCTGCTCCCTTGAAAGTAAAGGTTCCATATTTTGGTGAATTTCCTTCAGATTGAAAAACAGATGGTTGTGGTTTGAAATTAGTTGGAGCAGGGGTTGGTGTGAAACCAGCTTGCACGAGCGTTGTTGATAAGCCAAGAATATCACCAAAATCACATCGGGGATCATCTACCGCTCTTAACGCATGGATAAATTTTCCACCATATCCTGTTTGCATTTCACCAAAAGAACGAGTCAGCCAAAATGGGCATAAATATGGGGTAGCAACATGCGGTATAACATTGTATGCGAGAACAAAGTCCGTAATTTCAGCTGATTGTGCTTGAGCGATATTGTTTGCAAATACAGTGCGTAGATCAATAAATCCCTCTCCAGTTGGTGTAGCAAAAGCAAATTCAGATTGTTGGTTGTTAAGATCTGCCAGTGCTTGTTGCGGTGTAATAATACGTTCACTGCTAAGTGAGGATACACCTTCGATAGGTTGGAAGTTCGAGCTTACTCCTAAAATATTTCCTGTGGCTTGGTCAATTTTGACAATTATAGAATTGAAGTCTGTGGGTTGTTTTTGTAAAGAATCGTTTGATGAAAATGCTATGTCTCCATGCTCGGGAGTGTCAGGATCAATTTCGCCAAGTTGCACCTGCGTGAGTGCTCGGTTGTCAGGTAAGTTAAGCATGCCGAGCGAACTCAAAATAGGTAATCCTATGGTTTGCCAATCACAATGAAGGACGACATATTCACTATCAGGTTGGGATGTTTTTTCGTATCCAGAAACTGGGCGTAAACACTCGTGATTTATGCCGATTGTTGTTAAAAATGTTTGCGCAATATCATTTCCGTTTGATGTTATAGTATCTACAGGAATGCCTTTCTCTGAAAGAAATACAAACGTTCCATCTTTACGATTAAACCCAAGATAAAGTTGTTTTTTGAAATCATAAATCTGAGTAAGTTTACTACCTTTTTCAAGGACTGCGTTTTGACCATCAATAGGACTAAATCCAAGTCGAGAAGCGAATGTTTCTACCTCTTCATCTGTATAGTTAGTTTTTAAGGAGTAAATATTAACACTCTCCGGAACTTGTGGAAGCGTTGTTTTTAATACATATTCATCAACATCGACCTTGGGCATAGGAAGGGCTTCTTTTTGGATTTTTTCATAGATAATTTTAGCTTGTTGTTCGTCTGGTAATTGTGCTTGCGGGCTCTGTTTGCCCCCTCCGGTTGTTCCATCTTTATCTGTACCTTGTCCTCCTCCTGCTGTTTTTTGTCTTCCTGATATCGCAGAAATGATCCTATCGATTGGTGAAAAAGGTGTTTGTGAGCGAGAGGAGCCTTGTTGTTCTTGTCCTACTTGAGATCGTAGTTTATCCAGAGGAGGATTGTTGCTTTGGTAAGCCAAAAGTGCAAAAACGAGCGCTGTTAAAAATGCAAAAAAGATAACAGCAATGAAAGGAAAATATTTTTTATGTGTTAGCTCTCGAAGCTTTTCTGGCAAATCTTCCATTATAGTTCTTTATAACGGATTTATATGTTGGTTGTCAAGCGTTGGTCCGCATAATATGCCACGATCGCTGTAGCAACGATTACATTTAATGAGGTATTAATTCCATGCATAGGAATATCCACAATAGCGTCACACATATTAAGTACTTCTTTTGAAACACCATCCGTTTCATGTCCCACTACAAATGCCAAGGGAGTGGTGTAGGTGAATTCGGTGTAAGGAATTGCCTTTTTGTCCTGCTCAATAGCGACGAGCTGAAGATTGGAAATTTGAAATTTGAGATTGGAAAGTAATACAGTTGTTTTTTTGTGATATTCCCATGGAACCACTTTATATGTTCCAATAGAAGCTTTTTGTATTTTGTGATTGGGAGGTGTATCTGATTTTCCACAAATATAAAGTTTGGAAACTGCGAGTGCATCGGCAAGTCGAAAGAGTCCTCCTATATTGTAGGTATCATATATGTTGTCGAGAATAAAATAGAGAGGACGACGGTCGATTTTATCTGCTATGCCCTCGTCGCGAAGTGCGCGTAGCTGTTTGGCGTTAAGTTTAGTCATGTGATTGCAAAACTTTACAAACTTCCTTATGATAAATAGTAAGTTAGTCTAACTGGTCATGCGTATTATACGATACTTAACTATTATTTTCGTTGTCTTATCGCTGTTCCTATTTTACCTCTCGTCTACTGTCTCAGCACAATTTTACCCTATTCCCGGATCATCATTGATTACGCCCATGGTGACACCGGAACCGTGTGCGAGTGGCCAGGGTCATATTCCAAAGCCCCAACGTCAACCTTCGTATTGTCCAGACCTTGCGGCCAGTGATGATAAAGTAAGTTCAGAAGATTCGCAAGCATATACAAGAAATTGCGCAACGAGTTTTGAAGCATGGCTTGCTGATAAAGAAAAGAATTTCTGGGTAGAAGATCCAGAAGTAACAGCTCTTGGTCAGCAAGGAGAACGTTCCCGTCAATTTTTGCTGTGGACACTTACACACCAATCGATTGATGATATTCCAAGTCTTTTAAGTGTATGGGAGCTCTCTCGTAACGTTGCAATGTTTTTGATCTTACTGGTTGTCATTATTATGGGAATAGGTATCATTGTAAGCCAGCGAAATAATTTCAACCTAAGCATAGAGGTATCACCACTTATCATACGTGTTGCATTGCTTTTATTGTTCCTTGTGTTTTCAGCACGGATTGTTCTCATACTGATTCAAACTGCTGATATTATGATGGAATTCTTTATCAGAAACCTCAATGTTCGCGAACTTTTTAATCTTTTCCTCGTTGATGATCCGTCTAAAGACGTGTTGCAGGTAAGCGAACGAGCGTATCGTGAATTCGTAGGTTGTACAAACTGGAGTACGCGTGCAGTAGATTCTGCAAGAACTTCCAAATTCCTTGTTCGCTTCACAAACATGACGTATTACTTTATAGGAATCATGATGATTCTGAGAAAAGTTGTACTGTGGTTCCTACTTGTTGTTTCTCCATTTTTAGTCATTCTCGCACCGTTTGTATTTATACGAAATATAGGGTGGATATGGATTGGTGTGTTCTTTCAGTGGGCATTTTATGGACCTTTGATGGCACTTTTTTTGGGGACTTTAGCTCAAATCTGGAATACTGTTCCTGTCCATATTCCTTATGTCTTTGATTTTTCACGTATAAACCGTCTTAATCAGGTTGTATATCCAACATCGACAAATATATTGTATGGGGGACCAGCGCAGACTTTAGGAATTCTCAACACCTCAAACTACGTTGATACCTTTGCTGAGTATGTGATATCTCTTATTATGTTGTGGACGGTTATTATTCTGCCGTGGTGGCTCTTGAGAATATTTAGAGACTACTGTTGCGATGGCATCTATTCGATGAAGAATATTCTTCTATCTATGTACGATACCATGAGAACAGGTCCAACACCTCCACCAAGCGGTGGACCAACAACACCCAGGCCAACTGGCACAGCAAGTACTGCGCTCAAGATGCCAAAGAAAATCGATTCAGAAGTTACCACAAAAGTGAAGCTCGAAACAGCACAAGATATACAACGTGCGACGACAGACAAAATAGTCCAATCAATAGAAATTAGAGCATCAAATATAGCTGAGGTTGCCCAGATGGAAACTAATGACAGAGCTCGTGAAAACGCTGCCAGAAATCTTGATAGGATACAAAATCCATTTAAAGCAGAGACACCCACCGAGCGACAAAAGCTCATGAATCTTAGAGATGAGATCCAAACACGAGCACAAAAGGGTGATGACATGGCTAGAAATCTTTCAGCTATCACATCCCGATCAAGTGTGCAGCAGCAGATTGCCAAACAAAAGATATTGCAAACCATGCCGAAGATGATTCCGGTTATTCACACCATATCTATCAAATTCAATCTGCCGCAGGAAAAAGCACGAAATATTGTGAGGAGCATCTTTAACGCGATTTCTAACGACGAACAAGTTGTTACAAATATTGCTAGTGAAACGAAACTTTCTACGGATGTGACAAGAAAAGTTTTACAGACTGTTGCACGAGGAGATAGGCTTGAGCGACCTACCGACGTTCTCATACGAGAAACTGCTAAAGAAACTGACGTAGAAGAGAATCAGGTAAAACAAGTTATTGCAAAAACGGTTGTTGCAGTTAAGGAAAAGAAAGATATCGCTAAGAAAGTTGCGCAACAAGAAGAAGTAGAACAAGAAACTGTAGAAAAGGTCGTCCAAGAACATCTTCCCGCTGTTTCTGAACCAGAAAAACATATTGAAACGCAGATTCCTGCTTCAGAAAAAGTATCCATTGAGGATTATGAGGAAGTTAAAGGTATGTGGGTACAACAGTATGAGAAGGGAGAAGTTCCTGTCACTGAAAATGTTAAGACGCGCCCTGAGTGGGTAGAGAAGGATGTTGTTCGAATAAGTAATATTTTAAACAAAGTACTCTCATCAGATAAGAAACTGCAGGAACAAGGCCTTGATGAAGTCGGTTATATCCTTCCTATTTTCATGGTGAATAACCTTTCAGGTGAGGAGTTGCTTGTGTATCTCAAGGCAAAACTTGAAGCAGCAAAACAAGTGCAACAAGCCATGGTGAAGGAGCAAGAAATGCGTGCAAAGATTAAAGAGGAAGAAGAAGTAGTTGAAATAGAGACTCCACAAAAGAAACAAGCAGCAAAAGAGCAAGTTTTATCAAGAGGGCTCGAAATCGACGGAGAAGAAAAAGGAGAAACTAAGGAGGAAGATAAAAATCAACAGACTGAAATGAGTGAGATAAAAAAGAAGATTGAGGATGAGCTGGAAAAATCTGCAAAATAATCTATAATAGGCCTATGGCACGCCCCGAGCTATGCGGACAATGTATCCAGGATGGAAGACGGACATGCTGGTTTCAAGACGAAGCAGATGAAATCGCTCAAGAAGCAAATAATGGCGAATTAGATCCAGGAGCTGCAGTAAACATTATCGCGAGCGATCGTGAAATTGCGCATTATAGATACTGTCTTTACGTCAACGAAGTAAGCCCGTATATAAAAGGACTTTAATTTTTAGCCTCAAATCCCACCTCGGGAGTGGGATTTGAGGCTAAATTGCGCAATTTTAATGAATAATTAACAATTCTTTAGGTGTATTAGTAAGAATTTCAGGTTGTTTCTGGTCATTGATATACAAAGTATCTTCGATTCGGATTCCAAATCTACCTTTTATATATACGCCGGGCTCGATAGTAACCACATGACCGGATTTAATAGTATCTTTAGATTTTGGAGCAATCTTAGGATTTTCATGAACTTCAAGACCAAGCCCATGGCCGGTTGAGTGTGGATATGAAGGGTAATTATTTTGCGTTATGAAGTTCCTTGTTGCTTTATCTATGTCTTTATATTCACTTTTTGTCTCCAAAAGTTTCAGTGCTTGTTCTTGAGCTTTTTGCACGATCTCATACGCTTTGATATATTCATCTAATGGTTTACCTACAAAAATCATTCGCGTAATGTCGGACATATAATTATTGTAGAGCGCACCAAAATCAATAAGAATAATTGAACCAGCTGTAACTTTTGTCGTACCGTTACTCTTTGTATCATAGTGGGGGATAGCTGAATTTTGATCTATAGCAACAATAGGAGAAAAAGCCAGGTCGCTGTCATGTTTTTTGAGCCAAAATTCTATAGTAAAGGCAATTTCTTTTTCCGTTTGCCCTGGTGATATAGTTTGGAAAATTTCTTTCAAACATTGATCAGCAACTTCACACGACTTTTTAACCATTTCAATCTCGTGTTTATCCTTTTGTATACGCAGTAATCCAATAATATTTCGTGTCTCCTGAAATGTGGTATGGACGTGTTTTTTAAAGTATGTATATTCATGATACGAGAGATCTTCAGCCTCAAACCCTATAATATTAATTTGCTCGTTATTAATAATTGTAGAAAGGATTTTTTTAAGAGGATTTTCTGGAGTAAGCTCTTGCATTTTTATAGCTAACTCAGATTTCTGGATACTATCTACATACCGCCCATCTGTAATCAAATATGTATTTTTTTTCGTAATAAAGACCCATGCTTCACGTTCGTCTGTACTCAAGCCCTTAAAACCAGTGAGATACAAAATATTATTGTGGTTGGAAACCAAAAGCGCATCAATTTTTTCAGTATTTAGATGTTGTCGAAGCAGTTCAATTCGAGATAGTCCAATATGAGATATTATTGGCATGTGTGAAGTATATCACACACCGCGTGTGTGATATACCGATATGTGTCACATATCCTATAGTACTTGACATACGGTTTTAGATATTGTAGTCTTTTTATATGGGACCAGACTTAGGTGAAATTACACATTATGTAGCAAGGGGATCTGCAGTAGGACTAATGACTTTAGCCTTAGGCTGTAGTTCGATTGATCGAGAGCCTACTCAAACAATTGAACCAACACCTCTAACAACGCCTGCTACAGACCCTAATTGTTTAGTGACTATAAGATCAGGCGATACTTTATGGGAAATTCAGGAAACACAGCGTGCTCAAGGCAATGATGTTACTTGGCAGGAAATTGCTCAAGCAAATGATGTCAGTGATCCAAAAGACGTTAAAATTGGAACAGTTTTAAATGTATGCGTTCGTAGAGATATTCCTGGGACCATGGAATATCATGGCCCAGTCGAAACTGCTCCATCAGGACAACCTACAGAAGAAGGAACATCAGGAAGATTGAATCATGAACCTCTGCCTGATGATATTGTATCAAGAGCGGATTTAGCGAGTCAATATAGAACAAGTATTAGAGATCTCCCTGATGTGAGACTTCATATTAGAGCCGGTGCACTTGAAAATGAACCTGCTTTTAATGAACTTAAAGCAAATCCTTCACATTCGCTTACTATTGTCCTCTTGGATAGTTCATATATTGGATGGGAATTTATACCTGACGACTTAAAAAAAGAGCTTTTACCTTTTGAATCGACCATATTGGAAAGTATGCGACAAACGGAAGAAAAAGGAGCTGCGAGTTATCTACAACGCAAGGATGCAGTGTTAGCTAAACATGATCGAATGGTGGCTCAATTTGCACAAGATCTTCAAGACAGGAAGATCACACAGGAACAATATAGTAATATTGTTGGTTAGTTGAATATTATAAATGAACCATTTTTACGAACGCTAACTCAAGAAGAGTTGAGATTAAGAATAGGTCATAAAGGATTGCATATTTCTCCAGAAATCCCACAGAGTGATGGAACAATAAAAAAAGACACAATAATTTTTCTTGCAGTAAGAAACGACTACGTGCAAGAAGCAGAATTTCAATTTAGACAATTTGTTGAAGGTGCTGGATACAGGCTGGTCGGGGATAATTATATTTCAGCAGCTGCTCCAATTGTTGAACATTCACACCCTGATCCTTCCTTGTTATCACGTGTAGATAATCCGAATGCGGAATATCTAATTGCGGGTAGTACTGCAGGCACAGTATTACGACATGAGTTAAAACATTTTGTAGCTGATCATCCCACGACAGATATTCTATTACTGCAAGACTTACTAAAAGCATTTGATCAATATCAAAAAGGGGACGATTCCGGTTATTATTATGTATTTGAAACCCCTGAAGGAAATGTTCTAACTTTAAATGTTGACGAACAGCAAAGAATTAATCCTGCTGCAAGATCTCATAATATTAAAGGACATTCGATACAAGCATTTAAGGCTCGCGCAGCAGCAAGAGCACGTGTGTGATGAGGCTCACACATCCCTTTACACATTCTTTTGACTTCACGGTTTGATTTTGCTATCCTATCTGCACTATGGATATCAAATATTTAGGTCATTCTTCTTTTTTTATCCGCGGCCAGAAGGGTAAAGTTGTTACCGATCCATATGATCCAGCTATGATGGCGAGAAAATTTCCAAAGGTTGAAGCAGATATCGTAACCATCTCACACGAACACCAGGACCATAACGCAGCCCGACTGATTGAAGGCAATCCTTTAGTAGTGAATCTTCCTGGAGAGTATGAAAAAAACGGCGTCCGAATTTATGGATTTGATACTTATCACGACAAGAACCAAGGATCTGAACGGGGCATAAACACACTCTATAAAATCGAAATTGATGATATTTCCATATTACACTGCGGTGATCTTGGCCATGTCCTGAGCAATGAACTTATTGAGCAAATTGATGGAGTTGATATACTGATGATTCCTGTGGGAGGTTTCTACACCATTGGTCCAGATGAAGCAAGCGATATTGTATCAAAAATAGAACCAGCAGTCGTAATACCTATGCACTATAAAACAGATATCGGCTTCACCAAAAATATTATGGACAAGCTATCTCCAGTTAGTGATTTTATCCAAGCGGTCGGTGTATCCGGCATAGAACCTGTCAATAAGTTTTCAATCAAAAAACAAGATATTGGAGAAGAAATGAGCGTGGTTGTCATGGAAGTAGCGTAAAACATGGCCAAGGAAAAACAGTCTGCACCGGCTTCGCGCGTACCCCCGCATGATAGTGTTGCCGAGAAATCCGTTCTTGGAGGTATACTCATTGATTCATCTGCAGTAAATACGGTTGCTGAGATTCTTCAACCCCGCCATTTTTATTTTGATGAACATAGAAATATTTTTACCGCTATTCTCATGCTGTTTGAGAAAGGTAAACCAATTGATGCTGTTACGTTAACAGCTCAGTTAAAAGAAGAAGGGAGTCTTAAGAGAATTGGAGGAGCAGAATATCTGGCAAATCTTATTGAAACAGTTCCAACCTCTGCTTATGTGAAGCATTACGCAGAGATTGTGAAAAATACGTATATCAAGCGTTCGTTGATATCTCTCGCATCAGAACTCGTTGAAAAATCTTTTGACGAATCAGGAGATGTTAAAGATTTGCTTAATACTGCTGAATCGCAGATTTTTGGTCTTTCTCAGGCTTTCCTTCACAGGGATTTTATAGAACTAAAGGAAATTCTTGCAGAGAGCTTTGAGCGACTCGAAGTGTTTATGAAGTCGGGTACAGGAATACGAGGAGTTCCTACAGGTTTTTCAGGACTTGATAGAAAACTTGCTGGTTTTCAGGATTCTAATCTTATCATTCTTGCTGCAAGACCAGGTATTGGAAAAACAACCATGGCACTTAACATAGCTATGCATGTGGCTTTGCATCAAAAAATACCAGTGGGGTTTTTCTCACTTGAAATGAGCAAAGAAGAATTGGTTGATCGTTTGCTTGTGGCACAAGCTGATATTGATGCATGGAAATTGAAAACTGGTAAGTTGAGTGATCAGGATTATACAAAACTGACGCAAGCGATGGGGGAACTCTCTGAAGCCCCAATATATATTGATGATACACCAGGCGCTTCGGTGCTTGAGATGCGTACAAAAGCCCGAAAACTGATCATTGAAAAGGGATTAAAAATGTTGGTTGTTGATTATTTGCAGCTTGCGACATCAGGTCGAAGAATGGAAAGTCGTGTGGTTGAAGTTTCATTTATTTCACAGAGTTTGAAAAATATGGCTCGAGAATTAAAAATTCCTGTTTTGGCAATTTCACAGCTCTCTCGAGCAATAGAACACAGGGGTGAGAAGAAGCCTCAGCTTGCCGATCTTCGTGAATCAGGATCTATTGAACAGGATGCTGACGTAGTGATGTTTTTATACGGTCAGGAGGAATCAGAAGATCTTCTGGATGAATCAAAAAGAATTCTTAAACTTCTTATTGCGAAACACAGAAATGGACCTACAGGAGAAATAGAGATGATGTTTCGTGCTGATAGAGTACGGTTTTTTGGTGTAGAAAAGGGCTGAGATCACCTATTTTACTTTTGTTTTTCGACTCTTTTACTTCTTTGTTCAACCATCATAAACGCAATAAAAATAAGAAGGACACAGATGAGTAACAGTGCTCCGAGTATCTCCATTTGAGTAAGAGCCTCAGATTTTATAATCATGTATTAAATGTTTATCTAATAAAACAGCAACTGCAAAATAGAGAATACTAAAAAAGATAATGCCAATCAACTCCTCAAAATTGAAATTTTTATTGAAAGGCAAGATTAAAGCAATTCCAAGCCACCCAGCAGAAATATCACTTATGATGTCTTTTAATATACGAATCATAGAGCTGATCATACGGAGAGGATAGCACATGAATATTAAATTGTTCTTAACTGGCGGAGACCGATAGAAATTTGGAGGTACTGATGCGGGTGGAAGGAGCCGGGACTGGCGAGGTGTTGATTGCTTGGGGATTGTTGACACCGGAGTGTCGACTCTCGCGTCAAGCGCACAAACACCAGGCACAGCCCGGCTCCTTCCACGCCGCTACCGCCTGCGGGGGGAACGGCGAATGATCGCTCATCCGGCGTAAACCGCGGGCGGGGGGGAGTCCCGTCACACCACCAAGGCGGCGTGCCGAGACAAGAGTTCAGGTCGTCAAGCCTAGTACCAGGGTACCTCCAGCGTCTCCCAGCAGCTCATGGCCTCTGGCGACATGCCGGGGCTCACGAAGCCGCCGTTGGCGTCCCAGAACGCGTGGACCGGAGCGCACGTGTAACCCGTTATGCGCCAGGTCGAGCGGGGGACATTGGAGTAGCCGTAGTAGCCGTAGCCGCCCTGCGCGCTGACGATGCCTGGCACGGCGAATCCTACCGCGACGGCGAGGACGAGGATGAGAAGGACGACGATCCTTGAACGCGTTCGCATCGTCCTACCGCCAGTAGTAGTCGTAGTACGACTGCGGCACCAACGCGTCGTTGTAGGCGTCGTAATAGCCCCCGGCACCCCAGTAGAAGTTCTCCTGGTACAACGGCAGGTAGCTCGGGAGCTGGTCGGTGTACGAGTCGTACGGCAGGTTCTGCCAGGACTGACCGTACGGGTCGGTGAACGTGTAGGTCGTGTCGGGCTTCTGCCACGACGGGGGCTGCGTTGGCTGGCAGTACGACCAGTCGACGTAACCATCCTGGTTGTCGTCCACGTTGACGGCGATGCTCGGACCGAGGCCGGCGGACTGGCTCGTCACCGTGCAGCTGGCGTTGGTGAGGTAGTTGCTGCCCTGGGCGTTGGTCGTGCCGGCGAAGCCGAGGATGCTGACGACCAGTGTCAGCGTGATGATGAGACGTCGTGTGGGGGTCATGCTCGAGTCCTTTCGGTTCGGGTTCGGATACGCTTGAGCTTCGTACTTATTCAGTTGTGTTGTTTCGGTTCACCTCCTTGTGTGGACCTAGCGGATGTTGATGATGCCGAGCGACAGCGCGAGCACAAAGAGGATGGCCAGGGCGGCCAACCAGTTCGTGCCTACGCGTACGCGTTCGGCGTGGAGCCTGGGCTCCTGGCGTCGCTGCAGGGCGGCGCTGTGAAGCCGGCGTGTTACTTCAGTAACTGTCGGGTTCAAGTACTCACCTCCTTGTGTAATCTCATCCCAGTGATGAGATCAAGGGGGAAGACTATTGAAACTTACCAATGAATTTCAACTTTCTTCTCCCTCGATCTCTTGTGAGATGAGCTAACCTGAATCCCGCTTTTTAAGCGGGACAGATACCTGTAATCCTAAAAATAGGGAAACAGCTATCTGCTCATTTTTTCAAGGTGCGAATGCAATTACCGCCCACGCAAATAGACGGCTTTGAATTCACCTATATATATCCTATAGTTTAACATATAGTTTTAAAAAATCAATTAACAAACACAGATTCAGCCTCGAATCCCACTCCCGAGGTGGGATTTGAGGCTATCTTGAACCTAGCGATATACGTAAACCTAGCTGATATACGTATATGGAATGTTGACCTGACTTAGTTGTTTTTAGCCTCTTTTCCCACCCTGGGATTTTATACATGTATGAGACCACTTTTGTGCCGGTGGGAAATTGAGATAGCATTTTTTTGACCTTGGTGTCTTCTAGATTACCTACATAGAGGTAGATAGTATTGAGATTTGGATCCGCCGATTGGCAGAGAGATTTGAGAATGTAATTCCTATCTATATTAAACATATCAGCCCTTACTATATTAATGGCTTTTCTATGAGGGTGAAAAAGTCGACGAAGATGCATGATAAAAACCAGAAAAGGATTTACTTCTACAGCAACAAACGTAGTTTTTAAACCTCTCCGATAAGCCTCCAGAGTAGCTGGGAAAATCACGGTCCCGGTTCCCGCACCCAGATCGATAATCGTATGTTTTTCTGAATTCTCCAATCTCAAATCTCCATTCTCCAATATAGTAGCAACGATAGCTGGTACATCTTTCCAATTGCTTGGGAAGTAAGGGATCGGGGATAGGCGGGGAGAGAGAAAATAAACCAACGATATTATTATGGCTAAAGAAAAGATGCCAACGATTATATAAAAAACGAATACCATGTGTTTTGTATGCTCGTATCAATTATCCACACATCGGGTCTCCACGGAACAGTTCGTCGATCTCATCTTGGGGGAGAATTAATGTTCCATCCCAGTGCTTTAGTGTCTCTGAGTGTTCGTATACCCGACCAGACCGTACATAATAACTCATGAAATGTACAAGCCCATCATGTGGATCTGCAACAAGTGGATCAAGTGAAACGGCCAATACGCGACCGACACCATCAATAGTGTGTTCAAATCTACAATGGTCAAATCTAGTTTGTCCATCAACTTCTCGTGGTGATGTATAGCTAACAGCAACTCTTTCAGCACCTTCCGGAGTATTGAATGTTGAGCGAGCGTAAAATAAAGAATTTCCATTACTGTCTAATCTGACTTCTCTATGTATTTTTGTCGGACGACCCTCACCAACATCTACTAAGACTGATCTTTGTGCATATGACCCACGATGTTGGCCAGAAACTACTCCATGGGGAAACGCCATATGGAATAGAAATGCATAATCGTCACCCGTAGTTGCGACTTCGTTATTCCACCACGCAAGCGTATCCCAATTAGTAGTAAGATCTCTCGCAACACGTTGCCGTAAACGATCATATACAACAATTTCAGCGGGGCGACCATCTCCAGACACTAAGGGCTCCCGACCGTCTGAAGGTTTTAATACTCGTGCCAATCTTGACAATAGACCCGTTTCTTTAGTTATCATTTTTGAAAATTTTGAAAGTTATCTTGTAGCTACGACATTAAGCCAGTCATGCTTAAGAGGTATAAATTTTTGTTTAAAAATAGGTTCAAGAAACCTGCTCCCATACGTTTTAATATCTCTAAATCCATGTGTTTTGAGAAGTTTGATAATTGACTTTTCTGTGATATGCGCTATAGGGGTGCTGTTCATACCTACATTGTGCCATCTATTTTGACCGTACTTATAGATAGAAACATTAAGTGTTACATGAGCGCCTTTATGAACAGGAGGATCATAGAATTCAAGAAATCCATATCTCACATTATCTGAGAGTTTCGAAGAAGACACGGTAAAGTTTTGAAACTGTTTGTCCACAGTAAATATTTTCTCAAAATTTGCTAACTGCAGCATTATAACTGCATTTTTTCGTGCAAGACTTTTACTTGTGTTTGCTAATAATCTTTTATAGGTAGTGGGATGATGGGCGAGTTCATTATCCATAAGGAGTGCAGCATCAAAATCTTCCTTTTTATCTTTCAGAAACTCATTATACTGAGTGAGTATGAATTCTGGTTTGTTGTGACTGTGTTTTGGGAAATTAGCTTTCTCTTCTAAAGCTTTTCGATGAAAATATTCGTACCGATTTAATCCTGTGACGTTATACCCTTTACGTGCTAAAGCAACAGCTCTACTACCATCTGCGCTGAAAATATCGAGAACACGGAAAACATTTCGCTTTTCAAATATGTTCTCCAAGCCAGGAATATCCATACGAACTTTTTCCACCATAGAGATGATTTGATCATAATAGTAGGAAGTCCATTGATGGAAATCTTCGTGTGTATCATAAGGGATCTCATGACCTGCTAGAGCATGGAAAACATCACTTTGGGAAACGATTCCAACAACATGACCTTGTGCATCCACAACGGGAAGTCGGTTAAATTTATGTCGAAGCATAATTGATTGTGCTCTAAGAAGAGGTGTGTCGAGTGATACGGTGATTGGGGGAGATTGCATCACATTTTTTACAGGCTGTGTAAGAAATGCTGGCAATCTTCGCTCAATTGCTTCGTATGATTCATGAGATGTTTCTAATTCTTTAATATATTCCTTAACTGAGGGAAGTAGTTTTTCAAGAACATCATATTGTGTTAAAATGCCAACAATTTTTTTATTCCTATGCTTATGTTTTACTATTGGAACTATACTCACACCTACATTAAAAATGATCTTTATAGCTGTGCTTACAGGTTCTTCTTGATCTATTGTTATTGGTTTTCTAAAAATATAGTCTCGAACAACCATGTTATATGTGTGCTTCTACATTGAGCCAAAGATGTTCCTCTGGCTTGTAGATATTAAATAACTTTTCACCATAATTGCTTCCATAAAAACGGATGTGTTTGAAACCACATTTTTTAAGCTCTCTCTGGAGTGCATTTTGGTCAAGATATGCAATCGGTAGACTATTTATAGATTTTTGACTCCAGCGAAGCCCATCATGGCCCATTACTGCGATACTGAGAAGAAGGTCGCCTGCAGATCCGTATGGATCATCATAAAAACTGAGAAACGCATATTTTTGTCGTCTAGTTATCTTTGAGTGAGTTATATTAAGTCGTACTACTTTTTTTCTAGTAGTAAGAATACTTTCAAAATTGGTCATCTGAAGAAAGAGCGTACCACCCTTTGTGAGAATATGAGGTATGAGAGCAAGTATTTTTTTCCAATCTTTGGGATAATGCGCAAGCATATTTCCCATCAAAATCACAGCATCATACGAGTTTTTTTTCTTTTTAAGCTCACTAAGGTAATCACCGTGAATGAACGTGATTCTTTTTTGGAGTGTGTCTGGTAGTCTGAAGCGTTTTTTTAATGCCTTTTTTAAAATATGCTCACTGCGCTCGATTCCCGTGGCATACAATCCTTGTCGGGCAAGGGCAATGACATGTTCACCAGTTCCAGTGCCAATATCAATAATCGATTTAGCCCCATTTTTTTTGAAAAGGCTTGTTAAACTTGGGATTTCTCCTTTGAGTCTGGTATCCCATGTTTGAACTAAATCATAGTGGCTTGCCGCCCAATTATGAAATTCTGCACTATCATCATGTGGGATCTCTATACCTAAAAGACGTTTAAATATATCTCCTTGAGATATAATTCCTACAAATTTTCCGTTATTGTCAACCACAGGGAGGTGACTAATCTCGTTATTCATCATCAGTGTCTGAGCATGGAGGATTGAGGAGTCTGGACGAATAGCACGTTTAACATAACTAGTGTTCATTATTGTTTTAATTTTTTTTGGAAGTAAATCATGCATATTTTGTTCCATATCTTCAAAATTATGCGCAAATGAACCACTCATGAAATCCTGAATAGAAGGGTATACATTATGGAGAATATCTTCTTCAGCTATTGAGCCAACGTACGTATCATTTTTACAAACAGGAAGACCATCAACGGCGAGGCTTAGCATCAGTCTCATTGCCGTTTTCACGGTGTCGTTTGGCGACACTTTCGCGATCGGTTTATGCATGAAATCTGATACCTGCATATAAAAATTATTACATCATAGCAAAAAGGAGGTAGAAAAGCAAAGCAGATGTAATGTCAAGGGGTGCTTTCTCTATAGCGTGGAAAACGAAGGATAGGAGTTCTTGTCCGTGCCGCCTCTTGTTGTCCATTGATCCATTGTTCCATTTCTAGAAATTGCTGGATATGTTCTCGGAAATATGTTTCCATAATGGGAGGAACTGGTATGGCTTTTAATGTTTCGTATTCTTGTTGTATTCTTTTATAGATATACAATAAAAATGGCCAGTGATATTCTATACCGGGATAATCTGTTTGAGACCTAACGCCATTTGTTCCATCTCTGAATAGTGTTACAAGATTTGTGTAACCAAATCGTGGCATAAGACCAAGACTTATGCAGAGTTCATTCACTCTATCCCATCCATGTACATTACCTAGCGTACGAAGCCAATACGCAGAAACAGCCTTGCCCTGTTCGAGATATCTTTTCTCAAACTCCTCATACGCAACTAGTTCTACCATTTGTCTACCAATACCAGGACGCTCACCAGGCTTGCGTCTTGCTTGTCTTTCTAATCCCGGCCAAACTGCTCCATAAAGAAACGAGTTCATCGCAATATGAATTTCCACACCATCTGTTACGCGAATACGTGCTGGTGGACTTGCTGCAGTGGTTGTTCCAATAACCTCGTCACTTGGATTAAGTGCCACATATAATCGTGTCTCAGGATTAGTAATAAGACCTTCAACAAAAGACCCATCAACATCGTCGACAACCATATGTTCAAGAACAGAGGGATCACTTAGAATACTGAGAACATCACGAGCATGGCGATCTACATCTGGAGTGTCTGGTGTTAGCACTACTACGCGTTCAACAGTTGTTCGTTGTTCAAGCTCTGTAAGTGTTCTATGTTCGTCAACTGGATCTTCTGGCCTTGGCATACATGTATATAAAATAATTTCCGAGAAAGTGGAAGATTATAGCACGGATTTGAGTGGAAAGCAACAAAAATCAAAGAATAAAACATTTTTTATTTTACTACTCGTCCCGTAACTATATGCATAGGGATGACTGCGACAAATAATCCTCTTCTATCCATATCTTCAAGATGTTGGAGCCATGCTTCGGCTTCATCTATTGAAAGTGGATCGCGTGCTTCTGAGGAAATTGCATGTTGAGCAAGTTCTCTCAATCGTAATATAGCGAGCCCATCCTCATAAGATTGGACAATAAGAGGGACTTGTACTTCGTTTCTAACATCTATACCTGCTTCTTTAAATAATCTTCTAAGATCTAGACCTACCATGGGATGACGCATAACTCTCGCTTGTATAAAACTTTTAAGAACTCGGTGGGTAGTTGTCGCGAAGCGTGGATCGGTATTGATGACAATGCTACTCGAATCTGGTTCGCAGGCTTGAATTAATCCCGAGGGTTTTGTTACACGTCTAAGTTCAGCAAGCACACGAGCTGGAGCCTCATCATCATATCCTGTTGCTCCAGCATGTTGCAGTGTTCTATCGATATGTGTTCGATCAAAAGTATCTGATTTTAATCCGCTCAAATGCAATAGATCACCAACCTGAAATTCAACATTTGCAGGGCTTCCTCGCTCAAGATGAGTTGTGCGAGCTGCTTGTAACATTGTAGGATCTCTGTCGACACCAACAACATGTCCCTCTCTACCAACTAATTGAGCTAAATTAAATACGTCTAATCCTGCACCACAACCAGCATCTAAGATAGTTTCTCCAGGTTGGGGCTGTAATAACCGAAGTGCCACAGATTTATATGGTCCAAAAATAGGATGAGCGAGATATTCAACGTGATGCGCTCCTGTTTCACCATAAGAAAATATTGCTGCGTCTTGGGAATCTCGGTCAGGAGCACCTGTCATAGTGGTGTTTATTATATCATATATGGATTGTTCCTATAGTATTGTTTATACTTCCTACTGACATCCATTTCCAACACCGAGGGTTATAACCCTCGGTGTTGGATGAACTTAGTTTAGAAATTTTTAATCCCGAACTGCTGCAGGATGTATATCAATTTTGAGATGGGTAATCCCACTACATTAAAGTAGTCTCCTTCGATTTTCTTCACAAATTTCGCTCCGCGTTCTTGTATACCATATGCCCCAGCTTTATCGAGTGGTTCACCAGTTTGCACATATGCTTTAATTTCTGCGTCACTAAGGACGCGAAAAGTAACACGTGTTTGCTCCGTTTCAGAAATCATTTTCCCAGTCTTAGTATTAATAACGGTTATACCAGAGATTATCATATGAGTTTTCCCGCTGAATTTTTTTAAAATTTCAAACGCGTGTGTTTTATCCTGAGGTTTACCAATAATCTCATTATGAAATACTACAAACGTATCGGCGCCGACAATAAGAGCATTTTTATATCGACGAGCAACGTCTTCTGCTTTTTTTCGTGATAAGTATACTGCGAGTTCTTCTGGTGTCATTTTTTTATCTATTATTTCATCATACGTACTTGGATCTACAGAGAAGGGGAGACCGATCTGCTTGAGCAGCTTCTTACGTCGGGGTGATTGAGACGCCAAGATGATGCGCATATGGTAAGTATACAACAGATAATTTTTCCTAAGTAAGATTTCTGCATCCTAAGTATTTTAAACAATACTATCCGATAGTACTTGACAAGCGGATATTTTTATGCTACTTTAATTATATATAGATAAAATTATTAAAACTTATAGTATTAAATATGCAACCTGAATTAATTGAAGCTACACACTTACTTCCTCATGATCGACCTCCTACGTTTGGTGAATTTCAAGATGTCGCCCATATTCTTAATGGTCCTCCTGAAATCCATAGAAGAGAGTTGGGTTCTGTTCTTGATAATCTTGAAGCCTCTTCGCACGTATTCGATCTTGCCGCACAACAGGAACTTTCCGTATTTAATGGTGATTCAGTACATATACGAAACGCAGATCCAGGAAGAATATTTGTCCGAGCATATGCACAATATCTCGCACATGCTTTGCGATTATGGGGTGATCTCGATGAAGATCCCGAAAGTGCACGAAATTTTGTGCGAATGCTTAGTGCAAAAATTCAAAAACGTGATGATAGATATCTAGAAGGTGAGGCTTCGTCAGCAGACATAGAGCCAACGCTTGGAGGACTTTTTGCAAATGTAGCTGCATTTGACGCGCAGGCGCATAAGAGTCTCGATAGCGTACTTTTGAAATTACGTGAAGAGATAGCAGAACTTCATGAAGCCCTTGGCAATTTACCACTTGAGTTGCAACAACTCCGCGTACCTCTGCGCAGAAGGCCCCCTATCCAAGCATGGTTGAGCTCAAGATCACCAGCGGAGACTGCGCGATTAGAGAAAAAAGATCCGATTATTGGTGTACTTGGTGAGATAGGTGATATCACGATTATTGGAGCTTCTCTTGCTCGTCTTTTTGGCCCTTCGGCAGAAATACATCTTCGTAATGCATTACGAGAAATTGAGTTACAAGTTCAAAAAAAACACCATGAAAAGGGGACCTTAATGTCACCACAACCAAACTTTGGAGCGTTATCAGTTACTGCTTAATTTTTTATGGGAGCAGAATACTATGTAGCAGAGCCATGCGGATGTAGAGACCCGACCGCATCTGTCTAAAATAAAACGCACGAGGATTATCGTCCACTTCCTGGAGGATTTCACCGACTCTAGGAAGTGGATGCATTATAATTGCATCCTTGTTCATTTTTCGAACAAGTTCCAAATCCATTATAAATTTCAACTTAAGCCTTTCATATTCATCCACTTTACCTTCCTTCTCAAACCACTCTTTTTGTACTCGTGTCATATAAATCACATCAACATCATTTATGGATTGTCCAAAGACCGATTTTTGAGAAACTTCTGCTTTTTCCCTGAGTGTTTTCACGAGTTCTTTTGGAGCTTTGAGTTCTTTTGGAGACACAAATGTGATGTGTATATTTTTACCAATTTTAACAAGGAGTTTTGCTAATGATTTAATCGTTCTACCATACAAAAGATCTCCAACCATCATTATATGGAGGTTATCCAGTCGTTTAAACTTCTCATAAATTGTATATAAATCAAGAAGTGCTTGAGTAGGATGTTCTTTTTTTCCACTCCCACCATTTATTACTGGAACGTAGCTTGCCGATTCGGCGAGTTCTCCTGAATTGTCTTCAGGATGGCGTAAAACAATGGCGTTAGCACCAGTTGTCTGGTGAATAGATTTGATGGTGTCTTCAAGTGTTTCACCTTTCACAGCAGAACTAAAGCTATCCATTTCGTGAATATCAATAACATATGCGCCAAGTCGTTTAGCAGCGCCAACAAATGAGGTAAACGTGCGTGTGCTTGGTTGATAAAAGAGCACTGCTACGGTTTTTCCTTTGAGGGGTTCAAAGTGTTTATTTTTTTCAACAACATATTTCATCTTATCTGCTACCTTGAAGATAAAATCAACGTCTGCTTTTGATGATATTTGGTCTATCGAAATGAAACTTTTGTTGAAAAAAGGGTTGTTTTTAGTCATGGTTGGTTAAGTAAAAACGCCATTAATCCTTTTTGAGCATGTAATCGATTTTCTGCTTCTTGAAAAACAACCGATCGCGCTGAGTCAATCACATCAGATGAAACTTCATTTCCTCGATACGCGGGGAGACAATGTAAAAAAATAGCTTTTTTGTGGGCCAATTTCATAAGACTGCTATTTACTTGGTATGGCTTAAAGATTTTTAATCTCTTTTTTTTCTCTTTTTCATCACCCATGCTAACCCATGTGTCTGTTATGACAACATCGGCGCCTTTCACCGCTTCTTGGGGCTTTGTAGTCTGTTTGATTGAGACGTTTGTTTTTTTTGCGAGGGCTTGAGACTTATTAAAAATTGCTGCATCCATCCAGTAACCCTTAGGTGCTCCTACATAAAAATGCATGCCTAACAAACCGCATCCTAATGCAAGGGAATGTGTAACATTATTTTCTGCGTCGCCTACATAAGCCAGTCTAAGTCCTTCTAATTTTCCTTTAACTTCCCAAATAGTCATGAAATCAGCTAAAATTTGACAAGGATGTTCTATGTTAGAAAGAGCATTAATGACTGGCACAGTAGCGTGTTGTGCAAGATTTTCGATTGTTGTATGTTTAAACGTACGAGCCATAATAATATCCGACATGCTTGAAGAAACAATTGCAACGTCCCTCGGCTCTTCACGAGAACCCATACCAATATCAGAAGGTCCAAGATAGATAGCATGACCACCTACATGAGTCATTCCTGCTTCAAAAGAAATCCTAGTACGAAGTGATGGTTTTTCAAAAATCATAATGAGTGTTTTGTTTGGAAAGATCTCTTTATTAGCACCTTTTCTTTTATGTTCGGTTTTAAGTTTTTTGGAGAGTTGCATAACCTGCCAAAATTCCTTTGGAGATAAATCTGTTATGGAGAGAAAATGTCTGATTTTCTTCATTTTTTCCTAAAAAAACCAGTTTTTTATGGAAAATTATACTTTTTTGTAAAAAACCCAAAAGGAATGATAGTTCTTTCAAACATGTTTGTCAAGTGGAAAGATGATTTATGTAATTTATCAGAAGGTGCAGTATTCTTGAATTAGTGCGAACGCATTTCGGGGAAAAAGTCCCTCCGCGAAAATTCGGAAAGGCGACGGAGCCGCACCGCTGACAATTTCAAGTTTTTCTTTGGCGGCAATTATATTACAAATGCAAGAGAATTATTTTCTTAAAATTAATTTGATAGCGATACCTAGAATAATGATGGGGAAAATAACCGATAGAATACCGACAACAGGATTTTGTAATCCAGCGGGCCCCGATGTTGCACCAACAATTACACCGAGAACGATCGAAAAAATAAAATCAAAAATAGAAAGTGATGGTAACCATAATGCAACTTTTTCTATTTTCTTATTAATTATCAATATGAACATCACTATCTCAAATACAAACCATGCGAGAACGACCGGACCCCACAGTGCGAGAATGGGCAATACTAGCCCAGGAACTAGAAAAATTATTCCTGTTAGGATTGTTATCGAGGAATATATTATCGATAAAACAAGATACCATTTCCAAACCTTTTTTTGTGTTAAGGGACCTGTTGAGATGCTGTTGATTGTGTCCATAATATTTTATTACTTGATTAATTTAACTTTCGACTTTATTTTTAAAAATTTTCTCCCCCCCAAAATTGAATACAAATTAGTCGCCGAGCGAAGCGAGGCGAACCCCACTCGCTTGCAATTTCCTACGTGGTGCCGGGGGTGGGAGTCGAACCCACATGAAGTTGCCCTCATAGGTTTTTGAGACCTACGCGTCTGCCATTCCGCCACCCCGGCAAATTACAAGTATTATAACAATTCATTGAGACCAAAGCGAATAAAAGTAGTTAAGATTCTATGTACAAATTATTTATACAATATTATAACCACGATCTTACAAAATAGGCAAATACAACTTGTTTTCATGTTTCCACACCCTCGGGTGCTTGCATAATTTAGAGAGCATGTTATAATGAAAATAATGAAGGTACGAGATTTTGTCAAAACCGACAATATCATCAAAATCTCTCCACAAGAATCATTAACTTCTGCGCTAGGCTTATTATCTTCCTCACACGATGCAGCATTTATTTTTCAGGATGACGAGTTTCTTGGTGTTATTAATCCTTATTTCTGCCTGATTAAAAAGTCATATCCAGCACATACACACATCAACACCGCGCTTGTTAAACCCCCGAGAGTCAAGGGAAGCGATTCATTAGAGGAAGCTGCGCGACTTATGATGGAATCAAAAATTCATTATTTACCCGTTTTTGAAAATGATATTTTTATTGGAATTATCTCGGCTCGACGAATTCTATCATGTATTAAAGATGACGAGCGGTTTCAAATGAGCATCGGTGATTTTTCAGGGAATCGGAACTTCATAACAATCCACGAAGACGATTATGTTTCAAAAGCAATGTCACTTTTTAAGGATTATAAGATATCGAAACTCGTCGTGATTTCTCCTACAAGAAAATTGCTTGGTGTATTGACTTATTACGATGTTATTAATTACGTTTCAGTCCCTCGAGAAAGACAAAACTACGCTTCTCGTGAAGGTAATAAAGATGCAATAATGCAAAAAGCTGTGAAGAATTTTTATAAGCACAATGTACTCACACTCACAAAGCAAGACACTTTATTTGATGTTATTAAACTTATTCTTGATAAGCAAATAGGCAGTGTTGTTATTATAGAGCCTAAAATGAAACCAGTAGGTATCGTAACAACAAAAGATATTTTAAAGATATTTGTAGGTAAACCGATTTTTGCTCCTTTTGAGCTCTACACACGAAATCTTTCGCAGACAAGTGCGCAAATGGTAGGCGCGTTTTCGCAGAGACTAGGAAGTATTTTAAATATCCGTAAAGGTGTTCGCAAAGCAGAATTGACTATTACTGAGAAGAAACAGGGTGGAGTGTTTGAGGGAGTTCTTTCAATATTTCAAAAAGGAAAACAGATGCAGATTGTACGAATAGAAACAAAGGATTTAAAGAAACTTTTAAAAGATCTTAAAAGAAGAGGGAAGAGGTTGCTGTCAAGATGAAAAATATTTTCCCCGTTTATAAGCCTCCCGGCATATCTTCTTATGACGTCATACGGAAATTGAAGCAAAAATATCCTGGGCAGAAAATTGGCCATGGAGGGACACTGGACCCCCTTGCTGAAGGATTATTAATTATTGGTGTAGGACGGGAAGCTACAAAACAACTTCAATCTATATTAAAAAATACCAAAAAAGTTTATGAAGTTGAAATTGAATTAGGAAAAGTGTCGGAGACGGACGATGCAGAAGGGCCGATTAGCGTGAATGGAGATTTGAAATTTGAAAGTGGAGAATTGACAAGAAAAAGGATCGAAGAAGTCCTGAGTGGATTTATAGGTGAGATTGGTCAGACACCTCCAAGATATTCCGCGATAAAAGTTAACGGTGTTCCTGCATATAAGAGGGCGAGAAGGGGAGAGGAGTTTGTTCTGAAGCCTCGCAGAGTTATCATTAATGATATTTCAATTCTCGAATATTCCTACCCCTTTTTGAAGTTGAAAATCACATGCGGTTCAGGAGTTTATATACGATCTCTTGCTCGAGATATAGGGGAAAAATTGGGGACGGGAGGTTATGTCAAGACACTTAGGAGGAGTGAAGTTGGTCAATACTCGCTTCTTCACGTGCAGCAGCTTCCATGATTCTATTAAAAACATCCTTAACATCAACACTTTCCGCCTCTTCGATATCAATATCAAGTTGAGTAAATCGTATGAGATGTCGTAAAAATCGAGTAAATGCTGGATCTCTTAAATAATCCCGATGTGATTTTTTTAATAATATATCACGTGCTTTTAGAATTTCTCCAAGTGATAATTCAGTTGACGCAGCTGCATCTTGCGGGATTATGTGAGGAAGTTCTTGGGGACCTATCGCAAGCTGGTCCAGTAACCACAGAATTTGTCCTTCGTATTGGGGAAGACTTGTGTTGGGCATTATATATAACAATCTGTCAATCCTTCGCCTAATACATGATGATTGAAGCATGCCGGCAATCAAGCGAGAAGGACCGCCTTTTGTATCTGCTGGCTCAGTATTAAATCCTGCATCGTGCCAAGATTGAAACGAATCTCGAGGATCCATTTCGATTAGTTCTTTAACAATTATAGGAAAATCAAGTCGGAGATTCCTACCTGGTTTTTTAAGAGGTAGATTGCTGTAATAGTCATTTAGTTCATCATCACCCATAATATAGCTATCGGAAATATGGAGCGTACCTTTAGCTGTTAGTAATTCTTGTTGAAGAGCCTCTGGTATTCGGAATCTGTAGCCTAATGTTTTATCGCCATGTATTATCTTCGATATTTTTCTGAGATTTTGGTTTAAAGCAAATTGAGTTACTTCTTCTTCCATTCGTCCAACAACAGCGGGACCGCTTACAGATCTCCAAAAGCCATTTCGTTCATAACCTGCCATTGTGCCAATAAGATAAGCCAACCTTCTTCTTAAGGTGGGTGTAACAGTATCTTGAGTACCATCATCGTATTCAATAATGAGGGCTTCATTAAGATATTGAATTTCCACAGGGGATGTAATGGGACTGACTTCAGGACTAGGCCTACCTGATCTCGCTGGAGCAGGTCTTTGTGCTCTTGCTGGCTTTGGAACAGGGTGTGCGATCGGAGCAGAATCATCTTCTTCTCCAAAAACGGCATATAAAAGATCTAGGTTTTCTGGGTGTCCAGCTGTAGTTTGCATAAGAAATCCCAAAGCATGCATCTGAACATTATCTGTAGAAGGATCAAGCTCTGTTTTGTAAACAGAATTTACTGCTCCTGATAATCCTTGTGCTAGGGTACGCACATGTAGGGCGGTTTCTGCTGCATAATCTGCATCATCGGGTATACGAGGTTCTTGTAGATGAAGATTTTTTAGTACAGAAACAGCTTCAACAGCTCTCTGTTGTTGTTCTCCAACATATGCTTGTCTAGTTGAAGGTGGTTGGAGTTCTCGGACGGACCGCGAAAACGTGTCAACTGCTCGAAGTAAATTTGCCAAAACAATAGCTCCCTCAACTTCATCATTAGTATGTGGTAAAGCCCCAGTTATTTCATGACGCATCCTGCTAGCATCCTCAAGTAGAGTGGGGCTTGCTGCTGGGAAATGGGCAATAATATCAAAAGCGTCGGTGTGTATTTCTGTTGGCATATGTGAGCTTAAGTAGTGGCTAGTATATCACCTATAGGTTAGAAATTCAAAATATGTTACTATGACAACACGACGATGCCATACTGGATACATAGTACTTAATACGGTATACTATTGCAATTATGCTTCCAATTTTGCTTGATCTTAAAATAATTCGTATATACACAATTGGTGTTTTCTTTGTCCTAGCATTCTTTTGGGGAGCCTATATTTTGTGGCGAAACATAAAACTAACTTCATTCAAAGAAGAAGATATATTTGATTGTTTATTTGTTACACTGTTTGGCGCATTATTTACAGCACGACTTTTTTTTGTACTATTAAATTTCGAGGATTTTGGATTTAGTATCCTCAGATTTATTTTGATAAACGGATTTCCAGGACTCTCCTTAACTGGGGGACTTATTGGAGGATTCACAACCTTTTTCATATACACATACATTAAAAAACTATCTGTAATTGAGATTTCAGATTATGCAACAGGACCACTATTACTTGCTCTTGCTATTGGCAAGATTGGAAGTTTTTTCGCAGGAAGCGATGTAGGTTCAGTCACGACGTTTCTTTTAAGAGTAACGTATATTGGTTATGAGGGAACAAGACACATTACTGCATTATATGAAGCATTTCTATTTTTTGTTGGTTTTTATATTGCGCAAAAAATACTTTATAGAATACGACGCGAAGGCGCTCCTCAAGGATCATCACTTAATTTTTTTCTCATATTTTATCCTTTGACGCAAATTATCCTTGACAATTTTAAAGACAATCGTTTATACTTTGCGAATTTGCCGTTTGATATTATAGCTGCTGGAATAGTTTTCATTGTTGCAACAGGCTATTTTACATTTAATAATAAAAAGAACATTTTGAGAGAGAGTAAAAACCTCGTATCTCGAGTTCGAAAATATGGTAAAAAAACACCTCACAAAAAAACAACTTGATGATCTAAGAGCCCAACTCATCAAAGAAGAAAAGAAGATGGAAAGCACAATCGTGCGGTTAAAAGAAAACGATCCTTTTAACGATCCTGATCATGCGACAGACAACGCTGCCGTCGATACTGATGTGCGCGAACAGCTTGGTCATGACACAGTCGAAGCTCAGATGAAAGAAGTACAAAAAGAACTTATTTTAGTAAGAGGCGCTCTTGAGAAGATGCATAAAGGAACATATGGGTTTTGTGACCGATGTAAGGAACCAATTGTATTAGCGCGGCTAAAATATGTTCCTCAGACAAAATATTGTATTAACTGCGAGAAAATCCTGCGAAAGTAGACTCTAAAAGCTTTTCCTGTTATCATGGATCTTATATGACCGAACTATCGCTCCCTTTGATTTTTAATCTTATCATTTTCGTAGCGCTTCCATTTCTTGGCGGAGCCCTTGCAACAAGATTTAGATTACCACGTATGGTTGGTTACATCCTTTCTGGTATTGTTCTTGGTGCATTTATTCATGGACAATCAGCTGAATTTCTACCGATATTTGCAAATGTAGGACTTATTCTATTGTTATTTACCGTAGGTCTTGAAGTTAATTTAGAAAATTTTAGACGATTCGGAAAGGTTGTAAGTCTCATTGGGTTACTGCAGATTTTTATTGCAACAGGTATATTTCTTATTTTTACACGAATTTTTGGAATTTCTTTCATCGAGTCTCTTATCATTTCTTTTGCATTTTCACTCTCATCGACGGCCATTGTATCAAAAGTGATTCAAGATAGAGGAGAAGAGAATTCTTTGGTCGGTGGTATGACTTTAGGAATTCTTATTCTTCAAGATATTGCCGTGATACCTTTTATGATTCTACTTACCTCACTCGATCAAGGTGCAGGAGTATTTGCACTCCTTTCGAATATTGTAATCTCATTTGTACGAACAGGAATCATTCTTTGGATCATATATGTTATTGCTCATAAATTCATTCCTTACCTCTTTAGTAGGGTTGCGAATCTTGGAAGAGAATTATTAAATCTTTTAACCATACTCACTATTTTTATTGCAGTGTTTATTTTTTCCTTTTTGGGACTATCTCCTGCAATAGCTGCATTCGTTGCGGGCATGCTCATAAGTGGGACACTCCAACATTATCAAATTTTTTCACAGATGCGACCACTGAGAGACATTTTTACCATTCTTTTTTTTGTTTTCCTTGGTGCGACAATAGACGTTACACAGATTTTACCAAGTCTTCATATAAGCCTATTTTTTGCCGTACTTATTATCCTGTTTAAATTTTTTCTTGTTACTGGTTTGTATTTATATTTTAGATTTCATTCAAAAACAGCCTTTGGAAGCGCAATTCTCCTGGCGCAAGTTGGTGAATTTGCATTTATTGTGTTGCATCAAGCTCAAGCGTCGCATATTATGAGTGAAGAAACATATTATTTTGGGATTACTGTTACTTTATTGACCATAGCTTTATCACCGATATTAATGGATCGGCGAGATAAACTGTACATTTCGATACGAAAATTACTGAAAAATCACTTACCACAGCTTGATAAATATATCTCGTATGGCGTAGATAGAGAACCGGCTCATATTGATGCACTAGCTATTAAGAATCATGTGATTCTTTGTGGATATGGTAGAGTGGGGAATTATATAGGCAGAGCTCTTACCATGGCTAACGTTCCTTTTATTGCTGTTGATTACAATTATCAAATTGTCGAAAAAGAACGGAAAAGAGGCATAAACATCATTTATGGTGATCCGACCGACATTGACATTCTCGATTTTGCTCAATGTGAATATGCCTCAACTATCATCTCTGCAGTTCCTGATGCATTTTCTCAAGAAATGATTATTTTGAATTCAAAAATGTTAAATTCTAAAATAAGAATTTTGACGCGTGTTGGGCTTGAGATGCAACAAAGAAGAATGAAAGATCTTGGAGCAGAAATAGTTATTCAACCAGAATTTGAAGCAGCGTTATCAATTGTTCGTAAAGTTCTCCTTGAGTACAATCTTACGAAAAAAGATATTGTAGGGAAAATAAAACGATTGAAATTGGAGCATGGAATGGCGTGAGAAATAAGAGTAAAATGCCGAAACAATTAGGAAGACGAAATAAGATTATTATTACGCTATTTCTAGGTTTTTTGATAGTGTATTGCATAATCCTTGCTATCCGTTCGATTCAGGCGTCTGCATTTTTTGATAAGCAGAACAGAATAAATATCCTGTTCTATAGCGACCAACCAGTACTTTTATCATTCGGCTTAACAGATGATGTAAACTACATCGTAAGTTTTACACACGAAGATCGTGTTGACGTTCCAGGTGGGTATGACCGCTATGCTGTTGGAGCTTTAGGAAGACTATCTGATGTTGAAAATGATAGGTATATACTCCAGCGAGCATTTTCTTCTATGACGTCTGCATATATCGATTATTTTGTTGCTCCCAAAAAAAATAAAGTCTATGATGAGAGTGATTTCAGAGAGCCCCAATATAAAAAATTAGTTCTTATTCGATCTCTTTTTTCTCCTCAAAAACATACAAACGCAAATATTTTCGACAAAATATACCTTTTGTGGCTTATTATTCGTAAACGCGAAGGAGATTTTGTTGTACTTAAGAGTGCGACTATCCACGATGAGATAAGCGACCAAACTTTTTTTTCAGAACAAGGGTTTCAAAAAAAATACAAAGGATTCTTTTACCATCAGGCATTACGAGAAGAGGGAAGAGAGTTGCAAATTCTGTATAGGAATTACAATAGTGCTTATGTATTATCAAGGGTAATTGAGGGTCAGGGAATTCGTGTTGTTGATCTGTCACAATATGATGATCAAGTTAAAGAGCGATGTGTTATTAAGCATAATATTGACAAGAAAAGTAAAACAATTCTTTTTTTGCAACGAAGATTTCAATGCGAAGTAAAAAAAGCAAATATAGAGGGTTCTGATATAATATTCTTATTAGGTAATGGGTTAGAAAAAGAATGGGAATAATAGTGCAATGAATATTACTTTTGTATCAATCATATTACTTGTCATCTCTTTGATTCTCGCTTTTCGTTCGATGAAAGATCTTGATTTTTCAAAGGAGATTGAAAAGATGCTACACAGGCATAAAATGAAAGGGACAATAGTCTTTTTTAAAGATAAGATAGAGCATTTTACTCCTCATAATCATCAACACCTACATTAAGGTCATCAAACCGGTCTTTTGTTTCATCGACTTCATTGGCAAGCTCTTCTATGTCCTCAACGATTTCATCATCCTCGTCATCTTCATGATGCATATAATCATCTTCATGGTCGTCTTTGTCATCATCCATTTTATTTATAAATTTTTTAAGATCGTCCTGGATGTTATCAGGGAAAGATTCATAATTGAGAACTTTTTTGCCGCGTTTATCCTCTCGAATAAAAATATCAACGGAGTTTTTTGTTGCTTCCTTAACAAATGAAGTATATTTGCTTTTAGCTTCTAAGAAATAGATTAATCGCTTAGAAATATCATCAGGAAGACAACCAATATATTCTTCTTTTTTATTACGTACTTCTATACGTCTCTTCTTTAATTTAAGAAAGACTTTTTCTCCTATTTTGAGTTTGACTAACACATCGCTTTGACCAATATTTAGTAGTGTTACGACTTTTGTTTTTCCACGTACGTTTATGAATGTATTTGGGTCTAGCGAAACATCTCTTTTATTAAATTTTTCTGGAAGATCTCCTTTTTTACTCAAGATAGTTATTTTTTCAAGATTGTTTCGTGCTATTTGATTAGTTGCATCATATTTTAAGGCTTTACGATAATATTTTTTTGCTTCTGCTAAGTCTCCTTTTTGAAGATACGCAAAAGCAAGTCCTAGACAGGCATCAACATTCTCATTTTCGACAGCAACTATTTCTTTATTAAGTCTAATAGCTTTATCCCAATTATTATCGAGAGCAGCATCGACTGCTTGTTTGTGAAGTCTTTCCATCTGAAGTTCCATGAGATGACGGATGTAGTATAATGAGTCATTGCAGAATTTTCAAGTCGATTTACTATAGCATGTCAGGTCACTCAAAATGGTCAACAATTAAGCGAAAAAAAGGTATAAAAGATCAACAGAGAAGTAGTGTATTTTCGAAAATGGCTCGACTCATAACTACAGCAGTGCATGAGGGAGGAGGAGTAACTGATCCAGAGAATAACTTCAAACTTCGTTTGGCAATTGAAAGAGCAAAAAGTGTGAACATGCCTCGAGATACTATCGATAGGGCTATAGAGAAAGCTGGGGGTGGAGAAGGTCAGCAATTAAAAGAAATTTTGTATGAGGGTTTTGGGCCGGGGGGAGTTGCTTTACTTATATCAGTAATAACAGACAATACGAACCGTACACACGCGGATGTCAAGCAAGCCCTGGAAAAACAAGGAGGAAAAATGGGTGGACACAACGCTGTAGCGTATCTGTTTCAAAAATGTGGAGTTGTTGTTTTTAATGCCTCTTCTGCTTCAGAAGAGAAAATTTTCGCATTTGCAGATAAGATTGGGGCTCTAGATATAGAAGAGGAAAGTGAGCGTTATGTCATATATGTTCCTTTTGAAAACATAGGGAAGGTAAAAGAATTAAGTTCTGACATACAAGCTCAAGAGATCGATGTTTTCTACCGTCCTTTAACAACAGTTGATCCCAAAGGGCTACAAGACAAGATAGAAACACTTATAGATAGACTTGAGGATCTCGAAGAAGTGCATACTGTATATACTAATGTACGTTAGTTGTATTAATCCGAGCTTGTTTGAATATGCTTCAAAGAATAAAAAGAATTAATACATACAATTTTTTATTCAAGATATTCTCGAGAGTAGAGAAGAGACAGCGATTTATTATCTCGACATTTTTTTTAACACTCCTCTTTCTTTCTTCAACCTTTTTTAGTTTTGAGCAGATTTATCTCTTTATTCCTCTTATCATCGTAGTTGTCTTCGCTTTGACATTCTTTTCTATACTTGAAGGTATATCTGGTCATGAATGGTACACGCTCTTCGTTCATCCAATTTATTTTTCAATTGTATTTTATCTCTTTTATTTTTTTGTACCTCAACGTTGGTTGACGAGACTGCCTTTCGTTGTGATCTATACGATCGCTATATATGCCATACTTTTATCACAGAATATATTTAATGTAGGAGCCTCCAAGAGCTTACAGTTATTTAGAGCTGCATTTTCAGTAAACTACCTTTTTGTTACGTTGAGCGCCTTTCTGAGCTTTAGCCTCATTATTTCTCTTCGTATGAATTTTATATTTAACTTTTTCGCAGTATTACTTGCATGTTTACCGTTAACTATCCAATTACTTTGGAGTGTTGCACCAAGCGATAAAATAAAACGCGAACTATGGAAATATGCCTTTATTATCGCTTTAATCATTGCTGAAGCAAGTGTCGTGTTTTCATTTATCCCATTGAATCAGTCAATTTTTGCCCTCATACTTACGGCGATTTTTTACAGCCTCGTTGGATTGGTTCAAGTCTACCTCCAAGAAGCTCTTTTCAAAGAACGCATTCGAGAGTACCTTATTGTACTCGGTTTTACCACAATAATCTTTATACTATCACTTCGGTGGTAGCACAATAATCAAATAATCCAGATATCTAAGAAAATAGATACATATCAAGGCAGGGAAGAGGGGAGGAGCAAATTTCACGGACGTGTATTTTATATCCTATAGTATGTAAATATCCTATAGTATTTTTGTAGTATTACATATTTTGGAATTAAAGTCCAGTAAATTTTTAATAACATGTTCATGCTCGTTGAGCTCATGTATCACTCTCATGCTACCTCCGCTACTCTTACTGTAGGTGGTATGTATTTTGTGGATAACTTTAGCCTCAGAAGTCTTCGATTAGATCGTTATACAGGTCCGAACTAAATAGTGATATGAATGTTATTACGTATGAATTTAGCCTCAAAAATAGTAATTTGGAATGTCAGGATGCTCTAAAATTGAACACTATTCGACGTAAGAGGAGTGAACATTTAGCCTTAAAAGTTTTAATCCGGATCGTCTTGATAGTCTAAACTGAAGGAGTGCGATGATGCAGCTTTCTATAATTCTAGCCTCAATTATTTCTATTTGGAACTATGTAACAGTCTAAAATCAAACGTTATTCCTCGAAGCGATAGAAGTGTAAATAAGATATCTCTGCATGCATTATAAGGAGGAGATATAACAACTCAATGGTATAAAATATGTAGAAATGAGAGGCGTCTCGTAGTAGGGGTACTCTTTTGAGGATGTCTACTTATATTTAAGAGGCGCCATGGTATTGGGGGCGTATACGGCTGCGGGGAATAAAGCTTACATAACGTCGTAAATTGTATCTTTTACGACGTTATGTACTTCAACTATCGGAGAAGTATAGGTTTTTTAGTTTTTTATTTTCTGTCAATATTTTTCTATTTTTATCTTTTGGTGCTATGACTGATCTTATTTCCCCCACAATAATACCCTCCATATGTCCCAGCGCTGATCTTGTGTATATATATGCTATAGGATATATTGTGATATAGTTTTAGAGCGTTATAAAGGGACCTTAATGCCACTTCTCTAACCTTTCTAGTGGTAGGTGAAGGGTATGCAGTTAAAAATTATTGTACAAAAACGGCAAAATGACACTCTTATTCTTAGGATGACATGCAAGAATAGGATATCCCTTTTGCGGATCTGAAAAATCAAGAACTATTTCTTTGTTGTCCCAATCAACGACAGTTCCGCCAGATTCTTTAACAATGCAATATCCGGCAGCGAAATCCCATATAAAAGGTTTTCCAATGACAAAAGAAAAACGATTCAATGCTACATAACAAAGATCAAGTTCGAATGCACCGAGCCATCTGACATTGTGGGTTAATGGTACAAGATCTTGTGCAATGGTAAACCATTGTGTCAATGAGGATTTTTTTGGATAAAAGCCCATGACGGCAAGGCTGTGGGCAAGTGGAGCATGCTGTATATGAAGCTTTTTTGTCTGTGTACTGGAAATCATATTTGCACCCTTTCCTTGTTCTGCGAGAAACATAGTATCGCGAACAGGATCATAAATCACTCCTGCAATAAGTTCTGAGTTTTTAGCGAGCCCAATTGAAACACAAAAATAGTCAATGCCTGCAGCGAAATTACTTGTGCCGTCAAGCGGATCGATAATAAAGGTATATGTACCTGATTTGTGTAATCCTTCCTCACCAATGAATCCGATCTGATCTACGGGAATTCCCTTTTTTTTCATCTCGCGGAGAATATGATTTTCAATAGCTTTTTCGCATACTTTATCAGCTTCAGTAACTATTTGATGCGCATCATCTTTGTGTTCAATCCGAAGCTCTTTTTGGTAATAACTGAGCAAAATTGTGCCAGCTTCTCGTGCAGCAGATTCAAGGATATTGATCATATTGAGCTTATTAAGCTTCGAGTCGGGCAAACATACCAGACTCCCGGGCTCGCTTAAACATTTTTATAAAATAGATATAAGCAATAACGAAGTAAATTATATTACCAACTATAGCGATGAGAATATAATCTACATTAGTAACACCAGTGAACAATTTTTGACGAGCTCCTTCAAAGACATATGTTAAAGGCAACAAGAGTGCTATTTTTTGCATAAACTTTGGCATTACTTCTATTGGGTAAAAGACAGCAGCAACGGGCTGGAGAAGAAAAAATAAGCTCCATGCGAAAGCCTGAATTTTATTTCCATATCTAAAAATAAGTGCGGTAATGACCATCCCAGCAGACCAAGAAAATACGAGGAGATTTATAAAATGTATTGGAAGCTCAAGTCCAAGCCGATAAATTGAAAAATCATATACAACAAAGGCAATGACTGAAATGATGATAAACACTGAAAATGATTTTAAGAAACCCACAATCATTTGCGCTGCAAGAAATTCCCCTACAGATAATGGTGTGGTGAAAAGGTTGCTTAGGTTGCGGGACCACACATCGCGCAATACACCAAGCGAAATTGATAATTGCGCAACACGAGGAATTTCCCAAAATAAAATACCTAATAAGATAATCTGAGTCTTAACTGCTTCATTTTGAGCAAAATAAAGCGCAATAAGCCCAAAGACTACAATAGCGATGGTTGACCACCAAAAAACGTCGACCCACGCTTCAAGGCTTCGTTTTTGATAATACCAATTGTGCCACAGCAGGCTTTTAATCCTTATGAAAGACATATTTTCCTTTTCGAGCAACTTCTAAAAAAACGTCTTCAAGGTTTGGTTTCTTAATATCTATATCAGTAATCCATATTTTGCGTTTACTAAAACCAAAAAGGACTTTTGGAATGAGTTCTTCATCAACTTCAATGTGTACGACTTCTTTGCGAGGAAATGAGAATTTTATATTGTGCTCATTAAGATACGAAGCAATATCCTGTTGCTGCGCGTCAAACGTGAGAGTGATAATAGACGTTTTGATATGTTTTGTAAGACCAAGTGGTGTGTCCATGGCAATAATATTTCCATGGTCGAGAAATATAACTCGGTCACATATATGGGATACTTCATTCATATCATGACTTGTGAAAAGTATTGACACGCCCTTTTCCTTACGTAGCTCGTCTATAAAGTCTAAAACTTTATCAGCGATATCAGGATCAAGAGATGCGGTTGGTTCATCCATCAAAATAAGCTGTGGATCATTAATAAATGATTTAACAAGATTAACCCGCGTCTTTTCACCTGATGAAAGGCCCCAATATTGTTTATAGATAACGTTTTCGATCTCGAGCCTCTGTACAAGTTCTTGAATCTTTTGTTCAAGGTTTGGTACTGCATAAAGTCCCCCAAAAACTTTTAAATTTTCATGTACGGTGATTCTCCCTTGAAGAGAACCGTACGCGGTTGTGAAATTGATTTTTTGTAAACTTTCTTGCCGATGTTGTGCAAAGTCTTTTCCAAAATAGAATATCGAACCGCTCGTCTGTTCTGTAATACCCAAAAGCATTTGGATTGTGGTGGTCTTCCCTGCTCCATTCGCTCCTAAAAGTCCGACAACTTCTCCTTTTTCAATAGAAAAACTTATGCCGTTAACGGCAGTAAACTCGCCATATTTTTTTACCACATTGTGTACATCAAGAACTGGATGCATAGGTACAAGTATAGCGTATAAGGGACCTCGTGTGTAGGTTGTGAAGTTGTCTATATTTGCAGGGCGCGTGCCTTGTGGTGACGTCGGGTTGACGTCAGGTACGCGCCCTGCAAATGTAGAGATCCTGCTAGCTGTGGGCTAGCTACCGTTGGAGGAGAGGGAGGAACAGCTGTGTTCGAGTAGCGGAGCCAACGGAGAAGCCGAGGAGGCCCATCTCTTCATTGGCAACGATCAGATCGCCGCCAGCGAAACACATGGTCCTAATGTCGGCCTTCAGCTTCGTGTAACTCGTTCGCTCGCCGCTTGTGATGTCGAAGCTTGCGACTCTGTTCCAGAAGCCCAGGTACACGGTCTTCCCGTCACTGGCTGGGATGACTTCGACTGGTACGTCTGAATCAGACGGGAACCACTCCCTGTGATCGATTCTACCGATTTCCTTCGGCGAGGCAGGATCGGTCACATCGAAGACCCAGAAGAAATTCTCGCCCACCGTGAGGAGTCGACTGTCAGGTAGCAGCGAGAATCCAGCTACACTCTGGTGATCCGGGCTTTCGACCTTGCCAATCTCCCGTGGCTTCCTCACGTTAGAGACATCGAAGATGTGAACGCTGGACCATCTGCTCGAGACGTAGAGGACCTTCCCATCCTCGGACAGCTTCGCTCCCGATGCCAGCATGTTGATCCACGACCACAGCCGTAGTGTGTTAGGATCGTAGAGGTAGACTTTCTTCAGACCCGTTACGATGAGTAACTGGTCGCTGGCTTCGATGTTGATTGCCCAATAGTGCTCATCGAGCTCCATGTTGTCGATGAGCTCACCGCCCTCAAAGACGTAGAGCGTTGGGTTCCAGTCTGTGACGAAGACCCTTCTTGAGTTCTGTGCCACGTGATCTAGGCCGTACTCCTCGTCGACCTCGGTGTGGCGGATCCCCCTGGTCTTTGGGTTGATGGTCCAGAGGCCGTTGTTGCTGGTCACCTCCAGATCGGTCCCGCACGAGACGCCCCTGGCGAAGCCGATCGGTACAGTATAGGTGCCGAGGAGACTGAGTCCGTCGTTGAGCGTCACGAAACCGTCGGACCCGTCTAGTAGGACGTAGCCATCTTCGAACTTGCGGACTACGCGGTTTTCGCCCTGGTGGGCCTTCTGCACAGGGGGTTCACTCAGGTTCCTCAGGTTGTAACGGACGACTCCCTGGTAGCTGGTAACAAACAGCTCTTCATCGGCGATCTCGAGTCCGTTGATTCCTTCCTCGAAGACTCGCTCGAGCACGACTGTAGGGTTATCGATTTCGTTGGTATCGAAAACCCGCAGTATCGTGTTTCCTTCTAAGGAGGGAGTGATGATTGTGCTTGCCAGCACTCTCCCTTCCTTGGAAGTCGCCACTCGTACGTATTGTCCGGGAGTGGTCTCCCCGAAAGCCGAGATCTGCTTCGGCTGCGCAGGGTTCTCGAGCGTATACACCTCGATCGCAGACCCCGCTGGCTGGAACAGGTACTTTTCGGCCACTGCGAGTTCGTACTCGTCCCATGGTGACTCGCTGTAGACGAGCTTCGGTTCGGTCGGGTCGCTAAGGTCCACGACGGCGACCCCGATACCACTGCCCGCTATGTAGGCGTAACTACCTTGGACGACGATCTTGTAACCATTGAGCTCGAGCAGCTTGCCGACCACCTTCAGCTCGGTCGGGTTGGCGATGTCCAGAACGACCAGATCGCGGCTGGTGAGGACGTAGGCGAACTTGCCTTCTACGTCCACGTAGCCCACGAGTCGATCGAACGGTTGGCTCTTGCCGATCAGTTTCGGCGTGGTTGGGTCGCTGAGGTCGAAGACCTGAAGTCGGTCCCCGACACCTACGTAGGCGAGTTCACCCTGAGCGTCGAGAGCAGACGGGTGTCCCCCGATCTGCCAGGATTGGGTGAGCTCCTGCCCTTGTGCCGTTACCGGCGCAGGCAGAAAGCTCAAGCTGAGGATGATGGTCAGGACAGCAAGTAGCCGGTACATGGGTTTTCCTCCCCTGTGAATGTGATACCACTTTAGGACTTTCTATTAAGTATGTAAATAATTAACAGGAAGCCCTAAAGTGGAGGATCTCTACATGTCAAAGAGCTCGTTGATATTTTAACCTGCCTTCATGCAATAAAAAAGCCAATAGAATATCAACTTCTATCTTAATTAGTATGCTATTATACTATAGGATTCTTAATGTTACAACCGACGTCCTTGGTGAGAATTATTTTAGGTATATAATGAATGTATCAATGGATGCACAAGAACTCCCTACCCAACCTGAATTACCTCCAACATTACAAGATTTTATTGTTAATTATGTTAAAGAAAATGGACACTCACCTTCAGGAAGAGAAGTGGTAGATTTTGTAATGTGGCTCCAAGCGACAGAATTAATCATGAGAGATCCTGGGGCGTTTGAGGAAGATCTAGCTAACACGATGGATCCGTTATAACAATTCTTTGCTATTCTTCTTGTGTAGTTTTTTCTAACCCTCGGTGTTATAACCCTCGGGGTTGGATGAACGTATCTTAGAGAAATTTAATCTTTCTATGGTATCGTACTTGTTATGACATATAGAAAAATAACATTTGGAGACAATAAGTTTTACCATGTATTTAATAGGTCGGTCGCAGATGAAAAGATATTTTATGGAATTGAGGAACTTGAGCGCGCTATATCTCTTATCCAGTTTTATCGTTATAAACCGCTTATGAGCTACTCAGTATTCAAGAGGATAAGTTCTGAGGAGCAACATCGATACATTGAGCATATAAGTAGATACCAGGCGCTTATTAATATACACGCATTTTCCTTAATGCCTAATCACCATCATTTTTTACTCGAACAAAAGCAAGACGATGGAGTCTCTCAGTTTGTAAGTAATCTGCAAAATAGCTTTGCTAAGTACTTTAATAAAAAAAATAGTAGAAGAGGATCATTGTTCTGCGAAATGTTTAAGGCGGTTCATATAAAGACACAAGAGCAATATGTCCATGTTTCTCGATACATTCATCTAAACCATGTAACTTCAGGACTTATTTCCCTAGATGACTTAGATTTTTATCCCTACTCTTCTTTTAGTTGTTATATGGAAAATAACAAAATGGAATTTGTTTATAAAGATATGATTTTAGCAATATTTGGAGGTAAGGAAAGATATAGGGCGTTTGTTCGAAACCATGCGGATTATCAGAAAAGTCTGCATATTATCAAAAAACTTACTCTTGATTAGATCTTCTAACCCTCGGTGTTATAACCCTCGGTGTTGGAGGCTTCTGCCATTTTTAGTGCTGTAACGAGTGACTCTGGCCTAAAGTACCACGATGCGTGCATAGTGAGTTCCAAAACAGTCACATCTGAAGCGAGATCATGTGGTATGTCTTGAACATTAAAAAATCCATCGTATTCAGGGACAAAAAATCGTATCCGAGCACCCTTCTCTTGTAGTTCTCGTACTCTTTGAAGTGGTTTCATATCATGAATATCTTTTGCCATTGACGCAACTCCCAAAAGTGCCTGGCCAAGCTGTCTTGCCCTCTGGGAAAGACCACTCTGAACCTCTCCGTCTTCATTTGTTTGGGGTGGCTCGGTTTCAGCAAATTTTCCAGCAAATGCGCTATCAAGGTAAGGAGCAAGAAGTTTTCCCCTATCAGAAACAAGCCTTTTAATATCTCGTCGTTTATTTCGAAGCGTATCAATGGCGATTTGATCTCCTTGACTGAGAAGATCAAGTTCGAATACTATTTCTATTTTTTTTAGCTCTTCATCAATTATGTGTAATCTATCACTATCTCTGGGGTTTAAAGCTCCACGGTAATCAATAGTTGGATCAAACCCTGCTAATCTAATGGTATCATCCTGCTGTGAAATATCTGGGAAAACCTGGCGAAGTCTTTCGGCAAAAGTAGGTCTTTGTTCAAGTGGTTCATCTGCGGGAAGCCTTTCGCCTATAGGGACAAGTGCAAGCGAATCGATACCCCTTTCAAAACTGGGAATTTCTCTTACGTGAGGCATCGTAAGTGTTTTGAAAACACCTTTCCAAAACCTGTGAATGAGCGCCACATCTCTTGTTGGTCCTTGGAGAAATCCAACAGGACTTACTAGTATGAGGTCTAGATTGGAGAGATAATTTGCAAGCTCTGGATCTTCTACAAGGGCTTGTGACATGCGCCGATCAAAGCGCGAAGTACCAATCGAGTGAGCAATGACTCTTAGTGGACCATCTTTTAAATGCGTTTTTAATTCATCGATCTGCAGTCGCTCGTTTTCCTGTTGTTGTTCCCTGGTTGTGGATAGATCTGATGACCATAGATGTAGGTCCTGACCGAACTCATGGGAATAGATTTGCTTGAGACTTCCTGCCATTTCAGGTCCATGGGCTAATCCCTGCACAAAAATAGTGTAAGGATGCTGTGTGAATTCTCGTTCAGGACTCTGAATTGAAATTCCAGCCGGTGCTTCTTCCATGTTTTCTAGATTTCTAACCCTCGGTGTTATAACCCTCGGTGTTGGATGAACGTGGTTTAGATTTTTTTAATAAACGTTTTCTAACTTGGTCACTTTTTAGTTCACGAAGTGCGTCGCGCGCTATCCATCGGGCTGATGAAGATTTTGGATGGAGTTTTATAATGTCTTCAGCTGTTTTAATGGCTTGAATGTTTAATGTCTTGTTTCTTTTTCCGATTTGCCGCAAAGCCCAGTTTACCGCTTTTTTAACAAAATTCCGTTCGTCAACGGCATACTTTATTATTATGGGAAAAAACTTTATGAACTGTTTATCATGTGCCTTTTTGTCATGTACTGACAACGCAGCCATCAGGGCAAAACCAGCTCTTCGTATAAATTCCTGCTCTGCCCCACTCCACTCTTTGGCTTTTGAAAAACTATATGGTGTTTTGTCAAATAATCCTGAACATACTTGGTCGCATATGTCCCATGAATTGAAATCTTTGACCCATAAATCCATCTGTTTTTCATGCACTTGAGCGGGATCGTCAATAAAGGCCGCTAACAGGCGAGCTTCATGAATACGCGAATCCCATAACCGACATGCAAGGTCATGGTTTTTCCCGATGTGCTTTGCTATTTTTCTCAATTCAACAATCGAAATTCCAAGTATATTATCACCCTGTATACCAAATCGCTGCATACCCTTGACATTTTTGGGGTTTGCTTTCGAGTGCAGCTCCGCAATTATGTCCTTATAGTTCACGTTTCCATTTTATCACCTCTTACGATAAAATATACAGGTATGGATAAAAGAAAACGGGCAATTTTGGCTGTAGGATCAGTTCTATTGATTTTTGCCGCTTTGTTTGTTGTACGTCTGGGTAATTTATATTCTTCGATAAATACGCAAAAGGAAACCTGGGCCCAGCGAATCCCGAAAAAGAAAAATGACTTTACTATTCTTATGATGGGATACGGTGGTACTGGCCATGAAGGAGCCTATTTGACTGACACCATGATGGTACTGCGTGTTGATTTTGAAAAAAAGTCTACACTCCTTGTTTCAATTCCTCGTGATGTTTGGGTAGAAGTTCCTACACAGTCTGGAGATGAATTTTTTAGAAAAATAAATTCCGTATATCAAATGGGTTTGTTCCCCAAAAATTACCCTGATCTTAAACGAGAATATAAAGGGGAGCAAGGCGCTGGAGATCTTATCAAGAGCGTGGTGGGAAATATTACCGGTTTTCCCATAGATTATTATGTTGCAATTGATTTTAGTGGATTCAAGCAAGCGATTGATACGCTGGGCGGAGTTGATGTGTATGTGAAGCAGAGTTTTACTGACCCTCTCTACCCCAAAGATGGCAAAGAGAAGGATTTATGCGATGTTGATGGGAATGATTTGGAAAAGCTTGAAGAGCTTTTTGCTATTGCTACAGAAAGCCCTCAACTTGCATTTCCGTGTAGGTATGAAACACTTCATTTTGACACAGGTATACAGCATATGGATGGAGCAACAGCTCTTAAGTTTGTCCGTTCGCGCCAGGCACCAGAAGACGGTGGGGATTTCGGACGAGCTCACAGACAGCAATTATTTTTAGAAGCGGTAAAAGATAAAGTTTTATCAGTTGGGTTTATTCCAAAAGTCATTCCCCTATTAAATGATCTGGAAGGAAATTTGAAAACTGATATTCCTATTGATCTTGTAAATAAATTTCTTAAGGAAGTGCCAGATGCAGAGCAATATGACGTCACTCAAATAGTTTTAACTACGGATAATTATCTTCAGAGCTCATATTCAGCTGACGGACAATATATTCTTATTGCAAAAGATGGTGAAGGAGTTTGGCGAAGTCTTCATAAAGATCTCACTAATGTCATCAAAGGTATCTCTTTAACTCCAAGCCCTAAACCTTCATTGTAGTGTATAATAGTAACTCTTATGGGAGCCGAGGATTTTTCTGAAGAAAGACCGCGATTAGAGTTTCCCCGCCGTATCGAAGTGCGACTTGGGGATAGTGCACTATTAAGAGATGAAGCAGGTGATGTTGATCCGCGTCGTTTTGTTGTTGTTAGTGTAGGAATGCGGTCACCTATAGTGTCTGTTGCCGAAGTTGTATTGATCGACCCATCAGAAGAGATACAAGGTGTGTTTGGTAGGTTTGGAATATCAACAGAAGAGCATGATATGCGTATTGAAACACTTCGCCATCCTCAGCCAGTAAGTCTTGATAGACTTTATATAGATATACGCTCTGGACAGGAATGGACTCATACAAGAGTTTGGAGAGGTATCAGACAAGGACTTATTTCTGAAATGGGAGATGATGTCGATCCAGATGCAAGACATGACCAATTGAAAGATGCCTTCAAAGAATTTATGAATAAAAGAAGAAAAAAAAGTTGGCGTCTCGTACCATTTACAACTTCTGATTCACCGGTGTTACCCGTGGTATAATACGCAGACACTATGAGCGAACGTGAGAGACCTACTGAAGTACTTCAACCGCATTCTTCTGTTGCCATAATAAGTATGGGGCAAACAGGTAGCTATTTTGCCCATGAGATCTTACTACATTCCGGAGTTCCTGTACATGGAGTTGTAAGAGCCTTACCTGAACAACGACCTCGTCATATTGATGAGTCTGTTATGCTTTCGGACAGTCTAACTGATGTTTTGGGTAATGATCAACCTCCTGAACTCATTATAGTTGCCACACCTATTCATAAAACACAAGAAGTACTTACATCGCTTGCTGATGCTAATTATAATGAGCCCGTCACAGTGCTATTAACACAAAATGGAGTGGGCATAGGAGATAAAGCGATTGATACTTTGCAGGGTCATGACAATTTTCGTATTGTCCGGGGAAGTTTATTTGCGAGTGTAAGTTTTGATCCTGCTGGGAGGCTCAGATATGATAGAGACCATCGAAGAATTGCTTTTGCCCCAGTTGTTATTTCTGAACAGGACCCTGATGAGGTATATGAAGAGACGCTGAGAGTGCAACGATTTTTCGATGCACTCGGCCATGAAACACATGTAGTAGAAGATGATATCGCTATGGAATGGACAAAGCTTCTCGGCAATTCTTTTGGGCGTTCGATGGTTATCTATGGCGGAATACCTTCTGAAGTATTAAATGATCCTACCTTATACCAACTGGAAGTAGAGTCTTTTCTTGCACGAGCTAACGCTATGCATAAGGCAGGGATTCCGATCGTTCGGTTCCCTTGGCTTAATCTTAGGAGTATGGAAAGGAAATTGCGTCTGACGCGCATAGCAACAATTGATAGAAGATCTCCATTTGGACGCTGGGTCCGTAACAAAGCAGCAGAAACATATATTCGCGGGCGTGGTGATGTTCCACCTGCTGCAGCTCGTAAGCTGGATGATGAAGGAATATTAGATCCTGAAATTCCAGAATATGCAGGACCGTTTGTTGAACTTGCCCAACGCCATGGATGTCCGGTCCCTGTTTTGGATTTTGAAATGCTCAAATTTTATTATCAGCATGAAGGCACAGGTCCTATTCAACCGCAGTATGGTTTGATGCTTGAAGATGTTCTCCCCGAAGATCCATATCCAGATAGTGCCGAATAAGTACCTGAGAGAGTCCGAATAACAAAAGACTCAAAGCTTGATAATTTCTTCCATCATGAGCTTCTAGTGTGTACAAGCCAATATCAGGAATAAGTAAATGAGGTTCCCCGGGAGTTCTTCTATCTACTACAATATTTGCAAGTACTAAATCTGTAGGGTGATCACCACGTAAGCGAGATACTGCAGTCCTCCAAAAACCTTCACCACCGACAGGTTCAAGAGAAAAACCTGTATCAGTAATCAGCTGTCCGTTGCTGTCGAGCATATCGTGAAACTGGTCCTTCACTTCAGGAAGCACTCTTGATGTTAATGGTTCATAAACCCGTAAGTATTCTTGCACAAGACAATAGGTTGAATCGACTTGGTAAACTTCTGTTGGCATCATGTAGTCGGGAAAGTATTGTTGTAGTAAAGCCACATTGCGTTGTGCTGCTTGAGGGGTTTTTATAGCAAAAGGGAGGCCATTTGGCAATTTTAAAACCATGTCTGAGCCGTATCGTACAACGGTATGTTGACCACCACGAGATACGAGATCACCGATGTGTGTGGGATCAAAATATGGGAATGCTTCAAGTAGTTTTCTTTCTTTTGGACTCAGTTCTTTTTCGTGGGAAAAGTGTTCTCGAATAGTATGGATCATTATGAATGTATATGAATAATGAATATAGGATTATATATGTTATACGTGTTGTAATGTATTGGAACTTCGAAACAAGGGCGGCGATACTGGCCGGGGGCGTGCACGCGTGGCGTGCGCGTCATACGGCGGTTCGCCGCCCTTGTTTCATGGTGTCCGTCACCGCGGGGCGGTGTCAGACGTGGCTTCAAGGATGGTGTGCTAGGGGCACGGGACCGTGGGTACCGGCGGGACGGTTGGGACCGGGGTCCCTCCTGGCACCGTCGGAATCGGCGGCACGGTTGGTGGCTGTGGGCAGCCGGGCGTGTTGGTGGGACCCGTAGGGGTTGTGGCGCTGGGCGTCGGTGTGGGTGGCGGTGTGTGCGTCAGTGTCGGTGACGGTCCGCTGGTCGAGGTCGGGGTTGTCGTGGCGGTGGCGCACTCGCTGTCGCTTTCAACAAGCGATAGTACGCTAAGCCCGACTACGTAAGCTGGCAACGACCCCCCGAGCGGGCAACACGTCCTTCGACCGAAGACTGTTACCGTCTTGCCTTCTAGTGCCTGGAAGAAACTCCAGCCGTTCGGATGGCTCAACTGTGTGATCATGTTGTCGCAGTCGCGGACGACCGCAACGAAGTCTCCACAGCCCTCGTACTGCTGAAGCACCCCGTTCGCTACACGGAGTTGTCCTTCTCCTACGCAGAGAGTGGGTGTCAACGTCGGTGTTGGCGTAGGAGGTTGCTGTGCCTGCCTCAGTACCAACGGCAGGTACAGCTTCCGGATACAATCCAGGCAGATCACCTCGAGGAGCGTCCGCACCTGCACGGTGCTTCCGTCGCGCTTCACGCAGTTGCTCATGACGAGCATGATGGCCACGCGGTGGCCGATCAGGCTCTCCAACTGCTGACGTTGCGTCTCGGTCATGTGCTGGAACGAGATGATCATGTCGTCGACCCGTACTGCCCACGTGGCGCAGTCGCCGCCGAGCTTGGCGAGACTACCCACAAAGAACTCAGCTTGCTGGGGAGCCTGCGGCTCCGGGACTGGCGCGGCGTGCGCGTTACCGACGCACATGCTCGCATAGACGATGAGGGCGACGATGATCAACGACAGGATGCGGATGGGGTTCATGAGCGTGTCTCCTTTGGTTGGTGAAGCGGGTATCCCTTTCCGCCACGTGGCAGATCGGGAAGAAAGTACTATTGTTAACAGGCCACCATCGCCTGCTTGTTCCCATTCCCCTATTCTTTTCTACTACCTGGAGAAATATCTACGCATAAAAAATTTAAGTGGGTGGTTTGCCCGGGAGGGCTCCGATTTAATCGGAGGAGGGCAAAGCAGGCCCTACTCGATCATAAGTTTTTATACATACATACTTCTCCAGGTATCCTTTCTCTTTCCTTGAAGCCTAATTCTAAACGCGCGAAAGCACACTGCTCCAAGCTTTTAGGAACGGGCTTTCTCAACGTAAGTGAACCTATAGTATAGCAGAATCTTTCCTCTTTTTCAATCAGGTTTCGGCATCGACTAGGTTTTCAAAGCCACCTTAAATGCGGGTGGTTTACCCGGAAGGGCTCCGATTTAATCGGAGGAGGGCAAAGCAGGCCCCGCAATATCATTTGGCTTTGAAGTATTCCTACTTCACATCATTAAACTTTTTCAGATTTCTCCACCAGTCTGAAGAATGAACCCTTTCGAGCTCTTGTAGTAATTGTCGAGCTGATTTTGTATACAACCTCTTTTTTGTATTATGAATCATATCCATCGCTTCCTCATAGCCTCGATCAACATATTCTTTTGCAGTTACTGCAAGTTCTAATAAATCTGCATCCCGAGCAATTTTACCTGCTTCGGTTTTCTGATATTCTCCTTGTTTCCACACTTTCATAAGACTCTCCCCCATCTTTGCAAGTGGCTGGAGTTGATTGTGAACAACTTTCTCTTCATTTACTTCGATATATCTTTGAGCTACTTTATGCAAATCACCTATACGGCACTCCCCTATTTGATGAAAAAGCGCAATAGTACATCCTTCATAAGGATCTTTATATTTTTCTAGAAGAGCAAGGAAATACCCTATCTGAGCTGTTCTCAGTGTATGTTCTGCTACACTTTCAGGTTGTTCAACTGCGGCAAAACGCCAACCTTCTCGTTTGATTTTACGAAGTTGTCCGAGTTCAAAGAAAAATTTTAAAATGTGGCGATTACTATTCATGCATAGCTATTATACCATTCAAAATTAAGTGAAAAACATGATTTTACTTATAGTAATATATTATATTGTTAAATAAAACAGATATAGTAATGCATATTTAATGAAACAACGTTATCAAAGGATAAAATTATTTCTATAGAACTGTTCTGGGCAATCGAAATATGTATATCGCGCTTGCAAAACTAATCAATCCCATAACAATAAACATAGCATTAAAACCTAAAAATGTGACTAAAAATCCTCCTGAAACTGCCCCGAACGCAATCGTAAAATAGTTAATTGATTCCCACGCGCCCCATTCCCTACCTGATTTATGCCCATCGAGATGCTTTGAGTATACGGCATCAAATGCCGGAGAATAGATTGCTTCTCCAAGACCGATTATTATTTGCACTATTAATAAAGACCACATTGAATTAACAAGGGTGTAGCCAAAAAACGCCATTCCCAAAATACCATATCCAAAAACCACGATTAATTCATTCTCTTTTAATTTGTCTGCGTATCGACCAGAAATTAATGTAGTCATTCCAGCGGTTAACGCATATGCTCCAAATGCGTAGCTTGCATCTAAGAGATCGCCTCCAATTTTACCAACAAAAAGAGCGTAAATTGGGCCAAGCATTGCCCCAGCAGTAAGAATAAGACCATTTGTTATCAGTAATATTCTGATTTGTTTATTAAATAATTTTTTCATATAAGCTGAAATTGGCACTAAGGTGATGAGCAGACGATCGGGCATCCGGCAGGGCAGTTAACTGGTACCGGCATGGCAGAGTACCCGCAACCGGTGGGTAATTTATCATTGGTGCATGGTGGAGCTATAACCGCCGGACAACCGGGAACACTGGTTACGCCAATCTGAGTTGTAAGTGGCGCAGTGGTTGGTATTTGAGTTGGGGTGATCTGACTGGGTATTGTTGTCTGTGTCTGTGGTGAAAGACTAGGTGATATTTGTGTCAGAGTAGGTGTGATCATATTTTGAATCGGTGGAATTTTCTGCTTGGTCCCAAGATAATACGCCGAAGAGCCAACGACAAAAAGAAGTATCATACCGATACCTAAGAGTAGATAAAGTCTCAAACGTGTTATTTGAAAGGAAGAGTGTTGTATAGGCAATTCTTGAGGGACTGGATCCATATAAATTCAGTATACCACAGCTCAAATCAAGCAATCAAGATTGCCACGCTACTCTGGTCTGACCCGCTTTCGCTCGTCTTGGCGGACTTCGTCTCGCGCGCCTTGGCATAGCCGCCGGCGACGCCAGGCCGTAGCCGAGCTTCGGCGGGTGAAAGCGGCGGAGATGCACTTATGTTCGAACACCTTTTAGCCTGGCTTGATAACCTAAGAAGATTATATCAAGAATATGATGAGAATGATTACTAATACGGTAAGATATCGGAAGATTTGACTCTCAAAACTTTGATTATGTTATGCAGTTTCTCTAATGAAGCATTAACTTCCCCACGCTCGATACACGCATAATAATTGGTATTTAAACCTGCTTTTGTTGCCACATTATCCTGAGTGAGATCTCTTTTTAAGCGTGCTTTTTTGAGTCTTTTACCAATTTCTATCCTCGAACTATCCATATATCATTAGTATATCATAGGCATTGTGGAGAGGGTGTGATTTAGGCAGTAGTCGTAGTGGGAACTGGGGAAGCTACTGGAGCAGCACTATATTCTATGGCTTCTAAAGCACGACCATCTTTTCTGATGAGCTCTCTCCACTGCCCTAACATAAGTTCTGGTTGTGATTGGTCTCCATCGAATTCTTGAGTTACCGTTTCCCCGTTTGCTTTAGCTGTAGTAAAATCAGTTTTGATGCCGTCAAATACCGCTGTATATCTATCTACAACAGGACCATCAGCAGTTGGATCCGCAACAGGGATAACTAATTCTAGCCTGTTTTTTCCATCCCACGTTCCACTATTGTTTGTTGCCCACTCGTGCACTTTAACCCCAGCCCCAACTGCTGCGGCATTAAGAAGAATTGCCCTCCAAGGATCATTTACTGGAACCTTTGAGTGTGTAAAAAAGGAGGCAGAGCCATCTTTAAATCTGACTGAATAGATTTCTCCATCATTGGGATTAGTGTCGTTAGGTCCTTCAACATACCTGTTGGCCCATTGAAAATTTTCCTGTGTTATTCCCTCAACAGCTTTTTCGGAGGGAATCAACTCTCCTGCTCTTTCAGGACCAAGAGTCTTCTCAAGAATCTGTCGAACTTTTGCCAATCCCTCATCAAGAGGACGAAGAGCTCCCTCTTCACGGGGGAGCCGGCCAGCTGAATCTTCTGGAATAGTTGCATCCATGTTTTTATACTAGCAACATATTTCTTACCTGTCAATAGGATACTCGCTCGGTCTATGGATACCACGCTCAGGAAAATCGAGATCGATTCGCGGAAGATCAGATTCAAATAAGACTACCGAATTCGTTGGGGTTATTATAATTGAATTATCAACAGTTGAGCCATAGAGTTCTTCTGCAATCCCACGGTGTCTTCTTGGACTCATTCCGGTCTCGGGTTCATCAATAATATAAACACCTGGATGTTCACCTCTATCTTTGCCTTCCCTAATTTGACTGAAAGCAAAGTCAACAGTTTGTCTGTGAGATCTAAAATGGTCATCATGGAAAAAAGGATCTTCAAGCACATTGTCAATGTGTAGACCTGTTAGGGCGGGTGCATCATAATAATTCACAGAAGTTAATCCTAAACCATTTTGCAGATTGTCAACGGTGATTGATTTTCCAATTTCTGGGATTAATCCTGTTGCAGAAGGATCACCACTTTTCGTAAAAACCAACGTATGGGCGGCTTCAGGGTCTCCGTTGTCTTGAACATGCGCCGCATATTCCATTGCCATAAAGAGAGCCCTTGCTAAGGTAGATTTTCCGGAGCCATTTTCTCCGATAATTAGAGTAATGCCCGGCTCGAATTTTAAATGCTCTGGTAATCTCCTGACTCTTTCTAGACAACGCTCTAATTGTGCTCGTTGCCCCTCATCGTCTGTGGATCCATTAGTAGCCCTACCTTCTATAACTGTAATGCTAGCCAATCTACCCTTGTTAAGGGTTACTTCAAAAGCGGCTTGTGTGACAGCCTCTCTTCTTTCTCTCATCCTAACAAGCAGTGGCTTCTGCTCCGGTTGTGCAATATTTCCTTGTGCGATTGGGGAATATATTTCCTTCCAAGGATTTGACACAGGAGGCGTTTCAGCAGATTCAACACCTTGGGGAGCTTCTACTATTGATCCATCTGACATAATACTATGATTTTAACAGAATCGTAGGCTATATACGCTAATATTTACGCTCGCTATAGTTCCTTTTTAATTTTTCTTCGAAAAATTCGAGAATTTACATTTCAATTCATTCTTCCGTTACGGTATTCCAGATATCTTTGCTGATTCCCTGTTCCATAACTTTCTTATACGTCGTCAACATAAACGTAATATCTTCAACATCATACGCTTCGCTAAGTAATTCTTGGATATAGTTTTTCAGTTTATTAAGTTTTGCTTGGTTGGGAAGAATAAACAGTATTTGAGGGAATGCCTCATCAAGACCGCCATATCGTTTCCAGTCTTCTTCGTCGTGAAGTTTGATGTATTGTCGTACCTTGTACTCTAAGGCATATCGGGGTACATGGGAGTCAAACAGTTCCAGACAGAAGGTAGTGGAGGTAACATCTTTTTTAGACTCAGTTATTTTTTCAATAAACACGTCAGGAATATACTGTTTCATTTCATCAAAGTCCTTGTCAGTCTTGCTATATGTCCAGAGTTCAGTTTTTGTTAGATACTGATATTCACACTTGATGTCTTTTTCTCGTTCCTTGTATTGGAGATAGACATCACACAGTGTAAGACAATGATTTCTGAATGTTTCTGAGGCATTTTTATCATCATAAAATTTCTTAACTTCCCTTGTTCCAAGTTCATCATCCTGCCGATACTTATACCCCATATTGTACCTACACCAGAGGATAGCATGATTGTCAAGATAATAAATAGCTGGCTTAGTATTTTCCAGAAGCTTATGAGAGTAGATTCGTCCTAAGTATTTCTTATCAACTAAATCTTTCAACCAGGCGTTAATTCTTCGATAGTCCTTGTGACCCATGATCTTTTGTATCTGGTGTCTATTCATAAACCGGAATTTATATACGAGTTCAATGATTTCTATTTGTTTTTGAGTTATATCAGGAAGATCTTTGTAGGGCATAGATGTTTAAGGTGTAATGTGAGATTGTATGTATGTTTTGGTATATAACAGATAACGAGAATAATAATGATTTGATAGTGATAGATTGTACTATTGGGGAGAGCTAAAGTCAACTATAGAGGTAGAACGAGACGAGAGACTACAGCCATACCACTCCTACCCGAGTACTTCCTCTCTTCTCTACGTAGTAGAGGAAAGAGCGGACGTCTAAGATCCATTATAGGCACGCATATTGGCTCTTTCTTATGTCCTAGCCGGTAGGCTGTTTTATGCCAGCATAATAGGCTACTTTGCACTTGACAACTATCTTTATATAGATATATAATACTATCTATATATCGATAGTTAACATTATGAATATGAGTACACGTATCTTGGTGAATAAGAGCTTAGAAGATGCAAGTAGTAATCCTCAGCAGGTTCTTGAAAACACTCTAAAAAGTATCTTTCCTACCTCTCAAGAGGAAAATAAATTACATAGGGCAAGAAGTATTCTTGGAGAGACAGTGCAGGATCTTCCTGACAGTATCCTTGAGTCATTTATCACTGAACTTGAATATCTAGCTGTCTCATGGCTTGATGATTATGAGCAAACGGTATTTGAAGGATTTACTCTTGATGAACTTTTGAAAGGAGCAAAGCCATGAAAGAGTTACTAAATGGAGTAGACATATTAGACAGAAAAAAGGCAGTGCTGTATGTTCGGGTGTCAACTGAAGAGCAGGTTGATAACTTCTCACTTGGTACTCAAGAGGAACTATGTACAAAAGAAGCCACACGGCGTGGTTATGAGGTTTCTGAGATATTTAAAGAAGAGGGACGATCGGCCAAAACAATTGTTGGTCGTCCAATACTTATTGAACTTTTGGAATATTGTCGACGAAATAAGCGAACGGTTCGGGCAGTATTTGTCTATCGACTTGATCGGATCTCTCGCCAAACTGCAGACTATTTGATCATCCGAAAAAAATTGGCTGGAATTGGTATTTCATTAATCTCCGCAACTGAGCCGACAGGAGACTCGCCTACTGAAAAACTAATTGAAACAATGCTTGCCGGGTTTGCTCAACTTGATAACGATGTGCGAAGCGAACGGGCAAGAAATGGACTACGTGCCCGATTTCTATCAGGGCTTATCAGCGGCAAGGCTCCGCTGGGATACATGTTTAAAGATGGCTATATTATCAAAGACCCGAAGTCTTTTGACCATGTTCAAAAAGCATGGGATCTTATGGCAACAGGTACAAAAAATCTAAAAGAAATGGCAGGGATAATAAATGAATGGGGTGTACGAGAAACGCTTGGCGGGAAGGAATACAATTTAAGAGCACAAACGGTTAACAGAATATTTCGTATGAAGTTTTACATGGGTATTTTAACCTCTAAAAAGTATCCCGAGGAAGTCAAAGGACAGCATCCTTCCATGATCACTGAAGAAAAGTTTTATCAAGTACAAACGATTCTTGATGGAAGAAATAGAAACTTTACTTTAAGAAGAAGCAGAAATAATCCTGATTTTCCTCTGCGACGAATTACTAAATGTGGTAAATGTGGCATCGGTTTTACCGGTGCATGGAGCAAGGGCAAGTGTGCGCGATATGGCTATTACTTTTGTCGTAATCGATGCGTAGGCTTTTCAATTCCCAAAAAAGATGTTGAGGATACGCTCTTGGAATTGCTTGATGAAGTTACCCCAACACCACCCTGCCTTGATCTATTTATTGTTTTACTACGGAAAATGTATTTCCTGAGACTCACAAATCTTAAAAAAAGAAAAGACATCGCTGATGCTGAACTACGAGGTCTATATGAACTGCGACAGGCTTTAATTGAGAAGAATCTTTTAGGTCTATATTCTGATGAGATGTTTAGAGAACAAAATAAATTATTGGAAGAGAAAATTAGAATAGCCCAGCTCTCCAAAAGTGATGCTATTTTGGAAAAGTATAACCTTGAAGCAATTACTTCATTTACGAAGGAGAAATTTAAAAGTTTGAGCAGAACGTACGTAAAGTCTAAACTTCCTCAAAAGAATGTGCTTCTGTGTTCGATATTTCCATCAGGTACGACCTGGAGCTATCCTGGTTATTCGAACACCCATATTAGCCCGTTGTATCAAGCTATTAGGAAGCCTCGTGAGGCTGATTTTGCACAGGGCGGAGAGGGCGGGATTCGAACCCGCGAAGGTGTTACCCTTACACGCTTTCCAAGCGTGCGCACTAGTCCACTATGCGACCCCTCCAATGAGTTTGTATATTATATAACTTTTCTAACCCTCGGTGTTATAACCCTCGGGGTTGAATGAACCTACTTTAGAATTTTTTAACTTTTCCCCTTGACAAAGTGATACCTAATCATTAACAATGAGATCATGGCAAAAAAGAAAAGTTCCACAGACAACACAACGGCTATTGCAGGCCTTCTTGTGCTTGTCTCAATAATTCTCGGAGCGGCTTTCTTTGCTTTAATGCAAAGATATAATGAAGCTCAGTTGATCGAGAAGCAGTTGGAGGTAGATCAGGCTTATACTGAGCTCATGAACTCACCAAAGGTACAAGTCCCTAGTGAGAATTAAGTACACATTTCGTATTTGGGATTACACTCATACAACTTGCTATTGCTTTTTTAATGTCGTTTAATGTATATATGGACCTTAAAAAAGCTATTGATCGTTTTCTAGAATACTGCGAGCTTGACCTCAATCTCTCACAGAAAACCGTTAGGATGTACGCATATTATTTAGAATTTTTCAACAATTGGGTCATTGAAAAATCAAATTTTAAAGAGCAGAAGTCAAGCGTACAAGTTCAAGACATAGATGACGAAGTGATACGAAGTTTTCGTTTGTATTTATCAAGAGACTATTTCAACCCTTTTAAGGGTGAGCTCAAGAGGCAGACTCAAAATTATTTCCTAGTAGCGCTTCGTTCTTTCTTTAGATTTCTTGTTAAGAAAAATTATGATGTTCTCTCCCCTGAGCAAATCGAACTAGGCAAGACAAGAGATCGAACAATTAAATTCTTATCTCCTGAAGATATCAAAAAATTACTGCAAACTCCTAACACACAACGAGAAAAAGGCCTCCGAGACCGCGCTATCCTTGAAATGCTCTTCTCCACCGGTTTGCGTGTCTCTGAACTCGTCTCTTTGAATAAAGATCAAGTAAATATCAAAGAAGGAGAGTTTAGTGTTATTGGAAAAGGAGGTAAAGCACGAGTGGTGTTTTTGTCAGATGCATCGGTCCATTGGCTTCAAAAATATCTTGAATCTCGAAACGATCCCTACAAAGCGCTATTTATTCGCTATTCTGGACCAAAGCCCAAAGGTTCAGTGAGCGATGAACAATATAGACTTTCAGCCCGTTCTGTTGAAAGATTAGTAGATAAACATCGGAAAAAAGCAGGTATCACCGTACGTATTGGTCCACATGTACTTCGACACAGTTTTGCTACAGATTTACTTCAGCATGGGGCTGACTTGCGCTCAGTTCAGGAAATGTTAGGTCATAAAAATATTTCGACAACTCAAATATACACGCACGTAACAAACTTACGGCTCAAAGAGGTTCATAAAAAATATCATTCAGGAAACAAGTCTTAATTACAATGAATAAAACAATACTTCAAGCTATAGCTACACTTATCGGGACCGTAATTGGCGCAGGAATTCTAGGAATTCCTTATGCGGTATCTAAGGTAGGATTTTTGCCTGGAATGGTGATGCTTATTATTCTTTCAGTGATTACTGTTGTTCTTCAGCTTATGTTTGCTGAATTAACACTTCGAACAAAACACGATCACCAAATTCCTGGTTATAGCGGTTTCTATCTTGGATATCATATAAAACAGCTTGCACTTATCGTTGGGTTACTCGCAGGCTATGGAACCTTACTTGCATATCTGATTGGTGAAGGAAAAGTCCTTTCTTCCCTCTTTGGCGGATCACAGTTTATGTGGGGTTTGATTTTTTTTGTTTTTGGGAGTTTTATCATCTATAAAGGGCTCGAAGTAATTAAACGATTTGAGGTGGTGCTTGCTGGATTTGTATTATCTACTTTAGTTGTGATCGGCATATTTCTTTCACCACATGTTAGGCTGGATAATCTTATCTATTGGGACACGACACGACTCTTGATTCCTTATGGAGTTTTGCTTTTTGCGTTAAGTGGAACAGTGATTATTCCTCAAATTCGACAAGAACTTAAAGGTCAGGAACATAAATTTCCAAGCGTAATTATTGGAGCAAACCTTATCGTATTTCTTGTGTATGCTGGATTTATGTATTTTGTACTAGGAGTTACAGGAAAAGAAACAACAGAAGTTGCTACTGTTGGTCTCGGTTATACCGTAGGTCGTAACATACTTATTCTTGGAAATATACTTGCATTCTTTACCATGTCAACAGGCTTTTTAGCAATCGGCATTGCTATGAGGAGCTTATTTCAATATGATTATAACTTCTCTCGAAGAAAAGCATTGGTTGCGGCAATAGGTGTGCCTCTCGTATTATTTCTCATTGGAGCGCGTGATTTCATCGCGGTACTTGGGGTAGTTGGAGGTGTACTTTTAGGTATACAAAACGCACTTATCGTTTTTTCATTTTGGAAATCTTTAATAAATGGAAACAGAAAGCCGGAATTTAGGCTCGGGGCTCTCAGCTACACAGGATTTATTTTACTCGTGGTATTTATTGTAGGAGCAGTGCTAACATTTCTTAATATCTAGTTCGTACTTCACACACCGCGTGTGTGATGAGGCTCACACACGGCTTTTCGATTTTATCTTATTGTTATAATTGTCTAAAGTCTCGATATTAATATTTTCATCGTTATTATTAAAGTATTTTAATAATGCCGAATTTTTCGTTTAGCATCCATACCAAAAGCAAAAAATCCGATGCGCGTAGAGGAACTATTACTACTCCCTATGGGAAAATTGAAACACCTGCGTTTGTTACTGTTGGTACTAAAGGTACGGTAAAATCACTTGATGCTCAAGATTTAACAAGATCAAATATTCAGATGATTTTTGTTAATACATATCATCTTGTCTTGTCTCCTGGAGTTGATGTTATTCAGAAAGGAGGAGGTATTCATAACCTCACAAAAATACAAGTTCCCATCATTTCTGATTCAGGAGGATTTCAGGTTTTTAGTTTGGCGAAATCGGACAGAAAAAATGAGGAATCACCGAAGCTCGTAAAAATCACCCACGACGGGGTACTCTTTCGATCTCACATCGATGGGAAACAACATGAGTTTACTCCTGAATACTCTATCAAAGCCCAAAGTAAAATAGGAGCTGATTTTATAGTGACGTTTGACGAATGTGTATATTATGGAGCAACGGAAAAATATACTGAAAAATCCATGCAAAGAACTCACGAGTGGGCACAAAGAAGTCTTAGGGCTTCAAGATTGAAACATCAGCAGAAAATTTTTGGCGTCATCCAAGGTGGAATGTATAAGAAGTTTCGAAGAGCAAGCGCTGAATTCATTGCTTCTCTCTCCTTCTGGGGCCTTGCAATAGGCGGTGTTTCTGTTGGAGAGACTAAAAAAGAAATGCGAGATGTTGTGAAGTGGTCGATGGAAGTTTTGCATAAGGATAAACGCCCCATTCACCTTCTCGGCGTTGGGTATGTTGATGATATCTTTGATATGATAAAAATGGGTGTTGATACTTTTGATTGTGTTGTCCCAACAAGACAGGCAAGACTAGGAAGATTGTATGTGCAAAAATTTGAGAATGGAAAAATGAAATTTGAAAATTACAATATGATCGATATTTATAAAACGATATTTAAGCGGGATTTGAAACCGATTGATGAGCGCTGTGAGTGCTATACATGCAAAAATTTTTCAAAGGCATATCTTCATCACCTTTTCAAACAGCGGGAACTTCTCGCCTATCGCCTTGCGACAATACATAACTTGTATTTTATCGAAAAATTATTCGAGAGGATTAGGAGAAATATAGAACTAGGCAATTTCTAACCCTCGGTGTTATAACCCTCGGGGTTGGATGAGCGGGTGAAGGGAATCGAACCCTCGTCTGCTCCTTGGAAGGGAGCTATTCTACCATTGAACCACACCCGCAGTGAAAATAATTATACCATTGATTCTGATATGAGGGGTCAAACGTAGTCTTTCATGTTTCCTACGCTCGTTGGTACTTCATCACAGAGTTCAAGTAATTTTGCTACTTTATCCTCTGCGCCTTCAAGTTGTTTCCAAACCCACGGCCTATAAAACGCGTAAACAAAGACATACGGACCATAAAACTTAAGAATTTGTAATCGTCGCTGCGCAAAATTAACATTTGTCAGAAATGCCTGTTGATAACTTTCAACAAATTTTGCATCTGCTTGCGCAACTCCATGCTGTTTCGCGTTTCGTTCGTGTGCAATATATTCATTCCACTCGACTTTGTCCTTCAATGCTAGTCGTGTTAAATCCAGACCTTCCCGATACATAAAATTGCAAATATGTCTAAGGTGATCTTCGTTTACATCTAATTTTATCCCTCGATAGAGTTCCCGCACAGCATCATAATATGACTGCGCGTCAGGGAAAAGCAAGCGCGGAAAAGCTTCTGCGAGCCCTTCAGACACTGCTTGTGGTCCTACTGAGTAAATAGCATCTTCAGTTCTGATATCGCGGATTGCATGTTCGAACATACGTCGAAAATGAATATTATGACCATATTCGTGTGCAAGAAGCCATATTGTTTGCGTTGGTAAGGGATAAAGATTAGGCTCTCTTTTCAAGTGAGCCGTTAGCTGGGGTTTTTCAGGATGAAACAAATAGAAGAAGTCCTCCCCTCCCCTTGAAGTGAAGCGTACTTGAAAATCAACATCAGGAAGAACGACACCTAGCTTTGCTGCTCTTTCTTCAATAATCTCTCGTGCTGTACCAAAATATGTAGCTCTTACTGCCTCATCTTCATCGACCACTACACCTGCGCGAAGTGAATTGAGAAACAATGCTCTCGCATCTTGTATCCCGAGCGGATCGACCTTTTTTGGACGCTTGTCAGGCGGTAGTGCCTGGTACATTTCGTTTACTCGTTCAGTTCTGAGGGCTCTGGTAACCCTGGGTATTTCTCTTGGATCAAAACCATACGCGATGCGTGCGACCTCGCTCGGGCTGAATTCAACAGGATTTTCAACACCTCGTAGCAATGCTTCGAGACCACGGAGTCTCATATGAAGCGCTGCGTTGCGATTTCCTGTAGCTGGAATTTGACTATCAAACGCAGTTAATTCTTGGAGTAATTGAGCGAGTGTCCTACCGTCTGCAGGAACAACAGGCAGGCTTGGATGGAGAACGGCAGGGTCAAAAGTGTCTTTGTCTGGATAATCAACAATATACGCCCTATCACCATAGAGTCCATGTGCTTGGGATACGAGCTCGACATACCGAGATCCTATAGGATCTCTTTCCGCGGCTTCCTCTATTGTTGTAGGATGCGGAAGTGTTTCTTCAAGATCCATACTTACTAATAATACAGTATTAAAAACAAAACTCAATTGACGACTTGTACTATGTAGTGTTTGTGGAAAAATGCGTGGTTTTTACCAAGTGCAGGAATATAAGCTTTCATTTCCGCATTACTTTGGGATTGTCTTTCAAGCATTTGTGATACTTCAGGATTACCTAAAAGCTTAAAAACTCTATATGTAGTATTGATGGTGCTTAAGAGCCTTTTCATGTTAATGATATTTTCTTATAACACTTATAACCACTCCGGCAATTTCGAGGGTTTCCTTGGGATGAATTTTTTGATATTTTTTGTTTGCAGGCACCAAGGTCACCGCACCATTGATCTTATGGTAATACTTCATGGTCCACTCCCCGTCTACACTAGCAACAACAATATCTCCATTCTTAACAGGTTGTGTCCGGTCAATTAGAACAATATCGCCATCATGTATCCCTGCATCAATCATGGAATCTCCTGACACATTGAGAATGAATGTTGAGTCAGGATTATTCACAAGATATTCGTCAAATGAAACAAGGTCACTCAACTCTTCTTCTGCAACTGTGGGAAATCCTGCAGCTACAATACCAGAATGTGGCAGAGGGGCAAATAATCTCTTGGGAATCAATTTCCCTTTTTCATCTCGCTCAAGATAACCTGTGCTAATAAGCTTCTGTGCAAGTTTAAATGCGGCGTTTTTTGAAGCAAAATCCATCAAATCTGCAAGTTCTTGATATGTTGGAAGTCGTTTTTGCTTGCGAAAAAATGTGCGAATTTTTTTAAGGGCAATAGTGGTATTCATAGTTGGTAAACCCCGATTCAATCAGGGTAAACATTTGTTCACCAACGATGATACATTAAAAAAATGGTAGTGTCAAGAGGAATTGTGCGTTCAATCTAATAATCTTCCTCAAGCACTCCGGATTGCATTGCTAAAGCAATCTGATTAATCATTCCTTGAACAGCCTCATCATAATGTCTGATGGTTAGATCCTCTCTATCATCTGGAGGATCAAGTGGCGATTCACCAACTGGTCGATACATAATAGAGCCGCCATTAAGAGACATTAGTTCTCCGTTCATATGTTGCTAAATATATAACTATCACTAAGTTTTGCATGTAAAAAATAAACCCGCTTGACGAAAATATGACATTTTTAAAACACAAAAATCAAATCCACTCCTGAGGTGAAACAAGAAAAAGTATTTTCAGACCATATTTGGTTCTACAAGATCGTAGATGTTAATAGCCTGTCCTGTTGCTTCAAGTTCTTCACGCACTACGTGACCTTGCATGCCCTGTTCACCTTGCAGAAGAGCCGCGTCAATCATCCTCGCGGCAAACGCACCTCTTGAAACAACATCTCGTGCAGTTAAAGGGTCATCAATCCCAATACCTGTTGTAGGTAGAGGTTGAAAAGAGGTAATGTGTTCAAACCATGCATCTCCAAGTAAGGAGTGCATCATTTTGTCATAGTAAAATCGATCTGCTCTAGCTTGTAATGTGGGTCCAAAAAATGCATAAGAGGCGGCTAGTCCAGCTTGTCGATATGGTGCAAGCTTTATTTGGAAAGGATACAAACGCTCTCGTGAAACTCGAGCTATATCAGTAACAATATGAGGTACTTCTGAAGGAGGTAGCTGAGCTCGTGCTGGAACCAAAACACCACCATTATTAGGTTCTAACTGGAGATGATGTACAAGCGTGTCTTTCATGCGTTCTAAACTATGGCGATAGATACCCCTGCTTGCTATAAGTGTTGTTAAGAACCGTTCCCACTTCACTTGAGCAAGTGAAGCATGAATATTTTCTTCGTGCGATAATGTCCACGCAGAAGCGAGCATTACAGTGGTGCGAAGATTATTAATCGGTCGCCCAAGACTATCGGGTTCCAGAGCAGCAAACATTTTTTCAGCAATCCTTTGTTTATTCGGTTTTAAAGCTGCGATATAACCTGTTGCCCCAATTACTTCTTGAGTTTGTCCTGCAAGCTCTTCTACTCGCTCGACAGTCATGCCTGGAACTGAAAATTCATGAACAACTGCGGCGATATGCCGTGCAATTGCTGTGACATTATGCACTTGTGTCCCCCTTTTGCGACCTACAGTTTCCAACACATGTAAACAACCTCGGATGGCTGTTTCGACATCGGAGTATTCCGAAAGACGAAGTCGCGCTTGTGTTTCTCGCGGTTTTTCGCCTCGAGCTCCAATGACACGCTCAGGATCTACTCCGCTTTCTCCCCGTCTCAGAGGTCTGTAAGAAGGAAGTATCACGGTTCCATGGAGAGGATGATAGCGTATGTGAGTCTCGCCTTCGAATAATAGAGGCATATGAGCGAGATCACGGTAACTGAGGCTATTTTCTGTCTCAAAAAAACCTGGTCGTGTACTCATATCCTTTTTTCTTCCTCTTCCTGCTGCGAGAACGCTATGTAGAGCTCTTTCACCTTCTTTTGCCATATAGTATATTATACCTCTATGGTATAATTTTATATTGAGTATGACAGAAGTTATTAGGGGGGGAGCAAATACAGGCACACAGCGAAGAGAGCGTTTTAGTGGTCGTGAGAGCGATGATAAACGTTATTCTCAGTGGTTAGATCAGGGAACACCCGTTTGGTTTTCTCTTCCGGATGATTTTGATAATCCACCTCCAGGCCATGAATTAGGAGGCTCAACACAAGTAGGTTATTATGGTAGAGATCGTAGACGTAGGAAATTTGTACCCACTACTGTTGAAAGGATGTTAGAAGGACAACGTGATCAAAGTATTCGCGAAGGTCAAAATCTTTGGGTAAGGAATGCTACGTTAACAACCGTAACTACTGATCGACGAATGCCACACAGAAATCCAGTAGAACCTCAAACTGATATACCTGCGCCAATAGATGAACCTCCGCGCATGGAACAGGCAGAAATGCCCGGATTTGAAGAATCTGTAACTGGACGTCCTCCGAGATCGGCGTGGGACGACGACTATTAATTATTTGGTATTATTGAGGTTATTTCTTCAAAATTCACTCTTCGTAGAGTATACTATGGATACGAGTCCTCATGGCTCAATGGACCCTGAAGTAGATTTGAACAATTTTCATGTTCGAATCACTCCAGGGCAGGGAGAACAACAATTCAGGAGTTATTAATATATGCTCTTGTAGCTCAACGGATAGAGCGTCGGTTTGCGGAACCGGAGGTTAGAGGTTCGATTCCTCTCAAGGGCGCACAGGGGGCGTCGTTCAGTGGTAGGACCCGGGTCTCTCCTAGCACTTCTTGCTAATTTGGTAAAATTAGCCTAGAAGTGCAGGATCCCGAAGTTCTAAGCAGGTCATTGAAAGGGTCTGTGGTGAAATTGGCATCACAGCGGTCTCCAAAACCGCTATTCCAGGTTCGAGTCCTGGCAGACCTGCAAGAACTTCTGGGACAAAACCCGTGACGGGAGTTCGACTCTCTCCGCCCCTGCTCGGATAGGTCAAACTCATATCATTATTCTCCCAATGATATACTTAACTCCATGATACCTATGGATCTCGCAAAGCTTGCTGAAGTAGTAAAAGAATACCTTAAGGATGAATCTTCTGGACATGATTTTCATCATTCTGTCAGAGTGTTAAATAATGCATTACATATCCAAAAATTTGAAGGTGGAGATGAATTCATTATTGGTTCTGTTGCACTGGTTCATGATATATGTCGACCATGGGAGAAGAAAACTGGTAAATCCCATTTTGGTAAAGAAGCTCTCAAGATTATTGGAACAGTTTTAAAAAATGCCAATATTTCATCTACCAAAACTCAGACTATTTTGAGTATTGTTGCTGTTCATGACATATACGACTGGACAGAGAAAATTACTGACAAATCAATAGAACTCCAAATCATTCAAGATGCAGATAACCTTGATGCTATTGGAGCAATTGGGATTGCTCGTACATTCGCATTTGGTGGTTCACATGGTTTAACTATGTATTATCCAGGAGAAAATCTGAAATTCGATAATGACTTTGTTGAGAATCCAGATCACAGGACAACAACTATTGCTCATTTCTATGAAAAACTTTTGAAACTAAAAGATAATATGAATACAAAAAAAGGAAAAGAACTTGCAGAAAAACGACATAAATTAATGGAAGATTTTTTACAAGAGTTTTTTAACGAATGGGAAGGTAACTTCTAACCAACCCCGAGGGTTAGTAAGTTAAAAAATTCTAAAGTAGGTTCATTCAACCCCGAGGGTTAGAAAACCTCTAACACATTATAGTGCTATAATTTCAATATGGATGAGCACACTATTAAGGAAAAGATCGGGAAAATACGTCCACAGGTAATTGGCGTTGTAATAACTCAAAGAGAAAATGAAATCAATCTTTGTCCGATAAATTTTCAAGCTGTTTCAACTATTTATGAAAAACCTCCCAGTGTTTGCATAGGTCTTGATAATAGTAACTACACTCTTGAAACCATTCTCGAAACGAAAGAATTTGTTTATGCTTATCCCTCAAAGAATCAACTCAAAGATACTATTTATTGCGGAACAGTATCCAGACATAATGTTGACAAGCTCAATAATACCAACTTTACTTTTTCTCCTTCTAAAATCATCAAACCTCCGATTCTTAATAATGCAGTATTAAATTTCGAATGCAAACTAATACATTACATTAACCTTGGTCAATTTACCATCGTAGTGGGAGAGATCAAAGAGATATACTCATCAGATAAAACTACTTTAGATAAAATTTATTCATTAGGTGGACAAAAATACGGGATTTTAAAAGACTTCGAAATTCTTCAAGAAGGAAGAAAGTAATTGTAGTAATTTCATTCAATAGTTCATTATCCCCTCCTTCTGATATACTGTCCCTATGATACTTACGAAGTCTGATCCATTTTCTCTGGATGAAATAGAAAAACTCAAAGAGCAATTCAACGTCTACATTAAAACTGTTATTGATATTAAGAAGAGAGTTTGTTCGGCAGGGATGGATCGACACGTTGAAGGTGAAAATATCCTGTTGGAACAGGGTTCAAACCAAGCTGATATTTGGGGCGGAGGGATTGATCTCGCAACAAAGGAAATTGATTACAATTCGTTTATCAATATACGCCCACGCGACAACAATACGAAAAACGATATTCAAAGTGAAAGTATTCGTCTACAATATAAAGAGCTGACAAAATACTTTTTTGAAGAAATTTTATGAACAGTACATCTGTAGACACGGAGATGCTTATTGGGTCATTATCAAATGATCTGTTCCGAGTAGCCACACTTTCACAAAGAGGCTCCACACAAGCCGCTCAACGATTTTTATCTGAAGCAAAACGTTGGGCAAAACCTCTAAAAGACCAGAAGGTTGCTTCATATATTTTAGATATCGCTCAGGACGTTGCAGAAAGAGATGTAAAGGACATCTCAATAGAGTCGGCAGAGAGATATCTTATGTACGGCATCCTTTTACAGAACTACATTTTTCATGTTTATGTTCAGAAATAACTTTATATGCAAAAAAGCGAAATTACTTTAAACAATTTACAGAAACAACTCTCTGAGCGTGAGAGAGACTTACGTATAGAATTTGCTTCTTTAACCAAAAAAGAGAAAGACATTCTCATGAAGACTGTCAAACTACAAGAAGAAGTTGGCGAATTGGCAAATGATATTTTGTCTGTTTTATCGCTCCAACGCAAGTCAAAACTTGAGCATTTTAAAAAGAAAAATCTATATCAGGAATTCGCCGATGTCACACTATCGATTATCGCATTAGCAAATGCACTCGGTGTTGACTTAGATCGAGCAATTAAGGATAAATTAAAAATTATTCTTCAAGAATATTCCAAAGATAAGTGATTGAGATTTGTTATAATATACTATATGTCAGATAAAAAAGGTTCAAAACTTGGTCTTGGAATAGTTCTTGGTACTATCGCTGGTGCGGTTGCTGGCCTATTTCTAGCTCCTAAGCAAGGCAAGCAGCTCCGTAAAGATGCAAAAAAACTTTCAAGTAATTTCATAAATGAAGTAGATAAGATTAAAAAAGAGCTTGCTGATAAGGAGCCAGAAGAAGCTATAAAAATTATCTTTGGAAAAGTAACAGACGAATCAAAAGATCTCTACTTAAAATCTAAAGAACAAGTCGCGACCGGGCTTGCTCAACTTCATGAGAATTATAAGACTATTGGTAAAGCAAAATATCAAAAAGTTGTTTCTGAAGCAGTTGATTCGGTTAAGCAAGACAGTCACATCCCAGATGAGCAATTAAGAAAACTCATGAAATACCTTGAAGGAGATTTCAAAAAACTTACAGCACGAAAACAAGCTGCCAAGAAAAAAACATCTCGCTCAAAAAAAGTCTAAGTTTTTATTCATCAATCAGTCGTCATTAGTTAGTCTTGAACAAGCTTGAACAGTACCCTTAAGCCTTGTACAATACAGGCATGCACAATCTCCCAATTGAGGCGGATTATCCTGCATCTTTCCGTAGGCGTGATGCCGAAGAACTGGCAGCTTTTATTAAACAAGCCAGTTCAGTCGAACTAGTGGGCATGAAGAGAGTCGGAATCAGTAATTTTCTCCGGTTTTTTATCTACAATCCTTTGGTTAAGAAGAGATATTTTGCCACAAGTAACACGTTTTTTATTCCTGTTGATCTGAATGAGCTTATTGAATCTGAGGTATACCCCTTTTGGCTACTTACCTTCAAGCGTGTCTTGGATGCTGTTGAACATGATGGATTTGATGAAAAATTTAGAGACACAGTGAATGCGAGATTCAATCGGGCCATACAGACTCGGGATCATTTTTTAACCATTGATGGACTTCGAAAAACACTTATCGATATTGTTGAATTTGGGTACAAACCGGTATTATTTCTCATTCGGTTTGGCCGCATGAAAGATGCCATAACTCCCGATTTATATCTGAATCTTCAAGGCCTTAGGGATGCAACACATAAAAAACTAGTATATGTATTTACCGGTTTTCGAGAATTAGCGCAGTTACATCGAAAAGTCGTCGAGGAAAACACCACTTCGGTGTTTTATCGCACTATGTATATACGACCGCTAGAGGAAACAGACTCAGACATAATCGCGCAGTCCCTGGAAAAACGATATGGTCTAAAAATTGGCAGCGATATGAAGAAGAAATTGATTGAATTGAGTGGTGGACATGTTCAATATCTTAATATTTGCCTCATTGCCCTTCATGAATACCATATTACTTCCTCGTCGGCGAAGAGTTCTTCATTATCAGTTATAGAGCATGATGAACGCATTGCACTTCAATCGGATGAGCTATTTTCTCGTCTCACGGACTCTGAACAAAAGACTCTGTTATCTGTTATTCGTGGGGAGTTACTTACTTCCAAAAATAACGATCTTCCTTCTTATCTCCTTAAGACAGGCATGGTCAAGGCAGTTAATAGGAAGTACACCGTATTTAGCCAATTTCTGCGCGATCATATTTTAAACATCGACCATACCCGAAGCGAAAATAAAGAACTTTATTTTACTAATAAGGAACATGCCCTTTTCAGTATGCTTAAGAAAAACATGGGTAACATTTGCGACAGAGATGCTATTATTTACAATGTATGGCCGGAATACTCCGAATCTGGTATTTCTGATTGGGCAATTGATAGGCTTGTAGCGAGGGTCCGAAAAAAACTAAAGAGGATGAATTCTGAATTCTCTATAAAAACAATCAGAACTCGTGGTTTTATGCTTATAGAAAAAGGATAAAATATTTTCATTTCTCAATACTCATCTCTTTTATAATTCCAACACCTCTGAAGTCTTTTTCAGAAATAATTTTGAACTTTTTAGTTTCTAGGAATTTTTCTACATGGCGCTCTGGATCAGATATCTCAAAGAGGTATGTATATAGTATGATATGGTTAGATGTTTTTATTAAAGGATTTAGCCTTTCTTCTACGCTCATTTGTGTTATGTTTTGGCTTGTACTTGCTCCGAAATAGTGATCGATTTCTTTGGAATACCATACCATGGGAACAAATGGTGTATTAAATTCGGAAAGTACTATTGCCCCACTCCTTACTTTTTGATCGGTATAAAAGACAGCGTCGCGCCAGTTTTCGCGGTGGTAGTTAGGATTGAGAAGATATGAGAATGAAAAGAGGATATTTAGGGACAGAGCTGTTATTAACAAAATGGGTGGCATGGCCGGGAGGGCTTCCCGACGGAGCGCAGCCGACCAAGGTAAGCGAGCACCGGCTGGGAAGGAGGCCATGGCAGGCCCCGTTTTGTTTGAAAGAAGTCCTACTACAAGAATTCCATAAAACGCCGGAAGAACAAACTGGATTCTCCATGGTGTACTTGCTGCGATCCATAACCCTCCTATCCACGTAAGAGCGAGTGGAAAAAAGAAATACGAGAGAAGGAAGAAAATCTTACGATTTTCTGTATTAGGTATTAGGTATAAGGTATTACGTATCTTCTTAATAATATTTCCGTTTTTTACTTTTTTAAATTCAAACAATCGAATAAGGGAAAAAAGAAATATGAGTCCTGTAAGTCCTACTACTCCAGCATAAAAAAACCGATTGTCTGGACTAATCATACCTACGGTAAATTTTGCTAGCGTCACACCAGGAAATTTAAGAAAAGCAATGCTACTTACCTCTTTCCAACGCGGCCATATGGAGACAAGACGCTGCGCAGTTTCCAGTTGTTGCATAAATATAGGCAACCATATAATAAAAGGACTAACAGCAAGCCCCAGATGTATAAAATTTTTTTGAACAGATTTTCGGTCAAATAAGATTACATAGAGGACTTGTGACACAAGATTTACAAAAGCGAAATAGTGTGTAAAGATTGCAATTGTAGTAATAATAGTAAATATTTTCCATTTCTTTTTATAAAGCATCATCCATGCAAGGAGCGTCAGAAAAGTCAATAATGAATACATGCGAAATTCCTGTGAAAAATAAATATGGAAAGGTGAAGTTGTCAATAAAAACGCCGTTAGTAAACCTGTCTTTTTATCAAATAATTGTTTAAAAAATGTATAGGCAAGATAGATTGTCAATACAGCAAAAATCACAGAAGGAATACGAAGAAACCACTCACTCGTAATACCAAACTTCATCCAGTAGTGACTTATTGTATAAAAAAGAGGGGGTTGAAAATCTGTTCCCCAATTAACTTGGGACAACCTATGGGTTGATACTACAGCTTGTGCGGTTTCATCCAGCCAGAAAGATTGATTCAAAGATATGAGTCGGAGTGTGAGAGCGAGAAATAATATAAGGTATAATGGAAGTGATTTTTTCACAAGTATATTTTTATTGTATTATAAATGAAAATTCTCTTTATCACATCAAGCTTTAGGCCACAAAGAGGTGGCGTGGAGACGCATACGTGGGAGGTTGTACAGCGGTTGATCGAGAAAGGACACGATGTGATTATTATTACAGAAAAACTTCCTCTTCATCCCAGCCCACAATCTCGAAGCGAGGTAAAGGGATTTCAAAAAACATATCGACTGCACTTTGGTGATCTTGGGTTTTTCAAGAAGTTTAGAATATGGTTTGAGATATTCAAACATCGGCAATTGATAGAGCAGGCAGACATTGTACACTGTCATGATGTTTTTTTTTGGTATCTCCCCTTTCGTTTTTTATATCCTACAAAGCCTGTTTATACAACATTTCATGGTTATGAAACACGGTTCCCCCCAACAAAAAAAGCTGTTTTGATACGTAAACTTAGTGAAAAGCTATCATGGGGAACAATTGCTGTAGGTGATTATATTAGGAAATGGTACGGAGCAAAACCAGACTATGTTATGTATGGAGCAGTAGAACAATTTATAGATCGTCCTCATAATCAACAAACTCACAAGTCTATTCCACATAAACCTAAAATACTTTTAATGGGGCGATTGGAAAAAGATATTGGTACTGAGATGTATATTGAAACCCTCAAGATACTGAAGAGAGATAAAGTTCCCTATTCGCTTGAAGCATGTGGGGATGGTTCAATGAGAAAAAAAGTAGAAAAATATGGAAAAGTTCATGGTTTTGTTAATAATATCAATCCGTTCATCAAACGCGCAGATATAATATTTGCCTCATCATATCTTTCTATACTTGAAGCTTTGTCTTTTGGAAAACCTGTGGTCTGTGTGTATAACAATCCTTTAAAAGAAGACTATCTCAAGATGTCTCCCTTTGCTAAGTTCGCGCATATTGAAAACGATCCTCAAGAAGTTGCACTAAAAATCGAGCATAAACACATAAAGATTAAGAATCTTTCCCAACTCAAAGATTTTCTGAAGAGCTTAAACTGGAATAATATTACAGAAACGTACTTGGAATTATGGCAAAAGTAACATGTATCACAACAGTCTTGAATGAGGAGAAAACAATAAAAGCTTTTCTGGATTCATTGCTACAACAATCTAAAAAACCTGATGAGATAATTATTGTTGATGGAGGAAGTATAGACAGAACAATTGAAATTGCAAAAAAATATGTAAGTAAATTCTCAAATCTCACCGCCGGTTGGCGGTCTCAAATTTCAATTTATATTATTTATGGCAATCGATCAGTTGGACGCAATTATGCCATTAGTAAAGCTTCTCATGAACTTATTGCTGTGAGCGATGTTGGTTGTATACTGGATGCAGATTGGCTCAAAAATATCATTCAACCGTTCGAACAAGATGCATCTGTTGATGTTGTGGCTGGTTATTACTCACCAAACATTGGTAAACCAACCATTTTCCAGCAGTGTTTAGCAACATACACGTGCATTATGCCTGATAAGTTCACTGAAGACTTTCTTCCTTCTTCTCGCTCAATTGCTTTTAAAAAGAGCGCGTGGAAAAAAGTTGGTGGCTATCCAGAAGAATTGGATACATGCGAAGATTTAGTATTCGCGAAAAAAATGAAATTTTCCTCTTTCAACTTTCAAATCTCAAATCATGCTATCGTCTTCTGGCCTCAAAAGGAAAATCTTTGGCAAGCTTTCAAGCAATTTTTTAATTATGCCAAAGGTGACGGAAGGGCCTTGTATATACGCCCAACAACGCCATTTTTATTTCTGAGATATGTTGTTGGCCTCATTATTTTATACGCTTTTTTAAAAACCAGTAGCCCCACACTTTTAAGTTTACTATGTATGCTTTTTATTGCTTATATTATATGGGCAGTTGTTAAAAACTATCATTATATTAAGCACTGGAAAGCATTTACCTACCTTCCGCTCTTACAGGTAATGTCTGATATAGCTGTTATTGCAGGAATGACAGTAGGCTTTGTATCAAGATTTATTAATGTGTGAAGTACATCACACGCCTCTCGATCCTCCACTCACAAGGTAGATCCTGTATACTATCAACCATGATTACTGTCTTTCGACCAGTAATGGATCACGAAGAAATCGAAGCTGTGAGTCGAGTTTTACAATCGGGGTGGATTGGACTTGGTCCGGAAACTGAAAAATTTGAGCGAAATATTGAATCTTACCTTGGTAAAAAACACATCATTACGACAAATTCTGCAACTGCAGCTCTCCATTTATCCCTTATAGCCTCAGGAATCACAAAAGGAGATGAAGTTATATCGCCAGCATTAACCTTTGTATCAACCAATCATGCTATTTTGTATCAACAAGCAACACCTATATTCTGCGATATTGACGCAGAGACGTTATGTGCTGATCCTCAAGACATAATCCGTAAAATAACACCAAAAACACGAGCAATTATCGTTGTTCATTATGGAGGACATGCTGTTGATATGGATTCCATCCTGCAAATTGCAAAAGCCAAGCATATTAATGTGATTGAAGATGCCGCACATGCCTTTGGAGGATTGTACAAAGGACGTATGCTCGGAACTTTAGGTGATTTTGGATGTTTTTCTTTTCATGCAGTAAAAGGAGTTGCAATGGCTGATGGTGGTGCAGTTTATACTCCTCGATTGAAGACTGCACAGCGATTGATATCTCTACGCTGGATGGGTATTTCAAAAGATACGTGGACACGAAGCGGTTCGAAAGCATACTCCTGGCAATATGATGTCAAAGAAGTTGGATTCAAATATCATACGAATGACATCCTTGCTGCTGTTGGAATTGTCCAGTTAAAAAAACTTCCAGCTGCAATAAAAAAGAAAAAAAAGATGTTTCAATACTATACGCGAGAGTTTGGCAATGTATCGTGGATGCAGGTTCCTGTGGTCAAACCTTATACCCAACACGCATATCACAATTATTGCATAAAAACAAAATACAGAAATTCACTCAGTGAATTTCTAGCTAAAAAAGAGATTGCTACAACAGTCCACTACGAACCAAACAATCATTATTCGATGTATAAAAAATATCGTGCGCACATTCCAGTTACTGAAAAAATATGGAAAGAACTTCTTCTTCTACCATTTCATACTGGTCTAACAGATAATGAAATAGAATATATTGCACAATCAGTGAAAAAATTTAAACCATGAGCTTAGATATTAGAAAAATACTAGGCAAACATTCAACTCGCGTTATCAGAAATACTTTTTTCCTCACAAGCTCTGAAATCGCTATTAAAATCGTTGGTTTTTTATGGGTCATTTTTTTGGCGAGACAACTCAGTCTAGAACACTATGGTCGTTATACTCTCGTAAATGCATTTGTTGCACTATTTGCCATACTTCCTGACCTTGGTGTGGGTTTAATTGCTATTCGAGAAATAGCGAAGGATAAGAAAAGAAGCACGCTTATTTTAAGCAATACATTTTTTATTAACGCAATGCTTGGGATTGCGACTTTTACAGGCTTGCTCATTCTGAGTAAAATCCTTAATTACCCAAAGGATATACAAGTACTTGTTATTATCGCAGGACTATCGTTATTGCTGTCCTCTCTAAGATCTTCAGTTGTTATTTACTTTGAAGCGCATGAAAAGATGTTGTATACCGCTATACTTAACGCTTTTAATACGATAGTCATGATTACAGGAGGGCTTATTGCATTCTTAGTCTTTGATTCATTAGTAAGCATATTTCAGGGTATGTTAATTGGTATAACAATAAGCTTTTTTGTTTCGTGGTTCGTTTTGTCAAAACATGTCATATTGAGATTACACATAGACAAAAATATCGTAAAGAAATTGCTCTTAGCAGGACTTCCCTTGGGCCTTGCTGCACTTTCATATATGATATATACTCGTATTGATTCGATTATTTTACACAAGCTGCTTGGTGAACAAGCAGTTGGTCAGTATAATGCAGCAACTCCTTTTGTTTTTGCACTTATTCAGCTCTTAAACGTTCCCTTTGCAGTAGCGATTTATCCAGCGCTCTCTGAAGCATATCGGGAAGATCGGAAACGATTTGTAAGGGGAATTAAAAAGTCGTTACTTTATGTTGCTTCTTGGAGTTTTCCCCTTGCTTTTATCATCTCATTTCTTGCGCCAGTGATCATGCCACTTGTGTTTGGTATGAAATATGCTTCTGCAACACCAATTTTGCAGGCACTCATATATTTTGTCCCATTTGCTTCTCTTTCAGCGCTTTTATATAAAATGCTCATTATAACTAACAGGCAAAACCTCTATTTTTTCATCAGTTTAGTTGGTGTTGGATTAAATCTTATTCTGAATCTTATTTTTATACCTCGCTATTTAGTTATTGGAGCAGCATATGCTTCTGTAGCAACGCAATTTATCCTCGTTATAATATATGGAATTGTTGTTGTAAAAACGCTGAGAGTTTATAAAAAGATATGAACATATTGCTCCTTGCCCCGATTCATGATTATATGGCCTATTTTGTTCAAAAAGGCAATGAGCCATTTGTTATTGGACAAGGTCAGCAAAGTTGGTATAACGCGCTTATAGAGCTTGGTCACAATGTCGAAGTGTATCGTTACACAGATACGGTCATTTTTCCTCAAAAAGTATATGAAATAACGAGGAATATAGTACAAAAGAATTTTCCAATTCTATATCATAGACTTAAACGGCTTTCTGATTATCTATATTTTGTACTTCCACACAATCATATCAAGAATATACGATTAATCCGTAAAGCTGGTAAAACCAAACCCAACGTTATCATTATCTCAGGAGGAACTTCATCAATATTTCCTTCAACGATCGAGCTCATTAAAAAAAAATATAAATGCCCCGTTATTTTTCTATCAGGAGTCAATCCTCTTATGTCCTCTACCCTATCAGAGAAACTCATGATTAAGGATAAGATCGTGGATATCGTAGCGACCAATGACAGAGCATATAAAAAAAACTGGGAGCATATGGGGTGTAAAAAGGTAATTGTTTTACCTATTTCCGCTGCTGATAAGTCACTACATAAAAAGATGAATGCAATCTCTCGGGATCTTCATCTGTATGAATGTGATGTGTGTTTTATCGGAACGTTAACATCCGGGCGTCAAGATATTCTCAGTCAGCTTACTGGATTTGACATAAAGATATGGGGAAAGATATTATCTGGACAATCTTTAAGTCCAACATTGCATACTCTACATCAAGGACAAGCACATGATAAAAAAATGGTCAAAATATACAATGCAGCAAAGATAGTCTTGAATTTTCAACCCAACGATATGACCCACGGAGGTAATATGAGAACATTTGAAATTCCTGCTTGTGGCGCCTTTCAACTAGCTGACACTATAGACCCAGATTTTTTCACACAAGGGAAAGAATATGTTAAATTTGATAACGTAAGAGATCTTAAAAAGAAAATTCATTATTTTTTACTACATGATAAGGAACGAAAAACGATTGCTCAAAATGGCTATAGAAGAACTCTTAAGGAACACACGTATAGCCATCGCTTTAAAAAACTTTTATCAATGGTTTCTTATGACTAGCTTACATCGTTTACGTGAGAAATATATACTCTTAGTTCTCGTCTTCGTATGTACGCTTTTACTTACAGGATTGTACTGGAATTTACGTACACACATATACTTTGACGATGGATTTGAATTTGCTCAAATTGGAAGAAACATTATCGAAGGCAAGGGTATTTCAATTAATTCATATCCCCTTCCCGGTTTATTAATACTGCAGGAAAACAATCTCTTAGATTATCCCTGGCCAGTGCTTCATAAATCTCCCTTTATGGGTATTGCAATGAGCGTAGCGATGAGTATTTTTGGTACTTACGATTGGGTAATAAGTCTATCTTCGTCTTTTTTCTACATACTGCTCATACCTGTTGTATATATTTTTGCACGGCGCGTCCTAGAATTTGACATACCATCTTCTATTGTTTCAACTTTGGTGATTATGACTAATGGAATCCTTGCAGAAGGCGCTATCTTTGGTATGTCTGAGCCGGCTGCAGTATTTTTTTTCCTGACGTTTTTATTCTTTGTCAGAAAAAAACAGCATCAATATGCGTATTACCTCGCAGGAATTATTGCAGGTTTAGCCTATCTTAATCGTATAGAATCACTTATATGGATTATTATTATCGTTGGCTTGTTATTTTTTAGGAAATTCCCGAAAAAAGATCTTCAAAAGCTCATCATGTCGTTTTTGGTTATAGTACTTCCCTATTGGATATATAATTTTTCAAAAACCGGAAATCCTTTTTTCAGTCTTCAGAGTTTTATCGTTTTAGTAGTCGGCACTTCTTCATTTACCTATTATCCTTACGCAGAGTCTCTTTATATAAACCCAATAATTTTTATCCAGACTCATTTTTTTGAAGTCTTAATAAAATGGATAAGAAATGCATGGAATTTCTTTTGGTCATTTCCTCAGCAGCTTGGAATGCCTTTAAGCCTTGTTTTCTTTATTGCATGGGTTTTTAAAAAAGGTGATAAAAAAGAGAATTTTATTAAGGCGTATGTGATCGTCTCATTTTTTACCTTAGCTGGAATACTTTTTTTTATGATCCCTGAAATTCGATTTTTTGCTATTTTCGTTCCTTTTATTGGGTATTTTGGAACATTTTATTTTAGAACATACATCAAACCATTAAGTACAACACGGATATATTATGGTCTTGTAATAGTTTATATCTTGATTAATAGTATTGGACTTGCAGTTTTTGTGCATGAAACAAAAAATCAAACTGCATATCGTTACTCTGAAGAAGAATTTATTGCCATACAAAAGCATTTTGATGAAAAAGCTGTAATTGCTTCTAATATATGGAGAGGTGTTGGCTGGTATGGGAAAAGAAAATCTGTTTCCCTCCCAAAAAATATCGGAGACGTTAATAATGTTTCAAATCAATATGTTGAGATTGATGGGATATTTCTTGAATCATCTGATCTTTACCATTGGCTACCGGTATGGGATTTGGGTTGGAGAGATATAGAGAAGGAAGCCCCATTAAAGATTGAGGATTATGTACTAGTTGAGAAGTTTCCATCAGGATCTCTTTTATACAAAAAGTACAAATAATATGCTTAAAAAAACCGTGAAAAACATTGTGTGGAAAATAAAAGGTGGTTATGAGCCACAAAGGTTTTGGGACGCGTTTGCTGAATCTTTGATGAATGATCCCTGGCAAAAAAAAATTCACCCTCAACATGCATGGTTATTACAACATGTTAAAGAGTCCCATCCACAAACTATCTTGGAAATAGGTTGCGGTTTTGGTAGGAACATCCGTTTTCTTATAAAAAATGGGTTTAAAGCAGAAAAGATCACAGGCATTGATATTAGCCCTGTGATGATCCAAAAGGCGAAAAAGTTTGTTGGCGACAAAGTTCAGCTCCATATTGGCGATATTCGGTCCTTACCATATGATGATAATGAGTTTGATTTCGTATTTACTCATGGCGTTTTTATGCATGTTTCACCTCAAGATGTACAAAAAGCTATGAAAGAATGTTTGCGTGTTACGAAAAAAGATTTCATCATCATAGAACAGAATTATCCGGCTGACAATAGGTACACCTTTGTGCATCCATATAAAAAACTTTTTACCGAAAATAAGGTGAACATAGTAGAATATATGAGCGACAATCATATTGGTTTAGATTATTATCATGTTAAAATACGGTAAAGATCCTGTTTTCGATCCTGAAACACGACATTTTCTTAATATTGATAGACAATCTCTTTCTCTTATTCCTCGTGGATCATATGTCTTAGATATCGGTTGCGCAACCGGATTTATGGGTGAATATCTTAAGAAAAAGAAAAACTGCACAGTTGTTGGAGTTGAGATGGGTCACGAAGAAGCTCAAATCGCCCAAAAAAAACTCCAAAAAGTTATTAAGGGAGATATTGAAAACCCAGATACTTTAAAAAAGATCAGTGGAAAATTTGATATTATTCTTGCTTCTGCCATAGTTGAGCATCTTCATGATCCTGAAACCGCACTTAAAACATGGAGAAAATTTCTGAAGGAAGATGGCCATATCATTATTACAATACCTAATATTGCGCATTGGTCTACTCGACTACATGTGCTTATGGGAAGATTTAACTATCAGGAGTATGGAATTTTAGATAAAACCCACCTTCATTTTTACACAATTGAAACATTTCAGACTCTTGTAACGAATGCTGGATACAATATTGAAACATTGCTTATAGATCCAGTTGGTGGTGGATTTCCAAAAATAAGCCTATTATTATCTCGATTTTTTCCAGGCCTGTTTGCATATCAGATGGTCATCAAAGCACAAGTAGATAAGCCTAGTTAACCGACACTTAATTATGGATGTCTCAATTTCGATTGTTTCATATAATACGAAGGACCTGCTTAAACGATGTATCGATTCGATTAAAAAATATACACAGGATATATCATATGAAATAATTGTTGTGGATAATGGATCGACAGATGGCACCAGAAATATGCTGCGCGGTCTTAAAGTTAAAACGATTCTCAATAATACTAATCTTTTTTTCTCCAAAGCTAATAATCAGGCCTTTAAGAAAGCTCAAGGACGATACTTTCTTATTTTAAATTCAGACACCTACTTTGTTGATAATCCAGTAAAGCAGCTCGTTGATTATTTGGACACACACGCAGATGTTGGAATAGCTGAGGGACTCGAATTATATGAAGATGGTACAATCGTCGAAACTGGTTCTCGCAACTCCTCGCCTATTATAGATTTTTATGAGTTAAGTATTTTTGGAAAACGAATAGCAGATAAGAAAAAGATCAAAGATTTCCGATTTGCACACATAAGCAGAAAAAGAACGTTTGAAATTGATGTTGCATGTGATGCTTTTTTAATGATTCGCTCTGAACTATTTAAGAAACTAAAGGGATACGATGAAGATCTTAGTTTGTACTATACAGAAAATGATCTTTGTATACGGTCCCAAAAAATGGGATATAAGATTATGCATTATGGAGAATGTAAAGTCATGCATATAGTCTCTGTAAGTGCCAACAAGCTACGGTGGAAGAAATTGGATATATATTATAAAGATATGTTGGTCTACTACAAAAAACACGGGAAATTAGCTGTGGGACTATTCTTATTCATTATGTTGCATATCGAGAAGCTTTTATTAAGAGTATTTCGTCCAAACATGTTTGCATGATGATAAAACAGCATTACACCTTCTTATTCCCACTCATTATAGGCGCTTTTTTGCGCTTTTTTAGAATAAGAGAAAATATATATTTTGACGGTGAGCTGGGACATAACTATCTTGCAATTAAAAATTTCATAAGTGCCGGAATAATACCATTAATCGGTCCTCCAACATCGCATACATGGCTTTCATTTGGCCCTCTTTATTATTGGATTTTTGGTCCAATCTTGGCACTTGGAGGTTATGAACCGATAATTGGATCGTATTTTTTCGCCTTAATAGGCATTGTGACAATATGTGTTAATTTTTATGTCGTAAAGAAACTTTTCGATGAAAAAACTGCATTCTTCTCTTCTTTTTTAGCTGCAGTTTCACCCTCTTGGTTGTTTTTGACACGACAAGCACGTTTTTTCTCTCTTATTCTCCCCTTGTCATACCTTTATCTTCTTTTTCTGACTTACAGTATCTCGAAAAATACCCGCTACCTTTTTTGGACAGGTATTATTCTTGGTATCATGCTTAATTTCCACTTTTCTCCTTTAATACTTATTCCTGGGACGATTTTGGTCCTCTACTTTTATAGGAGTTCTTTTTCTCTGAAAAATTATGCACAAGGATGTTTAGGAGTTTTCATACCAAATATTCCACTGCTTTTATATGATTTTTTCCATGGTTTCAGTATGACGAGACAGCTTGTTCTTTGGATACCATACAGAATTTTTGGATTTGTGGGACTTTATCCAAAAAATACAGCAGATCAGACAATAATATCTGGAAATATTTCATCACTCTTTACGTTTATTTCTAATAGCTTCCTTGCTATACAAGGTATTACGCTCATTAGCATGATAATAGGTAGCGCACTATTGTTATTTCTTATTCTCCGATCGAGATTTATCTCAAAATCATCAGCTGAAAAAAAAGTGTGGCATGTTATTTTAGCGCTCAGTGTGATTGGATATATAGGAATTTTTCTACATGGTAATCCACCCTATCATTATTATCTTCCTTTATATCCTTTTCCTATTTTGTTTGCATCTCTCGCATTGGTGTACTTGTGGAAAAAATACAAGCTTATTACCATTACTCTGTTAGGTGTGTTAGCTGTCACTAACTTACTTTTCTACTTTTCAGAAAAGTGGTTCTTTATTCCTCAGATAAAACAAGCAAATAGTGCGGTCCCCTACTCTTTGCAAAACAGCATTGTGCAAACCGTTATCAATGACGTAGACGGTAAAAAGTTTTCATTGAAACGAGTAGGTCCTCTCGATCAATTTGAGGGAAATTATGCTCAAAATTATCAGTATTTGCTTTGGTTAAGCGGTAATGAGCCAGTACCTAAGGCTCAGATCGAATATACTATCTTCGAATTAGAAGAAAGCGTTACAGTCAAAAAAACATATGAATAAAATTGTTATAGTGATGCCAGCATATAATGCGGAGAAAACCATTGAGAAGACGTATCATGACATACCAAAGACGCTTCGTGACTCAGCTCATATCATTCTTGTTGATGACAAAAGTAGTGATAAAACGGTAAGTATTGCACGAAAATTAGGTTTGGAAGTCATACGACATCATCGAAATTTAGGATACGGTGCAAATCAAAAAACATGTTATAAACACGCGTTAAAACTAAAGCCAGATATTGTGGTCATGATTCATCCTGATTATCAATATGATAGCTCGCTCACCGAAGAACTTATTCGACCTCTGCAAGACGGTTGGCTTCATATCATGTTGGGAAATAGAATCAGAAGTCGTATAGAAGCTCTAGAAGGAGGGATGCCGCTTTACAAATATCTAGGTAATCGTTTTTTAACATTTATTGAGAATATTATTCTCGGACTTAATCTAGCTGAGTATCACACTGGTTTTAGAGCATATCAGAGTAAAGTTTTAAAATCACTACCATTAGAAAAATTTTCAGACGATTTTGTTTTTGATCAAGAAATTCTTATAGCTGCTACGCATGCTGGTTACCGCATTGGTGAAATTCCCGTTCCAGTACGGTATTTTGCTGAGGCATCATCGATTGATTTTGCACAATCACTGGTATATGGCATTATGACAGTCATTACCTTGTTTAAGTATGTGATGCACCGTTTAGGGATTTACCCATTTCCTATGTTCAAACATCATGATTGAATTTTTATTATTACTGCTGTTGGTTTTTTTTCCTTTTGGTAATCTGTTTCGAATACCGTTGAATAATGGCATTACTGTGCTCCCTAATGATTTTATACTTGCGGGTCTTTTTGTAGTTTTTATATATAACGTTTTGAAGAAACGAACCATACATAACACGTCTCTGTTTAAGGCTATTGGGATATTTCTCATGGTTGCGGCGCTTTCATTATTGTTACGTATTCAGGACATTCCATTTAAGGATTTTATCGTTTCACTAGGTTACTTCATCCGATTCATACTTTACCTTCAACTCCTTTTTGTTTTTCAGTTCGTTCATAAGAATTTCATTAAAAAATACATACAATATATGTACGTAATTGGTGTTGTAATTATCATCGTAGGATTACTTCAATATTTTTTCTATTCTGATTTACGTCCATTTGTGTACCTCGGATGGGATGAACATTATTTACGACTTTTTGGAACATTTCTTGACCCCAATTTCACAGGAGCACTGCTGGTCCTATTTCTGCTTTTTACATTAGGATATTCGCAATCTAAAGGCGCAATGAAAGCTGAACAGTTCGTAATAATTGCAAGCACTCTTCTTGCGATTTTTCTAACGTATTCACGAAGCAGTTATATCATGCTTCTGTTATCTAGTACCACATACTTTTTACTTTCACAGCAGATAAAAAAAATTGGAGTCTTTTTTATCATTGCTATAACTATCTTTATCATCATTCCTAAAAATCTTCCAAGCGAAGGAGTTAATTTACTTCGTACTGCCTCTATTAACGCACGCCAAGATGAATATAAAAAGGCCTTAGTAATTATTAAAGATAATCCCCTACTTGGTGTAGGATTCAATACTCTTAGGTACACAAGAGTAAGGTATGGTTTCTCTGAACCGCAAGATGCTGCAGGAAGTCTATCAACCGGTGGATTTCCCAATAGTCTCCTTGTAGTGGCAGCAACGAGTGGGATTATTGGTTTATTGGGTTATTTGAATATATGGAGATTAATAATCCTGCAAACATTCAGGCAGAAAGCATACATTCGTGCACTTATTTTGGCTTCAATAATTGGATTATTCACGCACGCACTCTTTGAAAATACGCTTTTTTACCCTTTTGTTATGATGTGGATTTTTCTACTCATCGGGGTGTTCGGCAAGCATGCTAACGATCTCGGTCTCTAGAGTGGCGACGAATGCTTCTGAAGGAGCTCCTAATCGCGCAAGTCTTAAAGCAATGTCCAATTCCGCTAATTCATCATCAGTTAATTCCTCGAGTCTGATATCTCCTTCCCCTGCAGAGATATCTTCAAGCGCTTGATGTAGAAGCTCAGCTCGAGCTTGTAATTGTTCTCCCATAGTTTTACCTATAGCTAACGCAATTCAAATTGTCTGATTTGTCATCCTGAATTTATTTCAGGATCTCATTGTTGGGATGCTGAATCAAGGTTCCTCCGATTTAATCGGAGTTCAGCATGACAATTTACAAAAAATGACATTTTATTTTGCGGTTACTATATTATACACGTTCCTACCTAGAGCTTTTTAAGCTCAAGAGATATAAAGACGGCGATGTATAAAGAAACAACGACAAATGCTGTTAAAGCAACTAAAGGAGGTGTAAATAAGCCATATATCGGAATAAGCACATAATTACCTATGAAGAAAATAACAAGCAAGAGCGCATTGACCACCAAAAGGTGTACCGGTTTTTTGATGGTATACAAGAAAAACAAAAGAGCAGCTGCTATAAAACCAAATGGAATGTATGCAAAACTAAGCAGTTTGGTAATGGGAGTACTTGCTGAAAAATTAGGTGTAAAAACAAGATCGTAGATAAATTCTGGCAAGAAAATACCTACAATAAACATTCCCGCGGGTAATAACATATAAGTAAAAGAGCGCTTAAAAAGTGCAATAACCTCTTTTTTTGTTTTAGCTATAGCAAATTGAGGAGATAGAACTTGTGTAATGCTGTCTGCAGAAGTCACTACAGCTAGAATTATTCTTTGTGAAAGGCTGTAATAACCTACTTCTATACTTGATAAAAAGTATGAAACCATAAAAAGATCAACGCGGGTAGCCAGACTAAACAATTGCGTTGCAATAAAATACGTCAGAGTATAACCAACCTTAATATTGCGCGAATCGATTCTCGTTGTGACAAGTGAGGTGATAATCCATTTTCGCTCAAAAAGCACCATGAGAAAGACGATGCTTGGTCCTAAGATACCAAGTACAAAAAGGGTTGCTCCGATGGTAAGTTTCCCTAATCCAAAAAGGACAACCAGAACAATAACTTTCAGAATATTTGATACATTGATAGCGATATTTATATGAAGGAATTTTTGCGCTGCATTAAGAATGTCTCGTACATAATTTTGCCAGATATAAAAAGCCGATCCTAGGAAAGCAAGCGCATAAAGGTGTTTTGGAGCACCGAGCTTTAATATATTTGTGTCAATAATGTCTACAAAAAGGTACAAAACTATAAGTGAGGAAAATGACAAACATGTAAGGAGTAGAAAATTTGTTTTAGCAAATTCTATTGCTTTCTTTTTATCTGGTAGTAGTTCTGGAATGTGGGCGTAAATAGCTGCAGGCATGCCAAAACTCAATACATTGGCGAGAAGATACGATAAGACAAGGAGAACGCTTAAGACGCCAAATTCGATAGGTGTAAATACTCGTACAAAAAGTAACGTATAAATTCCTGCAAATAAAAAATTAAAATAGTTTCCGCCAGTATTGATTACGACATCTTTGGTTGTTGCATGACGAAGAAAATTAGATAGCCGGAACATATCATTAGTATAACGGAAGCGAATATATTATGTGTCGGCCTAATACCTAATACCTATTTATAGTGGTGTCTTATCTGGAAAAGTATGTAGAAGGAAATTCCTGAACCTATGATAAGTCCCAGAATATTCAAGAGAACGATGTTTTGAACAAGACTTACGAGTGAGGCATAGAATAAGAAATTCCATCCTTTTATCTGGCGATTAAATAATCCGGGCAAGGCCAAAGCTTCTAAGACAAGCGTTATTGCCAAAAAAACCCAACTAATCGTATACATGAGTCCAATATTTGCACCAACTGAAAATCCCACAGGCCCCATAAGCGATCCAAGACCAAAAGCCGTTAAAATACCAGGGATTGACACGAGAATAAATATCAGGATAAGCCATGGTCCAAAAGCGACAATAATATTTTGAATATCTTCTGGTAATTTTGGTGCTTTTTGTCGAAAATACGTATCAAGAAGTTTTTCAAGCTGGCTTAATGAAGTAGGTAAACCATGTGAGGTCATAAAAATATAGTAAGGGATAATAAGGAGTTTGTCAATGGATAAAGTGAGTAATACGATCGTTGCGTAGCAAAGAGTTATATGGTATAGTTATTTCCCATATGGCAAAAATAGCGTTAATAACAGGCATTCTCGGTCAAGATGGTCCATATCTTGCGCAGTTGCTTCTGAAGAAGGATTATAAGGTCTATGGCTTGATCCGACGGTATTCAAAACCAAATTTCGAAAATCTTGAATATCTTAATATACACAATGATGTTGAGTATGTTGACGGAGATTTGGCTGATGAAGCCTCTCTACTCAATGTTATTAAAAATATTCGTCCTGACGAGGTCTACAATCTTGCTGCGCAATCTTTTGTGGGTTCCTCATGGGAACAGGCTAAACTTACTACAGAAATAAATGCGCTTGGTGTATTGTTTCTACTTAATGGATTGAAGTTCTTCTGCCCTACTGCTAAATTTTACCAGGCAGGTACGTCTGAGATGTTTGGAAATAGCAATACGAACGGATATCAAGACGAGAATACGAATTTTCATCCCAGAAGTCCTTATGGTGTATCAAAAATATACGCTCACTGGATGACAGTTAACTTCAGAGAGTCATACAATATGTTTACATGTAATGGGACCCTTTTTAATCACGAATCTCCGCTGAGAGGGATTCAGTTTGTGACTCGTAAGATTACAGACTCTGTTGCAAGAATCAAACTCGGATTAGAAAAAGAAATTCGTCTTGGTAATTTAGACTCTCGACGCGATTGGGGTTTTGCGGGCGACTATGTAGAAGCTATGTATCTTATGCTTCAACAAGAAAAGCCTGACGATTATGTTGTTGGGACAGGAGAAAACCATAGTGTAAAAGAGTTTGTTGAACTTGCTTTTAAATATATTGGCATTGATGATTGGAAAAAATACGTTAAAAAAGACCCAAGATTTTTAAGACCAGCCGAATTACATGAGCTAAAGGCAAAACCTGATAAAGCAAGAAAGATTCTAGGTTGGAATCAAACAACAAGCTTTAAGGATTTGGTAAAAATGATGGTTGATGCGGATATTAAACGTCTTTCCAGTTGATATTTTTGTCTTTCTTCATAAAAACATACTGTCTTTTGGCGTATTGTATTTCGGCAGTAATCCATTGATCTATAGCCTCACTCTTACTTATATTGCCTTCTAAAAATGCTATTATTTGCTGATAACCTATGGTTTGCAGTCCTGGGTCATGCTTGGAATAGCCCTTTTTACGCAACGATTGTACCTCCTCAATTGCACCGTGCTCAAGCCGTAGTTCTACTCTTTTTCTGATCGTATTTTCAAGTTTTTCCCGACTCGCGAAGTGAAAACCAGTAAATTCTGAAATATTGAACGCAGAGTGCTTTATTTGGTTACTTTTTTTCGACTGATTTAGTATTATTTCAATCTTTCGGATTAATCTTCTTGGGTTACTTCTATCCGATTCGTTTAACTGTTTAGGAATTCTGACATCTAGTTTATTGAGCTCATTTTGTAGCTGTTTTATACTCTTGCGTTCAAGCTGTTTTCGAAGTTTCCAGTTTGGTGAGACGTTCACATCGAATCCGTATAAAAGGTGTTTTAAATACAAATATGAACCCCCAACTACTATAGGGATACTATTTTTATCTATAGCATTATTTATTATAAAATTTACAACAGCCGTATAGTCATATGAAGAGAAATGCTCTTTCGGATCAACAAGATCATATGCCCATATTTTGACGCCATCAAGAAAATAGTAGCCTACAGTTGCTTTACGATAAGAATCCAGTGCGAATTCAGAGGTAAATCCGTCTCCTAGCGGATAAAATTGAGTGTTTTTAGGAATATCTTTGCCAGTGATAACATCAAGATATTTATACATCTGGCGAGAATCCGCATTGATAAGTTCTCCGCTTAGCTCTTTCGCGCGCTTGAGCGCATAAGAAGTCTTCCCTGTTGCTGTTTGTCCAGTAATAACGACGACATTTTTCATGAAGATAGTATACAGGATGGCATAAGGAATTCAGTTTCTTTTGTCCTGTAAGATTTTAAGCATAGGGTATAATAGTCATCATTGCAACAGGCTAAATTTGATTTTAAAATGTTTCATATATGGTATTTTACTTGGCCCTTAATTGATATACTATAAGACATTAACGCTCAAAATACCTTTTGTAGTAATTCTTATACCCTTTTCTTGGATATAGTCATAGAATAGTTCATGCAATATCTTTGATTCATTATGTTTTTCAAATATGTTGTATCAACCATTTTTTTAAAAGACATGTACCAAACAATCAATCTCCGTAACCGTTAGGGCATTAGAGTTGCGATACGCGCTACTCTAACAGTCTAGATAAATTAATCTCATTTTGTAGCAGAGTTGGCTTGTATGTGATAATTGGCACGAAGTAGTGAAGCTATTATTTTAGGTTGTTGTATCAAGAAAAAATGTATTTAGTTACTCTAAAATCGGATTGTTGTGACAGTCTAAACTGTTTGTTAAAGGAATTTAGCAGACTTGAGATCCATTTGCTAATTTTTGAGGAACCTCAAGGAGAAACGGTTCATTTTCAACGTCTGCTGCCAGCATCATTCCGTTTGATAGTGCACCTGCCATTTCTTTTGGCTCAAGGTTTGCAACAAAAATAAACTTTTTCCCAACTACATCCTCCTTGTTATAAATTTCAAGTATTCCTGCCAGTATTGTGGCTGGTTCCCTATATGTACCAAAGTCAACAGTCAGCATCATCAACTTGCGAGAACCTTCTACTGGTGTTGCATCTTTGACCTCACCTATTCGGAGGTCTAGCTTTTCAAAATCCTTGAACCCTATAGTATTTTTGTCCATAATTATCTTTTTTCGAAATATAGGGTTACAGTAGAAGTTACTGTTTGGGTTCCGGGCTCAATCGATGGTCCTCCTCCACCGCCATAGGCATCTAGAGCCATACTTTTAGCCTCAAAGGGTATTGGCGAACTCGGTTGATATTCAACTATGTTAACGACTTTTCCCAGCCTGATGCCAAGATTCTTTGCGAGTTTTTCAGCCTGTTCTTTAGCATCCTCAATTGCCTTAGTTCTCGCCTGTTCTCTAAACTTAGAGGGATCATCGATGGAGAATGAAACACCGTGAATTTCATTTGCTCCAGCGTTAGTGGCAGAAGTAACAACTTGTGAAACTAATTCAGTTTTTTTGATTTTTATCGAAATTGTTGCATTGCCGTTATAACCGCTTATTGTTCTGCCATCGTTACTATATCCAGGAAAAACCGAATAATTGGAAGTCTTTATATCCTCCTTTTTAATTCCAAGTGATGACATAGCATCGATTATTTTATTATTAATTGTGTTAATTTGTTCTTGGGCCCCTTCAGCAGTAGGTGTGTTTGATACTTGTATCCCTACATTTACATGTGCCGTGTCAGGAGTAACATCAACCTTACCCTCCCCTACGACTGATAATTCCGAAGTTGTTACGGAGGTGCTCACATGTAATGGGTATGAGATGTCGAGGATATTTATAAGATACAATCCTAGCATTGTCACTCCAACGATTGCTGTATATGTCTGGACAAACTGTTTATGTATCATGGCTTATATATCTAATTTAGACTATATTAACTTACTAGACTAGTATAATAATACCATATGAAAAGGAAAATTGTACCTGTCGTAATAGGAGTAGTGCGTAAAGACGGACATTATTTACTTACTCAACGCGATGATCTTGACCCTGAAGACAGCAGATATTTAACATATAAAAAACCTTGGCAGTTTCCTGGTGGTGGTCTGGAGTTTGGCGAATCTTTGGAAGAATGTCTACTGAGAGAGCTCAAAGAAGAAATTGGCGTAGAAGTACAGATAGAAAGACTTTTACCCAAAATATTTCAGGATACACGAGGTTGGTGGCAAGGCATACTTATTCCCTATCTTTGTAGAATTACTGAGCAAAATCCAATTATCACGCTTGATGATGAAGCATGTGCATATGGTTGGTATAGACTTGAGGAAATTAGAGATTTACATTCCTTGCCAAAAACATTAGAGATTGCACAGCTCGCTGAAGTTACTATTTAACAGAAATTAAGCATTGATTCATGTTTCCAATCCGAGATACGCGTTCAAGTAGCTCGATACCTTTTATCAACTACGCTATTATTTTTATCAATATCTTTGTATTTATCTTGTACATTGGTTCGGTTGATATAGAGTCATTTATAAGAACATTTGGGTTCACCCCAGCTGATTTTAATGCATTCAATCCTTTTTCTTACCTACCTATTTTTACGTCGATGTGGATGCATGGAGGAATCCTCCATCTTGTATTAAATATGTGGTTTCTACATATATTTGGAGATAATGTTGAAGATCGCGTCGGTCATTTTCGATATTTAATCTTCTACATACTTGCTGGGACTGCTGCTGTGTTTTCCCAATACATTTTCAACACACAAAGTATTGTTCCTATTATAGGAGCCTCAGGTGCAATTTCAGGTATAACAGGAATGTATATTGTATATTTTCCACACTCGCGGATTCAAGCGCTCGTGCCTTCTCTTTTTGGTTTTTGGCATATGATAAAACTACCATCGTGGTTTTTCCTTGGTTATTGGTTTGTAATACAAGTATTTAGTGGAGTGGGAAGTTTGGCAACTATTCAGTATAATGAGGGTGGTGTTGCATTTTTTGCGCATATCGGAGGATTTGTATTCGGATATCTGATTGCTAGTTTGTATAAAGGAAGAAGGCATTTTTATACATGAAAAAACTTCTTGTTACTGGAGCTGGTGGATACATCGGGTCAATAGCAACATATTTATTGCTTCAAAATGGATATGATGTCATTGCTGTGGACAATCTCTCAACTGGTTATAAAGAGCCACTTGAGCTTCTTCAGCAAAAGTTTGGCAAGGAACATTTAAGGCTGTATATCCAAGATTTGCGTGAACCTATTCATAATATTTTTGAAGCTGAAAAAAATATTTCCGGAGTCATACATTACGCTGCTCCATGCAACGTGGATGAATCAATGAAAGAACCAAGAAAATACTTCGATACCATAACAATCGGCTTAAATGTTATTGATACCATGCTCCTCCATAACGTGAATAATCTCGTTTTCTCCTCAACATGTGCCGTATATGGTGAAACCGAACACGTTCCTGTAGATGAAAATCACCCTACCCTACCAGTGAATCCCTATGGTGAGTCGAAAAAAATGGTTGAAAATATTATCCAATGGTATAGTAAGCTCAAAAATCTGCATTTCATGATCTTGCGATATTTTAACGTATGCGGGGCTTCTGATGATGGACTTATTGGTGATTCCAAAAAACCATCAAGACATCTCGTGCAGAACGCTGTTCGCGGGGCACTTGGGATCGAACAATTTTTTCTGACCTGTCCTCATGTTGATACTCCTGATAAGACCCCGATTCGTGACTATGTGAACGTTGTTGATTTAAATGAGGCCCATATAAAAGCTCTGGAGCACTTATTTGCAGGTGGAAAAAGTGACATTATCAATATTGGTACTGGAACTGGCGATTCTGTGCTTTCAATTGTAAATAAGGTAGAAGAAATTACAGGAAAAAGCATTAAAACTGAAACTACTGAACCAAGAGCTGGTGAATATGCTCAGATATATGCCGATATTTCTAAGGCACAATCGATTCTTAAATGGGTACCTAAGCGATCTATCAAAGATAGTGTAAGAGCATTAGTGGCCTGGTATAACCAATATCCACAAGGATGGAATGGGTAGTATGGTATAATTTCAAACATATGAAATACCTGATATTTTTGCTGATTTATTTTTTTGCAGCAACAAAAAACACTCATGCATATCTTGATCCGGGTACCGGCTCATATTTTCTTCAGATAATTGCAGGATCTTTATTAGCAGGTGGCTATTTTTTTAAGGATTCGATCCGAACAACGCTCAAAAGAATAATAAAAATCTTCGACAAAGTTAAAAAGAAATAAAATGGCTTCTCCGCATTTAGAGCACATTCCCGCGTCATATAAAGATCCGGCTGGTTTTGTTTATAAAAAAGACGGGGTTATCTACCGACAGATAAACACCATTGCTCAGAAAGACTTTGATCTGCTTTTGGAATCGGGTCTTTATAAAGATCTAGTATCCCGAAATCACCTTATACGTCATGAAGCTGTTCCTTTATCGAAAAAAGCAACTGATGATGCTTATGCTGTTGTCAAACCCGAACAGATTACTTTTATTAGTTATCCCTACGAGTGGTCATTTTCACAGCTTAAGGATGCAGCATTATTAACACTCGAAGTTCAGAAAATAGCATTGGAATATGGTATGAGTCTTAAAGACGCAAGCGCATATAATGTGCAGTTTCGTAACAATAAACCGATTCTTATTGATACGCTCTCATTTGAAACCTATAATCAAGGAAAACCGTGGGTTGCGTATCGTCAATTCTGCCAGCATTTTTTGGCCCCCCTCGCTTTAGCAGCGTATATTGACCTAAGATTTTTGCCCTTGCAAAGACAATATTTGGATGGTTACCCTCTCGATTTTGTTAGTAGACTTTTACCACGGAGAACATTATTGAATCTTGGATTATCCATGCATATTCATGCACATGCAAAATCGCAGTCTCATTTTGCCGACAAGAAAACGTCGACTACTAAGAGCGTGTCAATTTCCTTAACAGCTCTTCGTGGGATACTCGAAAATCTTACCAATACAGTTGGAAATCTAAAACTACCTCGGTCATCTAGCGAGTGGGGTGATTATTACGATGTTACTAATTACACAGAGACGTCATTCCATAACAAAAAAAAGCTTATAGAACAATTTGTTAAAAAAACTATGCCTTCTACAGTGCTAGATCTGGGTGCAAACACTGGAGAATTCTCACGTGCTGCTGCTCAATATGCGACATTCGTTATCTCAACCGATTATGACCTTCCTGCAGTAGAAAAAAATTATGCTCTTGCAAAAAAAAATCAGGAAGACAACATTTTACCACTTGTTCTGGACGTGACTAATCCTAGTAGTGCCCAAGGGTGGGCAGGAGCAGAGCGAGAGGGATTTTTCAGTAGAGGTTCGTTTGATATGATTCTGGCTTTGGCATTGATTCATCATCTGGTAATTACTTTTAATCTTCCACTCAAATCGGTATCAGAGTTTCTAGCTCAACAAACCACGTATCTTATTATTGAATTTGTTCCTAAGGAAGATTCGCAGGTTCAGAAACTTCTTCAAAACCGAGAAGACATTTTTCCAGATTATCACACCGAGGGATTTGAAAAAGCCTTCATGAAAAACTTTAAAATCATTAAGAAAGAACCTGTTTTACAATCAAAACGGACATTGTACTTGTTTAAAAGCCTATGAGAAAATTGTGGCAAAAGTGGTCTCTGTTTCATCCTATCTTTTTTTCCTTATTTCCTGTTTTTCAATATTATGCATCAAATTCAAGTGAAGCACTGCTAAAGAACATAATTTCTCCACTCATATACTCTCTGGGGCTGATGATTATTGTATGGACGATTCTGAGGTTTCTGTTTAGAGACTCCTATAGAAGTGCTTTTATTACCTCCATCCTACTTCTATGGTTTTTTTCTTATCAACATCTAACGGGACAAGTCGAGTCCTACACATTGCTTAAATACGGTTTTATATTGATTGTTGTATTGTTTGTCGCATTTAAAGTAAGAAATTATCAAAAAACTGCCGGTTTCCTTACAATTTTAGGTGGTTATATTTTTATATCTTCATTGCTTCGTATTATCCCGATTGAACTGCAGAGGGCAAGAAACACCATTAATCTTGAATCTCTGCGATCAGACGAAGTTGAGAAAGAACTTCAAAATGCTTCCATTGCGGGAACAAAACCTGACATTTATTATATTGTTCCAGATAGATATGCGAACAATACCACCCTAAAGGAATTTTATAATTTTGACAACAGCGATTTTACCGATTTTCTCCAAAGCAAGGGTTTCTATATTGCAGAACATTCAACAACCAACTACCCAAAAACATTTTTATCACTAGCATCTTCATTGAATCTTCAGCATATTACCGAACTTTCAAGCCTCATAGGTCGTGATGTTTCCGACAACACTCCTGTTTTCACTATGGTTCAGAACAATATGCTCTCAGAATTTCTACAAAAACAAGGTTATGCATTTGTATATATTGGCAGCTGGTGGGAGCCTACACGGATTAATCGGCACGCTGACGTGAACATAAATTTATATGCTAATTCGGATGAATTTTTGAGGAAGTTTGGTCAGACAACAGCGTTAAATCCGATTCTCAATGAAATTTTTCACAAAGGAGACATCCTAGGATTCTCTGACAATAGAGTGAGGGAAAATCACCAATATCAGTTTGAGAAACTTAAGAAGATTGCTCAGTATAAGAGTCCGAAGTTTGTTTTCGTTCATATGCTTATTCCTCATAGTCCATATGTCCTGGACCGGAGTTGTAATCCAGTTGATGATAAAGAAGATGGTAAGGATATTACCACCTATCGAGAACAGTTAATATGTGTCAATAACCAGTTCAAAGAAGTGATTGCGTCGATTTTAAAAAATTCACAAAATCCTCCGATCATTGTCTTTCAGGCAGATGAGGGTCCGTTTAAAGTTGACGAAATGAACCGTCATGGTGAGGGAATCAATTGGCAAAAGACGTCTGACGAAGCAGCGCGAGTTCATATGAGAATTTTTAACGCATATCATCTTCCCGGTTTTGATAAAAGTCAGCTTTATTCATCAATAACACCTGTAAATTCCTTCCGACTTATTTTAAATCACTATTTTAAAACACGATTCGAAACCCTCCCTGATAAAAATTACTATATCCCCCACCTTAATAATCCCTATGATTTCTACGAAGTTACTGATATTGTCGATTTTAAATGATATACTCTTGTCTATGAAGTATTTTCTGCTGGTACTTGCAATAATATTACTCTCTGCTGGCCAATTACTTTTAAAAAAAGGTGTTATAGATGCCCCGCCTCAAGGTACGCTACAGTCTGTAGTGACAACGCTCCTAAATCCTTATGTGATTGCTGGATATTTTTTTTATGGAGTTTCTTCAATCGTCGGATTGTATGTACTTAAACAATTGCCTATTTCGGTCGCGTTTCCGGCAATGAGCACAACATATATTATTATTGTATTTACTTCAGCTCTCTGGTTTAAAGAACCGTTAACGAGTTATAAACTCATTGGTGTGGCTTTGATATTGTTTGGTGTTTCTTTTTTATTTAGAGATGGTTCCTAATGTGACTCTTTGATTATAAGTTAAGACAAAAATATATGGATAAGACAGTATATATATGCACTGGATCATGTTCTGCTGAAGTTTCGCAGGAAGAATTTGAAGGCGGTTTGACTGTTTGTGGAACGGATGGGTGTACCTTGAAGGGTCAACCCTTTGAGATGCGATTGAAGTGCGAGCATTGTGGAGCACTTCATACCGAGACCCCAGAAACTGGTCACAGCCACGATCATAATCATTAACTTTGTCTCAGTCGGAGTAAAATTTTACTAACCCTCGGTGTTAGAAACTCGACTGGCCTTGTTTTTTTCAAGAAAAGTAACAAAGTGCATGAGTTCGATGATAAATCCGAGTCGTTGCGCTTTTCTTTTCTCAATAAAGTGTTCCCGCGCTCCTTTTTCTTCATTTTCTTTTTGGGATGGTGGATATATAAACGAAACTTCCACGCTTTCCACCCGGTAACCTTGTTTGAGAGCTAAAACAATAGAATGAAAATTTGTATTGGAAAGTTCCTCTGCATCAACATAAAGTTCGGGGAAAGAAATATTTTCAATGCGGAATCGGTAAGAAGCGACAAATAAAGCTACAATTTCTGGCTTATTGGCAAAAACCCGCGGGCCAAAAAAAGTATCGAAGCCCTCATGGGTTGATGGAATAATACCATGAGCCTTAAGTTCTTCATTATAAAGCTTGATACTTTCTGTTTCGGATTCATACATGTAATCAGGATACGTTCTTTTGAAGAGATCTTCATTTCGCTTGGGGACAACTATATCAGTTTTATTTTCAAGAATTGGGGCAATGCATAATTTCAGACAATCTTTAATAAACGAAGCTTTTTCGGGTTCTATGACGGCAATTACTTTGATTTGCGGATCCTTTGCAGCAGATTCGATGAGATGTCTTTTAGAGGGAGTGCTGTTTTTTGTCGTTCGTTTATACAGAAGAATTCCTTCAATTTTCTTAAGTTCTTTATTAAGCTCCGGAGAATTCTCATGGAATGCAACAAATGTGGAATAGCCTTTTTTCAGGGAGGCTCGAATGCTCTTTAGTGCAAGATCGCCGCGGATTTTATCGATATTCTTTATCCCTCTCGCCTCCCCCGGATACCAATCGGGATACATGGTAATCATGCAGACAGCAATAGAAGAATTCTCAACAATTGACATGTTTATGATTCTAACATATCGAGGTTTTTTACGTATGAAAGAAGTTGTATTTTGTGATTTGTGTGCTAAACTATATGCACTATGACAGTTCCTCCAGGAAGAGATGAACGAAGTGCTCGCGATAGATTACTAGCCGATGTTCTCATCGAGGCTTATATACAAAAATATGGTGTAGAACACCCAGTTGTGATTGACTCATTAAGAAAATATCCTACCCTCGTTTATCTGTTAGGAAGAGTAACACCCGAACCAGTAGGTAGAGGTGCTGTGGATTTTGATCGTATTGAGCGTGATGTCCGATATGTGCAAGAAGGATCTGCTATGTTTGGATTAGAGCATCGTGATGATGCTATGCGCTGGAAAGGGATATTAAATCATGAAGTGGGAACTGCTCGACGCGTGTATTATGTCGCAAGAAGAATGCAAAAACTAACTACAGATGAACGGTCTCGCTTTGAAGAAGCTGGATTTGATTTTGCAGAATTTGATACGCTGGATCCTGCGTTTCTTAGAGACTTCATGCTTGTATCTCATCCTACACGTCGAGGTTGGGACGAACGACGTCTGTATGAGCTCGATGATCAAGCTCATCTCCCTGGGACACCTGGCGAATCGGCTTTACAATTTTTTATTAGAGAAAGCGCACCTGAAATATTTCAACGCTTAATCCGTGTTGAAGATCACGCGGGCCATCTCGCAGTTGAAGGGCCACGCGGACATCATTTTCCAAATGCTATTGATGGGATTTTGACCTGGTGCGATTGGACTTATGGTCAAAGGCCTGTAGAATTAGGTCCTCGATTTGTAGCACTTAGAGAGGCAAGAAAGGATATCCCTGGAGAGTTATTGGATATTCTTGAAGCAAGTGGAAGAAATTTTGAAGCGACAGTAAACGAAGTGCTCCAAACTAATCTATATCAGGAAATGCAAGAAGCACCTCCTGAACCATGGGAATTGGAAGTACGCAGAGCTTATGTTGCACCCTCCGGAATAACTATTGCTGAAGCCTTTCCGTTTTATGTCGGTGATGAATACCCTGGGATTGAAGCTTCCTGATCTACTAAGAAGTTGTTCGTATTCAATTGTTCTTCATTTATCCAGTTGAATTTTTCTGCCTGTGGTCTACAATTAAAGCGTCACAACATGAAAACAATTATCCTGTGTGGTGGAACAGGGACACGTCTTAAAGAGGAAACAGAATTCAAACCCAAACCTATGGTATATGTAGGAAATCAACCGATACTATGGCATATCATGAAAATTTATTTCCACTCCGGATTCAATGATTTTATTCTAGCGCTTGGATATAAAGCCGAGTACATTAAAGACTATTTTCTTAATCAAAAAGCTTTTACTGCTGACTTTACACTCAATACCCGATCACATAAGACGAAGTTTTATTTGGAAGATAGAAAATCTATTGATGATTTCCATATTACATTTATTGATACTGGTTTAGAAACACAACCAGGAGAGCGTATTCTTAGATGTAAAGACTATATTCCTAAGAGAGATTCCTATTTCATGATTACTTACGGTGACGGAGTTACCGATCTTAATATTCATGAAGTTGTGAGATTCCATAAAAAGCGAAAAACAATTGGAACTATTACTGGGGTTCATCCACGAACAAAATATGGCATCGCCCACGTAAAGAAAAATAGCAAAGTATCTGGCTTTCAGGAAAAACCCGTACTAAAAGATTGGGTTAACGGAGGTTTTATGGTATTTGATAAACGAGTTTTCGATTATATACGACCAGGAGAAACCGAGCATCCTGCTCTCAAACGTCTCGCACGCGAAGGTCAGCTTTCATTATATCGACATGAGGGATTCTGGCAAGCTATGGATACGTATAAAGAAGTTGAATCGTTGAATGAATTATGGAATTCAGAACATCCACCATGGAAGTCGTGGAAATAGAATATTAAATCACATGGGTCTTAGAGGATACAACATTTTGGTTACAGGAGGAACAGGTTTTGCAGGTTCCCATCTCGTTGATGAGCTAGTGAGTAGCGGTAATTCAGTATATACAACTGCACAGCGTCATAATCCTTTCTCTTATTTTATAACGCAAAAACTTCAGACAAAAGTAACAATGGCAGATATTGATATTGGAGATTTTAACGCAGTCCACGACATCATCTCAAGATCACATATAGATTACATTTTCCACTTAGCTGCCCAACCGCTAGTTGATGTTGCGTATCTTAATCCAATGCGTACACTGTATACAAATATTTTGGGAACTATAAATGTATTAGAAAGCGCACGACAACTAGGTACTGTAAAAGGAATTATTGTGGCATCTTCTGACAAAGCGTACGGGAAAAAAATAAAAAAGTTCAGCGCATACGATGAAGATGACCCTCTCAAAGGAGACCATCCGTACGAGGTTTCCAAATCTTCTACAGATCTTATATGTTTTTCTTATTTCAAGACATATGGCCTACCTGTTATCATAACCCGATTCGGTAATATTTACGGTGAAGGAGATCTTAATTTCTCACGGATCATCCCTGGAGCAATGAAAGCTATTTTAAAAAATGAAATTCTAGAAATACGAAGTGATGGATCATATTATAGGGACTATTTGTATGTAAAAGATGTTGTGAGAGGATACATAATGCTTGCTGAAACGATAGATAGGTATGCAGGTGAAGTATTTAACTTTGGATCTGAAGAAAATATATCAGTTTTGGATCTTATTGAAGTAATTCAAAAAATACTGCGAAAAGAATTAAATTACAAAATTCTAAATACTGCTAAAAACGAAATTCCATATCAGTCGCTTAATTATAAAAAGGTGTTAAAATCAGTCGGATGGAGTCCAGAATATAGCCTCAAATCGACCCTTCCTTCCATCCTTAGCTGGTATGAAAAATATTTTAGAAGAACGGGATAATTCGTTGCGCTCAACATGAGCGGTTCCAGTTCGGGATAATAAGAATTCGAGTTTCCAACCCTCGGTGTTATAACCCTCGGGGTTAGAACCTTCGGCGTGTGATAAAATCCTCGAATGGTATAATACCAATAAGAAATTAATAGACAAAAGCCTACTAGCGCTAAATAAGTAGTAAAATTATTCATTCTCAACTGTCAAATCTCAAATCATACTATGATCATCATGAAATTCGGCGGAGCTGCCTTTGCCAATGGAAACAACATTCTCAATATTGCTAAAATTGTGAAAGATTATAAAAAAAGAAATAGAGATATTGTTATTGTAGCTTCGGCAATGGAAGGAGTTACAGATAAACTTTTCCTGATTGGCGAACTTCTCAAGAAAAAACAACTCAAAAAGGCGCTCAACATTCTTCATATTATTAAAAAACAGCATATTTCTGCTTTAAAAATAGTGAGTAGAAAAGAAGAAGGGATTAGAATTGAAATTGAGATGATCAAGCTCTTTTCCCAATTGGAAAATTACGTAAAAAACATTTCTATGAAAGATATTACGCCCGCGAGAATAGACTTCCTTGTTTCGTTTGGTGAGCGATTTGTTATCCGTCTTGTTACAGAAGCGCTTGAGCGTTCTGGTGTTCCGGCTTATCCTATTGATGCTTCAAATATTTTAGCAACCACACACAATTTTGGTAATGCCATACCTTTACCCCGTATTAAGCAGAATTATTTAGATCAAATTCTTACCCCTCTTGTTAAAAGAAATATCGTTCCTGTTGTTACCGGATATATTGGATATTCCGGCGATGGGTGTACAACGACACTGGGTCGAGGAGGATCGGACTTAACGGCAACGTTTCTTGCAAATTTTCTTGATGCACAAGCAATTTACTTATGGAAAGATGTTTTAGGTTTTTATAATGATGATCCACATAAAAATAAAAAAGCAACGCTTTTTGAAAAACTTTCATATGATAAAGCTGAAAAATTGGCAAAAAATGGCGCGAAAGTCGTATATTATAAAGCAATACTTCCTGTTAGGAAGAAACGTATTCCAATATACGTTCGAAGTTACCTCAAACCGCAAGAACGTGGAACGACTATTTCATAATATTTTATGAAACTTCATCTTATTCATTTTGGACCAGGAAACGTTGGGAGGGAATTTCAACGCCAGTTACAACAAGTACGTAGTTCTATAAGAAAAGAATATGGCATTGATGTGACTTTGCAACGAATTTTTGACAAAGGTGATAAACCCTCTGAAATTCTCAAGGTACTACAAAACCTATCTGGTAGAAATGTGTTAATTGATACTACAGCAGCTGAGGAAATCTATGCATATATTTATATGGTGCTTAAACAAGGACACTTCGCTGTATTATCAAATAAAAAACCCATTTCATTATCGCAGGGTAAGTTTGACAAACTATATTCATTCCATCATAGGAGTCAGAGACTGTTCTTCGAAACTACAGTTGGCGCAGGGCTTCCTGTGATTTCAACAATTCAAGAACTCATACATACCGGTGATGAAATTCAAGAAATTCAAGGGTGTTTTTCTGGAACACTTGGCTATATTTTTTCTCAACTTGATAAGGGGAAGAAATTTTCTGAAGCAGTTAAAGAAGCAAAGATAAAAGGATTCACTGAGCCTGATCCTCGAGATGATTTGTCTGGTCTTGATGTTGCTCGCAAAGCACTTATTCTCAACAGGATAATAGGTCAGAAGCGAAATCTGCAAGAGATACGTATTACTCCCCTCTTTACTCCTGAAATGGCGAAATTACCTGTTGACGATTTTCTTTCACAATTAATAACTCTTGATAAAACATATGCGAATCGACTGTCTCTATTAAGAAAACAGGATAAAACATTGCGATATGTGGCTACTATTACTCGTAAGAAAGTTACAGTAGCTTTAGAAGAAGTATCCACACAAAGTGATATCGGATCGCTTCAAGGCCCAGATAACATCGTTGTTATAAAAACAAAGCGCTATTATAATAATCCCATGGTTATCAAGGGCCCGGGAGCAGGTATTCAAGTAACTGCTGCAGGTGTTCTTGGAGATGTTATTAAAATTGTTAAGCGAATTTCTAAATTATGAAAAAACTTAAAGTTGGCATACTGGGAGCAACTGGTATGGTTGGTCAGAGATTTGTCACACTCTTAAACAATCATCCGTGGTTTAATGTAGTTCTTGTTGCTGCATCTCCATCATCTGCAGGCAAGACATATGCGCAAGCAGTTCAGGGACGATGGTGGATGAAGGACAAGATTCCACAAAGAATTTCAAAGCTAAAGTTGTATGCAGTTAAAGATGATCTTGATGTCGTAGTATCAAAGGTGGATATGGTTTTTTGTGCATTAAATATGGATAAAAAAGAAATTCAACATCTTGAGAACACGTATGCTTCGGCTGGTGTACCTGTAATATCTAATAATTCTGCGCATAGATGGACAGATGATGTTCCTATGATTATGCCGGAGATTAACGTTCATCACGCGAAACTTATTGATATTCAGAGAAAAAGAAGAGGGTGGACAACAGGTCTTATTGCTGTTAAACCAAACTGTTCGATTCAATCGTATGTAACGATTCTTACTGCACTTAAAAAATTTGGTCCAAAAGATGTAGAGGTTGTGTCTTTACAGGCAATTTCTGGCGCAGGGAGGACATTCCAATCGTGGCCAGAAATGGTAGATAATGTGAATCCTTATATCGCACGAGAGGAAGAAAAAAGTGAGCAGGAGCCCATGAGAATTTGGGGAAAAATAACAGGGAAAAAAATTGTTCCAGCAAAATCTCCCCATATTTCTGCTACGTGTATTCGAGTCTCTGTTTCTGATGGGCATATGGCGTCAGTATCGGTGAATTTCACTAAAAAATCTTCAAAAAAGCAGTTTTTAACGGCTATTGAAACATTTAATAGAAATCATTCTCTTGCCACATTACATCTCCCCTCCTCTCCGAAGAAATTAATTACGTATTTCGAACAGGATGATCGTCCTCAAACGCGACTTGATAGGGATATTGGAAAAGGGATGGGAATATCTTTTGGACGATTAAGAGAAACTGAAGGTTTCGATTGGAAATTTGTTGCTCTTTCTCATAATACTATTCGTGGAGCAGCCGGCGGCGGAATTCTTACCGCAGAATATTTATACAAAACGGGTTATATCAACACTCGCTAGTTATCGAGCCTTCCTTCCACACGTTTAATACGATATTCGTGATCTATAAGTCGATCATCTAAGTTTGTTACTACAGCCTCAAAACTTTTTTTGACATCTTGCTTAAAACTAGTAAGGTTCTGCTCGAGCGTATCTAGTCTAACATCTATCTTATCTAGCCGACTCTCGATTTTTTCAAACCGCCTGTCAAGCTGTTCGACCAAAATTCTCTCATGACTATTAAGTAGTTTTTCGAAGCGAATCATCATAACTTTTTCATGATTCTCGAAAAGCATTCCTATTTGTTGGATATCCTGTTTTGTGAGCATGGATCATCAATATAGAAGATTTTTTGGATGTTGTCAAGAAGATAATTTAAGACTGTTGTGACAACCCATAGCTAGAATGGAATATTAAATATTTATTAAATCTAATGTCTTTAGAGAGATGTCATAGAGAGAATCCACTGTTACATCAGCGCGAGAAGTATCCTGCGGTAGCGTATGAGGATTTCTTACTGCGATACAAAAACACCCCGCGCCTTTTGCAGAAGCAATTCCCTTCTCTGCATCTTCCAAAACAACCGCTTCATGAGGTTTAATGCTTAATTTTTTGCATGCAACTTGGTATGTTTCCGGATCAGGCTTCCCCTTTGAGACATCATTGCCCGATACTATCACGTCAAAATACTCTTTGAGAGAAAATTTTGACAGTACAATGTGGATATATTCCATTACCGCAGAGGATGCGATAGCTAATTTTAGATGATTCTTTTTGAAGAGATCGAGAGATTCACGGAGTCCCGGCATAGGCTCGAGTTTTCCTTTGACTAGCCTAAGAAAAATATCGGATTTTTCCTCATATAATTGTTTCGCTGGCACATCAATATTAAGATTTTCCTTGAAAACCTTCATTACGTCAATAACTCTCATACCTATCAACCCACTTCTTATACTTTCTGGTAGATCATAGAGGTTTTTATGGTATTTTTTGAGCATTTCAATGATGGATTCGATATGAAGTTCATCTGAACGGACCATGAGATCATCCATGTCGTAGATTACAGCTTTTATCATAGAATTATAGTTTTGCTAACGAGATTCTGATTCTTTCAATTCCTTCTTGCAAATTTTTCATTGATGTAGCATATGAGATTCGAAGATAACCTTCTCCAAATTTTCCGAAATCTGATCCTGACAAAAGTGCCACTCCACCCTTCTCGAGGAGGTAGTTCGCAATCCACGACGACTTTTTATTAAATGATTTTACATTTGGAAAAACATAAAATGCTCCAGCAGGCTCTGGACATACTATTCCTGGCATTTGATTAAGAGATGAAACTACAAATTTTCTTCGATGTTTAAATTCTTTGACCATATTTCTAAGTTCGTCTTTAGGACCATTTAAAGCTGCAAGGATTGCATGTTGGGTAAATGTAGCTGTGCACCCAACCATATGTGTTAAGAGATAATCGATTTTGTCCATAATTCTTGTAGGTGCTGAAATATATCCAATTCGCCATCCTGTCATTGCATAGGTTTTAGAAAATCCTGAAACGAGAATTGTCCGGTCTTTTACACCTGGAAGTCCATAGTAGCTCGTATATGCATCGGAGTACGTAATCTGATCATATATTTCGTCAGTAATCACCCAGCATTGAGTATTTTTGACAGCATGAGCAATTTCCATAAGATCTTGTTTTCTCATAATGCCTCCTGTTGGGTTTGAGGGTGAATTTAAGATGATGAGCCTTGTTTTCTTTGAAAATTTTTTTCTAAAGACATTCATATCAAAACTAAAATTATTTTTTTCAATAAGAGGTATAGGTACTCTTTTTGCACCTAAAAAGTCGATAAGAGTTTGGTATGTTGGAAATCCTGGATTTGGATACATTACTTCATCACCTGGTTCGATAAGAGCTAACAATGCAGTAAAGATTGCTGTCTTTCCAGATGGTGTTACTGCAATATTATCTGAAGAAATATTAATGTCTTTCTTCGAAGATACGTCTTTTGCTATAGCTTGTCTGAGAGGTAAAATTCCAAGAGGGGGATTATATTTTGTATATCCTTTTTTTATGGCTTCAACTCCAGCATTTGCAATATGTTTTGGGGTGGGAAAATCTGGTTGGCCGATTTCTAAATGAATGATGTCCTTTCCCTTTTTTTCGAGTATTGTAGCTTTAGATAATACGGCGTAGGCTCCTTCTGCAGCTAAAACATCTGTTCTCTTTGCAAGGCTGGGTCTCATGGGCAATTATCATAGCAGAAAAAATGCTGACGGTCAATTATAATTGAATTTTAATAAACACTATGAGAAAATAGCACTGTATGCCGACAAATAAAAAGATGCTTGTCTCAGATTATATTCTAGATTTTTTAGTCTCCCAGGGTGTAAGAAAAGTATTTCTCATAACTGGAGGAGCCATAGCTTTTGTTGTTGATGCATTTTCTCGACGAAAAGATATCGAGTATATATGCGTTGCCCATGAACAAGCAGGCGCCATGATGGCAGATGCATATTCACGTCTTGGACCCGGACAAGCAGCAACCATGGTAACATCTGGACCTGGCGCAACAAATCTTATTACTGGAATTTGTTGTTCTCATTTTGATTCAATCCCGGTCATCCATATAAGTGGACAGGTGAATCAATACGAGATGCGTGGAGCACATCCTGGAACAAGCGACGCTCGTCAAGTTGGATTTCAAGAAACACAAATAGTTGACATTGTTGCACCAATTACAAAATGGGCATATCAGATAAAAACTGAAAAAGAAATTCGATATGTATTGGAAAAAGCTGACTATATTTCGAAATCCGGTCGACCAGGTCCTGTTGTTATAGATATTCCTATGAATTTTCAACGAGCCGAAATTAATCCAGCAAAATTGAAAGGATTCAAACCTCCTAAAAAACCTCCATACCGCGATATAGGAAAAGTATTAGAAAAAAAAGTCAGAAAAGTGTGGGAGATGTTAGTGAGTGCACAACGACCCGTGATTGTCTCTGGTGGTGGGGTTCGACTTGCAGGAGCACTTGACGAATTTCATAAGCTTGCAAAACTAACAGGATTCCCCCTCGTTACATCATGGAGCGGTTTTGATAGCATTTCTTTTAATCATAAACAATATGTTGGAAGTCACGGAGTGTACGGTTATCGCTCAGCTAATTTTACTGTACAAAACGCTGATGTGTTGCTTACTGTAGGTAGTCGTCTTGATACGCGACAAACTGGAGGTCGCCCTGAAACATATGCTCGTGAGGCAAAAATCATTATGGTCGATATTGACCGCGCAGAACTTGCAAAACGTAGAGGTCTTACTCCGCACCTTTCTATCGAGACGGATGCAAAAGAATTCCTCAATATGATGCTGAAACATGCTCCTTCAAAAAAGGAATTGCCTAATATCTCTGATTGGAATAACATAACTAGGCAATGGAAAAACAAATACCCGATGGTTCAAAAAGTATATTACAAGCAAAAACATGGAGTGAATGTATATGTTTTCGTTAAAGAACTCTCTGATCAAGCTGAGAGTAATGCAGTTATTATCCCAGACGATGGGGGTCATCTTACATGGGCCATGCAAGCGTGGGAGTTAAAAAAAGGACAGAGAATGTTTTCAGCATTTGGTAATTCACCTATGGGATATGCATTCCCGGCTTCACTTGGTGCTTCAGTAGCATTAAATAAGAAACCGATTATCTGTATTGATGGAGACGGCAGCTTGCTTATGAATATTCAAGAAATGCAAACGATGGTAAATTATAAATTACCTGTGAAGGTGTTTATTTTTAATAATCAAGGCTATGGAATCATTCGACAGTTCCAGGAGCTCTATCTTGATAGGCGCTTCGAAGCTACAGGAAAAAAGAATGATGTAACAGTGCCTGACTTTATGCGTATTGCAGAAGGATTTGGTATTAAAGGGATTCGTATTAACAGTCATATAGATATGAAACGCAAGATACAACAAGTTTTATCGTACAAAGGCCCTGTATTATGTGAAGTAATGCTCAATTCTAACCAGAAGATAATTCCAAAACTTATGTTTGGTAATCCTATTGAAGATTTATCACCCCTTATACCTCGAGATGAATTTAAGAAAAATATGATAATAGAAGCGATAAAGGCAGACAAGTCATTAACTGAAGCAAATTAAAGTAAATAATCTTCTATAAATTGACCGTTTCCTTCACAATAAGATTCGGCCTGAGTTTTACATCATCATAAATCCGCGCTAAGTATTCACTAATTATTCCTAATGCTGAGAATAAAATTCCAAAAAGAAAAAGCATAATGAGAAGAACAGACGTGATCCCAGGTGCTTCGCGTCCATGAGCAAAGTACAAATATAAATAATAAAATCCTAAAGCAAAGGATGCGAGCGTTATTAAAACACCAACGTATGACACGAGTCTTAAAGGTAGATAAGAAAAGGAGAATATTCCATTCAGCGCGACATACATGACAGTCTTCAGATCTGCTTTTGATTCGCCAGCGAATCTATTTTTTCTGTCAAATGGAACGCCAGTACTATTGAAGCCAGTCCATATGACAAGACCGCGTAGATATTTATTTTGTTCAGGCATCGTGTTAATCGCTTGGTAAACTTTTTTATCAATCAAGCGGAAATCACTAGCGTTTTCAGGAAACATATTATGTGTTACTTTATTGATAAGTTTGTAATATAACTTTGACATGATGTTTCGTACAATAGATGCGGTTCTTTTTTTCACGACTCCATACACGATTTCGTATCCTTCTTCCCATTTCTTAACAAATTTTGGAACAACATCAAATGGTTCTTGTAAGTCTGCCATCATAATGACGAGCGCATCACCCTTGGCGAATCTCATGCCTGCTGCAATACCTCCGTCTGCAGTGAAGTTTCTAGAGAGTCGAAGTACTTTGATGCGTGTATCTTTTTGACCGGCTTTTCTAAGAATTTCAAACGACTTATCCCAAGATCCATGTTCGACAAATATCGCCTCCCATGCATATTTTTTTTGAGAGTTGAAAAATGCAGTAATCTGCTTAATAAGTTCAGGGAGATTTTCCTCTTCGTTATACACAGGAAAAACAAATGAAATAAGAGTAGTATCCTTACCCATAGTGGCACATTATACTAAAAATATGCTAATCCATGCCAATCTTATGAATAGCATCAGCAACTATTGGGATATTTTGTACAGATAACCCCCCAAAGTTAATTCTGCCATTTGATAAAAGGTAAATCCCCTTTTCATGTTTTAGTTTGTACACTGATGTTTCCTGAAGATCTAAAATACTGAAAAGTCCCTTGCCTTGTATCACATACTGATATTGTTGACCTGCATAATCGGTAAAAAGCTTACGACGCATATGTAATGAAGCAATAGCCGAATAGAGATCCTTCTCCCATTTATTTTTTAAATCTTTTTTTGAAAGAATCGTTTTCACAATATGTTCTCCGTAAGCAGAAGGGTTGGAATTAGTGACACGAAAGAGGTATTTCAGTAAATTTTCAGTTTCGGCTTTTTTCTTCGCTGTTTTATTTAGAATAAATAGCACTCCTGTGCGGTGTTGATATAATGTCATATTTTTTGAATACGACAGAACAACAGCCATGGGAATTTCAAGCGAGAGAAAATGCCGGACTGAAAAACAATCTTCTGCAATCGTAGTTCCCATCCCGAGATATGCAAAATCAAAAAGCGCAGAACTTTTTGTCTTTTGTATTATTTTCCCCAGCTCTTTCCATTGCTGATTTGAAGGATTGATTCCTGTTGGATTGTGGGTTGACCCTGCCTGCAGAAGAACATAGCTATTCGGATGTTTGACAATGAGATCGGTGAGCGCTTCCAAATGGAAAGCATTGTTGTTCATGAGGTGTTTATAGGTAATAATTCTGAAACCAAGATAGGAAAATATTTTTGTATGATTTTCCCAAGTAGGCATGCCAATAATAATAGATGGTTTTTTATGAAGCTTTTTTATGTAATTTCCCCAGACGAAAAGTCCATTTGTACCCCCCATAACTCCCTGCTGGGCAAGCCGTGTTGCATAAATTCTAGATAAACTTTTTCCTAAAACAAGCTCCTGCGAAAGAGTCAAAAAATCAGGATCACCCTGAATAGGTAAATAATTGAAATTACTCAATGTAAGTTGCCTGGAAGCAATTTTAACACTGGGGTGAATATATGACATCCCTTTTTCATCGAGATATATACCAATTGCGCAGTTGACTTTGTGTTTTCTTCTGTCAGAAATGAATTCATCATGTAATTCAAAAATTTCATCTTGGAGAGGTATTTTTTTTGAATATCTACTATGATTTCTCATAGAATTTCCGGAATTTTGGTGTGCTGTGATCGTTAATCACTTTGTCAATGATATACGATGGTCGCTGTTTTACTTCCTCAAAAATAATCTGAATATATTTCCCAACAACACTTATAGCTAAAAGTTGGATACCGCCAAAGAAAAAGATTGCTAAAAGTATCGGAATTGATGCATTGAGAGGATTACCTAGAGATAAGACTAAAAATAAATAAGAAAAAATAAAAACAAAAGAAGGTATGGCTAAAACTAATCCCAATGTTGTAATGATATCGAGTGGAACAAATGAAAAACCTAAAAGAGCCCGTTGCATATCTCCCAGGTAGTCAAACATTGAATTTTTAGTTGTCCCAAATTTTCTTTCACGTCTCTTATATTCGATTTGCTTGACATTGAATCCGACCCATGCACGCAATCCTCTAAAAAATCTATTCCTTTCAGGAAGATTGGCAATAATATCGTTTATCCTTCTATCTAGTAGGCAGAATGATCCTGAATAGAGTGGGACATCCATACTAGCAATTTTTCTAAAAATGATGTAGAACAATTTACGTAATTTACTCATGATAAAAGTATCTTTAATTTTTGGCCTTATGCCGATAACCATATCATACCCTTTTTCCCATTCACGCAGAAATTTCGGGATAAGACTTGGGTGATCCTGTAGATCACAGTCGATAAAAGTAACGACATGCCCAATAACGTGATGCATGGCTGCCTGAGTTGAATATTCGGCTGAAAAGGTTCTAGACATGAATAAAGCTGTTACTTTTTTGTCTTTCTTTATAATGCTATTAATAATTTCACGAGATCTATCCCGACTATTATTATCAGTAAAAATAATTTCATAATCATACTGAGGTATTGCAGCTAATGTTTTTTTTATTTCCGAATACGCATATTCGATATTTTCTTCCTCATTATACGTAGGGACAATTATGGAGAGTATTTTTTTCATATTACGTATTGTGGGATCAAGGATTTATCTTGTAGATGCGGGACATCAACATTTCTATGCGGCTATCATCTTCAAGATATATATTAGTATAGTACTTTTTTTTGTTTTGGAGCCAAAAGAGTTCAAAAAGATTTGCCTTTATGATTCCCTCCTCCATTTTGTTCGCTGTGGCGTTTGCTTCTGTCGCAAAAACGATCTTTCGTGTTTCATAACGGTCTAGAAGTTTCTTCGCGACTAATTTTTTAATAAAAGGAATTGCTTCCTTAGCAATACCCCCGCCCATAACTGTTCCTTTTCCTATTTTTTTTGCTTTTGTAAAAATCTCTTCAACAATGGTATACATCCGGTCAATATTAATATCGTAACGTCCTAATGCAAGGGAACCTGAAAGATCAACTCTTCCAACGCTAATAGTACTGAGAAGATTATTTTTATCGGCAGCTAATATTGCATCAACATTTTTATGTCCCTGCGTTGTCTCGATCATGGCAATAAAGCGGATATCCGATCTTGAGTCCGACGGAAAATAATTTTCAATCGCCTTAAGATATTTCTGAAGAGCATAAGGACTCTCTATCATAGGTGCAACCAGTCCTGAAACACCGATTCGCTGGGCAGCAAACATGTCGGTGATTGCCTCAGCACCGCCAATTTTCAAAACAATTCCCAGTCCGGCTCTGTCGGCAATTTCTTTAAACCTCATCAGCTCGTCAATACGTACTCCTTCTGCTTCAAATTCAGCTTTTAAATTAACAACCCCATAGTTCTTTTTCATATCTTCAAGGAGATCAAGTATTTTATATTCGAGAGAGTTCATTATAAATAATGCATGATTAACGCCAAGACATTTTTGCAGATCCAAAGCAACAAGTCAATAGCAAAAACTATATACAAATATGAAAGAATAGATCAAAAAGAAAAAATAAGCTACTTTTTTGTGAGAAGTTTTATTGATCTTGCGGTATAATCTACCTACGTTATGACGGTTCCTGCACATAAAAAAGGAATTCCATACAATCTTACCAAAGAGCATGAATATGCACGAGAGATGTTACTGAAGGCAAAAAGAAAGGGAATCAAACTGATTGCTACTGATCTTGACGGAACTGTTTTGGCCCGTGACCCCGCAGATGGCCAGTACGAAAAATATCATGAACTGTCTACCGTTGTGCAACTTGCAAGTGACGTCACGCAACAAGGCGCCGAATTCGCTATTCTCTCGGCGCGGAATACAACACTCGAGGTAAAGATCCGGGAGATTGCACAACAATTTTCTACCAAGAAACGTACTCCATTTACAATCTGGAGGTCGGGTGGAAATGGTATGAATTTGTTTAGACTGTCGTTCCGGCCGGATTTACCCGAGCCTGAGGTTGAGCCGATATATGTCAACGAAATATCTATTCAAGAAGCGCATGCTGTTGCTGATGTGTTCCAACTCATGTATGCAAAACTGTCGATGGTTCCTTCATCTCAAGGAGTAGCCTTTTTTCGTTCTTTCTTATCAGAGGCTCTTCCTGAAGATCTTGTTCCGGTATCCCATCGGGCCATAAGCGATAAGTATGGCGGCGCTTTTTTTGCTGAAGGGGTAAAAGTATCATGTGTCTTGCCGGATGATATCCAGCATCAGAGAACATGTATCGATTTTTTACACAAACATCTTGATACGGAATTATTCCATATCGGTTGGAGCAGATCGCCTTTCGCTGATATAAGCAAAGTACTCAAGCAGAATGACGTGCCGGTTGATGGGAAAGACTTTGCGGTGAGTACTATCTTGGCGAGAAGTCACCTTAACGATGAACAGGTAATAACATTCGGAGATGCTCCTACAACTACTGATGGGATCGGCAATGATACTGGCCTTCTTAGATTTCCTTTTAGTTTTACTTCTTGCCAGGAAGGGCTGAAATCTCGAATTGAGGAACCGCCTTATATATTAGCTATCCATGATAATTCTCCGGTGGCTTCGGTTCATTCAGCAATCAGGTCAGTTTTTTAGGAGATATTGATCTGTTAACCGCGAACTGATACAATATCTTACTTTAAGCATGGCGGCTAAAATAAAACTTTCAGATTATCTTGTCGAATTTATTGAAGAGCTTGGGGTAAAATACGTTTTTCTTATCTCCGGGGGCGGGTGCATTCACCTTATTGACTCTGTCGGTAAGGCAAAAAAACTGAAATATATTTGTTGCCATCATGAACAGGTTTGTGCGATTGCTGCCGAAGCATATTCCCGCATAACCGAAAACATTGGAGTTTGTATAGTAACTAGTGGACCTGGAGGAACAAACTCGCTTACAGGTCTCATTGGTGCTTGGCTTGATTCAATACCAGTGATTTTTATCTCCGGACAGATAAAGCGGGAAACTATTGCCGACTACTCAAAACTTCGTCAACTCGGCGATCAGGAAATCAACATTGTCGACATGGTTAAACCAGTAACCAAATATGCTGTTTCGGTAAATGACCCAAACGATATTAATTATCACCTTCAAAAAGCAGTATATCTGGCAAAAAGTGGCCGCCCTGGGCCGGTATGGCTTGATATCCCGCTTGATGTTCAAGGATCATTCATTGAAAAGAAAAATCTCAAAAAATTTAATACTAAGGAGATTAGTAAGCAAAACGAAGCTGATAAAACCCGCCTGAGAAGGCTGGTTGCAAAAACCCTTGCTAAAATCGAAAAAGCAAAGCGTCCGGTATTGTTTGTAGGACATGGTGTTAGACTGGCTAAAGCGGAAAAAGAGCTCCTGTATTTATTGAGATTACTTAAGATTCCGGTACTAACTTCTTTTACGGGCTATGATTTAGTCAGCACAGAAAATCCTTATTATGCTGGGCGTCCCGGAACAGTAGGACAGCGGGCCGCCAACTTTGTCTTGCAAAACTCTGATCTTCTCTTAGTAGTTGGTTGCCGTCTCAATATTCGTATCATTGGCTATGAATTTGCTTCCTTCGCTCGTTGTGCCTACAAAATTGTTGTTGACATTGACAAGGAAGAACTCAAGAAGAAGACTATTAAAGTCGATTTACCGATAAACTTTGATGCCAAGGATTTTATTGACGAGATGATACTACAGATCAAGAAATCAAGAGTCAGAATACAAGCCGATGACTGGCTGGCTCAAACTAAACTGTGGAATAAAAAATATCCCCCAGTTGTTCCTTCGTATTGGAAAAGGAAAAAGTTTGTTGATCCCTATTGTTTTGCTGATGAGCTCTCCCGACATCTGAGAAGCAACGATGTAATTACGGTATCCGATGGCACCGCATGTGTTGTTCCCTACCAAGCGTTAAGTTTCCCGCAAGGAACAAAGATCGTAATTAATTCTGGTTGCGCAGCCATGGGCTACGGACTGCCAGCTGCAATTGGATCATGCTTTGCTAACAATAAAAAGAAAACAATTTGCATTGAAGGAGATGGGAGTCTTCAGCTTAATATCCAGGATCTCCAGACTATTCTTTATCACAAACTACCGATCAAGTTATTCGTATTAAACAATGACGGCTATGTCTCGATTCGGTTAACGCAAAATAATCTATTTCAAGGTAGACTTGTTGGATCGAGTAAAGATAGCGGAGTATCAATCCCAAATCTCGTAAAGATTGCCAAAGCATATGGATTTAAAACGGAACAAATAAAAACGAATAAAGAACTAAAGTCAAAAATAAAAAAAGTCCTTTTTTCTGATGGTCCGATATTTTGTGAAGTAATGCTAGCCCCTGATATGCAATTTTTACCCAAAGCCTCGAGTAAAAAATTACCTGATGGCACATTTGTTTCCAGACCGCTTGAAGATATGTATCCGTTTTTATCTCCAGAAGAGCTTAAGGAGAATGTATTTATACCCCTATGGCCCGAGAAGTAAAACGAACAATTCTTCTCACAGGTGCATCCGGATATATCGGGAGAAATATTGTTGAGCAGTTAGGAGAAAAGTACCGTTTCTTAACCCCTCGTCACAAGGAACTCGAGTTGTTGGACACTTCGGCAGTTGACGGATATTTTAGAAATCACATCATAGACGTTGTTATTCATACTGCCGTTGTTGGTGGAAGCAGACCAGGAGAACATGTTGCTGGAGCTCTCGAGCAAAATCTACGAATATTTTTCAATATTATAAGAAATCAGCATCGATATAAAAAACTTATTGTGTTCGGCTCCGGTGCAGAATACGACAAATCCCGCCCATTAAGAAAAATTAGGGAGGGAGATTTTGGCAAACGAATTCCCCAAGACGAATATGGCTTTTTCAAATTTGCTGAATCCCGATATATTGAATGCTTGGAGAATACTGTAATCCTTAGAATTTTTGGCATATTTGGAAAATATGAAGATTACGCGCTCCGTTTTATTTCTAATGCAATGGTAAAAAATATTCTTAGCCTACCAATAACCATGTATCAGAACGTCTATTTTGATTATGTATATATTAAAGATTTTGTCCGTATTGTCGACTATTTTATTACGCATAAGGCAAAAAAGAAGTTTTATAATATTGGGAGAGGGCGAAAAATAGATCTTATAACTCTTGCAAAGAAAATCAATAGGATATCAGATCAGCCTTCAAAAATAATTATTAAAAATCCTGGTTTAAACAAGGAATATACCTGCGACAATACACAGCTCATGAAGGAAATAAAACACTTCGTTTTTACCGATTTTGATAAATCTCTTCTGGAGCTTTATGAATATTATAAAGGGATCAAACATTCATTTAACAAAAAAGAATTTATAACAGATAAAGCATGAAAAAAAGAAATTGTCCCATATGTAATTACAAAAAAAAAGAAACTATGTATCAGCAGACTTTTGCTGGCCACTTTTCACACAGGATTTCCCTATGCCTGCGATGCGATTTTGTATTTGTTGACAATGTTCCGGATCAATCATATTATGACGATTACTATAAAGAGTTTTCAAAATATGAATCGGACCGAAGCCATGAAGCGCATAGTGACTCCACACGGAAATTTCTCAGTACTTTTTTAGCAAAGAATGTACCGAAAAATGCAAAAATTCTGGATATAGGCTGTTCCATTGGGGAACTGCTCAATTTTATTCAAACACTGGGATATAAAAATATTTACGGGTTTGATCCGGCTCCGGGATGTAGGGCAATTGCATATGAGAAGTACAATATTAGAATACAAACGGCTAGTATTGAAAAATTTTCTACCGCAAAAAAATATGATTTTGTTATTCTCTCACAGGTGCTGGAACATCTCATCGATATAAGAGGAGCTGTTGCAAAAATTTCGCAGTTATTAACTCCAGGTGGATATCTGTTTATCGGCGTGCCAGATGCCGGTTCATTTGATGAGCCGCGAGAAGAACCATTTGGTGAGTTTTCAACAGAACATATAAATTTTTTTTCATCCCACTCTTTATTCACACTCCTTAATAACTACATGCTTCGACAGTTGGAGTCGGATGGAAAAGTGCTTTTATCGATCTGGCAAAAAAATGCTACTGAGCAGACGAAGCTTGATACTTATATAAAGAATTCTATGAAACAGATGAAACATATGAAAAATATTATTTCTAAGGCTCCTTCAGAGATGATTGTATGGGGCGCAGGTGCTCTTACGCAAAAATTATTGGAAACAACTAAATTGAGACATAAAGTATTCAAATTTGTAGACATCAATAAACATTTAATTGGTAAAACAATGGCAGGAATTGAAATAATTTCTCCAAGGGATCTCTATAAATATAAGAATCCAATTCTTATTGCCTCTTTTCGTTATCGAGAAGAAATTAAGGAATCTATACAAAAAATGAAACTCCCTAATCGGGTTATAACTTTCTAAGAAAAGCCCCGAATACATCTTTAATTCTATTAATGTGTTTTTTCTCAAGTCCATGGTGGCAGCCGACCACGATTCCTCGTCTCATAACCGCTTCCGTGATTTTGTAATCATTTTTCATTTTCCGGTGTTTAATATGTGCAAATCCGGGCTGTTTTAATATATTTCCCGTAAAAATTGGGCGCGTTTGAACATTTGCTTTTTCCAGATACTCCGCAAGCTGAAGTCTTTGGAACGGTGCTTTTTCCCTTAGAGTTAACGGAAATGCTAGCCACTGTGTTCTCAACTGGGGATGCTGTTTGGGTAAGATGAAGAATTGCTCGTATTTTTTAAAAAAAGAATACAAATCAGCAAAATTTCTCTCGCGGATTTTTCTGAATGACGGAAGTCTCTTTAATTGTGCATTTCCAAAAGCGGCTCCTATTTCCATAGGTAAAAAGTTATAGCCGATTTCATCGAAAATAAATTTTGCATCATACGGAATACTTCCCAGTTTCCCTTTGAATCTTATGTTAATATCTTCAGATTCAGAGAATAATGAGGAGCTTCTCCCCCATCCTCGTAAGACTCGTGCACGATCTCTCCAATCCGATCGGTTCATCATAAGAATTCCACCACCGCCACCCGCGGTTATTATATGAGAGCCATAGAAACTTGTTATTGAAATATCTGAATATGTACCTGTTGGTTTTCCTTTATATGTTGCCCCAAGAGTATCACATGAATCCTCAATGAAATAAAGATTATGTTTTTTCGCTATATCTCTAATACGTATTAAATTAGATGCGTTTCCTAAAAGGAGTGGTATTATGAGTGCCTTTGTCTTTTTTGTTATCAGATCTTCAATCTGATCGACGTTAATATTGTAGGTTCCCTCTTCGACATCGGCAAAAACGGGAATGTGTTTTTTCATCACAATCGGGCCAACAGTTGTTGCGAATGTAAGAAGAGGAGTTATAATTTCCGATCCTTCAGGAAGATCGAGAAGTTCAAGGGCCAAAAGAATTGCAGAAGATCCTGAGTTCACCATCACGCCGAATTTTTTGTTATATATTTTTGCAACCCGTTCTTCAAATTCCCGAATCTCTTTTCCCATGATTGTTCTGTGTTCATCAAGAACCTGAACGACGCGTTTTTTTTCTTCTTCGCCGTGGACTGCTTGACCGTAAGGAACACGAAGCATTGTAGGAGATTTTTTTGCCATGGCTAGATTATAGCGCTCATGAGTTCGTTTTACAAGCGATCCTTGTGTATAAGTCGAGTATTGATCCAATATTGGGAAACTTCTTTCATCAAACGAAAAATTGTTTTGAAATTTGATGTGGAAATACCACCATGACGAGTATAGTCAAAAATCTCTATTTCACTTATCGGAATATTAAGTTTTTTAGCTTTATCTAAAAGCTCTAGATCTATCATACTATTTAAATAAGAAAGTTGGAGCTGTTCAAAATTATTTCGTGAGAAAATATTAGGATTACCGTTAATATCTCGAGAAGAAATCGAGAACAGCATTTTGCAGACGGTATTATACATAATTGAACCTAGTGAGCGCGATGTGTTTTCCCTTTGTATACGAACACCATGAATAACATGTTTTGGATGTTGTTCAAATAGATTAAGAGCTTGAACTAAATCTTTTGCTTTGATCCGCGCACAATTAAGATAACAAATATACTTTCCACGTGAATGCTTAATACCATGTAAAATCCCTAAACCATAACCGCCTGCCTTTAGTTCATACGTATAAACATTTGGAAGTTTTTCTGCAACGCTTTTACATATCTGATAACTCTTATCATGGGTTCCATTTACCACTGGAATAAGTTCAAATCTATATTTATTTTGTGTTAATATTTTATGATATTCACTTATTACTCTCTCAATATGATCCTGTTGATTCATGACAGGAAACACTATGGAGAAATCTATAGATTTTCTCATTAAAATGACGTTCCTTTTGGAAGTGACTTGTCAGTCAACGTATAATGGCTAAATACTTTACCATCTGGTCCTATAATTACTATAAAACCATCTCCTTTATTTGGGTAAATTTTTTGACGTAATTCTTCAGGATCTGGAACTTCATCATTGATAACGCTATTGAGCATCCAGGCGATCGGGTCTCCATGTGATATTAATACAGCTGCTTCTCCTGTGGTCATACCTGCTGCAGTCTGCCAGAAGACATCACGCCCTCTTTGTGTAATTTTATCAATCGGTTCATGATGATATTCTCCCCAGCGTTTTTCATCATAGCAGTTGCCATGAAGCACCACCCACTCTTTCATAGTCAAATTCTCTTTATATGGACCTGGAGCAAATACTTCATCAAGATCATCCCTCCCACTAACAGCATCATCTGGCAATCCCAAAGAAATGTTCAATTGGTATGCAGATTCAAGAGTCCGTGTTTGCGGACTATGAAGAATTTGATTTACTCGAAATTTTCTTGTTTTTATGAGTGTTCCAATGCTTCTCATTTGAAGCTGTCCTGTTTCATTCAAATGCACTATATCTTCTGGTTTCATAACTGAATCTCTGTTATAGAGTCTCCCTTGGTTGTCGAGTTCCCCATGCCGGACTACGACAATAAATCGTGGTCCATAATCATGCATTCCAGACATAATCGATTCCACGTCCACACCAAGTTCTGATAGCCACTGAATCGTTTGTCTTATTACAAAAGCCTGCAAAACCGCACCTTGTTGACGTCTCTCTATAGCCCATTCCACAGATGGCCAACGGCTCGTATGTTCATATCGATCTTCTTGAGATTGGAGATATCTCATAAATTCGTCAATACCAAAAATTCCCTTCTCGCCTCTTTTGCCTAAATTATCAGCAAGGTTGATAATTCTCTGTTCGGGCGACAACGCATCAAAATATGCTTGAGCCAAAGCAGTCTGTCTCTCATCTAGACCTTTTTTGAAAGAGATCTGATCTTCAGTCATAGCAAGACTATCAGCAGTTTCAAGTAATTCGTCAAGTCTAAACATATGATCTGTTAGAGAAGGTGGAAATCCAAACTCTCTTAAAAGTCGTAGATCGATAAGGTCATTTCTAAAATAAGCACCAGGAGTGACTAATCTTCCAATATCGTGTAACCAGAGAAGTCCTTCTATTAAATTAGAATCAACGTGTTGTTCTGTTGCGGATACTGCTTCAGCGATTCTCGTTCCTAACTCAGGTGCGATCACAACGTGTTCAAGATAGGATGCCCAAACTTCAGGTCCTGTCTGTGTGATCGCTTCTGAAACAAATGATTTGATGAGTTGTACATCAGGAGGCTTTATAACACCTTCTTGAGTGATGGGAGTTGCGCTAAAGAATTCCTTGCCAAGCTCTTTAAGAGTTTCATATCTTTGAATAGTTTCTGGAGCTTCTGTAATAACTTTTTCCATAATCAATTTCTAACCCTCGGTGTTAGAAAATGTTTTTAGCAGACCTTCCTTAAGTGAGACCTGTGATTTCCATCCAAATTCTCTTTTCATTTTAGCAGGATTTCCATACCAATCGGTAACATCCCAATCTCTTTTTTGTATGGAATTAAACCTTGGTGAAGATGTAATATTAAAGAGTTTTTTTGCTAAGTATGCAAGTTCTTCCATTGTAGTTTTTTTACCAGTAGCAATATTAAATGTTTCTCCATAATGTTTCTTTTTAACTTTTTCTGTAACTGTTAAAAACGCATCAATTACATCATCTATATAAATGAAATCCCTTGAGATTTTAGAATCGACAAATGGAGGAAGTGCACCTTTTTTCACACTACTCATTAATGTTGGTACTAGTCTGCCCTTCTCCTCAAGAGGACCATAAACAGAGTATAACCGAAGATGAATAACGGGTAATTTCATAACTTTTCCATAAAATGTTATTAAATGACTCACTCCTGTTTTTGAAACTGCGTAATGACTATTTGGAATCAATTCACCTTTTTCTGTTGGTCCAGCAGCATTCAGTCCATATTCTGATTGTGATCCCGCATGTACATACAAAGAAAAACTGGCTTTTTTTAATGTTTCGATAAGGTTTACTGTTGAAGTAAAATTAACATCATAAATTTTTTCAATGTCTTGCTCCCAGGAATACGCCCCATACGCTGCAAGATTAAAGATCGTTTTCGGTTGATATTTTTTAAGAACAAATGTAACTTGTTTTAAATTTGTAAGATCACATCGGGAGATATTTTTTGACGGGATGCACATCTCCTTTAATCGCCATGCTTTTTGAGGATCGTGTGAGAATGCAATGATGTCTTTACGTTGTTTAAGTAGATATTTTGCAAGATGCGAGCCTACAAACCCCCCGGAACCAAAAATTGCAATAGGACCTTTCATACTTATACAATGAAATCTTTAAGAGCTTTTTCAATACTTTTTCGATCAAGCTGATTTTCTTTTAGGTAAAAATCTCGACTCCCATATAATCCAGATTTATATCCTTTGACAAAAAGGTGAATAAATTTTTCTGTTGATTTTGATGTATTCAATATGTGTTGACTCATAAACTGTCCAAGACCACCTATTTGGACATGCTCCTCAATTATGCATAATCTTTTTGTTTTTTCTATTGATTTTTGAAACAACTTGTTAACAATAAAAGGCATTTCTGCAACTACCCAAAGATCAATTTTACCTGGATAATTCCTGAGAGCTTCTATTACTTCGATAATAATCGATCCAAGAACAACTACTGTTATTCTATCGCCTTGAGTTATTTGGCGAAGCGGTTGATAATCTGGAACCACTACGTCAGTCTCATGTGCCTTGGTAAGTCGCAAGTATGCTGGACCTTTATTGGTGTGCATTTTTGTAAGAATTGGTTTAATATCTTGCGAGAATCCAGGAATATATAATTGGATATTAGGAAGTGTTGATATAAGAGCGACATCCTCGAGGCCATGATGTGTTGGACCAGCAATTGCATAATCAAATCCTCCTCCAAGGGCAATAATTTTTACATTGGCCTTGTGCAAGCATACATCATTTCTAATTTCCTCAAGGACCTTAATGCTTACAAAAGGTGCGATACTATAAATCCAAGGCTTAAATCCTCCATATGCAAGTCCAGCTGCTGATGTCACCATATTATGCTCTGCAACTCCTGCATTAATAAATCGATTACCCAATGTTTCCTGTAGAGGCTCAAAGGCATTAAATCCAAGATCGCCTGTCAGAAAAATAATTCTTCTATCATTTTGTGCGATTTTTTCAAAATATTTTGCAAAAAGATATCTCATACTAAAGTTATTTTATTAAAGAGAGCTTTAGTTACTACTGTGTAGTTTGATACGACCTTATTCTCAATATGTTTAATACCATGTCCCCGAATAGTTTTACAGATGAGCATTCTTGGTCTGCTGTTTTTAAAATTTGATAGTTTTTTAAATCCTGACCCAAGTGAATCAAAATCATGCCCTTTACAAATGAGCGCATTAAATCCAAAAGATTTCCATTTCGCTATTGTTGCACTGTCCCCTAAAACGTCTTTTGTCCGGCCAAGAGCTTGAAGTCCGTTTTTATCAATCATTACGAAAAGGTTATTAAGTTTATGATGACTTGCAAATTGTGCTCCCTCCCATACTGCTCCTTCATTGCATTCACCATCAGACATCAAACAGAAAACTCTTTTTGGTTTGGAAGGATTTTGAAACTTATATGCAAGTGCAAGTCCTGATGCGAATGATAGCCCGTGTCCAAGGCTTCCTGTAGCAAGAGGTATGTGTTTAGGTAAAGTCGATGGTGTATGAATGCCAAAATGTGTACCTTCTAAAAAATATGTAGCCAATTTTTTATTAGATAACTTTTTTTGATGATTTAAGATAACATATAACGCGAGAGAAGCATGGCCTTTGGATAAGATAAATTTATCTCGAGGACGCATTTGGAATAAAAATGTTTCGATCAAGATATCGATACATGACATGCAAGAACCGATATGTACATGGGCCTTCTCGGTTTTCGCAGCTATTTCAAGAATTCGAGTTCTTAATGCAAGACTAATATTTTTTTTGTTAGCATGAGACATAGCATTATTGTAGAATACAGTATATTATACTAATTAATTCACCAACGTAAAGAAATGATACAGCAAAGATGCGCTTTATGTGGGACTGATGATTTCACGATTTTATATCCTGCAAATTTTAAGGTCCACGACATTGATGCAAAAATTTTTTCTGCAAGACGACTCCCTGATAGAATTCATTACCAGATTGTTAAATGTAATAAAGACGGGCTTATTTATTCAACACCAATTCTTGAATATAAAAAGATAGAAAAACTTTATAGGAAAAGTTTTACCACGTATGATGAGCACATCAAAAACCTAAACGAAACATATGGTTATTATCTAAAAGAGCTTAATAGATTTAAGTCAAAAAAAAGTCGCTTGCTCGAGATTGGATGCGGAAATGGCTTTTTTCTTAAAGAAGCATTATTCCAAGGGTATAAAGAAGTTTTTGGTGTTGAACCAGGAAGTAAATCGGTATCGATGGCTCCTCCTGAGATTCGTAAAAATATCGTCATTGACTTGTTCAAACATGGGTTATTCAAAGATAATTTTTTTGATGTTATTTGTTGTTTTCAGACATTTGATCATATCCCGAATCCAAACGAATTTTTAAGTGAGTGCTATAAAATACTAAAAAAAGGAGGACATGTACTTTTTATTAATCATGACGTTGAATCCCTTAGCGCCAGAATTCTGAGAGAATCAAGTCCTATTATCGATATTGAACATACATATTTATATAGCAAGAAGACTATGAGAGAAATTTTTTCTAAAAACAAATTTAGAGTACTTACTATTGAAAATGCTTTCAGCATGCACGATCTTTCTCATTGGATATGGCTTTTTCCTTTGCCGGCTGGAATTAAAAAAGTAGTTTTACGTTTGCTAAAGATTACCGGAATAGGTAAGGCGAAAATTAAAATATATCCGGGAAATTTGGTTCTTATTGCACGCGCATGAAAACATTTCAGATAAAATCCTGGTATTTCTATCCGTTGATCGGATTAGCGCTGTTTATGAGCTTAATCCTGGTTCTCTATAAAGGACTAGCATATTTTGGAATTCAAGAAAAGCTGGACTATACAGATAAAACTATTTTTGTCGAATGGATCAGAGTAGCAGTTCACCCAAAACAGTATTTCAAGATTTTCTATAACCTTTCAATTTTCCTGCTTCCTTTGGGAGCATCCGGTATAGGGTATGTCATCTATAAAAAACACACTTCAAAAAATTAAGAAATATCATAAATTTACAGCGATAATTCTCATTTTTATTGTAGTCTTTGACTTTGGATATCTTTTGGAAACGGGAATTTGGGTAAATTATTATCACCACAATTTTATGATTGGCACCATTAACGATCTTCTGCAAGGAAAACATTTGCTTATTGATACCTTTAATCAATATGGACTGTTTTACCCGTTTATTCTTTTTCTGGTTTTTAGAACGGTTCTGCAGTTTTCATATATGAATCTTTATCTAGCTTTTATGATTGGTACCGTGATGTACTTTGCGATTTTGTATTTTTTTATTCTTTTGATCACTAAAAAAAATTTACTTTCACTCGTTGGCCTGCTTGTTTCGATGGGTGTGGTGATGACATTTAATTTTCCTACATTTCCTTTTTCCGAAAACTATGTATGGCCTGGATCTATTCCACTGCGGTATTTTTTTGACGCTTTAGTATTCCTTTTAGTATTAAAAAACAGGAACTTTGCGTCAAGAAAACTTCATTTTCTGACATCAGGAGTTGTGGCCTTTGCAGTATTTTACAATCTAGAAACAGGAATATCCTTGTCGATTGCATACATGTTTCTTTTGTTTACGTATGTGATTACCAAACCTTTACCTCTCATTAAAAAAGTAAGATATTGTCTTGAGTTGTCACTCCCCTTTCTTATTTCAGCGATATCAATTGCCCTATTTTTCTCAATATACACGTATGCACAAACATCATTGATGCCTGATTGGGCATTATTTTGGCGCTTCCCTTTGCTTTACGGCGCCGGCTTATCAAACGCTAATACCCCTGTTGTCGGTTGGCACTTATACCACCTCACCGTTTATTTTTCTGTGGTAACACTTTATATATTTAGGACTCTTTTTCTTAAACAAAGCATCAATTGGAAATGGAGAGTACTTACTGCATATGCCTTTTATGGACTTTTTCTCCTTAATTATTATATGAGCAGAAGCTATAATTCCAACTTAACGCTTGTCAGCATTCCTGTTATTGTATTAACAATAGCTTTTGCTGGAGAGAAATTCACGAATGCAAAAAAAGAAGTAACCTTTACCCGTCTGATTTCAATTGTTATTATTGTTTCTCTAACTATCGGATCTATATATTTTACGATGGGGAGATTGAAGAGGCGAGTTTATGGATTGGAAACATATAAAACTACAAAGAAATATCCTGGGAATCGTGGCTTTATAATGGTGAGTTATTCAGAGCAGGAAGATTTTACAGCCAATGATCTGCTAAAGTCAGTCGCGGAAATAAAAAAACTAACTCCTCATCAAAAGAAAATCCTGTTATTTTCCCGATTTGATGTTTTAATCCTGGTTATGTCCGAAAAAACACATATAATCTCCTATCCTATGCATGAACAAATATATACACTTTCAGAATTGGAATCGATGAAGAAATACCTTCTGCACCTACCTGAAAAACCTGAATATATATTTATTGATACTAAGAACCCTCTTTCCACACCGCCGACATCGTATAATAATGCAAAAGAACTTTTTGAGACGGTAAAGCCATATTATTCATTTTATAAAAAAGTCGGGATACTTGACGTATACAGACTTAAACAATGAGAATTCTAATTACAGGGGCCGGAGGAATGCTTGGCTCATCTCTTTTAAAGAGAATTAAAAAAGAAAAATGGGAGATTTATGCAACAGGAAGAAAAAAAGGACGGGGAATTATTCCCCTTGATATCACGGATTTTCCATCCGTAAAAAAAACACTTTCAAAAATAAAACCCGAAGTAATTATTCACCTTGCCGCACTCACCAATGTTGACTTTGCAGAATTACACCCGGATATCGCCTATCGTATCAATACCGAAGCAGCAAAGCATCTTGCTGAGATTTCGAGGAAAATAAAATCCCTTCTGGTTTTTATAAGCACAGGAGCTGTATTCCCCGGTAATAAACGAAAGCCTTATATAGAGAGCGACATTGTTTCACCTGTTAATATTTATGGAAAATCAAAGTTGCTTGCAGAACAGGCTGTTAGGAAGGTTGATAAGTATCTTATTGTAAGAACAGGTTGGCTTATTGGAGGGAAAAAGAAGGACAAAAAATTTGTTGCACAAATTATGGATATCATTAGCAAGGAACCGAAAGTTCTTCATGTTGTCAGTGATGTTGTTGGATCGCCGACTCTAACGGACGATCTGGCAGATGCCATTGTAACATTGATAAAAAAGGGAGCTACGGGTATATATCATGTAGCCAACGAGGGAACCGGATCGCGTAAAGATATTGCAAAGGTTGTTCTTGAGATCATGGAGAAAAAACATATTAAACTTAAGCCTGTTAAACTAGGTTTTTTTAACGAAGCTGCTCCCCGGCCAAAAATGGAAGCCATCAATTCTTCGCTCGTAAATAAAAAACACGGAATTCAGTTGCCCCACTGGCGGAAGTCCCTCAAAAAATATATACTAGAGCTTCATGGTGAAAAATAACAAAAAAACACATGTTGTTATTGCCGGCGCTGGTGTTGCTGGACTGTCTGCTGCATGGAAACTCTGTGAAGAGGGATATCCCGTCACAGTTCTCGAGAGAGAATCTGAAGTCGGAGGTCTTTCCAAAACGGTTTCATATAAGGGTTTTTTGTTTGACTACTCTGCTCATAGGTTTAATAGCGATAATCCCGAAATTGTCAGTCGATTCAAAAAAATAGTCGGAAAGCGGCTTATCAGACGTCAGAAAAAAGCGCTTATATACCATTGGGGAAAATATGTGATATATCCTCCTCTTGCTCTTGAAATTGTGCGGACCATGCCTCCATGGCTCGTTGTGAGATCCGGAATGGAATTTCTTGCGGTCGCGTTAAAAAGTTTTTTTGTTGCTCCGAAGGGAAAATCTTTTTCTGACTGGACGCGGGCAAGATTTGGTAAAACACTTTCAATGCATTTAAATGAAAAATATGCAGAAAAACTCTGGAAAATGCCTGTTCATAAACTTTCAGGAGATTGGGCATCTACACGGGTTGGTGGTTTTAAACTGAAAGATTTCTTGCTTGGACTATTTTCAAAACTCGGATATCAACGTGCCTATTCCCAGTCGCATCCCGATAGCGACTGGTTTTACTACAGCGATGAAGGCATTGGTCATTTCCCCAAAGGGCTCGTGCGTGAAATCAAAAAACTCGGTGGCGATGTGAGAGTTTCAAGTCCTGTTGTTGGAGTTCAGAAAAAAGCAAAAGGATATACAGTATCTTTCCTTAACAAAAGCTCCATACGCACGATTGCGGCAGACATTGTGATATCGACGATGCCATTAGATCATCTCAGTAACATACTCAAGCCGTCGGTTCCAAGTGATGTTAAAAAAGCGGTTTCTTCTCTTGGATATCTTGCTGTTATTATGGTAAACGTTCTCATTAAAAAAAAGGAAATTAATGATGCGTCGTGGATTTATTATCCCGACGGAGATTTGATTTTTAATTACATTATGGAATTCAGAAACTGGAGCAAGAAAATGGCTAGTCCGGGAAAAACTTCGTTATGTGTAAATATCACCTGCCGCGTTGGCGATGAGACATGGAAAATGAAAGACGCAGATCTTACAAAACGGGTTATTTCTGATCTTGAGAAGGTGCGAATGGTAAAAAAGGACGATGTGTATGACGGATTTGTCGTGAGACTTCCTTATGCATATCCCGTATACGATATTCACTATAAGCGGAAACTGAAGAAAATCCAGGAATATATTTCCGCGCTCCCTGACTTTTATGTAACCGGTCGCACAGGTAACTTTAAGTATATAAATTCAGATAAAGCTATGGAAGATGGAATAGATTTGGCAGAGAAGATTATTCGTACCCAAAAACGTTGATTTCCTTAATAATCCATGGATCAGTGAGCGATGTCTCGTTGAGTATTAAACGGATATACCTTCCCTTTTTCATGTACCCCACAACATCCCAACCGTAATCGCGTCGGACATAATAGGTATAGTCGGGCGCCAGTTTTTCCCACGATTTCATGTCACTTGAGATAAACGTATCAAAGTTTGTCGCGGCGCCCGCCGGATCGTCAACAAATTGCAACCTGCTTATGGTAAGATTTTTTTTCATATCTATGACGATTGAGTCTCCTCTCTTACGCGCTTTCCCAGAGGTCCACGGGCTGTTGTCGTTTGAATCGATGATATTTTGTGCGTGCTCTGTGTTGATCTTCGACCGCACGATCCATCCTTTTCTGTTGAGAGGATAAGGTTTAAGCTTTTGAATAGTCCAGGGAATTATCAGAAGAACAGTTCCAAAAATAATTACAGGTATAAATATCCGGTTAAGTTTCTTTTTATCTAGTAATCCCTCGACAATATACATTCCATATAAAATTCCCACTGGATACCACACCTTAGCATAGTGTGCAGAAAGATTCTTAAGCGTGTAAGGCGCAAAACCAGCAAAAATAATATGACTTGCCAGCCAAATAAAAAAACTCAGTGCAATCCATGCATGTACATGTAATTGTTTGTTATTTTTTAGGTATTTTATTGAAACAGGGAGAAACAAAATGAGTAAAAGAAAGAAGGGAAAAACCGAAACTATGGGTGACGAAAAAGGCTGAACTTGCCTATGGAATATATATGAGTTCGCAAAATATCCAATAATTTTCTCGAGAATGTTTGACAAGTCTGTTTGAAAGGTGAATTTTGTCGTGTTTCTTACAATGTATGGTCCAAGTATATTTCCCGAAACTAACTGATTAATAAAAGCCCATATCCCAGCGCATAGAGTCAAAATTCCTACAGAAATCAAGGCATCATATGGCTTTCTTTCTTTATGTATAAAGAAGTATGCTACTAAAAGAGGAATGAAGAAGACGATGTCTGCTATCCGCGCAAAAAAAGCTAGAGCGTAGAATACTGTTAGTAGGATAACGTTGCGCTTGGAGTAGGACGCAACGAGAAGAATATACAATGATGCGAGGAACAGCGGAGTGGTTACAGATGTTGTCCATGGTGTGACAAAGTCATAGATAAACCGTTGTGTCGCAAGCAGGACAAAAACAGAAAAAATTGCCTTTTGTTTGTCAAAGATTTTTTCTACTAGGAGATAAAGAATGCCTATCGTGCAAAGAAATAATCCTACATTAACAACAAGAAACGGATCACGGGTGAATAGTTTTATAAAAAATGACCCGAGAAGTGGGTAAAGAATTGGATAAAAAAAATTTTCCGCCGAGAGTCTGAACTCTGAAATCGCTCTTGCCTGCTCGTAATATCTCTGCTGATCAGCCCAAATACTATACCACCCCCCGTCAAACATCATTCCCGGCCTGTATATGTCAGCCCAATATGAGTATAAAAAAACGACGAGACCCGAAAGGAGCATCAATAAAAATACTTTATTCTGTTTTATGTGTGCAAACATATGCATAAAAGTGTGTGTTTGGCCATGGATTGAGTCTTTTAGGATAAATATCAATAACTTCAACGTTGAAATACTTCTTTAGAAGAGCTTCGTCCCGTTTTTTATCGCGATAGAGAGCATGATAATTATCCCCTATCATTTGTGAGAATTTGTCGACAACTACATTTTCATCGACTCCTGACTGATGTTTAACAATCAAAGTTCCATCGGATGATAACATGCTCTTACAATTTTTATAGATCTGCAAAGCTTCATCATCATCAAAATAATTGAGAATACCCAGGAGAAGAATTACATCATATTTTTTCCCGTCACTATATGTTAACGCATCGGCCGCTTCGGTCTCAAAGTTAGTTCCAACATTGCAGTATTTTAGAAATTCACCGAATTTATCTGTTGCTTTGATATAAGCGACTTTGTTAGCGAGACGGTTAGCATGGTAGCAGGTGCCAGCTCCGAGATCGAGAAGACGTGTTTTTGGCGTAATGTATTTATTAATTAACCGAAGATCAAACACGTGCATATCGTCATCCCGAAAATGGGTGGAAACTCTGGCATCCTCGATTTTGGTCCGTTTCTTCCAAAACGCATCAACTTTTTTTCGAGTAATCAGCTTTTTCATTTTTTAAATACTTTTAATCCCCATTCGACTGCCCTTTGGTAATCGTCCGGAGTATCAACTTCACGACAATCAACAAAAGCGGCTTTAAACGGAAGCGCATTTTGAACTACGTGATATACATAGGTTCCTGTATTAATAATTCTTTCACTTTTTACCTGTAAAAGACCGGTCCACTCGTATTCCAGTCTTTTGCGGGTAAACTCAGTAATAATTGTGTCTTTACCTCTTTTCTTTGTGTAAACACAGACGGGTTCATCAGAATATGTTTTAATAAGTCCCATGGCTTCGTCCTTTTCCTTTAAAAACTTTTGAAGATCTCGAGGCTTGATTAAAAGATCCCCATCGATTGAAACTACATATCTACGAGCAAATCGCGTTCCTAAATATAAACTATGTAGTGTATTAGTCGTTTGATAGCGGTGATTAAATACAAACGTGACGTTTCTCCTATATTCGAGGACAGTTTTAATAACATTTTCCGCATCGTAGCCCACAACAATTCGAACATCATCAAACTTTTTAAGCTGTTCAAGATGATGAATAATAATAGGCTTACCTGCAATTTTAAGCAGAGCTTTTGTATGTCCAAAACTCAGACGTGAGCCGGATCCGGCAGCGCTTATAACAATCGATTTAAGAGCAGACATAGCTGTTGTGCATCGTAAACTGCATAATCGACCGCATCAAGAATGGCTGGTGCGGGTTTATGAATTTCACCAAACGCAATGCTCAGAGGAGCGTCAACAATCATTTCTAGATCATTAAAGCCTTCTCCAATTGCAACAATTGGGTAATCCACGACAGAATGAATGATTTTTTTGCGTAGTATTTTCTTAATTCCTTTGAGACGGTCCCCGGAGACATCGGCGGTTGATGCTAAATACGGCGCCCCGATCCTCATTAAAAGAGGTTCAATCCAGACATCAAGATTTTGCGTTACGATGTGGCAGCGGTTTCGATTTTCCTTAATAAAAGCGACGACGTGTTTGTTAAGAGGAATATCGAGAATGATTTTTTGCACTTTGGAAACAGGAATTTTTTTGAGCATTTGTACGCGCTTGGTAAAACTTTGGTCAAAAGGGATTTCTCCAGCCATTGTTTTTTTTGTTAATTCTTCCATTTCCCGATACATTCCAAGTTCTCTTGCCAGAATAGGAAGAATTTCTTTGGTGGTTATCGTGCCGTCAAGATCAAACGCAAAGTGATATCGCATCCCCGGAGTTATATGTTAATTAATAATAAATGAAATAGCTTTATCCATATCAAACGGCTTTAATGTTGGCTTACGTGACTTTTCGGGAACTTCTGGCAGCTTAAAGTCTACTATATTTTCGTAAAAGATCAAATCGGGAAAATTTTTCTTTAGCACAGACATTTTATTTCCATAATGTGATCGTTCCGTGATATTAACCGTGGTTTTTCCTGAATAATAACTTTCAGCGATGATTGATGAAAGTCCATTTGTGAGAATGATGTCATGCTGCTGAATAAGTTCAACGGCATTCATTACGGCCGGATACATCCGGACTCCTTTTGCAGTAAAGTAATCTTCGAATTCGTTGCTTCCCTGCCAGAGCGGGAGTTTTACTGAAACGCCCTGTGTAAGTATTGGCGCAAGGACTTCATAGGATTTCTCCATTCCCATTGTGAGATAGAGAATAAAATCAGATAAAAACCAAATGGCTCGCCCGGATTTTGCAGTTAATTTTGCATAGGTTGGAGTCTGATTACTTCTATATTTAATCCATCCCACCTCTTCTGTTTTGACGTATTGCGAGTAGATTGTACTAAATGGTTCACCTGGAGAGAGAAAAAGATCGAGTTGATTAAGATACTGATCCTCGTATTCAATAAATGGTTCAGTAAGATCATGAGGGAAAAAAACTGATTTCAAGGGGTTGATGAGCGAAATAATTTCCATTACGCTGTAAAATTTACTGTCGGTTGGGTAATAATCGGTAAAGCTTTTCTGATCCAATAAAAGATGGGCTGATGTAACAAGAACTACAGGTTCGCCCACGAGTTTCTTGATCATAGACCGCGAATTTTTTATGGTAAGAGCGTCGATTTCTATACATGTTTCTCCTTTCTTAATCAATTCCTCGTAGATTGGATGTAAAACATACTCAGCACCAAATCCATAGAATAAAAAAGTTTTTTTCATGAAATATAGTTTTTGCTGGGAAGCTTATAGGCAATATATGTTTTCCCTACTGATTGCGTATGATTATATTGCGGATCTTTTATATATTTGGTGTTTTTAGATACGATATAGAATCCTTTTAGCTGATTGAATTTTGAGACTTTTTGATCGAACATGTTGTCGATATGTTCGCCGTCAGTATAGATACAAGCGACTTCCACAAAACCGTGCAGATGAAGTTGTTTACGAAGATAATTGTCATTAAAGGCGATCCGGCCGTTATTGTCGGTAATGGCGGGTTCGGGTGATGAAGTAAAGGTTGTGTGGGCGGATACACGAGCAGATAAAATCATAATCTGGTTGGTGTAGGCTCCGAGCCCAGCAAATGCCCGTGGGGCGAGGAGCGTAGTCCATGATGCACATGGCATTAGTACTATGTCGAAATGCGGATGGGACATTTTTGAGAGATCAAGTGGATATACAAACTCTACGTTTCCGTTCTTATTTTTTTCAGAGAGGTGAGAAGTTGCTTCTATGCGTGTCACTTTTGAAGGACCTTTTCTGGCGGCGGCATGTGCGTACAGATTATCGCCGCCGCCAATAACAACAACAGTCTTTCCTTTTAGATCTACCGGAATTCTGTCAAAAAACCCTACAATATCGGCCTGCTCGATTTTTCTGCCTCTAAGCACTTCTGCAATATCATATATTTCTAATGATGCTGCAGGATACTTTTGGTACAAAGGATTCTCAAAAGTATCCATGCCCGAAAGCATAAGATTTCCAGCGGATTGAATCGTTTTGAGTCTTTCCAATTCCTCCTCAACGGTAAATACGCGGTGATTAATTTGGAGTAATAAATCGTGGATTTCTTGTATCCTCAAATCATGAAAAAGTTTCGAGGAGAGTAAATTATAAAAAGGACGAACGAATTTCTTAAATGCTTTTTGCATTAAAGATTGGTGATTTTCCATATAGTTATTCGTATTATATAATACTCTAGCATGAACTACCCCAAGAATCATTGGTTATACTTTTTTTTCGTAACACTCATTCTAACAATTCTCTTCAATTTTAATCTTGTTAAAGATGTAGCTTTTTCAAATCGTTCAACTATACCAATTAACGATGGTGTTGTTACAGAATTTATCACAGAAGCAGAATATCAGAACGTAATACAAGAAAGGAATCCATTTGTCCCGACAAAGCAGATACTTTACCCATTTACAACAGATATTTTCAATCAAGATCCATCTACGACACACATAATTCCATTGTTCTTCTTACGTCCTTTTTTTGATGTTCACCGCATTACAATTACCATTGTACTTTTCAATATCATTCTTGCTAATCTTTTCATGTATATACTGCTAAGGAAAATGGATATAGGATGGCAGCCAGCAGTTATTGCAAGTCTCGTTTTTGGATTCTCCCCTTTTTTATCTTATAGAGTTCTTGGGCATTACACCTATACGGTTCATTATTTTTTCCCACTTCTCATGCTTCTGTTTATCTATTATTTCGAGGAAAAAGAATATAGAAGAAAATTGCTACTTTCTGTCTTGTGGGGAGTTTCATGGGCGTTTCTTTTTTACGCGAATCCCTATTATTTCATCATGGCAGTAATCGCAGTCTTTTTTTTCTTTTTTTATTTTTTGGTACATGAACGAAAAAGTATCGTTCATTTTTTTATGGCACATATGAGGAATCTTACGATCTCGTGCGCAGTGTTTCTTGTGCTACTTTCACCGTGGTTGGCAGCATATAAGAATTATTCAGCAATACAAGCACCGCAAACCTCCCCAAGCATTATACGATCACTCATTCTCTCTGCTGATGTTTTGAGTTTTGTAATGCCAAGTGAATTTAATCCTCTTTATAATGCTATTTTTGATCGTTTTTCCGGCATAAATCCATATCTGAATAATTTGTCACGATTCTTTGAGTATAACTGGAAAAGTTTTGCATACCCCGGAATCATTGTTTTATGGGGTTATTTCATGTTCTTTGTTCGATATAAAAAAGCTTCTAAAAAAACGAGAAAAGCTGTAATGCCTTTTGTGCTCGCTGGACTATTTTTTGCATTACTCTCGTTAGGTCCCCTTTTTAAAATAGTAAATCGATGGTCAATCACACTTCCTGAAGATATCCCACTATATTTTCCATTACCCTTTCTGATGTTTCATTTTTTACCCTTTCTCAAAGACCTTACTGCCCCGGCACGGTTTATTACGGGTTTTGCATTTTTTGGAAGTATACTATCGGCATTTGTTCTTCAAGGGTTTTTCAAACGACTTAAAAAAACTCAAGTAACAACGACTTTTATTATAATTTTCTTTATCTTTTTACTCGATCAAATGTATGTTGTTCCAAATCGACCAGAAAAACAAATTCCTCTTAAGGCATACACGTATCTTGCAAAAAGTGATGAACCTGGGACTGTGCTCGAAGTTCCCTTTACAGTTCGCGACGGATTACAGTATATCGGTGACGTTCATGCAACGCCTATTATGCGAGGATCAATAATTCATAATAGACAGATCATTGGGGGTTATCTTTCCCGTGTTGATACATCGATATTTGATTACTACAAGGGGCTGCCTTTTATTGGTCATACTGCTGCTATTATAGATAAGGGAAACTTTCATTTATATAAAGAACAACCCCAGGAGCCAAACGTGAGTCCATTTACCGTTTCAACTGAGGCCCTGGAAGATGAAATTGATTTTTTGGATATAACGTACATCCTTCTCAAACAACGTGAGGATTATACGCAGCTTATGTTGCAAACCTTGACGAATATAGGATTTTCAAAAATACTTGATGATACGGGCTATACTCTTTATTATCGACCACCGCGAAAAAAAGAATTTACAGCAGTTATTTTTGGTGAAGGAAATGACTATCTTTTCGCCGGAGAAAATTTTGGGCCTCCTGAAAAGGATTTTCGGTGGGCAATGGGGAAATCGGCAACAGTATTTGTAAAAATCACGGACCCAAAAAAAACGTCATTATCATTTGAAATAGCCTCATTCCACCGATCACAAATTATTGATATTTATGTTAATAATAACTTCATCGGCCAAGAAAAAATTAGCGCAAGTCGCTCAAGTTATCATAGAACTGTTAGCAAGTCGCTTAAGGCCGGAATCAATTCCATACAATTTAAATTCTCGCAATCGTTTCAGCCTAAAGATATTTTGTCCAAAAGCGATGATCAGAGAGAACTTGCCGTTAAGTTTTATTCTCTTTCACTAAACAAATGATAGCGATACTACTTGCATCACTCCAGATAGTGTCACTTTTATATTTCTCCGGTTTTGGTTTGACTGTCTTAATGTTTAACAATAAATTATGGAGACATGCCTTCTGGATCATGCCGTGGCTGGGGACAGTTTTTATTGTTCTAGTTGCAGTTGCTTTGAATTTGGCAAAAATCTCAATGTCTTCAGGAAGCTTCATCATCCTTTTTTTTGCTGGCATTCTTGCGGTTGCATCGATGATTATTAAGCGCAAAGTACTCGTTTTGGATCATGCCGATTTTTTTATCGGGATTTTCGCAGCCATTTTGTTTCTCTTTAATATATATCCTTTGATTACGAATGCCGGTTTTCCAACCACTATTTCACTGGGAAACCTTGATCCTGTTACATACAGTAACTCAGGTGATTTCCTAATCAATAACACGGTTTTTGAGGGAGGTACCTTTCAACACTACAAACCTTATCGGTGGTCTACAGGAGATATTTTATCTAGTGGCTTCCGGTGGGGAGCACCACTCCTGCTAGCTTTTTTAAGCACGATAACTGGACTTTTTTCATATCAAATATATTCAATCCTAACGATTCTCTATTTTGCTATGACATTTCCGCTTGTTTATATTTTTACTAAAATACTCTATCCCAAAGGAAAAAAAATTATCTTTTTTCTTGTTTTTATCACGTTTGGCATGAATTCAACGCTTACGTACATGCTCTATCATATGTTCCTGCCGCAATTTATTTTCACGGCGCTCTTTGTAGTTTTTATGATGATATTTTACGAATACATAAGAAATAATCAGACTGTTCGGTCTGCCGTAACGAATACGCACTACGCTGTTATTTTAGGAATCATTTTGGCCTCCTTAATGACGCTGTACGCTGAAGGGATTATGTTTCTACTTGTTCCCATTGCCATATATGCGGGGTATCAATTTTTTTTAAAAAAATCTTATTTCGCTTTGACATCTTTAGTTAAAATACTTCTTACTGCTCTCCTGGTTAATCCGGTTTCCTTTGCTACATCAATCCGGATGAATTTTATTGCACTACGTGGCACTGCTCAAAACGCTTTTATTGGATGGGAAAAAATTCCCTATGCAGCACCCATGGAAATGATGGGTTTTTATAATTTAAATTTTTCCCGGGATATACCACCACTACTTGATCTTATTATTGGTCTTCCTATTATTGCTATATGGATACTTGGACTTATTAAGATGAAAGAAAGAATATTTTTCATGTGCTTCCTTTTATTTTTTATATTAGTATATGCATATTACCGGTTCTTGATTCCTCATTATTATGTCTATCATAAAGCGATAACCTACTCAGTGTTTCTATACTCAATCCTATTCAGTGTAGGGCTAAGTCATTTTATTCTTCAATACAAGAAAAGAATGCTGGGATGGTTCGCTATTGTATTCCTTTTTATGCTCGCATTACGTTCGTCATATAGGACAATTTATCAGTTATATTGGCATACAAGAATTGTGGACAAAGCACTCGTTTCACTTTCAGAACTAAATACGAGCCAAACAATAGATGGTCCGTTTTATATGCCAGAAATATATCTCGGCGAGTACGACTTATGGCGCCGATTATGGCGGGAACATTTTTTGTCCGGCAAAAAGATTGTTTCGGGACAAAACTATCGTTATGAGGGGACGTATCTTAATGTAGTACAATTAGTTTTGGCCGAAAAAGCATTGATGGAACGGGAAGAAAGAAAAATTCAATACACTAAGGTATTATGGGAAAACGAATATTATATTCTCGGGAAAATAAAACCGATGCCCGTCCATCCGGACATACAAGTAAAGTAGATATGCTACAAAAGATTGAATCAATATTATCCCGTTATAGCTGGTTTTTTGCATTACTAGTATTCTGCGGCATAAATCTATGGTTTAATTATTATTTATTTTGGCACAATCTTGTTTTTGACAATTCAACAATCGGTTCCGTATGGGGTGAAGTTCGAGTATTTGAATGGCTTACTGACAAATTCTATCGCACAATTCTTGCAGGAGGAAACCCTTTCGGTGCTGTTAGTGGAATGCTTTATCCGTTCAAAATCCATCTTGGGCTAACCGATGCAGGAAATGGGATCTTTTATCTTTTCCTACGTCCTTTTTTTTCTCCCTATCAGTCCCTTATGGTTATTATGGCGATAAGCCAGCTTTTGGCGAACATTGGAATGTATTTGTTGCTGCGTAAATTGCAGTTTGAAAAAAGCATTTCATTTATTCTTGCTCTCGCCTATGGATATATGACATTCTTGATGCCCCGTGGAGGCCATCTGAATTATTGGCCAGTCTACACATTCCCCTGGTTTTATTACTCCTGCATATTAGTGATTAAGAATAGAAAAATATTGCAGAAAGTTTTAGGAACTCTTGGGGCATCATTCTTTTTCGTATTAACATTATGGATAAATTTTTATTATTTTGTCATTCTTTCGATATCAGTAGTTGGGCTTTTTGTCAGTTTTTTTATAGTACAAAGAAAAAATGTAATTCAAAAAATAGTCGAACTTAATAAGTACATCCTTTTTGGGGTCATCTCAATATTTATACTACTGGTTCCTTGGGGAATTGCTCTATACACTACTGTCTTATTTGATGAGATACCTAAGACCGGCGGTTGGGGCGGAGCAATAGAGTTTTCCTCCGACTTGTTCGGTTTTTTTATTCCAAATCAATATAACAATTACATCTATCGGTATTTTTCTACGCTCTACGCAGAAGTAGTCATCCGTTTTGCACCATTTGCTGTGGGCATTTTTGAAAACTATACGTATCCAGGTATTATTATTCTTGGAAGTTATCTACTCTACTTAATATTTCTTACGAAAAAATCCTTTAAAGCAACGAATGCAAGATTGATTCCCTACTTTTTGACCAGTATGATTTTTCTGATTCTAACTCTTGGACCATTCCTTCACGTATTCGGTCATTGGAGACTCTATATCGGCGAAGGTATTTTTCTCTCCGTCCCTTTGCCCTACGTCCTATTTCAAAAACTTCCCTTTATGGGAAATATACGTGTTCCGGGAAGACTCATTGTCGGTTTTATTTTTTTTGCGTATATCGTTTCTGCCTATATAATAAATTTTTTCCTACAACATAAATCATTCCGCTTCAGACACATTTTTTTTGCAATACTTATTGTAATTTTTTTATTTGATCAGAGACATCTTCATAATCTTCCTCCTCCTGAAGAAAAATTCCCTTATAAAATATTTGAAAGCATTAAAAAGGACACCTCCCATGTATCCGTTTTGGAAATTCCATTTACCGTTCGGGATGGATTTACCTACTTTGGAGATGGTAATGCGGTTACCAGTATTGTTGGAGAGGCTCATCATGGCAAGCCAATTCTAGGAGGCTATACTGGCCGCATAGCAGATTACAAAAAATCATATTATATAAATAATCCTTTTTTTGGCTATTTAGGTCGTATTATTGACGGAGACATAGAGAAAAATCCGACAATCGAAAAAAAGGAAGTCCCCAATTATGACTCTATTGATAAAACGATATGGAGAGATGTAATAGATTTCTTAGATGTTAAGTATATTATTACTAACGATACGATGCCGTATATTGCATCTGTCTCAGCTCATTTAATTGATACAGGATACACTAAAGTCAAGCAGGATGACAGTTTTTCTTTATATCAAACCACGATTAGCGATCGTGAATTTTTATTCATCGATATGTCCGACGAAAATGCTGTTACGTATTTAGGTATGGGTTGGTATGAGAAAGAGAAAGATTGTCGGTGGTCCAAGAAAAAAAGCTCGGTTATGTTTAAGATTTCAAGAAAAAAACCATTCAAATTGCATCTCGAAGCAGCATCATTAGAAAAAAGCAATAGTCTTGCTGTTTACCTAAATCAAAAAAAACAAAAGAAGATTCTCATAACAGATCGATTGAAAGAGTACGAGATTCCACTTGATCCTGAAGATTTAGTAAAAGGAATCAATACGGTACATTTTATGTTCGATACATCGAGTTCGCCGTCAAAATTGATTCCTGGAAATACGGATAATCGAGGTATATCAGCTTATTTTAAAACATTAATTTTGGAAGATAGCTCTTTATGAAAAACTTAGATATATTGATTATCTTTATAAAAATTTTTGGTATTTTTATCTTCACCGGTTTCGGATTCAATCTACTTTTTTTACCTAAAAAACTAAAGGAATTGAGCTTTTTTTTATCGCCCATCATAGGTCTTATTCTTATAATTGTGTCTTCCGGTATTTTAAGTTTTGGAAGAGTCTCTTTGAACATAGGATCCTATGTTATCGTACTCATAAGCATCTTACTTTTTTTTTATGCTCTTATCTTTGGGGTTTCAATGCGTATTTTCCTCAAACATGCTATTAGTTTTTCCCTAATCATTGGGCTGACTTTATTTCTGTTTCCTTTCAATAATGTTGATATATCGAATTTTCAAGGTTTCGAGTTTTTCAGGGAACATACTGTTATTGATACCCATACGTTTAATAGAACTTTTCTGCAGAATTTTATGGAAATAGGTTTAGCATCACCTGCGATTTTTATGAGTATTATCCTACGTGAAAATATCCAAACTATTTTACAAGTACTTCCTGGAGTATATCTAACATTTTTTTTCCTTTCAGTATTTTTTCCTGCAAAGATATTACTGAAGAGAAATACCAAAGCATATATTATTCTCGGTTTTCTATATCTGCTGATGTGGTATCAAAATTTTTCGACTCCTCTCATATTATTTCTTACATTCGTTTTTTTCATTTTCGGACTCACCTATGAGCATATTTCTTCTGAAGCCAAGGTACCACTCAATTTATTACTGCCAACAGAATATGAAGTAATGATGGGCTTATCACTTTCCGCAATTGCCTCTGTTTTTCCTTATGGATTTAAGGTGGTCGCTTTTTCTCTTGTATTCCTTGCGATCTATATGATAATGAAAAAAGCATCAAGCAATCTGAATCGAGGGAAGGATATCAATCTATTTTTTGCTATGTGCATAAAAATTATTTTCATAACGGTACTACTTAATCCGGTTATTATTGGATTAGTTTTAAGATGATTTTATGATACCTATAATTATCATACCAATCGTTACTATTGCTCTTTTATTTTTTTTGGGCATTGGTGTGACTACCATAGTCGTGCCCAAAAAAATTAGAGTCCATTCTATTTGGATTATCCCTTGGGTAACTATTACCTTAATCATATTTTTTTTAACGCTTCTGAGCCTTTTAGGATTGCCCGTAAAACAATCAATGCCGATTGTGACATTTTTTCTGCTTGCAATCGACGTTTACGTATGGATCAAAAAAAAATTGCAGCGGCCTGCCCATATAGTGCAAGATATTATTCTGACAGTATTTATTATTGGAACAGTTTTTTTTAATATATCACCTCTTTTAAAAACTGAGAAACAACTAACCACGCTTTCGCTTGGTAATAATGATGCAATTGTTTATGTTATGTCACCTGATTATTTGCTGAATCACTCAATTCTTGATAATTTTACAAAAAAACCAAATACTCTAAAGCCTGCGGAAGCATCAGTAACTGGTCTTATTCAGTCATCGTACCGTTTTGGACCCCCCATGATTACTGCATTCTTTCTTCCTCTGTTTGATCTAAAAGCTTATCAATTTTTCACTATATTTCAAGCGGTTATATTTGCATTATCGATACCTCTAGTCTATCTTGTTCTAAAAGTATTGTACAAACCATCTACTCTCGGACTAGTTATCATATCAATCCTTATAGGCTTCAATGCAAACCTGCTGTATATTATTTACCATGACTTTTTTGGGCAGGTTCTTTTTTGGGGCATATCGCTTTGTCTATTGATTTATTTTCTATTCTATTTTGAAACTGAACCTAAGAATTCAAAAAGTTTCACCTACTTTGATGCTGGTATAGGCTTTTTAATTTCTATTTTATTCCTTTCATATCATGAGGGAGCAATATTTGTATTAGCTCCATTAGTTATATTATTAGGAATTCGATTTATTCTCAAAAAAAACTCACTCAAATATTGGTTTTCCTTAACGAGAATAGGAATGATTAGTATAATTTTAATGCCGTTTGCGATAGCAAACGGCATGGTTTTGGGCCTTGAGCAAGCGGGAAATACCGGGGGCCCAATTGGTTGGCAGTTATTCAGAAGCAACATTCCTTATGCAAATCCTTTTGAAATGCTTGGCTTTTACAGCATTCATTCTTTTGACCCGTTACCCTCAGTTGTCGCTGCTACTTTAAGCTCCTTGGTAGTTTTATTGATTATGATTGGATTTTATCATTCCAAAAATAAATTGCTTATGCTCAGTTTAGTAATTATTTACCTGGGATTTCTCATCTGGACTGGACCTATTGATCAAAACTTCTTTACCTATAATCGAGTCGTTACGTACACTTTACCTCTTTTTATTGTACTTTTTGCAATTGGATTGCTGGAAGCAGGAAAAAAAATGCCACGTCAATTGGGAGGTTATGTTATTGTAGCGCTGTTAGCGCTCACACTCTATTCCGGAATACAATTGAACAAACGGTATCTTCGAGAGTTTATTTCAATCGATAGATCGCTTATTTCACTTCAAGAACTGCATGATAGTTCAATAATACAACAGCCAATCTATACAGAACAAGCTCTCACAGGACTTACTAGTCTTTGGAGGCAAATGTGGATTGAATATTTTTTATATCCAAATAAATCCTTGTATTCCCCGTTCAATTTTCAAGCAAGTCATAAGACAAAAATAAAAGATGGCAGTTTGATACTTTTATCAAAGACTTCAATAGTATACCCTCCTCCCTCGATCCTTTATACGGATACTATGTGGGAGAATCAATATTTTAAACTCGTCACTATTTGCAATAGCGATCAGTGCCTTCTCCGGCGCAAAGAAAATTTAAGCTTAATCAAATTTAAAGATAGTTCTTATGAAGATAGTTTGCTCATAGATGGATGGAGTTTGAAGGAAAAAGATCATCGATGGACAGATCATAAAACAGCCACGATCAGATTTATTACTCAAACTGATACTCAGCAAATGATTGTGGAAGTTGAGTCGCTTAAACAACCTCAAATGATGAAAGTTTTTATTAATAATAAACTAGCCGGCCAAGCATCTCTTACAGATATTCCTGAAAAGTACACGTTTCCTCTTGGTCAGCTCCCAGGTGGTATACATAAAATCCGTTTCGAATTCTCCCATACATACAAACCGACTGATATTTCTAAGAGCGACGATACTCGGGATCTGGCAGCTGATTTCACCTTAATACAACTGAAATAATTATATGCTGGAAATTGTTTTGTATTCATTTGCTACCACCGGACTCCTATACTTTTTTGGCTTTGGATTAAGCAAAAAGTTCTTACCAACGCAACTTCAAGTCTATTCCGTATGGTTTGCGCCGTGGATGACTATAATTACCGTGATTCTATCCGGCATACTCATCGGTTACACTGGTGCAACCGGTGAACAATGGGCGCCGGTTATCGGATTATTATTGTCAATACTAACCGTTCGTGAGTTAAAACATATCAAAATAAAAAGATTTGAGTTACCTCTTACGGAGAAAATATTGCTGCTATTTTCAATAGCACTGGTGCTTCTTAATCTCTCTCCCCTTTTTCTGCAGCAAAAATTTCCAACAACTATTTCTTTAGGCAGTAATGATGCACAGGCTTTTGCCGTAGTACCAGATTTTCTCCTCACTCACTCGGTGAAAGATGGATTTGGGCCGAATGTTCCCGGACCAGTTTATACACTTCTTCCTTTTGGTTATAGAATTGGTCAGTCAATTATAGCCGTTTTCTTTATGGTTCTTTTTAACCTCAGAGGATACCAGTTATTAACGATTGTTCAAACGGTTCTATTTAGTGTTGCGATTCCTCTTGTATATGTTTTCTATAGAATTTTATATAAAGAGAGGTCTAGCGCAGAAGCTCTCATAGCGGTAATTATGGTTGGATTGAACGTTAATCTTCTGTATTACCTGTATCATAATTTTTTCGGTCAGATACTTTTCTTGGGATTATATCTTTTTTTAATACTCGTGTTTCTTGTGAGCGATAGAAAACCTTTATCTCATATTATAGCTGGAGCTGCATTTGCTGCTCTTTTTTATTCTTACCATGAAGCAGCGATTTTTATAGTCTTGCCAGTTGTGTTTCTTGCCTATTATCAAATTTTTATAAAAAAAAGAGGTTTACTACAATTATTATTCTACGCTAGAACCGCTTTTATAACAGCGCTTCTAGCTGGGCCGGCGATATTTCATGCTGTCAAATTTACCTTATTCTATCGAACCCAGGATTTTAATTCACCCATCGGCTGGCAGCCTTTTAGAACAGTTGGATCATCATTCGTAAATCCTTTTGAAATGCTGGGAATATACAGCATACATGGTTATCCAGAGATACCTATGATCGTTTCCCTGATTCTATCGCTAGTGGTACTTGCGTGCATTGGTTTTGGGATAATGAGAACAAAGAACAGAATTTTTATTCTTGGATTGGTCGGAACATACTCCTTCTTCATAATCTTTCTCGCACTAATACATCCAAATTTCTGGTTTTATAACAGGGCTGTAAGCTACGCGGTCCCAATCTTAACAGTGCTTTTTTTAGGAGGTGTAACCAGCTTGTTGCAAAAGAAGAAAGCGCTGCTTACTCTTGTCCTGATGGGCTTAGTTACCTCGGTAATATATAACGGAATTAGTTTGAACAATCGGTATCTTCGGGAAAACCTTGCTGTTGAAGCGTGGATGTTGAGTCTTTCAGAGATAAAAGACATGGATATATCTCCACAGACAATATATTCAGAGCACATATTCAATCCTTCGCTCCCTATATGGAAAGAAATTTGGGCCGAATATTTTCTGGAACCAAAGCTAAGTTTCATAACAAGTCTTGAATACAAAAAGCAACAAGGGAAATTACATGATGAAGACAAAGTGCTCGTCTCCAAAAATTCGAAATACATTCCACCAGCCAGTGTAGCTCTCAGGACGATCATTTGGGAGAATCAGAATTACAAGTTAGGGGAAATATGCATTTCCGACGACTGCCTTAATTCCATGAATATTACGCTGTCTAACATTGATTTTACGAAACCTCAGTATGTCGATTCTCTACTTTTGGAAGGGTGGGGTGGTCCCGAAAAAGATCATCGATGGATTGCATCCCGCGAGGCCTCTTTACGTTTGAAAAATACTATCTCTTCAAATCAATTGGTAATAACCGGCACAACACTTAAGGCTCCACAAAAAATGAGTGTATTTGTCGACGGAAAAATAATTGGCTCAGCCTCTCTTACAACACGGTGGGTCCCATACAAGTTTTCTGTTAATGTCTCTCCCGGAATACATGAGATAAAGCTTGTATTTTCTAATGTTTACCGCCCGTCAGATCTTTTTCAAACGCTTGATACAAGAGAACTTGCTGCTAACATTAGAGTGATTGAGCTAAAATAATATTGATTAGACAGTTTTTCCCGCAATAACGACAACTGAAAGACCAAAAGGAAGACTTATGAATCGGATAAGTTTACTTTCTATCCAGAGCGGAAAGTAAAATAAGGTATTTAAAATAGGATGAATTGGTTTGACGTCTGATGTTTCATGATGGGAAGGAAACATTCTATCTACAATTCTCATCACAAGCGAAAGAGGAAATAACAACATATTTGCATACGTCGTCTGTTTCACCGCAAAACCCGACTCTAATAAGAGTTTTTCAACCTCGCCTGCACTGTAGCGGTGTTTTGCATGTACTGCCACGTCGTGATAACTGTGCAGCCAATTATAAGCAGGAACGCGAATGACCAGAAGTCCTCCTGGTTTCAAAACCCGACAGAGCTCCTTCAGGGCCTGTCTATCATTTTTTACTTGTTTGTGATAGAGTACGTCGAGACAAACTACGATATCAAACATCTTGGGAGCAAACGGTATACTCTCAACAGTGCCGACGACGACATTTTTAAGCCCCCTTTTTTTGCAGTATTGAATGGCGAGGTCAGAAATATCAAATCCATAGACTTTTCCAAAAGGTTTTAACCATTGCATAGCCCCTCCGGTTCCACACCCTGCATCTAAGATCATATTACCTGATTCATGAGGCAAATATTTTCTAAGAAGCATCTCAGAGATTTTTTGCATACCACGATACCAGAAATGAGTGTCCTCTACCCTATACATAGCATCGTATTCGTTTTGTCTCATAGTTGATCACGATTTAATCGGGATTGACCCCGATTCAACCGGGGTTGACTTTTGGATTTTTTTGAGTATAGTTATGTTCTAATTCAACAATTATACTATGATTCCTCTTCTTGGGTTCTTAATCGTTAACCTTCTGTATTATAGACAAATATGGTTGCAAGTGATTTTTACTGATCCTTTGTGGGTACTCACTGTTCAAGGCGAATCACATATCTATGAATTGGTTGCTGAAAAAGTGAGAGAAAATATCCTTGCAGGAGTTGATCCTTTTTCTTCAATTATGTCAGTCATGTATCCATTAGGTTGGAACTTCGCACCGGACGATGTGGCTCCCATAAATGGATTTTATTTTATCTTTCTTAGACCCTTCTTCTCAATTCATCAATCACTGATGCTTATTTTGGTTCTAAGCGTATTGATTTCGAACATAAGTATGTATGTACTATTAAGAAAGCTTGGACACGGAAAACCAGTTTCTTTTATACTAGGATTGCTTTTCGGATGTACCCCCTTTGTATCGTATAGAATTGGAGGTCATCCTACATATGTAGCGCTTTATCTTTTTGTACTTCCTGCACTATGTTTCCTTTTGCTTATTAAAGAAACGCGATATTGGAGAAAAGTAATATATTCAGTACTACTTGCAGTAACCCTCGTTATAGCACCTCTAACTAATTTATATTTCACCATTATGATAGGTCTGATGATTGGTGTTCTTGGTTTGTTTTCGATTGTATTTGATAGAAAAAAATTGTTTTCACTTCTATATGCTAATCTCAAATATTTAATCGCTTCATTTACAATTGCCTTTATTATTCTAATCCCCTGGCTTAGGAGCGTCTTTGATTGGTATAACGTTAACGGTTATCCTGAGGCCCGTCCAGTGACAGACAGCGTTCTTTTATCAGGTGATATTTTGAATATTATTTGGCCTGCTCGAAACCCATATTATTCACAGTTTGTTAAACCTCTCCAAAACGTATTGAATTTTAATCCATGGTTTGAGACGCTTATGTATATAGGTATAATTATTTTTGCATCTTCTTTGCTCTATGTATTTATTTGGAAAAAACTTCCTTCATTTTTAAAGATTTTGTTTAGTTCGGCAATAGTGTGTTATATTTTTACCCTTGGTCCCCTGCTTAGGGTAGCGGGTCGACTAACTTCAATACCATTACCCTATCAATTACTTTACCAAATCCCATTTATGCAAATGGCCCGTGCCCCAGCTCGTTTTATAGTAATAGTGTTTTTTTTACTGTCAATAATATCTGCTTATGTACTTACTCATACATTTAAAAGATTTAATACATCAAAAAGATTATTTTTTTTCATATTTATTTTACTCGTCTTTTTCATTGACAATACAGTCATTCCCGCTCAGCCAGATACTATTATATTACCTAACAGAATATATACATTTCTTGCTCAATACGATAAAGGTGACCCTCTTCTTGAAATTCCTTTTGTAGTACGTGATGGAATACGGTATTTTGGACATAAGAATAGTGTGTGGACATCACGGACTCATACTCAACATAAGCATTTTGTATTTGGTGTTTACGCTGGACGGGTGCCTGAAGATATTCTGGAGTATTATCAAGTTAATCCTCTTTTGAGTTCTTTCGGGAGACTGGTAGATACCGAAACAAAAAATCATCAAAGAATTGTTGAAGATATTAATACTTCAGACGCGATAAAAACTCTTGACTTTTATAACATACGATTCGCAACGCTCCTGGAACACCAGACTTATTCATTATATGCGCAAAAATTATTAAAGAAATTAGGTTTTCATCAGATTCAATCAGAGAACGCATATACATTATGGGAGAGAAAGTCAAAAAATTTCCGTCTATATGAATATAAATTTGCCGCGGACGATCCACATATTGTTCTCGGTTCTGGGTGGGGAGAAAGAGAGCGAGGTGGCCGTTGGGCCCAGAAGAAAATTGTTCGCTTGTTTCTTCAGAGTCCTGAAAATGCTGAACGTTTAGTATTTCGGGCGCGCTCGCTTGTTGATAATCAAAAGGTTTCAGTTTTTATAGACAGTGCTCATCTTCAGGATGTGACTCTTACAAAGGAGTTAGAGGACGTTATTATAGAGATTCCAAATAGTTTGAATAATAATGTGCATGTTATTCAGTTTAATTTTCCTCATCTAGCAGTTCCTTCTGAAGTAATACCAGGAAACAACGATACGAGACAGCTTGGTGCATTTTTTGAAAACATCAAAATTCAGTAGTTTCGGTTCAATTATTTGATACAATACATGATACTATGAGAACATTTACTTCTTCTGATATTGATCCATCTATAAAAAAACTCATATATCCTGCTGACTACACAGAGGAAGAATTTCTTGATGGAGTTAAATTGATCAATATGAAAAATATACCAGCCGAGGAAGGAGATTTCTCTGAAATACTTAGAATTAAACAGGGCGAGCTTGAGTCATTTAAAGGATTTAAGCTTGCACAAATAAATAGAACGACACTTGTTCCGAGTTCAATTAAGGCATGGCATCTTCATTACAAGCAAGACGAAATTTGGTATGTGAGCCCACAAGACCATTTACTTGCAGGTTTGTGGGATGTACGAAGGAAATCTCGGACTTCAGGTAAAACCATGAGGATAGTCCTTGGAGCAGGAATATCCAGAATGCTTTATATACCGCACGGAATTGCACATGGATCAGCAATTTTTGCAAATAAACCAGTAGAGCTATACGTATTTGTAAATAAACAATTCAAGATTCTTCATCACGATGAAAAAAGAATTCCTTGGGACTCTCTTGGAAAAGAATTTTGGAGACCGAAAAGAGATTGATATCTATGAAGAAGAAAAATAAATTTTCCGTTTCCTTTAATGCGCCTTATCTCCAGATGAAATTATATGAAAAATCACTTCATGATTTAACTTCTAAAATTGTTGAAAGCGGTACTTTTTTATATGGACGCCAAGTTGTAGAGCTCGAGAAAAACCTCTCACGTACATTCAGAAGAGAAGCTTTGACACTTGCTTCCGGTCATGACGCCTTGCTTCTTTCTCTCCAAGCGCTTCGACTTTCCCATAAGGATGAAGTTATATTCCCGGCAAATGTCTATCCAACAGCATTTCCCATATTTCAAAGCGGTGTAAAACCGATTTTGTGTGATGTTGATGCAAGTGGCCAGCTTGATCCCCATGCTGTCGAAAAAGTTTTATCATCTCGAACTAAAGTGATAGTTATTGTACACCTCTACGGATTAGTAGGACAGTTGGATGAAATAATTAGAATAGCTCGCGAACACAAACTAATTCTTATTGAAGACTGTGCACAGGCTTATGGAAGCAAGTTTAATGGAAAATATGTAGGGACATTTGGAGATATTGGGTGCTTTTCATTTTATCCAACCAAAAACATTGGTACCATGGGAGATGGAGGTGCTATCATTACAAAAAATAGAAAATTATATTCGTACATATTTCAGGCAAGACAATATGGAGAATCAAAACGTTATAAAAGCACCTTTGTATCAGGACATAGTCGCCTACCCGAGTTTCAGTCAGGAGTAATTAACGTGATACTAAAAGATTACAAAGAAGTTATGGAAAAAAAATTAGCTGTTTATAATACTTATCTTCGTGAGTTCTCAAAGGCACCCTTTGATAATAATGTTCGTATATTAAGATCACATGTATTATCTTCTCCATCATTACATCTATTTGTTATTGAGGTAAAACAAAGACAAAGATTGATGACATATCTATCTTCGAAAGGTATTGAAGCACATATTCATTACCCATATTCTATACATAGAGTTAAAGCTTTTCATATTGATAAAAAACAAAATTATCCCATGTCTGATAGACTTTCAAAGAATTGTATAAGTCTACCCTTTCATCAATTTCTGACACATTCTCAAATTACATATGTAGTTTCAACTATTGCACAATTTTATGGAAAAACTTAAAAGCCTTACTATTTTTTTTCCATTTTTAAACGATGAAGGGACAGTTGAACGCCAAATATCTTATGCGTATAAGATAGGAAAAAGGATTACCAAGAATTTAGAAGTTATAGCTCTTCATGGTGGTCCTTCTACGGACAATACTATGGGAAGGATCCTGCAGATGAAGGAGATATATCCTGATTTGATTGTGATTGATAAATTTCGCAATACAGAAGGATATGCGGTTATAAAACATGGTTTATTTTCCGCTTCAAAAGATTGGATTTTTTATACTGATGGAGATGCTCAATATCGCTTAGAAAAGGATCTTCCAAAGTTAATTAAAAAACAAAAAGAGACAGGAGTTGATGTTGTTAATGGGTATAAAAAGAGACGTAAGGATTCATTTTGGCGGATTTTCCTAGGAAATATATATGCACATTTCAGTAAAACTTTATTACAATTACCTATACGTGATGTTGATTGTGACTTTCGATTAATTCGTACAGAGTATATTAAGAAGATTCAACTTGAATCCCGAAATGCTTCAATATTGCCTGAACTTATTATAAAACTCCAACTTATTGGTGCTCGATTTGCTGAGATCCCCGTATCACATTATACGCGTGTCTGGGGGAAATCAAATTATACTATAGCTTCCCTAGCAAAAGAAAAAATAATCGGTGATTTTCGTTTATATTTTAGAATGAGAAAATATTGATGACTTTTAGCATATAGAATTCATATTTATCCGCGTTGAAAATTCCATTTCATCAGAAGATACACGTGAACTTTCGGCTTTCTTTACGAAGATTACTATTGCTCCAGTACGTGGAGAAATTTCTCGCAATATGCCTGCCAGGTAAATTTTGATACAAACGAAAGATTAATGTGTTCTGGTTTACTGAGAATAGTTTTCAAAATTTCTAATTCTCTGCCTTCATGCGCGAAGGGATAATTTTTAGGAAAGGTTTCGGCAAGTGAGGAATTTCGGTAAATGAGTGACGGAGTTCCGCAGCGAGCCGCTTCCAAGGGTGGAAGGCCGAATCCCTCATAGAGACTCAGGTATACAAGGGATGAGGCGCCCGAATAAAGTGCTGGTAAATCATGATCTTTAACAAAACCAATAAATATAACTTTTTTTTCTAGCCCGAGCTTTTTAATCAGTGAGAAAATATGTTCATTTTTCCAACCCGCTCTTCCTGCAATAAGAAACAGATAATCCTGATAATCAGGATCCTTAATAAGTTGAGCAAACACCTGAATTGCTGTATCGAGATTTTTCCGTGGTTCAATTGCTCCGACATAAAGTAAGTATTGAGTATTGAGCCCACCCTGAGCGGGCCCGAAGGGTATTGAGTATTTGGTAAGCACGTCTTTGATTTTTCTCTTATCGGTTACCGGATTATATCGTTCATCAATCCCAAGGTATATTACATGAATGCGGTTTTCATCGACGCGCGGATAACAGTTAAGCAAATCCCTTTTGGTATTTTGCGAATCAACAATAATCGTATCTTTATATCTGATTGTACGTGCCAGTTTCCTTTCATGATGAGAGATAACATTAGGTGTATGATAGTGGGGAAATAATTTCCAGGTAAGATCATGAATTGTTGTAATGCCTTTTGTTCTCCGCAACAGCGGTGGTCGTAAATAATCTGAAGAATGAAAAACATCTACCTTTCCCATAAACCACTCAATGGGAAAAATGTGATGGGAATTCCATAAAAATCTTACGGTGCTTGCGGGTAGCTTTAATTCTGTTATCCGGGCTCCTGATCTTTGCAGTTCCTTAAGATAATAAAAATTCAGAGGACGTCGAAAGGATGAATAGAAAAAACGGTACTCATGATCCGGTCCATATTTCAAAAGACTTTTTGCAAGATTAAATGTGTAGGTTGCTACACCTGATCCTGCATATACGAGCATTGAAAGATCAATACCTATTTTCATAGTCCTTGGAAGAATTCGTAGAGAAGCTTAGCTGATTTTTCCCATGTGAATTTTTTTGCTTGATCGATACCTTTTACTGAAAGCTCTTTAGATAGATGATGATCAGTAACAAGCAACTGCATCTTATTTTTAAGATCAAAGAAATCATGAGGATTGACATAAAGCACGGCATGCCCACCAGCCTCAGGCAGAGAAGAGGTGTTTGAACAAATTACTGGTGTACCTTGCGACATACTCTCTAAAACAGGGAGACCAAATCCTTCATAAAGACTTGGGTAGACAACGCAGGTTGCGTTTTGAATGAAATCAATTATTCCTTCATCTTTAACATAATTTAATACAATTACGTTCTTTTCTTCATCCGTCTGATAATTTTCGGTAATGTATTGAGTTATCATGTTTTTGACTCTCCCCCATCCCCGTCCACCAGCCATAACAAGCTTGAAGTCTGATGGAATTTTCCCTTCATCAACAAGATCACAAAATGCTCTAATAAGATAAAGCAGATTCTTCCTGGGCTCGAATGTTCCATAGTATAAAAAATACTTCTTTTTCTCAAGATTAAATTTTTTTGTCGATAGCATTTTTTTAATTCTTTCAAAGGAATCATTTGAGCTCTCGTATATTTTAGTAAAAGACTTATCAAGACCAGGGTAGCATACAATAGTTTTCTTTTCTCTGAACATGGGAGAAAAATTGAAAAGATCCTTTTTTGTACTTTTACTAATACATACGATTCCATCGCAGTAAAGCCGAGCAAAACGCATCTTCCTTCTTTGAAGATCAACAGTTTCGTCCCGATGTAAGTAGGTCATGGCAACCCCAGTGAGGTCGTAAATTGTAATCACGTTTTTATACCCTATCATATTAAAAAATCCTGTATCTGAGTGAAAGACAACTTTAACATGCTTTTTTTTAAACTGTTTATTCAAAAAATTATAATAAACGTGAAAATTAATACGATTTTCAAGCTCATGACTGATTTTAGTTATAGAGAGTAATTTGTTAAATATTTTGAGCACGCTACGTAACACCGGAACGTCCATAATTATGGTGTCGCGGATACTTTCTAAAAGTGATCTTTGTGTAATTGTAGGAATTTTGTTCAAAATCGTTACTTGCGGATGTTCTGCTAGCTTGATAACATCAGGATTTAAAGGATATTTCATTAAATCTCTGTTAAAAGAGAAAAGAACAATGTTTGAATCCTTGTCCTTTTTTAATGAGTATTGAATATATGATTCCAAAAGCCCAATCATATACCTATACACCCCTGATTTATCACCAAAGGTACCAGAGGCCGTGATAAGCGGACTAATCTCAAATGCTACGTTCATACGTTAATTCTAGCAGAAAAAACATAATCGTGTAGAATAAAAGCATGGATATAACAGCCATTATTCCAACATTTAACGGTAAAAAGTTGCTTGATGAGTGCATTAAAAGACTGGACACAGAAATTGTTGTCGTTGATAATGGTTCGACGGACGGAACTGTGGAAATGTTATTGTCGAAATATCCAAAAATTCGTGTTATAAAAAATTCATCAAATCAAGGATTTGCTAAGGCAATTAATCAAGGTGCTCGTCAGGTCCAAAGTAAATATTTACTTATTCTTAACAATGATTGTTTTATACAAAAGGACTCGATAGCGAAGATGCACAATTTTTTGAAACGTCATAAGGATATTGTTGCGACCCAACCTGTAGTTTATTCCAGAGAACGTATCGAGAGCATTGGTTACCAGGTCGATACATGGGTTGGAAAAGTAAACATAGTTACACAGCACCATTCTCAACTCTCAATTCCCAACTCTAAAATTGAAAGATACATCTATGGCCTATCAGCAACATGCTTACTAATCCGAAGAGATATTTTTTTAAAAGTCGGAATGTTTGATGAGTCATTTCATTCATATCTTGAGGATGTTGATTTTTTTATAAGACTCCACAAAAAAGACTATCAATATGGTCCAACACTTGATGCTTCATGTCGACACATACACATGGCTACGAGTTCCAAAATGGGACTATATAAACAAAAGCAAGATCTAAAAAATTGGATAAGAATTATCATCAAAAATTTTCCTCCAAACCATATCATAAAACATTTTCCTACTTTGTTTTTTGAAAGATTACGGAATCTTAATGGGTTATTAAAAGCTGCTATAATAAGACATGTATGACACCTATCGTATTTGATAAGGTTGATAAGGAATATTTTATTCACTATCAAAAAACACTTAAAGAGCTTGCTCAAGCGATCCTCAATAGAGGCAAAATACGAGAAAAAATTCATGCGTTGAAGAATATTTCTTTAACAATTAACAAAGGCGAAACTATTGGTATCATCGGTAGAAACGGAGCAGGAAAATCAACAATGCTCAAACTTATTGCTGGAGTTTCTCAGCCAACTCGAGGTGAATTATCAGTCAATGGTAGGGTCTCCCCTCTTATTGAGCTGGGGTCTGGTTTTCATCCAGAATTGACCGGACGAGAAAATATTTTTCTTAACGGAGTGATCTTAGGACTTACTGAGAAGGAAGTAAAGGATAGTTATAAGGAGATAGTTACTTTTTCAGAATTAAATGATACTTTTATTCATATGCCTGTTAAACAATATTCTTCTGGTATGTTTATGAGATTAGCCTTCTCGGTTGCCATTCACTCAAAACCAGAAATTCTACTTGTAGATGAAATTTTAGCTGTTGGTGATACGAATTTTCAAGAGAAGTGCCTTAGGAAAATGGAAGAATTTAAGAAGAAAGGTATTACTATTATTTTTGTGAGTCACAGCATGCAGATGATTCAGCACTTTTGCCCACGAGTAGTATATTTAAAAAACGGGGAAGTTCAATATGATGGTGAAACAAAAAAAGGAGTAGAACTTTATAGTAAGGAAAGTTAATACAACGCTATGATACCATATTGGCATCTTATAAAACACATCACGACAAGAGAGATTAAAGCCAGATATAAGCAATCTTTTCTTGGTTTGTTTTGGATTATTCTTAATCCCCTTTTCCAGATGCTCATTTTAAGTTTTGTCTTTTCACACGTGGTTAGATTCGAAACGTTAGGAGTTCCTTATTCAGTATTTCTATTTGTTGGACTTCTTCCCTGGATATTCTTTGAAACATCTATTTCTGCGTCAACCAATGCTCTTGTAGAAAATGCTTCTCTTATTAAACAGGTGTATTTTCCCAGAGAAATTCTGATTTTCTCAACAGTTTTTGCTAAAATGTTTGATTTTTTCCTTGCCTCTGCAATATTATTTATTTTTTTGTTTGTTCTTAATATTGACATGAGGGTAATGGTCTTCGTCATTATTCCTATACTTCTTATTCAGTTTCTTTTTACATTTGGATTATCACTGCTCTTATCATCTTTGAATTTGTTTTATCGTGATGTGCAGTTTCTTTTCACCTTAGTTCTAAAGTTGTGGTTCTATGTAACACCAATTATTTATCCGATAGATATTTTTCCAGCAAATCTTAGATGGCTTTTCGCGCTTAATCCAATGGCATATTTCATACAAACGTATAGAGGGATTTTACTTGAACAGCAGCTTCCTCAATTCTCTTCGTTTGTAGGAAATCTCATAGGAACATTAATTCTTTTGTTTATTTCCTACACAATCTTCAAAAAACTTGAATCGAGCTTCGCAGATGCTGTATGAATTTGTAAGCTAACTCTAGACGATAGAGAACCCACCGTTTACTTTTGATATGTGAAGTTTGATGAACGGGAATCCTGTGTCCATTGTGAGAGGGAAATTCCTTTTTTGTCCTTTTCAGATATTATCGCTGTGGATTTTGATGAATCAAACGTTTTCTTAAGATGTGGCTTGCACAGTGACCAGTCGATGTCTGGATCAAGCGGGTAAATTCCTACCTCATTTTGAGGATTGTATTCTCCAGTACAGAAATACTCGATCGTTGTTTCTTCCAGAAACAAATTACCATGAACAAAACCGACTGGTACCCAGATCCATTGACTTGATATATCTGAAGGTGAAGATGGCATATCGTGCGCGATGATTTTACCGAATGTCGGAGATGATTTTCGTATATCCATTACGAAATCAATCATATGTCCTCCTATTGTCCGAACAAGCTTTCCCATGTATGGATCCCATTGAGCGTGTAATCCTCTTATCACGTTTTTCTGAGAATGACTTTCATTTGCTTGTACGAATTCTTCACGTATTGGAATATCAGGATGCCCTAGAAAGTCGCTCTTTCTAAAGGTTTCAGTAAAATATCCTCTTTCGTCTGCAAAGCGTTCGTAGATTATCACCTTAACTTCAGAAATCTCGAGAGGCTCTACTTTAGTTATCTTCATTAATCAAATTCTAACATAGTATCATATGAGATATGAAACTTGTTTTTATAAACGCAATCATCTTTACTTTTGCTCTGTGCTTCTGGCTAACTTATTCATATATATATCCTCGCAAGAAGATTCCCATTTATTTCATACTTATAGCATGCTCTTTATTTCCCATTGTAAGTATATGGCGAAAAGGTGTTTTTGAGAGTGGAGACTTTTCATTACACGCTCAACTTGCGATGTTATTTTATGAATCATTGAAAGAAGGCGTTCTGGTCCCCAAATGGGCAACTGATTTTTGCGGTTTATATGGTTACCCACATTTTTTTTATTTTTACAAACTGCCATATTATATTACTTCTTTGTTTCACGAAGTGGGTTTAAGTTATATCGCCAGCATGAAACTCTTATTTAGCTCGGCTTATGTTATTTCTGGCCTCTCGATGTATATATTTCTCAGAAACCACTTCAGTAAAACAGCCTCATTTTTGGGAGCGATTCTTTATTTATTTACCCCCTACCAACTGACCGGACTTCACTTTAGGCACGATCTTGGAGAGCTCTTTGGCTATATTTTAATTCCGATTTTATTTCTAGCAACTGATAAACTTCTGAAATATTCAAAGTTACAATATTGGCTCTTTGTACTTATTACATACAGCTCATTAATATTTAGTCATCATATCGCTCCAGTTCTTATTACTCTGCCCCTTATTATATACGCCAGTATTAGTCTCCATTTCAATCCAGGCAATAAGAAAAAAAGGCTATTTTTATTCTTAAGCGCCTTACTTTTGTCAATTCTATTAACCGCTTTTCACTGGGCCCCAATGGTCTTTGAGTCTCATTTAGTTTATCAACACAGAATGGTTGATATAGAATTTGTTCCAACTTGGTGGTATCTCTATTCACCATGGCGATATGGGCTGTTATTTCAAGGAAATAAGGGACAACTGGGGACATTAATTGGATACTCTCATCTTGTTATAGTTTTACTTTCATTCAGGCTTTTGTACGTTGTGGGAGTTGCCAAAAAAAACCGATATTTTTTAAAATTTTTTCTTACTTTGACAGTCCTGGCATTCTTATTGATGCAGCCATTTTCAGAAAAACTATGGCACATTATTCCACTATTTGATAATTTTCAATTTGCGTCACGCCTACTGGCGGTAACCACATTCACAATCCCATTCCTTTCTGCATTGGTGGTTACATATCACCCACGCATCTCCAGACATATAAATAAAAGAATTATTTATATATTTGCTTTGATGAGTGTTGTATATACTATTTTAAATTGGGGAAACAGAGGGATGATTCCAGAGGCAACAGACGCTTCTTTAAGAGGTCAAATTCGGTCGCTATGTGGTCAGCTTTTGATGCCGGCACACAACGACATAGGAAGCTTTCTGACGAAAATAAGCAATCGAGCAGGAGAAGTTGAAGTGATTCGGGGCGACATAGAGATTAAAAACATTCAAAGATCTTCGCATAGTCTTTTGCTAGAAGTTTTGGCACTTGAAAGAGGAGTGATACAGATTAACACTACCTATTTCCTTGGTTGGAATGCTATCGATAATGGTAAGTCTATTAAGAATTTTCATGAGATCAACAAGAATAATAATTTTATTCGTTTAAATATTTCAGAGGGTCATCATCGGATTAAGATCCAATATACCGGGACTGTTATTTCCCGATTAGCAACAGGAGTAAGTATCTTATCGATCTTTCCCGTAGGGATATTGGCTCTATATTTAATTCACTCTCGAAAGCGTATAAAATCATCGGTATAATTGATCGTATCAATCAAATGCTGAAAAAAATCATTTTTATTTTACTTGGTATTGCTCTCATCTATACGCGTTTTATTAATCTTGATTGGGGCAAACCGTATCCATTTCACCCGGATGAGAATAATATGGTGCGAGCTATCGAGCAACTCAATTGCAGAATTCAGTTATCTGATTTTAAGACTCAAGGATTAAAAAACTGTTTAAATCCAAACTTTTTTGCTTATGGGCAACCACCTTTATATTTTGCCTATGCTGTTAGTAAAGTTTCCCGATCGATTGAACCACGAATAGCTCTAAGACTCATATCAGCTCTCTCAAGCATAGCGAATGCTCTTATCTTGCTTAAAATTTTAGCAATAGTGTTCAAGGACGAGCGTAAAAAATTACTAAAACTTTCTCTTCTTATCATCACTTTTTCGCCTTATTTTATCCAGTTTTCTCACTTCGGAACAACAGAATCATTCCTTATGCTTCTTTATTCATTGATTATTCTTTTTTCACTAAAAATGGTATCCAACGATCGTTTTCGAGTATCAAATCTTCTATTATTGTCTATTATTTCAGGACTTGCTATAGCAACAAAACTATCAGCCCTTGCATTTATAGCTGTACCTATAGTAACGCTTTTGGTTAGAAACTATAAGAATCTAAGAAAATTTTTATTTTTCAATTCTTTATTTCTTCTCCTCGCTATATTTTTTGTTTTTGTTTTTTCTCCGCATAATGCAATTTCCTTCAAGGATTTCCTTGGTACTATGGAATATGAAACAGCTGTTGGTAGGGGTTTAACAAAAGTTTTCTACACGCGCCAGTTCGAATTTTCAATTCCTATTCTTTTTCAATTTACTAAAATCTTTCCCTATACTCTTGGTTGGCCAGTACTTGTCATGGCGTTAGTTGGATTTTTTGGACTTTCATGGAAAGATATAAAAATCAATGTGCTTCGAGTTGCTTTTATTACTTTTCTGCTTCCTTCAGCATTTTTATATGCAAAGTGGACTCGGTTTATAAGTCCTATTCTTCCTATTTTTACGCTTTTCGCAATTTTACTATTGGAGAAAATGTGGTTTGCGATACAGAATTCCAAACATTCAATACGAACCATACGATACCTAATACCTAATACCTTATACCTAATACTTATATGCATAACGCTTCTTCCAGGTATAGCTTATATATCTGTTTATAGAACCCCTGATGTTCGTGTGCAGGCGTCTGAATGGATGCATAAAAATATCCCTGACGGATCATATATTCTTTCAGAAACAGCAAATGTCGTAGATATTCCTGTGTATATTCCAAATCCTAGTTTGAAACCACTAAGCTACTCCGTTGCTTCTTTTGATTTTTATGGGCTTGATGAAAATCCTTCTCTAGTGCCGTTGCTGGAAAACCATATCGAGCAAGCGGACTATATTGTAATTCCATCTCGAAGAATATTCGCAGATCATACATGCGAATGGCCTGATGAGGGCATAAAGCAAAAGGTATTAGGTATTAGGTATAAGGTATTAGGTATAAGGTATTTCGCTAATGTATTAAACGGATATACTCCAATAAGATGTGAGAGACTTCAGAGTCTTTATCCTCAAACTTATGAGTACTATCGTAAGCTTTTTTCTAAGGAGCTTGGATTTGAAAAGGTAGCAGAATTTTCTTCATATCCAAAAATTGAATTATTTGGATGGAAGTTTTTGGAATTTCCTGATGAAAAAGCAGAGGAAACATGGACAGTCTTTGATCATCCGGTTATAAGAGTGTATAAGAGAATGGAGAAAAAATATTAATCAATAAGATAGACTCTTCCTATATTTGAATCCCTAAATTTTTCTTGATTATCTGATGGATAACCCTCAGTGAAAATTGACCGGACTGCATGCATAAAATAATAGGCTTGTAATTTCTTAGCATAGAGCTATTTGGCTTGATAAATTAGTCTATTCTAGCATATAATTAGATATGGATAATATACGTAATTTTGCAATCATTGCTCATGTAGATCACGGAAAATCAACATTGGCTGATCGTTTATTAGAGATAACAGGAACAGTTGAAAAGGATAAGCATGAGGAGCAGCTTCTTGATAGAAATCCTATCTCTCGAGAAAGAGGCATTACAATCAAACTCGCACCTGTAAGAATGCAATATGAGACATATATTCTAAATTTGATCGACACTCCTGGACATGTTGATTTTTCTTATGAGGTAGAACGAACATTAGCCTGTGTTGAAGGTGTTATTCTCCTTGTTGATGCCACGCAAGGAATTCAGGCACAAACAATTGCTCATGCCTATAAAGCCCTTGAACAAAATCTTGTGATTATTCCCGTTGTAAATAAAATAGATATGCCTAATGCCCAGATACAACAAACGAAAGATGACATTTGCCGCTTTCTCGGAATCACAGACGAAGAGATATTCGAGATTTCTGCAAAAACAGGTCAGGGAGTAGAGGTGCTTTTGCATAAGGTCATTCATACAGTTCCTCCTCCAACAAGCTCAACAAGCGACCTAAGAGCTTTAATTTTTGACTCATATTACGATCCCTACCAAGGTGTTATTGCATTTGTTCGAGTATTTGATGGAAACATAACATCGCAGTTACATTTGCGATTACATGCGACGCAAAAAAAATTTTATTCTTCAGAAGTTGGCGTATTCCAACCAGAACTCAAAAAGACATCTTCTCTTAACGCTGGGGAAATAGGGTATATTATTACCAAATTTAAAGATATTCATTTTGTACACGTAGGCGATACAGTCTTAGATGAAAACAATCCTGCTGGTCCTATTGAAGGGTACAAAAAGGTAAAACCAATGGTTTTTAGCTCTATGTTTCCAACGAATCCTGATGATTATTTGCAGGTAAAAAAAGCTTTAGAAAAACTTACGCTTAATGATTCAGCTCTCCATTACGAGCAGATTTATAGTAAATCTCTTGGCTCAGGATTTCGTGTTGGTTTTCTTGGACTTCTGCATGCTGATGTTGTGCAGCAACGATTAGAGAGAGAATATAACGCGAATATTATTTTAACTGCTCCTACAGTTGAGTATAAGAAAGATGAACGCGGAAATTTTCTAGAACCAATCACGGAAGTCACAATTGTGACGCCACCTCAATATACCGGCGCTGTAATGAAGCTTTGTGAAGAATCAAGAGGTGTGTTTAAGACCATGGATAATCAATCTCAAGTAATTGTGTCATATGAAATTCCTCTTGCTGAGTTAATATCGCATTTTTTTGATGCACTAAAAACTGTAACATCAGGTTATGCAAGTCTACAGTGGGAATTTAAGGAATATAGATCAGCTGATGTGGGACGTTTAGAAATCATGTTGAACTTAGAACCGATCGAAGAGTTTTCGGAGTACGTTGTGCATGAAAAAGCGTATGAGCGTGCAAGAGAGTTAGTGGACAAGCTCAGAGAACTCATTCCAAAGCAACAATATGAAGTTAAGATTCAGGCAAAGCATAAAGGAAAAATAATCGCGAGCTCCCGAGTTGCACCACTAAGAAAGGATGTCACTGCAAAATTATATGGTGGTGATAGAACAAGAAAAGATAAATTGCTTAAAAAACAAAAAGCAGGAAAAAAGAAAATGAAGCAAGTAGGTTCAGTGGAACTACCGAAAGATGTTTTTTTGAAGCTTTTTAAGCAAGGCTCCTAATGTTATTTTCCTACAATTAAGATTCCAAAAGGTGTAGCTCTCCCTGGCCCTACTTTATAGCCTCCAACCCAAAATGCAGTAGATCCTCCACTATCAAGATTTAGCGCGTATTGAATACCTAAGCCATGCAGGACTCGCGCAACTTCTGCAACTGTAGCATTATGGACGACTCCAATATACACTGTGCTTCCTGAAGTTCCAATAAAACTTCGCGAACCTTTACTGCCGCGTTTTGGCTCACTATCTCCTCCATATACGATATTTCCACCACTCAATAACATAGGCTGACTTGCTATGACTGAATCAACACCAGTATCTCTGCCCCATTCAAGCGATTGACCAACAAATCTGGCAGAATTCCCTGTAAATATGACTGCTGGGACTGTGCTGTAGACATTGTTATCAGAGTTAAAATATACTTTATTTTTATTCATCAACAACGTATCGAACGAATTTGTTTTTCCTGCACAGCTTGGATAGCTTGCAGGGCAAAAATAAGGACCGTTGATACCAGCAATAGCTCCAGATCGAGAAACATAGTCTCCAAGAGCTAAAACGGGGCAATTGTCGCGACAATCTCCATCAGCTGCCGTATCTACGATGACGCGAACACTATTGAGATCTGCAGTAAATATATCAACAAGATAGGATCCGATATCGATCTGAACTTGTTGTCTACGGTATCCTGATCCAGGAGGTGCATTATTCACAGGAACGTTTTTAGGAATAGTAAATGATGCAACAAGCTTGCTCTGTTCATCTTTTATTTTTAGACTCAATACGTTGAGTTCAGCGCTCGCAGATGCATAATTTTTTTCTGAAAGCAATGTAAGAGCTTTTGTAAATCTCTTATCGAGTTCCTCTGTTTTATTCGTTTGTTCTTTTAGTTTAACGAGCTCTTCGTATATAGATACAGCTTTTTCGTATCCATCATGGATATTTTTAATTTCATCTTCAAGCGCTTTATTTTTTTTATACTGATCTTCATTTTGAACAGCAACGAGCTCTTTTTCTTTGTCATCGACTTGTTTTTTTATCATTTCAAGGCTTTCTGACAATTTTTTTTCCTGTGCATTTAGTGAGGTAACATTTTTTTGGGTTTGAGTAAGAAAATATGACAAGGAGACTATGGCAATCAGCAATATTGATCCGACTATTCCAATAAGAAGATTCTTATTATGAAAGGAAATCCAAGGGAACTTCATACTTCAATTTAGTATATCATCTTCTTATAGTTTGAGAAAATTGTTCTGGACTTTCCAGGCGAGAATTAAGTTGTTCATAAGGTAAGCTACATTGAGAGGTCCGATTCCGCCGGGAGTTGGTGTATAAGCGAGTACCTTATTTTTGATACTACTTTCATCGTAGTCCCCTTTCCAGAGTCCATTTTCTCTATGCATTCCAACGCTTACAAGTATAGCGCCTTCCTTCACCATGTCAGGTATAACTACTGTTTGTCCAACTGCCGAAATAATCACATCGGCTTGTTGAATAAATGAACCCGCAGAAGAAGATTGACTGTTAAGATTTATATAATTTATTTTTGCCTTTGCGAGAATTTTACCAATTGGTTCTCCACCTGTCTTTCCTCTGCCTAAAAGAACAACACGTTTGCGCTTGAAACTTCTTTTAAATATAACGAGGTCCTTTTTAAGATCTATTAATATGTCGCTTGCTGTTTTGTGTTCTTTTGGATCGAATATGTGTTTAAATACCGTTAAAACGGCTAATCCAATAGGCTCATCAAATATAGACTTTTTCTTAAAACCTTCGATCTCCTTCTCCATAGGAATATAATCGAGAAGTGTAACTGTTGTTAAAGACGCTGGTAATGGGTGTTGTATTACAACACCTGTTGTTTCGGGATTCTCTGCTACTTCCTTCACTCTGTTGGCAAAATCCTCAAATCGTGGAGTCTTTCTATAAAGAATAAGCTCAAATCGTGCGCCTACCTTGTTAGCTGCTTCTGCTTTATATTTCATAAATGATTCTGTTGCTTGAGCTGGTCTTACTGAAAAAATTACGAGTTTTGGGGGTTTTATTTTCCCCTGTCTTTTTATTGAAGTTACGTCTTTCTTCAAGTATGTGAGAATAGATTGAGCTAGTTTTTTACCATCAACTTTCATATTATAAAAATGTTGCACTCACGACAGCATCGTCTTTCTTATTAAATCGCATGAGAATAACACCTTTCGCTACTCGCGAAAGCTGAGGGATGCTTTTAAGAGAGATTTTGACAACCTGGCCTTTTTTTGAAGTGATTACAAGCATTTCCTTATCATCCTCAACAGTTCCAGAAAAGGCGATAGGTCCGGTTCGTTTATCGATATTTGCTATTTTGACACCTTTTCCTCCCCTATTCTGCACAGGGAAAAGACTTATCTTTGTTTTCTTTCCTATTCCGTTTTCAGTTAGCACCAAGAGGCTCTTTTTTTTATCAGAGGAGTCAACTACATCCATCGAACTCACAGAGTCATTTTTCTGGAGCCTGATTCCAAATACACCTTGACTAGACCTGCCAGTATCTCTCACATTTTCTTCAGGAAAAACGATTGATTTGCCTTGGTGGGTTGCGAGAGTGATATGATGATTTTTATTTGTCATTCGAGACCATAATAATTGATCATCTTTTATGAGTTTGATAGCGATGATTCCACTTAAACGAATATTTTTAAAGGCAACTAAATCGGTCTTTTTTACTGTCCCGAGTTTAGTGCACATAAAAATAAAGTTTTTCTTATCGCTTTCCAGGTCCTTTTCACTATAGGTAAGAATTGACGTTATGCGTTCATCCTGCTCAAGTGCTAAAACATTTATTATTGCTTTACCTTTTGATATGCGCGTTCCCTCAGGGATATCCCATATACGTGTTTGATATACTTTTCCTCTATCTGAGAAGAATAGAATATAGTCGTGCGTTTGAGCAGCAGATATGAGATATACACTATCTTCTTCTTGAGTGTCAAACCCTGAGACACCTTTTCCTCCGCGCTTTTGAACTTTAAACGTATTTCGTGGAACGCTTTTGATATAACCACCCTGTGTGAGTGTAACAATGACTTCCTTATTTTCGATAAGTTGTTCATCGGTGAAGGAACCCGGTCTCTGTTTAAACACTTTGGTTCGGCGGGCATCGCCATATTTTTCTTTTAACTCTATAAGATCTTTGCGTATCACTTTTAAAATTTTAAATACATCGGATATTACTTCCTCAAGTTGTTTAATTCTTTCTCTAAGTGCTTTTAACTCCTCCTCGATTTTTCCTCTTTCAAGGCCCGTAAGCCGCTTTAACTGCATATCAAGAATTGCCTGCGCTTGAATATCACTGAAGTCGAATTTTTTCATTAATTTATCCTTTGCTTCCTGTTCGGTTTGTGACTTTTTTATGATAGAGATAATTTCATCAATATGATCAAGTGCCTTAAGGAGACCTTCTAAAATATGCGCTCGGTGCTTTGCTTTATTTAAATCAAACAAAGACCTATGAGCTATTACTTTTATTCGATGCTTGAGATATTGTTCGAGAATAGTTCTTAACGACACTGTTTGAGGAGTATTATCAACAAGCGCTACCATGTTCACCGGATAGCTCGTTTGAAGCTCTGTATGCTTATAAAGATTATTTAATATCTTTTTATAAACAGCGTCACGCTTGAGTTCAATTACTACTCGAATACCGTCTTTATCAGACTCATCACGTAAATCAGATATTCCAATTATTTTTTTATCTTTTACCAGATCAGCAATTTTTTTAACAAGATTAGCTTTGTTTACTTGATATGGAAGTTCATCTACAATAATTTTATTCCTCCCCCCTCGTGATTCTTCATGTTTTACTGTAGCTCGTACAATTATTTTTCCCTTTCCTGTTGCGAATGCTTTTTGTATTTCATCTATTCCGTAGATATTTGCTCCAGTTGGAAAATCAGGTCCCTGAATATGCTCCATCAGAGCGCTCACGGTAGTAATGAAGGCAATTTTCTGGTTTTTTTTATCATCAATTAATGAGGTATATGAAAATATGCTTCCTGATTCCTCTTGCTCAGGTTGTTTATGGTCTTTTTCTTTAATTTCTTTAATCTCATCAATCATACGAATAACACCGTCAACAACTTCTGATAAATTATGTGGAGGTATTTTTGTCGCCATACCGACTGCTATGCCTTCTGCTCCCATAAGGAGTAGATTTGGGAGTTTTGCAGGCATAAATACCGGTTCTTGCAATGTTCCATCAAAGTTATCTCTCCATAGAACGGTATCTTTATCAATATCGATCATCATCTCCTCAGCAATCGCCGTCATTTTTGCCTCAGTGTATCGCATAGCAGCTGGAGGATCGCCATCTATAGATCCAAAGTTACCTTGTCCGTGAATAAGAGGATATCGCATTGAGAATAACTGCCCCATTCTTACAAGAGCATCATAAACAGCCGTATCTCCGTGTGGATGGTATTTTCCTAGTACTTCTCCAACAACTTTTGCAGACTTTGAGAATTTTGCGCCATGATGTAATCCAAGCTTATACATTGCATAGAGTATTCTACGATGAACTGGTTTTAGCCCATCTTTAACATCAGGTAATGCTCGTGATACAATCACAGACATAGCATAATTAAGATAAGACCTCTTCATCTCTTCAGTAATTGGTGTTTGAATGATACCTTCAATTGGATCTTGCATAACAGGTTTGGGTTATGAATTTATGCAGCTTTCAACGCTTTTTTTATAGCTTCTTCAGCTTTGTTTCTCGGCAAGAAGTCTCGTGTTTTTACCCACTTACCTTCTTCGAGATCTTTGTATCTATCGAAGAAATTTTTAATTTTTGCTTTTACCATTTCAGGTATATCCTTTATATCGTTTGTCTGTGCGTAAAAAGGATCGATTTTACTATGAGGAACAGCTAAAATTTTTGTATCTATACCCGCCTCATCTTCCATTTCAAGCATACCAATTGGTCGGGAAGGAATTACTGTTCCGGCTTGAACGGGATAGGTCGAAATAACTAATACATCAATAGGATCATTATCTTCCGCATGAGTTTGCGGTATAAATCCATAATTAAATGGGTAAAACATTGCACCATGTATGAATCGATCAACAAACATGATTCCTGAATCTTTATCGAGCTCATATTTGACTGATGAACCTTGTGGAATTTCAACGAATACATTAATATCCGTAGGTGGATTGTTTCCTGAACTTAGTTTTTGTATGTTCATGATGTAACTTTTAGAATTTATAATGTTTTTTATTAAATGTCGAGCTCAGCATATTGTGCATGAGATTGAATAAATTTCCTACGCGGAGGAACTTGGTCGCCCATTAATACTGAGAATATTTGATCTGCTTCCTCGGCATCTTCGATCTTTATTTGCTTCATAATTCTGGTCTGTGGGTCCATTGTCGTATTGTAGAGTTGATCAGGATTCATTTCACCAAGCCCTTTGTACCTTTGTAAATCAACTTTTAATTCATCATTAGGTAAGAACTTTTTTAGTAGTTCTTTTTTTTCATCTTCGCTATAAACATAATGTTGTTGTTTCCCCATTGTGATCTTATATAACGGTGGTTGTGCAATATAAAGATGGCCTTTTTCAATAACCTCTTTGAGATGTCTGAAAAAGAATGTAAGTATTAATGTTCTAATATGTTCTCCATCGACATCAGCATCTGTCATAATGACGATTTTATGATATCGCAATTTCGAGTAATCGATACTATCACTTATTCCCATACCAAGCGCGATAACAAGATCTTTGATCTCTTTGAAATTGAGAACTTTATCCAAATAAGCCTTTTCGCTATTGAGAATCTTTCCCCTTAATGGGAGAATTGCTTGAAATCGGCGATCTCTTCCTTGTTTTGCTGATCCTCCTGCAGAATCACCTTCAACAATAAAAATTTCAGATTTTGAAGGGTCTTTTTCTTGACAATCTGCAAGTTTACCTGGTAAAGACGCACCATCTAAAGCACCCTTTCTTAATACTGCATCTTTAGCTGCTTTAGCTGCAAGGCGAGCTTTTTGGGCAAGAAGTACTTTTCCAATAATTTCACGAGCAGTTCGTGGATTTTCCTCAAAAACTTTGTCAAAAAAACGATTAAGCTCCTGTTGTACAATACCTTGAATTTCAGGATTGCCGAGTTTTGTTTTTGTTTGACCCTCAAACTGCAATTCTGATGACGACATTTTTATATATACGACAGCAGTAAGACCTTCTCGAGTGTCATCTCCTCCTAGAGAGCCACCTTCTTTTACAATACCTTCTTTTTTAGCGTATGCATTAACTGAACGGGTTAAGGATGTCTTAAAGCCAGTAAGGTGTGTTCCACCCTCTTTTGTATTGATAACATTTACAAAAGACATAACGTTTTCAGATACACCATCGTTATATTGTAAAGCCACTTCAAGTTCAATATTGTCAACCTGACCCTTAAAATAAAGGGGTTCGTGTAAGGAGCGTTTGTTCTTATTCAGATCTCTAAGAAGCGAAAGTATACCACCATCAAAGTAATAACCAAACATTTTATCTACTCGTTTATCATGGATGGTAAAAAAGACTGAAGGGATAAGATAAGCTCTATCCTTTATTTTTTTTTGTACACCTTTAAATTCGAGGTCAAATCCCTGCTTAAATATACTTTTGTCAGGTAAAAAAGAAATTGCAGTACCTGATGCATACGTAATTCCTAATGTGGATTCCTTTACTTGTTTGAGTGGATACAGTGGGGCGCCTTTTTTATATTCTTGTCTATATACTTTTCCATCGCGCTTTACTTCAGCTATAAGATGATCTGATAAAGCATTAACTACACTTGCTCCAACTCCATGGAGACCTCCTGAAACTTTATATGTTTTACCATCAAATTTACCACCAGCGTGAAGTTTTGTCATGACAAGCTCCAAGGCAGACACATTGTATTTAGCAACTTTGTCTACAGGTATTCCTCGACCATCATCAATAACGGTTATATATCCGTCTTTTCCTAATACAATTAGAATCTGATGAGCGAAGCCTGCAAGCGCCTCATCGATACCGTTGTCGACAATTTCTGAGAGACAGTGATACACACCGTCAATAGACGTCGATCCGATATACATCGCTGGTCGTTTTCTAACTGGCTCTAAACCTTCGAGAACCTTAATAGATTTTGCTGAATAATCAGATGAATTTGAAGCTGAAACCATAGCTTAAAGTATACCTAAATTGAGGCTGAAACGCAAGGTCTTATAGCAATTTCATGGATTAAAATTAGACTTTCTCAAAGGCCTAAGCTATAAATACCAACGAATTCATCATCAAGTGGCTTTTTAAAGATAATCTTTTGCTGCATAATTTTTTCAAGACCTGCAAATTGCACACCTCTCGATACGAACAAAATGTTTAATTGGGATAGTTCTTGAGGGGTGAGTTTTGGAACTGCATTTAGTGGAAGTACACGAATATTTTTATTGCTTCTTAGTAATATAAACATAGCGCTTTCAGGGTTACCGAAGTCTGGCCTCACCAAAACAAGTGTAGGTTTTGATCCTGAGTTTTGTTTGATCCAATTTGCGGCTTCTTGAACTCCGTAGCCCGATGACCATGTTTTGACGTATTGAGAGAAGTCTTTTTGAGTTTGAGGGAAAAATCGGAGATAGTGTGTATAAAATACTAAAGGGTACACAATAAGTAGAAAGCCAATTGCTGATGTGCTGAATACGAAAAGACATCGTATCGTTTTCTTGTACATGCGTAGTATCGAATATCCATAGTACATTATCAGTACAGTTAAGGGAATAATTGGAAACAAATATCGTGACGTTATGCCTTTCCCAATAAGACAAAGCATTGCTATTGGAATAATAATCCATATGATGAGCAATCGGTGTTGTTTGTTCTTAAGTGCAAATATGACACCAATCAAAAACAATATCGCCCCCAGAGGAGTGAGATAAGCAGTGAAAATCTGCACAATCGTTGTGAAATTATTAATCCATGTCATGAATGGGACAGAAATTATCTCAGAAAAAGACATAGTTTTTTCAAGCGTTATATTCGAAAGATTATTAATTACTCGATTAAGAGCAAGAGAGACTACGAAGACAAGAAAAATAAAAAGAGTAAAAAAATGATACATAGCAATCTTTTTTTTCTTTGTTTTTTTGATAGTTTTAACAGCGTCAAAGATCAACGCAGGGAGAACAAGAAATAGAGTCGATTTTACCCACCACCCTATGCCTAAAAGGCTTCCTAAAAGCAATGCTTGATTTCGATTGGGATTGTTTCTGAGTTTGATATATGCATAAAACGAGGCTGTTACAATCAAAGCAATAAGGCTTTCAGCAAGTGCGAGCCGGTCGAATATCAGCAAAAACGGATTTATGATAACAAAAAAGGCTATGAGAGGAAGAGATCTTTTCGAAAACATCGTCTGGGAAATTTTTAGAAGTATTATGAGGGTCAATGCAGCGAATGAAACACTTAAAAATCTACCGATTAAAAAAGCATCAAAAGGAAGTTTTAAAAATAATCCTAGAAGTATGGTGTAACCTGGTTCTTTGCCATCAATAATAAGCGGTAGGTTCCAATACTTGAAATTTTGAGCAAATAGTGATCCCCAATAGAGGAATATCGATTCATCATTGAAAATAGGCAGGTTTCGGATAAAAAGTACTCGAATTAGAAGGAAAATGAAGAATAGAATGATCATCATTCTGTATTTCATAACACGTATAGTATACAGAATATTTGTCTTAGATTAATCCTTCCCGTTAGGAAATGTCATATGAAAATCTCTTTCAAAAAAAATGAAAAGGAAATCAGGTACTTTAATAGTTTCGTCTTTAATTCCTTGACGTATACGATGAGCATGTGCATCAAAAAAATCAGTATGTTGTGAATCGCCAGGATCAAAACCCGAGATGCATCGTCGGAGTACCTCTAAGTGCGCAGCACATTCCTCAGGTTCTTCTGGTGTCCAAAACTCTAAACATGTTATTGGAGGAGCTTTATAAGGAGTTTCGATATCGTTGGGATATAAAATATCGGCTACACCGTTGGTTACTACGCCAAGCTGATTTAATTCTGGAAGGCTCATAAATATCGCTATCTATATCTCCAAAAGAAGATCCTTAAGCGATTTTGGTTGATCTTGGTCTTTTTCTACTTTCTTTTGTGATTTGTTAGCGTATTTCTTTTTATATTCTTCTGCAATTTTCTGCTTTTTTTCAAACCTGTCCACTTGTCCCATGGAGTCAAGGAATCTCTTTTCTCCAGTATAAAGAGGATGACATTTAAAACAAACTTCTACGCGAATATGTTCTCGTGTTGATCCTGTTTTAAAGGTGTTGCCACATGAGCAGATAACTGTTGCTTCTTGAAAATATGTAGGATGAATATCAGTTTTCATGGTCACATATTATAACAAAATTTTTTCCCACTTTCCTTGTTCAATAACTTGAGCTAAATTAGGGTAGCTTTTACCAGTTCTATGATCAGTAATTCTATTTTGTGGAAAATTATATGTTCGGATTTTTTCAGCTCTTTCCCCTGTTCCAGCCCCTTCAACATACGAATAACGTAATCCCTGCCTTTTTTCCTCTTGTCTTTGATGAAGTTTTGAGGCAAGAAGTTGGAGAGCTATTTGCCTATTGGCCAATTGGGTCCTTTCCTGCGAACAAGTAACCACTATACCCGTAGGTTTGTGTGTTAGGCGTACTGCCGTGGAGACTTTATTGACATTTTGTCCACCATGTCCCCCAGCTCGAAAGAAATTCCACTCGACGTCATTGTTATCAATATGCACATCTTGTTGGTTGATTTGAGGCAAAACAACAACAACTACAGTTGACGTATGAATCCTTCCTCTTCTCTCAGTTGAGGGTATTCGTTGAACCCGATGTACTCCTGTTTCATTTTTAAATACATCGAAAGCACCTTCGCCCTTTATTTTAATAATGTTTTGATCGAGTTTATTTACAGAATATCCTTTTTTCATGGCGAATTTGATATAAGAATTTATCAAATCAACCATCCATATTTTAGACTCATCACCACCAACGCCAGGATTCACTTCGATAATCGCAATATTTGGGTTTATGTTCATGGATGCATTTTGAGAGTCGAGTCCGCCACTTAGCGGAGAAATTTAAGAAATGAATCAATTCTTTTTTAACTTTTCTGCGAGCTTTTCAACTGTTAATGTTTCCTGTTCGCCTGATTTCATATCTTTAAGAATAAGCTTATTCTGTTTCGCTTCCTCAGGACCAATTATTATAACATAGGGTATACCTTTACGATCAGCATATTTGAGTTGTTTATCTAACTGAATTGTATCATCAAGAGAACACTCGACATTAATATTACTATTTCGAAGACGCTGAGTTATTTCTAATGATTTTTCGAATAAATCAGGAGAGAAGATCGTAACTAATGCTTTTGAACTAGATTTTCGTGATGGTATTTTTCCGAGTTGATCTGCTGCTTCAAATGTTCTATCAAATCCGAGTCCAAAACCCACAGCTGGCATATCAACACCTACCAGATCTTTAATGAGATTGTCATAACGACCTCCCCCGCCAACTGACCCTCCTTCGTATTCTGGTATGTAGCCCTCAAAAATCATTCCTGTATAGTAATCTAATCCTCGAGCTAGCGTAGGGGTGAACTGGATACAATCATTTTGAACTCCAAGTTTTATGGCTACGTCTTGAATACGTTGCAATGATTCTGTAGGTTGGACGGACTGTAATTTTTCAAACAAACCCTTAATGGTGTTTTCATGTAATCCTTTCTTCAGTAACTCTTGTGTAATGTCTTCAGGTGTCTTTTTATCCATCTTATCTATGCTTTGTATCACAGAAAATACCATGGCATCTTCTATTCCCTGTTGCTTAATAACGTCAATGAGTTGTTTTCTATCGTTAATTTTAAGCTTAAGATTTACTCCGATATCTTTATAGATGTTAAAATATACTGCTAATATTTCTGCGTCAGAAAAAAGCGAAGATGATCCAACAATATCAGCATCGCATTGAAGGAACTCTCGATATCTTCCCTTCTGAGGCTTATCAGCACGCCACACTAATTGAATTTGGTATTTTTTGTATGGGAATATAAGTTGCTGTTTATATTGACTGATAATACGAGCTGCGGGGACTGTTTGATCATATCTCATTGCAACGCGCCTTCCACCTTTGTCCTCAAAACGATATATGAGCTTGTCGGCTTCAGTACCATATTTTCCCATAAGAAGTTCCTCGTATTCTAGTACTGGACTTTCTAATGGCTCAAATCCAAACCGCTCAAACGTGTTTTGAATTTTTTGTATCAACCATTGTCGTTTTTGTGCTTCCTCTCCTAGAAAATCCCGAAATCCTTTTAATGTCTGGAAATTTTGATTTTTCACCATATAAAGGTATTATAGCAGAGCTAAGCATGAAGCAGAATGTAGTTTATTCCCCGGAGGTATTAAAGATCTCAAGTAAAAGAGTTTTTTCAAGCGTTTTCCCATCTCTCCAGATTTTTAGATTCACTTTATCGCCAACTTTTTTCTGAGCAATAAGTTTCTGCAACGTATTGTTGTCTGTTCCTTTTACTTTTTTTCCATCAAACTCGATGATGATATCTTCAGCTTGTAGACCTGCTTTTTCAGCAGGAGATCCCTCGAGGAGGTCAACAATAAACGCTCCTTCAGGAATTTCATTAAGAATCGCATTTTGACGGGAAATCATTTGATACCGAACACCCACGAAAGGCCGAGAGATCTTCCCACCTGAGGACCTAAAATTTTCAAGAAGTTCCCTCACGACATTGGCAGGAATAGCAAAACCTATATTTTCGCTTGATTGCGATACTGCTGTATTTACACCAATTACTTTTCCCTGAAGATTAATAAGCGGCCCTCCTGAATTTCCTGGATTAATTGCTGCGTCAGTTTGTATAACATTATCAAGTCGCTCTACAAATCCTTCATATGGAGATCCTGCGGTGATCCCTCTTCCCAAACCCGATACGATGCCTGTTGTAACGGTATTAGTAAACTCTCCAAGAGGCGTACCAATAGCAACAACACGTTGACCTAGCTTTAATATCGAAGAATCACTCAGTTCGATAGGTTTTAAGTTTTTCGTGTCGACTTTAACAATTGCAAGGTCATTTAGTGGATCTCGAGATATTTCTAACGCCTTGAATGTATCACCATTATTCGTAAGTATAGTATATTCCGCCTCAGTATCAGAGACAACGTGTTTATTCGTTATGATGAGATTTGAAGCAATTGCAAACCCGCTTCCGATATTACGCTCAATTTCTCTTTCCTCACCCGGTGTTCGCCTAAGAGGGGAAAGAGGATCAAAAGGATTGATTTCGAAAACGTCGCTGGACCTTGTTGTTTTTTTAATTCCAATTGTAACGACAGAAGGCAATGCTTTATCTATAGCGTCAATAATAGCTGATTCCTCGGAAACGATTTTCACGGAAGCATCCTCTTTTTGTGCTTTTTTAGCGGCACTATATTTTTTTAGAGATGTTGGAATAGTAAGAAACCGTTCTGAGGTAGCAAAGTACAAAACCGATACTAAAACCAATAGTAAAATAACAAGACGTTTCATAGCGTTTAACTAAATATGGTATCTATTTACGTAACAATTCAATAGCGCGATTAAGTTGGATGTCTGATTCTCTGCTTAAGGTGTTACCATCTTCAACGGTATTTTCTACTTTTACACTTGGTTCGATACCTTTATCATTTATCCATTCACCATCTGGTAAAATCCACTTAGAGATAGTGATATGTACACCAGCTCCTTCACTAAGATCTAGAGCTTGTTGAACGCTTCCTTTACCAAAGGTTTTCTGGCCTACCAGTGTCGCTCTTTCATGATCTCTAAGTGCTCCTGCTACAATCTCTGACGCAGAAGCAGATCCCTCATTAATAAGCACGACGAGTGGAATATCGAGAAGCTTTCCTCTTCTTTCAACCGTATATTCCTCTTTAGTGTCATTAGCGTATTGTTGTTTTACTATAATTTTGCCTTGGGGTAAAAATTCTGACGCTATGTATACTGCACCATCAAGAAATCCTCCTGGATTACCTCGCATATCAAGAACAACTCCTTTGACTGTGCCTTGTCTGATGCGTTGGTTTATGGCACTAACAGTTTGATCCCACAACTTATTAGTATTATCTCCAAATCGAGTAAGCTCAATAACGGCAACATCTTTTTCAAATTCGAGTTCGACAAATGGAATATTAATCTGATCTCGCTTGATTGAAATTTCGATCTCTTCATCAATCCTTAATAGTGTAAGTAAAACAGGTTCACCTTTTGGTCCACGAATTTCAGATACAGCCTGATTGAGCGTCCAACCCTCAGTAGACTTGCCATCAACTTCAAGAATAATATCACCAGCTCTTACGCCTGCTTTTTCAGCTGGAGAATTTTTCAGAGGAGTTACAATCACAATTTGATTATTCTTCAAACCAAGTTCAGCTCCAATACCTTCGAATTTTCCCCCCAGATCATCTTTACTCTGCTGATTCTCTTCAGGAGTTAAGAAGAAAGTATAAGAATCTCCCAATGATGAGACCATGCCCTTAATCGCTCCGTAATAAAGCACTTTAGGGTCAAGCTTCGTCTTATCAACGTAGTTTTCTTCAAGAGCATTCCATGTTTCCCAAAAAAGTGCAAAATCAATATTTCGAGTATTTCCTTCATCTATATTTGATACTGTGTAGTTATAAGCTGGTTTTTGACGAAGTTCCTTTTGTGTTCTATACTCGCCCATCCTGTATCCTGCCCCGAATAATGCTATGACAAGTGAAATAAGTAAGAGTTTATGTGTTATGAATGAAAGTTTCATAAGAGTTAATTATACGCGATTCCTTTCTTTTCGTATACAGAAAATAGTATGTAGGTATAATGGCCTTGAGTCAACTTCTTGAAGTCATCTATCATTTTTATTTTTGCAACAGGTAAATCGGTTTGTACAGTTCCTTTAATTGTAAGAATTCCCTGTGCATCAAGAGCTTCAAGTTTGGAAACAAGATGAGATTGTAATTCCCCAATAAGAAGAATTTTTCCCTTGATTATGTCTTCAGATAGAGTAAATACATCCTTTGATTCATCGACATATGATAATTCACCACCACCGTTATCTGTAGCCTCTTTCAGAGCAAATTCAAATCCCTTGTTGATAGATATAGTTAATAAACGATTTGATGCATCGAAATCAAAAATATTTCCGTTAAAAAATGATTTAGTAGTTTGATCTTCGTGTTTCTGTGTAGAAATAATTAATTCGCCAGTTTCAGAATTAACGCTTTTAAGCGTACCTTCCAATTCGCTTTTAACAAGCTTTTTTCCTAATATTTTTTTCTTAGTAGCAAGTATGGTACCTACTGTAACATTTTGACCAATAACAACCTCAATATGTTGGAATATATGTGATGGGTCGATACCAAGCAAAGTGCTTATACCAACAGAACTATCAATTTTGTTCTCAACAGTATAGAGCTTATCTCCAATAGAAATATGCGCTCCTTTCTTCACAAGTAGCTTAGAATTCTCTGGGAGTTGTATTTTGAATTCCATAGAAGCATTATACAAGAACGTAGCAATTCGTGCGATCGCCGTACTTTATTTTTTTAGATTCTGTTGCAGTTTCTCTGATTGATAGGAAGTATAAGGAAGTAATCCTAGATATCGCGCATATTTAATTTGTTTTGAAAGTTTTCTTTGATTCTTGGCACTTAAGCCACTTTTTTCAGTTGAAAGTATTTTTCCCCGAGGTGTAAGAAATCTTTTCAGTGTTTCTGAGTCTTTAAAGCTCGGTTTTGTTTTGTATGTATCAAAATAATCTTTGTTTTTGTTCGTCATAGCGGTGCTTATTAAAATGGTATATCATCAGGATCGACATCTATGTCATCACTAGCTTTCTCATCTGATCCTTTTTTTTCAGTCTTCTTAGTTTTTATAGCACTGCTTTTTTTCGATTTATCATCATCGTTTCCGTTCTCCTCTAGTATAGAAGTTTCATCCTCGGGAGACGACGCATGAGCTTGATTTGGTGTAGCTTCCACATTTCCTTCCTCTGTTCTTCTTCGATCATCAAACAAAATGAAATCATCGATTACAATTTCAGTTATATTTCTTTGAATACCATCTTTTCCTTCGAAAGAGCGGTATGTTATGCGCCCTTCAACATATACTTTTCGACCTTTTGCAAGAAGGTTGGAACAGAGCTCAGCAAGCTTTTGCCAAGCTATAATTCGATGAAATTGGACATCTTCTTTTGTCTCACCACTCTTAGTTGTCCATGCACGATTTGTAGCAATGCCAAAAGTACAAACTGCTGTCCCTTGAGGAGTATATTTTAACTCAGGGTCTCTCGTGAGATTTCCTATCAGAACAATTTTGTTGAGTGATCGTGAAGCCATAAGGTTAAGTTATTAATTTTTAATCTTTACTTGGTATCTTTCTTTAAAATAAGATAACGCACAATTTCCTCATTGAGATTAAGTTTATTTTTAATTTCAATTAACTGGGATGGTTCTAGCATTACTTCCCAAACATGATAATGACCTTCGGTTAGGCCCTTGATTTTATAGGCAAAGTTTTTTTTGCCCCAGTCATCTTTTGTAGAGACTTTTCCTTTGAAGTCGGAAATGAGTTTTTCTGTGCTATCCAATAGTGTCTTATTTCCGTCTTTCGTAATAAACACAAATTCGTACGAATTCATACAATAGTCAAATTCAGCATACTACTTTATCAAAATACATCAAAAAAATCAAGAAGCTGGTTTCTTTTTGATTCGATACGCTCCATTGATATCTTCAAGGTGATATCCTCTTTCCTCAATATCGCTTCGTATTTGATCAGCTGTTTTAAAGTCGTTAGAAGCACGCAGTTTTTTCCTGTTTTCTGCTAATTCAATAATTTCATGTGGAATATCATCATTATTGAGCTCGGGTAATCCGAATCCAAGAATGTGGTCAAAATCATAGAGGAGTTCAAGTTTATCGTTTGAGGGAATGTTTGACTTGACAACTTCCCAGACAGTAGATAAAGCCTTTGGCATTTGAAGGTCATGAGAAATGGATTCTTTAAAAGATCGTGAGTACTCTTCAACTTTATTCAACTTCTCATCTGATAGTTCTTTGCGATGCGTTTGCTGACGAAGCTGTAAGGTGGAGTCTTTCAACTTATTGAGTGCTGTCTGAGCAGCTTGTAGTGATTCCCACGTAAAATTCATAACTTGTCTATAATGGGTCTGCAAATAAAGATATCGAAGAGCAAGAGGGTCAATATTCTTTTCAGAAAGATGATCAAGCGTATAGAGGTTACCTTTTGATTTACTCATCTTCTCACCATTGATTTTTAGAAATTCACTATGAAACCAATATTTAACAAATGTTTTTTCAGTAGCACATTCTGATTGTGCGATCTCATTTTCATGATGTACAGGTATATGGTCTACGCCACCAGCGTGGATATCAATAGTTTCTCCTAAATATTTCATACTCATTGCTGAACACTCTATATGCCATCCCGGGAACCCATCTCCCCATGGAGAATTCCAATACATAGTATGATCTTTAAATCTTCCGACACGTTTAAACCAGAGTACAAAATCTGTTGCGTGTTTTTTTTGTGAGTCGATATAAACATCTTCCCTAGCTTTCTGCATCTTGTCCGCAAGATTCTGGCCCGAAAGGGCACCGTATTTATCAAATTTTGTTGTATCAAAATACATTGCTTCATCTGTTTCATAAACAAAACCACGTTGTTGGAGTTTACTAATCAGGGAAATCATATCTGCGATATGTTTAGTAGCTTCTACTACAATGTCTGGCCGGAGGATACGAAGAGCATCTGTAGACGCAAGGAAAAAATCCGTAAAGTATCGAGCAACATCCTCAACTGTTTTACCGAATTTTTTCGCCCCTTTTTCAAGCTTATCTTCACCTGTGTCGTCATCGCCCGTAAGATGTCCTACATCTGTAATATTCATAACATATTTTGTGTTGAAGCCGTTATACATAAGTGTTCGGCGTAATAAATCATTGTGTGTGTAGGTACGAAGATGTCCAATGTGTGTATAGTCGTAGACGGTTGGTCCGCACGCATAAAAAGCTACATTTGGACTATTGAGAGGTTGAAATTCTTCTATGAGCCGAGAGCTTGTATTAAAAAGTTTCATACTGTGAT